>Ga0082212_10002936_pt1 | contig 24440 bp, 18 predicted proteins | sample TergutNt197P3_FD_71548 | JGI IMG/M metagenome (GOLD analysis project Ga0082212, IMG submission 71548) | Neocapritermes taracua P3 segment gut microbial communities from Petit-Saut dam, French Guiana - Nt197 P3 | ecosystem: Host-associated > Arthropoda: Insects > Digestive system > Gut ... | reverse complement strand
ACCGCCGCCTGATATTTGAATGTCGGAGACAATCCTGTCCCAGTATTCGTCTGCGGTAAAAGCATACGCATCGATCCCCATTCCTTCTGTATCTTCTATGAAATTATTACCGATTAAGACGATGTGTAAATCAACAAGCGTAAATATACCTGATTCGCAGAAGGTTATCGCGATATCTCCGGGGATATCGCATCCGGCGTCTATGGTCGCGTTTGTCAACGTCAGGGTAGCTGCGCCGGGATCATAAACCGCTGTCCCGTCGCCGCAGACAATAGTCAGATTGTCGGACGCGAACCTCTCTCCGTTACACCATACATTATATGCTGTAATGCTCAAATCTTTCGGGCTATTGTTGTCGGCAGCAAAAGCGGTCTGGGGAAATATAGCAAAAATGCTTATTGATAAAGTAAGCATAATAACAATACTCAACTGCCATTTTGTGATTTGCATGAGTGTGGTCCTCCCTTTCTTTTGTTATCAGCAAAAAAGAGGTAAAAGACTTACTCGTATTACCTCTTTTTCGCAGTGTGTGATAAAATTACGTTTTAATAATTCAATCGCTATTGATTGGATTCGGATTCCGGCTCCGGCTCCGGCTCAGATTCCGGTTCCGGTTCAGGTTCCAGCTCCGGCTCAGATTCCGGTTCCGGCTCAAGCTCCGGCTCCGGCTCCGGCTCAGGTTCCTGTTCTGACTCCGGCTCCGGCTCAACATAGGCGCTTGGCATAGGAACATAGCTGGAAGCCGGAATGGCGGCTTCCGATTGCCTGCCATACGGAACGATAGACAACATTTTTTCACCAAATACATTAAGCCATGTGACAACCAAGGGGCTGTCGCCCGTCATTGTACGGAATCCAGCCGTAGCTTCCGCCCCTAAGCTAATCGATCCTGACCGATCCTTTTCCTCGCAGGACCAATCTGCCGTTATTTTAAATGGATTTGGATTATAGATTTCCCAATCGGTATAGTTTTTATTTGGCGCAGAAACAAATCTGACAAAGAGGTCGATCGTTACAAAGTTGACGCCGGGTACAGTCATTGTTTGAGGTACTCCGGCTTTATTAAGCCAATTGACCACTAAGTCGTTTTCCCCGAATATCTTCTGAGCAGTAATCGTATTCTCTCCGGGTTTCATCTGCATCGTACGTTCGCTTGACATTCCGGGTAGAATGACGTTACATTCGAGCGGCCCATCAGTATCATTCACCAGAATCCACTGGATATTTGCGGAGCCAGCCGTGGATTCTACAAATTCAACGGTGAAAAGAACAGGTTCAGGTTCGGGTTCGGCAAGGGCGCTTGCGAGGCTGGCGGCGGGAATAGCAGCCAGGGACTGCCCGCCATAGGGAACGGTGATCAGCATTTTTTTGCCAAACTCATCAAGCCATGTGATGACCAAGGTGCTGTCGCCCGTCATCGTTCGGAACCCTGCCGTGGCTTCTGCGGCTATGGTGACGGATCCTGACCGGTCCTTTTCCTCGCAGAACCAATCCGCTGTGATTTTAAATGGATTAGGGTTGTAAATCTCCCAATCAGAATAGTTTTTATTTGGCGCTGAAACAAATCTGGCGGAAAGGTCGGTCGGCTTAACGGGTTCGGGTACAGCTATGGCAGGCGCAGCTTCAGGTACTGCTGCAGGCGCTACCGGGATGGCAGACTCGGATTGCCCGCCATAGGGGACGGTAATCTGTAATTTTTCACCGTCCTCATTAAGCCATGTGATGACCAATGAACTGTCGCCCGTCATCGTGCGAAACCCCACTGTGGCTTCCGCGCCTACAGTGACGGAACCGGATTTTTCCTTTTCCTCGCAAAACCAGTCCGCTGTCACTTTATAAGAGTTGGGATTATAAATCTCCCAATCAGTGTAGTTTTTATTTGGCGCCGAAACAAATCTCACGACAAGATCAGTAGATTCCTCAAGCTCCGGCACTGCTTCTGCAACGAGCGCTTTCTCAATTTTTAAAGGGTATTTTTCCCGTTCGGAGACAAGATCATACCAGCCTTTATTGACCCCTTTGTTATTCCTGTAAGCGGGATCCGCATCCGGCCTGACTTCCGAACCGTCTTCCACATAGCGGTTATTATCCCATACGATCCAAGTACGCGCGTCAACGGCGGATTTACCATAGCCGAGCTGCTGGCGTAATGCCAGTACCTCAGGGAACAATTCCTGCCTGGTTACGCCTTCGTCACGCTCTTCTTCAGTCCGAACAAACATTGCGGCTTCGGTTGTATTTGAACATACGGGAAACTTCTTTTTAGATTCAAACCAGTTGTTAGTGACCGTGACATACTGCGGCCTTGTTTGGTAATAATTAACAGCATTGATATTATTCGGACTAATAAACAGATAGTAGTAGTTTAAACCTTCTGCCATGAAGTAGTTCCCATCGACCAAAACATTGCAGATCGGCTCATCCCCAAATCGTGGCTTTTCATCCGATTTGATAAGCATGCAAGAATTGGTATAACCGCTGAACTTGTTATTACGGACGACGGTATTGCCCTCATGCCAGATTTGTATTCCATCCATGTGATTCGCGGCGATGGTATAACCGGGGCCTTTAAACCAGTTATACTCGAACAAGCTTGGCTGCGACAACCCGCCGGTGGGGTGCGCACCGTCGTTAAATGATTGAATTAGGCAGAACCTGGCGGTAAATCCCATTCCCATCGTTGCGGTATCAGGTATCTTTTCACCGTTAAAAGTGACCTTCTCCAAGATGACGGAGCCATGATTCCTGACCCCGGTCGAGGTTTTATCATAGACTCTTATCGTGCCTTCAATCAGGGAATCGCGGATTGTGACGTCGGAATCGTCCATGATAATATATAGCGGGGTCGCCCCCCCTTTTGCATTTATCTCCGCAGTCAGCGCGTCGTTGCGGAGCCAGGCGCCCTCAAGTACATAACCGTTTATTTTAATTGACACGTTTTTTACGAATTCATTTTCTTTAACAAGTTTAGCAGGGTCGTGACCCACATTTCTATTCCACCAGTCATCGTTAAGTAAGTCGAAGTCCGATGGCGTTCCTAATGGAACAAGCATCTCCGGGACATATTCCAGACCTTCTTCCAGTTTGATTTCGATAAAATCACCTTCCAGTTCAGGGGGATCAAACGGAAGGTTACCCCGCATCATTGCGGCGATTTGTTTGCCGGACGCTGCTCCCAGCGAGCTGTTTGCCAGCACGACGGATAATATTATCGCAACGCAAACGCAAGCCGCGATAATGTACCAGGTCTTCTTTTTTACACTTTTCAGAAACCCCTTTTTTTCGGAATTGGTATCATTGTCCACGCTAATTCACTCCTTTTGTAAATAAATATTTTTGTGTAGCTTTGGCTTAAGCGACAGATGAATCGACTTATTATACCATATTGTATAATTCATATGGTAAAAATATTTCAGTTTATACGAGTTGGACTAAACAATGATTAATCGAATGTTGAATCAAACAAAAATAATGAATAAACACCTGATAAAATGTACATGCTGGCTATGGAATACCTGAGTTGACAATACTGGAACATATGCTAGAATTGTAATGCGAAAGGGGATAATTCCTCATGGACGTCTTATTGCTTTTTAGTTCGATGCAATCCGCGAATTGCGGCGTCAATGCCCTTGCTCATGGTACGATAAATGTTCTGGCTCAACGCTATGACGAAATGGACTTTACCATTCTGTTCCCTTCCAATAAAGAGATGGTCGAGCATCAAATCGCTTTAACTGACGAAAAGGGAATCTCCGTAAGAGAGTGTTCCCTGAGTTTTCGATTGGAAATCATGGTATTATTGAATATTCTTACATTTGGACTCTATCAGCCGCGCAAACCGTTTTTTCGGCAATCGTTTAATGTTTGGAAAGACGCTGATTTGATACTTGATTTTAGCAGTGGAGATAGTTTCACCGATATATATGGGATAAAGAGATTTATAAAGATATCTTTGATCAAACTTGGTACGATTTGGGCTAGAAAAAGATTAGTACTCATGCCACAAACACTCGGGCCATTCCGGAGACGTTGGACAAGGACGGTTGCCGGCTATATTGTACGAAATGTTCAATATGCTTTTTTCCGTGATGAGGAAAGCTTTCAGATGGCGGCAAATGATTTTTCGGTAAAACCTGATAAGTGCAGCTGTATTATGGATATGGGGTTTTACGTACGGCCTTCATCCGAACAAGATGTAATAGATTTCGTGGATACGATTAGAAAAAACGGCAGAATTCTGATCGGAATTAATGTAAGCGGGCTTTTGTGTAAGGGCGGATATACGCAAAACAATATGTTTGATTTGAAAACTGACTATAATCAGCTCATTCGGAGGATTATTGAGTATTACTTGACAGAGCAGAAGGATACGGATATCATCCTGACGCCTCATGTTATTAGCAAAGCTCCTGTCATCGAAGATGATTTGACCGCCAGCTTGGAAATCTATCATGAATACTATAAGCGTTTTCCTAACCGCATATATTTAGCGGACCGGTTCTTCAAAGAAGATCAGCTAAAATGCATCATTGGCTCCTGCGATTTCTTTATTGGCAGCAGGATGCACGCCTGTATTGCCGCAATTTCCAGCGGCGTACCGACTGTGGCTATCGCTTACAGTAAGAAATTCATTGGCGTCTGGTCAATGATAGGGCTTTCAGATTGTGTGTCCGATCCGCGCACTGAAGATATGGAGACGATACTTACAAATATTAAAAACAAATTTCTATATCGGGATAGTATAGTACCCGAGATTCGGGATGATTCTGCCGCGTTGTATGAAGTCATTGATAATTTCTGATATGAGACCACTTTAGAAGTGACAAAACCACAGATGCGTGAGGAGGAAAATCACTAATGTTAACCGTTAATAACGTAATCACCGAAAAAGATACTATTGCGATTGAACTGAAAGAAAAAATCCTAAATCTCAAGTCGAAAATCGGCATTATTGGGCTAGGATATGTGGGGTTGCCATTAGCTGTAGAGAAGTGCAAAGCAGGGTTCTCCGTAATTGGTTTTGATATAGATCCGTTTCGGGTAGGAATGATATCTGATTCAAACAGCTATATCGGAGATGTCGCGGACGAAGACCTGCGAAATGTGGTGAGCAAAGGACAGTTGACCGCTACGACGGATTTCCTTCGCCTAAGCGAGTGTGACGTTGTTATTATATGTGTCCCAACACCGTTGACAATTAACCGGGATCCGGATATATCTTACATTAAAGCGGCCTCGGAGAAAATCGCAGAGAATTTACGCCAAGGGCAGTTAGTCACATTAGAAAGCACGACTTACCCGGGGACTACGGAGGAGGTAATTCTCCCCATATTAACAAAAACCGGATTACGTATTGGCCTTGATTTCTTCCTTGCATATTCTCCTGAACGGGTAGATCCGGGAAACAAGCAATTTACTACTCAAAATACTTCCAAGGTAGTTGGTGGGATTACGCCTGTCTGTCTGGAACTTGCCTATACCCTATATCAACAGACGATTATTAATGTCGTACCGGTTTCCTCGACTGCAGCGGCGGAACTGACAAAAATATTTGAAAACACCTATCGGGCTGTAAACATAGCTTTAGTCAATGAATTAATGATGTTGTGCGAGCGGATGGGGATCGATATATGGGAAATAGTGGAGGCGGCGGGTACGAAGCCTTTTGGAATTCAGACGTTTTATCCGGGACCGGGCGTCGGTGGGCATTGCATACCTATCGACCCCTTTTATCTGACTTGGAAAGCCAGGGAGTATAATTTTCATACACGTTTTATTGAGTTAGCAGGTGAAATAAACGTCGAGGTTTCTAATTATGTCGTTCAAAAAGTAGTCAGAGTACTTAATGATAATCATAAAAGTGTAAGGGATGCGAATGTTTTTGTTTTGGGAGTAGCATACAAAAAGGACGTTAATGACTTACGTGAGTCCCCGGCGTTACGTGTTATTGAGCTTTTACGTGCTCAAGGCGCAGATTTGTCCTATCATGACCCAAATATCCCTGTTATTGAGCCGCAAGACGGTAGTACGGTCTTCCTTACGTGTCAGCCTTTGACGGATGAACTCCTGGCTCAAGCCGATTGCGTCCTTATACTGACCGACCATAGTAATGTGGACTACAATCAGGTCGCATCGAGCGCGCGACTGATCGTAGATACCCGGAACGCGATGAAAAACGTCATATCAAATCGTGACAAAATAATTAAGATATAAACGCAAATTCATTGCTAGTATAATAACAGTTAAGTGTAAGGTGACAAATGAAAACAGCGATTATGCAGCCATACATATTTCCCTATTTAGGTTATTTTAGTCTGATTAAGCATACAGATAGGTTTATCGCTATCGATACCGTCCAATATATTAAGCAGGGATGGATCGCGCGCAATCGGATATTGAGGCAGGGAAGCGGTTGGGATTATATCAATGTTCCACTCTGCGCTTACTCCAGAGATACGCTTATCAAAGACATAAGAATCCATAACGGAACTGATTGGAAGCATAAAATCATTGGACAATTACAGCATTATCCAAACCGCCCGCCATATGCTGCAAATGTCAAAGAACTATGCGGTAGACTTTTTACTGATGAATACAATGATGTTGTTACGCTTAACGTGAAAGCACTTGAAATCGTTCTAGAATATTTAGGCATAAACCGAAAAATCGAAATATTCTCTGAAATGGATTTACCGATTAAGCAACCTGAAGATTCGGATGAATGGGGATTGAACATTTGTGTGGCGTTAGGGGACGTGGACGAGTATTGGAACCCACCGGGAGGAAAATCATTCTATGACAGAAATAAGTATGAGACAAAGGGGATTAAAATTTGCTTCCATGAAGTCGAGCTGACGCCCTATAACCAGAATAATGAGATATTTGAACCCGGTCTTTCTATTCTGGATGTGATGATGTTTAATTCTGCACAGGAAATCAATGAAATGCTGGACAACTATATAATCACTTAAATATCATTTCATAACTGGCAGCTGAAAAAGGACAGCCGACGGTTCAGTTCTGGGGGTGCGTTTTTGAAACAGGATAAACCAATTACCGTCACTTTGCCATACCTTCCGCCTCGATCAGTATTCGATAAGTATATTGACGAAATATGGGAGAATGTCTATCTGACTAATCAAGGCCCTTTGCATAATCGTTTTGAAGATAAAATTGCGGAATTCCTCGAAGCAGACAATGTAACGCTCACTGTGAACGGTCACATGGCGCTGGATATCGCCCTAAAAGGGCTAAGTATACAGGGCGAAGTTATTACGACGCCTTTTACTTTTGCATCAACAACCCATGTTCTTACGCTCAATAGAATCACACCAATCTGGGGGGATATCCGTGAAAGCGACCTGACTTTGGATCCGGATTTGATCGAATCATTGATTACCGAGAAGACAACCGCGATTATGCCGGTACATGTCTACGGTCATCTATGCGATATAAAAAGGATCGGTGCGATTGCGCAAAAATATAATCTTAAGGTCATTTATGATGCGGCCCATGCTTTTGGCGAGTCTTATGACGGTCGCAGCGTTGCGCATTGCGGCGATGTGTCTGCGTTCAGTTTCCACGCGACAAAACTGTTCAATTCCATTGAGGGCGGAGCGTTGACTTATGCGGACACGAATTTAAAACGCATTTTTGACGCGTACAAAAATTTTGGCATAGAAGATGAAGAACAGATAGATTTTGTGGGATGTAATGCTAAGATGAACGAATTTCAAGCGGCAATGGGGCTTGCGGTACTCCCCGATGTTCCGGTACTCATACGAAAACGCCGTGAAATCACCTTGCGTTACCGCGAGATGTTGAGCGGCATAGAGGGCGTCAGGTATTTTGCTCCGGAAGAAGAGGATCCAAAACTTTCATATAATTACGCATACTTTCCTGTCTTAATCAACGAGAATACGTTTGGGGTTTCACGGAATGCTGTATATGATTACCTTAAACAGAATAGCATTTTGACGCGAAAATATTTTTACCCGCTTATTTCTGATTATGGATGCTATAAAAATCCATATCAGCAATGGCATTTCCCTGTAGCCAGCAGAATATCGGAGGAAGTTTTATGCCTACCGATTTACCACAGTCTCGACTTGGATGATGTTGACCGGATAGTGTCTTTATTATGTAAATGCGGAAATAATCGAAAAATCAGTTCCGCATACTGATTGGGTGATTGCGTATGGAGATTATGCTTTCGGTAATAATGACGGTATACAACCATGAGGCGTACATTAAGAAAGCGATTGACAGCCTTCTCATGCAGAAAATAGACTTTACGTATGAGGTGTTAATCGGTGAAGACTGCTCGACCGACGGTTCACGTCAGATTATATCGCAAATGGAAGAGACATTACCTGAGTGCGTTCATATATATTATCGCGAAAAAAACCTGGGAATGTATGGGAACTTCACGGATTTATGCAGTCAGGCGAAAGGTCGCTATATGATCATATTAGAAGGCGACGACTACTGGATGTATGAATGCAAATTACAGTGGCAGGTGGATTATTTAAATCAACACCCGGAAATATTAGCTGTCGCGCATAATACGATTGTTGTTGACGAGAATAACAACCCGATTGATGGTGCGGTTTACCCTGATTGTCATGACCGGATCTATACTCTTAAGCATTATCGTAAAGGGATCATGCCGGGACATACGGCAACGCTGATGTATCGGAATTATCACCGAGATAGTATATTTTCAACAGAAGTCGAGCATGTGCCATTCGCTGGAGACCAACTTATCGCTTTCTTATTAGCGTCAAACGGGCAAGTACATTGTATCCAGCAGCGATGGAGCGCGTATCGCCATGTGCTTAAGTCTGGATCGAGTTACTCTGCTACATTTAGAGACGATGATGACTACAAAAAACGTATGGTCTATTTCTACAGGAGCTTGTACCGTTATGCGTCTGGTCAGTTTGCGAATGGTCTCAGTATTCGCGTAAGCGCACAACTTTATTGTTTTTACCTGTTTAGATGGTCGCTTGGTAAAAAAGCTTTGTTTTCCATGAAGGATTTTATTAAAGAGTTCAAAATGGTAAGATATAAAGGAGCTGTTCTTGTTTATATTTTATATCGAATAGCTGCCCATCTCTTTTTGGGGAAACGGCGCGGATGGAGCAACTCTCACTAAGTATTACTATTCGTGGGCATGAAGATATAGAGGATTTATAAAATGGCAAAAGATAATATTAGAAATGCGGTATTTACGGGTTTATCCTGGAAGCTTGCTGAGCGGATAGGCGCGCATCTTGTAACACTTCTAGTATCAATCCTTCTTGCCCGATTACTTACGCCAGATGATTTTGGTACTATAGCCTTAGTGAATGTTTTTATCGCGCTGGCAAATGTATTTGTGGTATCCGGTTTTGGTAATGCCCTGATCCAGAAAAAGAACGCCGATCAGGTTGACTTTTCTTCAGTGTTTTTCTTTAATCTGGGATTTACTACCTTAGTATACCTCACTATTTTTTGTACGGCTCCTGTATTAGCGGATTATTTTGGTATTCCAATCATATGCACGGTATTCCGAGTGCTTGGGCTTCGTATCATTGTCGCTGGTATCGATTCGGTATTGCATGCCTATGTTTCCCGGATGATGATGTTTCGCAAGTTCTTTTTTTCAACACTTAGCGGAACGCTAGGATCAGCTGTCGTCGGTATAGCCATGGCATATCTCGGATATGGAATCTGGGCATTAGTTGCGCAGTACTTATTTAGTTCCATCATCAGTTCAGCCGCCTTGTGGTTTATCGTGGAATGGAGACCGAAAGCGACTTTTTCACGGCGGAGGACAATGGAATTATTCCAGTTTGGCTGGAAGCTCCTATGTTCCAGGCTGCTCGATACCGGCTACCAGGAATTGATCAACCTTGTCATTGGAAAGAGGTTTTCCTTTGCCGATTTAGGCTATTATAATAATGGGAACCGTTACGCCGGTTTTATAATAACAAATATCAACAGTTCAATCAGTAGCGTACTCTTTCCTGCGTTATCAAAATATCAGGACGATAAGGTTAAGTTAAAAGCGATGGTACGAAGGTCACTTAAAACAAGTTCTTATCTGGTATTCCCGGCGTTAACCGGTTTGATCGTAGTTGCAAAACCACTGGTGATATGTTTGCTGACTGAGAAATGGTTACCCAGCGTACCGTTTCTGCAAATCTCCTGCATCGCGCTGGCGTTTCATCCGATACATACCGCTAATTTAGAAGCAATCAAAGCTGTTGGACGAAGCGATCTGTTTCTACAGTTGGAAATCATAAAAAAAATCTTTGGCATAGCGGTGATGTTACTTGTAATTGATTATGGGGTTTTTGCGATCGCTTGGAGTATGGTCGTTACTACATTATTTTCTTCCATTATTAATGCTTATCCTAACCGCAGGATACTGGGATATCAATATAGCGAGCAAATCATGGATATTCTTCCTGCATTTCTCCTCTCTGTTTTCATGGGGGGGATTACGTATCTGATTGGATTATTTATTTTTTCTCTGCCAACGCTCCTGCTCCTGATTGTGCAGTCTATGGTTGGAGCATCAGTTTATATCGTGATGTCATGGGTATTAAAAATCAAAAGCTTTATCTATGTGAGGCAAACTCTAGGTAGAATGCTGCAGAAAGTGAGATGAAATGCTGAAAAGAATAGAAAATGAGCAAACACTCCTTTGGTGCTTGAAACATTTTGATTCATCATTCCCGGTAAACCTGTCGGATATCGTTGGAGATGTGGTACAATATATGTATAAATTATACCTGAACGCATACAACTATCTTGTAGAAATAGATGATAAGATTGCAGGCTTTATTTCATTTTATGCTAACAAACCGGATACAGCGTATATTGCACTATTGGCAGTAGATGAGAGATATAGACAAAGCGGCTCTGGATCGATACTGCTCCAATGTGCTATCGACGTCGCAAGGGATAATGGTATGAAGAAATTGAGGCTTGAGACTGATAAATAAAATATTCCAGCCATAAGTTTTTTTGAAAAATACAATTTTATCATTGAATCTAATCATGGAGAACGATCATTTTATATGGTAAAAGAGTTATAGTAAAGCGAAAAATTATAACACTCAAACAATTACAGATTAGGACAATGGAATGGATGAAGGGAGGAAAAACTGAATGCGAAAAGAGTACTCTTATATGGAAAACAATCATAACAGGTGGATTCGGATGAAAAGTAAGATCACTGCCGTGGTTTGCGTACTCGCTATAATGTTAGCGTCCGGTGCAGGCGTTCAAATGCTAATTATACCGGAAAAGTGCTTCGCAGCCGTGGACTATAGCGCTATTTTGAGTGCTCCGGTAGCTATGCCTCCGGGCTTTAGCTTATTAAGCAATGAGTGGTGGGTTAAAAATGTCGGATACAACCCTGCTAAGTTGAAGAAAGAGAATGTACTGACCGATACCCTGATAATCGGTGAAGACGGCTATATACTTGAAGGCGCCTGGCTTCGCAACGACGCTTTATCTGCCGAACAGACCAGCAAGGGAGGGGCGACCCCTTTATACATTACTATTGATAATGCGGACGTCACGATCCGGGATTCTCTGATGGAAGGTACGGTTAGGGTGCTTGACAAGACAACAACCGGTCCAAGACAGCATGGTTCTGTCACCCTTGAGAGAGTAACCTTTGTAGCCGAAAAAATACCGGTGGCAGCCGCTTTTGGTATGGGGATAACCGCCAGGTTTTGTTTATTTTCATCATTTAACGATGGAGTATACCCTATCGGCGGGCTGTCGCAGCCGAGCTTATATGAGTATAATTGGTTTAAAGGCCCCGGCTATACGATAGCCTCCAATCATATGGATGGCATACAGATTTGGCATGAAGGTAATACTGTCGTCCGAAACAACAGGATTAGCGGTTTTACTAACTCCTGTATCTTTATCAAATCGGACCAAAAACCCAGATTCGGAGATGAGCCAATCAAGAACATTTTAATCGACGGAAACTATTTTCAAGCGGAAGGGCTATACTACTATTATTTGTTCATCATCCCGGGGAATATCAACGCTGTGAACAACTATCAAACAAGGCCGCAGTATGTCACCGTAACCAATAACTGGTTTGAAACTAAAAAGAAACTCCCCATATGTTCGAATACTACAGAAGCTGCTGTGTTTGTGCGAACCGAAGAAGAACGTGACGAAGGCGTAGCCAGACAGGAAAAGTTCCCTGAGGTTCTGGCACTACGGCAGCAGCTCGGATATGGCAAATCAGCCGTGGACGCTCGTACATGGATCGTATGGGACAATAACCGCTATGTGGAAGACGGTTCGGAAGTAAGGCCCGACGCCGATCCCGTATTCAGGGCAAACTTAGGGGTAAACAAAGGCTGGTACGATCTTGATGTTGAGCGGGATAGATATCCTGTCGTCATGAAGGATACGCCTGTGGCTAAGCCCGCGCCCGAACCTGGATATAAACCTGCCGGATCTTCTGCGGCTAATGACCTTTTTGCCAGATTTGTTACGGCGCCCAATAAAAACTATACCGATTGGGAAATATATAATCCTAATCAGTATAAGGTGAAAGCGGATTGGTTCTGCGAGGAAAAGGAACGTTCAGGAACCGTTACCATAGGCGCGAAAGCTGCAGTTGAATTTCGCACCATGACGGGCGATAGCCCATTAGTAATCACATGGCTTGATGAAGCCAGCAAAAAAATGATGATTACCGTTCCTTATGGCGGGCAATCAGGAGCAGCCGTTCCCGGTGATATCGCTATCCCGGATCCTGGCTCATCCGTGAATATCTCCGCTAAATTTGTAACGGCTCCCAATAAAAACTATACTGATTGGGAAGTATATAACCCCAACCTATTCAAAATGAAAGTGGATTGGATATGTGAGGATAAAGATCGTTCAGGATCCCTTACAGTAGGCGCGGAAGCAACGGCTGAATTTCGCACCATGACGGGCGACAGCCCATTGGTAATCACATGGATCAATGAATCTGGCGAAAAAATGATGATAACCGTTCCCTATGGCGGGTAATCAAAACAATTCAATCATATCTCCGAGAAGCGTCTCGTATTCTCTGGGTTGTATAACATATGTTCCTGAACCGCTTGTGAACGTCATTTCACCGAAGTAGATTATTCCCTTCACATTATAAAAATCCACCCGGACATATTTGAATCCTTCGCTAAGCGACCTGGCGAGAGTAATCATCTGATCGTATTGTTCAGGCTTGGTAATCATAGTATCCGCGTTGGAAAACGCTTCGGAGACAAGGTTTAGCGTAAACGGCAGTGGATCAAAGTTCAAATTGCGTATAGATCGCTTGTGATTTGTGTGCCGGTCCATGTCAACAAGGCAGTACTTCGGTTCACCGTTGAAGCATCCGAATTTATAATCGTATAAATCGCCTTCTACGTTTTCTATATATTTTTCCGCAATGACCGCCGGAGGAATGTTTTTGTAATGTAGTTCAAAGCCTGATTGGAAAGCGATATGTAATTTCAGCCACCTGTTTATTGTTTTTCTTGTTTTTTGTACATTCAGATCGTCTTTATTCCTAACGATGATATTCCATCCCGAACTATGCGTAGCTTTCAGTACAAATTGATTCGGCAGTTTTTCGAAGTCGATATCGTTCGCGTTGTCCCAGACGCCCAGCAACGGGATCAGGTGCTCGTCGCCGATTTTATTGGCTACCCACGCCCGTACTCTATACTTGTCAGCTAAAACGGTTTTTTCTGGCGTGCTATCATTTAGCTTCAGCCATTGGATTTTTTCGTTAAATGTTTTTGGATTATCCAAATCCAGGATTTCGCCTGTTCTACGCAAGTACCAACGTTTCAGGGCTTTCGGATACTGTTCAATGGGTATACGGCCGTAATACCACATCCGATATCTGACCCGAGCGAAATACAACATTGAATGTAGTGAGGGAATTGACTTAATCATTTTTTTTATTCGTTTCATCATGTTCGAGCCCCTATTCTTACGATTGATCGAAAAGCTTTATAAATTGTATAACGAAAGCCGGTGAAACACAACGCTTAATATCATTATCGGAGGCGACATAGTCCCGACAAAAAGCAATGAGGAATTATTTATTGAGGCTGACGTCCGCGAGTTAATCGGAGACGATCTATTGACAATATTAAATTCGTCGGATATGAATATCTATAATCTCGAAACTCCGCTGGCGGATATTGAATCCCCGATCAGTAAAACCGGACCTAATTTATGTGCGGAAACAAATACTATCAATGGAATAAAAGCCCTGAACCCTATGGTATTGTGTTTGGCGAATAACCATATACTCGATCAGGGAATTCCCGGGCTGAAATCAACAATGGACGCTATCCAGACGGCTGAGATAGAGTTCATCGGCGCTGGCGAAAACCTCGTATCGGCTCAAAAACCGTTTCTCAGAGAAATACACGGAATACGGGTCGGTATATATAATTGCGCTGAACATGAGTTTACGATCGCGAATGATAACAATGGCGGCGCTAATCCTTTTGATATTATTGACAGTTACAAACATATAGAAAAACTTAAACCTTTTTGTGATTTTCTAATCGTCATTTATCACGGAGGCAAGGAATATTATCGGTATCCAAGCCCGAATCTGCAAAAATATTGCCGCCGGTTTGTCGATTGCGGCGCGGATTTAGTCGTGTGCCAACACAGCCACTGTATAGGCTGCGCTGAACAATATAATGATTCGACCATTGTTTACGGGCAAGGCAACTTTATTTTTGATCATGGCGAAAATGAATACCGGCAAACCGGATTATTGATTAATGCGGAGATATCAGATACGAAAGAAATTAATATTGATTATTTACCGATTATTAAGGATAAACATAGAATCCATTACGGCTCCGGAGTTGTCGGTGAAGCCGTTTTAAAAAGCTTTGCCGAACGATCGAGAGAGATTTCGGAGCCTGGCTTTATTAAGAAAAACTATATTGAATTCTCTGAAGAAACGCTATCAGACTTTATTCTTTCCTGCGGCTATGCGGGGGTTACGGGCCTTTTCCTGCGCATAATGAGAAAAGCCTTTGGCAAGAATATTATATTAAAATTGTCATCAGAAAAAAGGATACTTCGCTTACTGAATTATTTGCAATGCGAAGCCCATCATGAATTGTTTGTCACAGGCTTAAAAAAACATTTTCGAATGATCGATTAACTGCTACGGAGGAACGCGTTATATGGATCTTTCCATAATCATTGTGGGTTATAAATGCTGCCCTGATATCGAAAACGCCGTGATTTCCATTCACGAACACTTTAAAGACATATCATACGAAATAATACTTGTGAACAACTATGCCGGTGATGAATTACTTCCGGATTTGATCGCGAGGCATCCTGATATAATTCTTATCGATAATGGGATCAATTCAGGTTTTGGTGTCGGAAATAATGCCGGACTTGCTGTGGCGAAAGGGAAATATGTTTGCTTTCTAAACCCAGATATTATAATAGTGAACAGCATACTTCCGCTTCTCAGTGTGATGGAGTCCGACGGCAACATAGGGCTGATCGGGCCGTTGCTTAGAAACATCGACCGGACTGTACAGCTTAGCCATCAGGATCTGCCCAGCCTTCGGTATTGGTTTGATAAATGCTTTTACGTCAATACTCTACGTAGAAAATTAGCCATACGGAACAATGGTGCAGGAAACGACCCTGTTGATGAAGAGGACATTGAAGCCGGTTGGGTTAGCGGCGCATATATGCTGACGAGAAGCGATCTTATGGAAAAGCTCGGTGGCTTTGACCCAGCGATTTTTATGTACAACGAAGACGTCGACCTTTGCTGGAGAGTCCACGACGCGGGATATAGAATATTGTTCTCAAGTAAAAGTGAAGCCATTCATATCGGCGGCGTCACATCAGACTCCAAAAGTGATTTTAAAGCCCGTACGATGGTGACGTCTCTCGTGATCGTATGGAACAAACATTTCAGTGAAAAGGATATTCGGATCTTATTGCGAATGACGTATTGGAGCGCTTTACTTAAAGCGTTCAGTCTGACGGTATTATGCGCCCTCAGGCAGGGCGCAAATAAAAACACCAGGGATTATTACAGAGTAAGAGCTGAATCGGCCCGAAATCAGATCGTAACCAGAATGCGGGGTCCCCGTGTTATATGACAAGGATTTTAGTAAACCAAATTATAAGCCAGACGTGGATAGGGATTCCAGCATGTGCCGGAAAGCATCACTGACTGAAGAAGACGTAAACATATCCAATATGCCATCGCTCTGGAGCCTGGCCGTTTCAGCCCTGTAGCGGTCATGTTGCGCTTCGATTTTAGAAATCGCTTCATAAATACTAATCACTGAAGTGTGATCAACCTGGATTTGACAATCGTAACCGTTAAAAAAGCCTTCTACCGCAGTATGCTTTGCAAAAATAATCGGTATTCCCGAACGTAACGCTTCTACATATACTAAACCAAAGGTCTCCGGATAGCTGGGCATGATGAAAGCTCTGTACCCGGATAGAAGCGCCGGGATATCTTTATTATCCACCGGGCCGTTTACAGTGATATTCGCTGTCATATTCGTCCGGTTAACCTCTGTTCGAATCCTATCCATGCCTTCGCCATATCCAAATATATCCAAGTGGATATCTTTATTATCGTTTGCAGCCAGTTTAAATGCGCTGATCAACCGGTCAAAGTTTTTAATACGATAATAATCTTTTTTCATGGAAACGACGCATATATACCTGCCGTTATCTTCCCGGGCAGGGATATTATATTCCATTCCGCATATATTCGGGATTAGAAATGACTTGGGCCTTATAATCTGATCGTAGAAATTTCCGCCAATAATAGCTTCCAGTGATTGCTTAAGCCAATGGCTGGGAAAAACTATCGCCGCTGCTTGATTCAAAATCGACCTGTATTTACCTCGCAGGTCAGGTCTGTACTTCAATACTTTGATATCGGTCTGTCTAATGACAATAATAAAAGGGACGCTGAATTTCCTGTGGATAGCTGCAGCGACAGGACCTTCGAATGTCAGCTTATATGCGAAGATGAAATCAAACCGTTTATAATCTAAGTCCAGCCGAAGCACAGCGCGACCGGCTCTAATCAGGAAGCTTCTGAAATCCAAGCCATAAGGTAATCCAAAAACCGCCATGGAGGTTAGATTTGTACCATCCACCCGGCGTTGTGCTTCTATCTTGTCTGTCCTATTCAGGCTGATACTGTAGTTATTGAAGTTAGAACCTATAGTATCGATCAGCTTTTTGATTGCCGGTGGTTTTTGTGAATCGATTTCGTCTGGATAATCGTAGCTGATATGTAATAATTTCATTTCGTAAGTTATTTTCTCCTTTTGCTTTTTGTTTTGGTTTGCATAGGGCGTATCGCACTGATGAGCAGAATACAACCTGCCGAAAAACAGACGCCTAAAACGGCGGCGCCTGCCATTTGGATCGGCATGCCGTTCTTAACCGACGACAGCAAGACGTCGTCTAAACGTTTGTATAAAACGCCAGGTAAATACTCTTCAGACTCATTGAGGAAAGCGGAAACTACGCCTTCGACTATATCTTTGGCTCTTTCGGGGTCAGTTCCGGCGCTTGCGACGACGATAATACGCGCGCTCCCCCCTCCCCTGGTGGATAACCCGTTGCGAATGACCTCGAGCGGCAGTTGCATATTATCTGCAACTTTTGTCAGCAACGCCCTGCTGGCTATGATACTCCTGCTGTCCGTCGCCGCTAATTCGGCGAATAAAAGGTCGTTGTAGGTCAAAACCCTGTTTTCCTTGGCGTCTACACTATCTTTGGAGATATAGAGCGCTGTAGTTGCTTCGTATTGCTTCGGCACATATTGCGCATAATAGAAATATACGGCACAAACCGCAAATGAAGCGGTTATTAAAGGAATCCAACAAAACCTGATCAAAATCGAATAGTATTTTTTCATCGAGATTCTTCAATCCTCCCCTGATTATCGCCATACTAAAGATCCATTGCTAATATAATGTAGAAATCCAAAATAAAATAGACATTAACCTGATGAAATAAATTCACCGATCAGCTTAATTATCGTATCCCGTCCACTGATGAATTGTCTGGGGCAAAATGAATTAGATTTATTAATCGCTTCTTCCAAATCTTCCATTTCCTGTACGCGGATAACCATATCGTTATCCGCAAAAATACCGATAATTTCTGCTTGATGATCATCTACAGCTTCATGATATTTTTTCTGTCTCGGAACTGCGATCACGGTCTTTCCTTTTTTTAAGCCACTCACGATTGATCCCGTACCGCCATGGGTAATAAGCAGGGAGCATTCTGAGAGATATCGATCAAAAACATCAAACGTGAGGTAATCCCAATAAGCGTAATGCTTCGGCTTGTAATGTGAGCTTCCCGCTTGAGCAATTACGTTATCATTTATGATGCCTTTTTCGATTAACCCGTCAATGCTCGCCAGAAGCCGGTCAAATGGGAAATCCTGCGCGCCTACCGTTACGAAAATCAATAGATACTCCCCCCGTATACAGCCTTAGGATAAAACTTTCGTAGCTCTTCCCATTGAATGATAAATAAATCCGCTATCCGATAGACAAGTTTTCCTGATAGCGTCGGAGAAGACACTTTAGCATAGCTTTCGATGAAGATTACCTTATAACCAAGCATCTTGCCTAAATAACAAACCGGCACGGCGCTTAACGCTCCGGTACTGATAATGATATCGGGCTTTTCATGCAATAGGTATGCAAGCGAGAGTATTGAATTGTATACAAGTAAAAACAGAAAATTCCATTTTCTTCGATTTATTTGCTTAACAAGCTTCACGTTTTCAACTTTTGCCAATTCACGAGTCATATTTCTATCTTCGGTAATAAAAAAATGATCGTATTGTGAATAAAATGGCTGTAACTGCATGAGTTGCGTGAGATGCCCACCCAACGTACACGCCAGACAGAGTTTCAGCTTAACTTTACGTTCCATCAGTTATCCTTCTATATCAATACTTAATACAAATGAATCCTGCTAATCGAATTATATATGAATACGCAATAAAGTCAATATTCGTCTGAAGTGTTCGTCTGAAGTGTTAAGAGATCATCAGATGATTATTAATTAAATACTAAAAGTGTTAAACAAAAATTAGAAAAAGGTTAAATAGATATTATTTGAGTGCCAAACCGATATCAAACAGGCAATGAACTGGTTTTAAAAAAGTGTCAAATAGGTGTCAAAATGGCTTGACACCTCAATTTGCTTGGGCTATAGTAAGAAAGCCCGATAATCGAAAACTCCGCGAAGAGTTTGAAGAAAGGCAAAAATAACTGTGGAGGCAATAAAATAATGAATAAGAAGAATCAGAGTTATTTGGTTAATCTCAAGGGGATCGTCAATGATATATTGACTAGTGTCATTGTTTTTTTGCTTTGCTTTTCTTTCTTTAATTATGGTATGCATACGCCAAATATCTCTCTGGTCAACACTATGGTCGTGGCGTGCGTTTACCTGCTGATTTATTTATTCAGCGGCCTTTCAAATCAGCATTATAACTTATCTTCGTTTTATTATTTCGACAGGCTGATCAAGAGGGTGTCTATTGGCAGTATCATTGCCACGGGGTCTGTTGTATTTATTTTCTATTTTTTAGGCCGGGCTCAAACCAACCGGGAGTTTTACGCTGCTTATTTTATTATTATCTATTTTGGCCTTTTAACGTCGGCCATTCTGACCCGAAAAATGAACAAAAAAAGCAATAGGGATAAGAATACTCTCTTCATTGGTTCAAAAAGAGATTACAATAGATTTTTCCAATATATGGAGAAAACGAGCTTCTCATATCGCATAGTAGGCTATCTTGGCTTTGAATTAGAGGATTCTGCGGATTCAGAGAACGCCGAGTATCTGGGGTATGTGGATCAGGGGCACCTGGATAGGATTATCCGGGAAAGGGTCGTCGATCAGGTTTACATAATGAATATCCGGGAGAAGAGCGATACAGTCAGAAAATATGTAGATACCTGCGTTAAACTTGGCTTAGAAACCAGACTGATTCTTCCTTTAGAAAGAGAAGATTGCTACACTCATGTCGGCAGTATCGGTAATTATCCCGTTGTATCTTACCATATGAACAACATAAACCCCGGTATGGCTTTCATTAAGCGAGTGATCGATATTGTCGGATCCGTAACGGGAATCCTTATTTTTTCACCTGTGCTGTTATTATCTGCGATTGCTATCAAGCTTGATTCAAAAGGCCCCGTTTTCTTTACCCAGACCCGTATAGGGAAAAACGGGCGCCATTTTAAGATTTTCAAGCTACGTACAATGTCGGCGGACGCGGAAACCTTAAAGACAAAGCTTATGGCTTTCAATGAGATGGATGGCGACGGGCTTATGTTTAAAATGAAAGCGGATCCCCGTATTACCAGGGTGGGCGCGTTTTTAAGAAAAATGAGTATTGATGAAATCCCTCAGTTTTTTAATGTTTTAATCGGTGATATGAGTTTAGTCGGCACTCGTCCGCCGACTTTAGACGAGGTAGTTAAGTATGAGAACGGACACTGGCGAAGGTTAAGGATAAAACCGGGCATCACAGGCTTGTGGCAGATATCGGGGAGAAATATGATTAACGACTTTAATGAAGTTGTTGAGCTCGATGTACAGTATATAAAAAATTCTTCACTATTATTGGATATTCAGATATTACTCAGTACATTTGCGGTTGTATTCAGAAAGAGCGGCGCTTATTGAATGGGATATTGTTAACGAAGAAAAAAGAGGAGGAACAAAAATGAGGACGGATAAAGCATGTAAAAAAAGCATCAGAAAGGGTATATTGTTTTTATGTGTGTTTTTTCTTATCACAACAATACCTTTCGTGATATTGGCGGACGTCAATGATGTTTTCGAAGCTGATGGACTTGTTTACAAAGTCTTAACTGAAAACGGCGACATAGGAACGATACAGGTAGGAACAGGCGTCCAGGGAGAAATAGCGCTCGTCAGATCTACTGATTCATTGGTCATACCCGCCAAAGTGACCAACGGTGGAATCACATATACAGTCACATGCATTGGCGACTATGCGTTTTATGACCTTTGGACGCTGAAAAACGTCAGCATTCCTTATGGGGTAGCCAATATCGGTAAAGCCGCATTTTCGCTTTGCGATGGCTTGAACAGTATCACGATCCCCGGCAGTGTGGAAGTGATAGGGGAATCGGCGTTTGCTAACTGCTACGGTTTAAATAACGCAATAATCTCCGAAGGTGTCAAAACTATAGGCGACTATGCGTTTGAATATTGTGAAATCCGCGAAATCCGAATCCCTGCCAGCGTAGAGATTATCGGTGATTATTCCTTTCAGTATAACTGTTTTTATAGTAGTGTAAGCGGCGTGTACTTTGCCGGTGACGCACCGGTAATCGGCCGCGGCGCCTTTCAAGGTATAAATTTGGGCTCAAATAGTGAACATCCGGTCTACGCCTATGTTACCCGTGAAGCGAAAGGTTTTCCTCAGGAAGGCGGGGGGAGCCCGCGGTATGTGGACGAAGCCGGAGACAAATCATGGTGGCCGTTGAGAATTAAATACTACGAAAGCCATTTAGACGAAACATTTTGGGTTGATGACGTTGTTTATTCGATTCTGCCGGAAATGTCAACGGACGAGGGCGTCGTTGTATCGGTGGAGGTCGGGCAATCGGGATGCTTACTATGCGGAGGTACGGCGTTAAGAGCCGATAAAGAAGAAATCAACATCCCGAGCGCAGTGCTTTCTCCTTGGGAAACAGAATACCGCGTGACCAGAATCGGCGACATAGCCTTTGATATGTTTTGGCCACTTGGCTATGATCCGGCGGATACTGCCCGGGGCCCAAAAGCGATAACGATTCCGGACAGCGTGACCAGCATCGGCAGTGATGCATTTAACGGTTGCGGCAAAATAACGTCTATTACCATCCCGGGCAGCGTCGCCAGCCTCGGGTATGGAGCTTTTGCGGATTGCGGTAACCTTGCCGTGGTATATTTTGAAGGCGACGCGCCGGAAGTTTCTATTTACAGTTTCGGTGATTATCAACTCTATCCGTTCTCCGGCGTCGCACCCGGAGCGATAGCTTATGTATACCGTTCCGCGAGCGGATTCCCTGCTGAAGGAGAAAAATGGTGTGAGCTGATTGTAACATATATGGATTCACAAAAACCTGACGCCATTTCCATCAGTTTCGTTGAATCATCCAAGTCACTTGGTTTCCTTTCCTGGGATGTGACTAATATATCTGACGCGGCTGTGCCCTTTACTTCTCAAGCTTCCGGGCAAGCAAACAGCGCTAAACATATTATCGGAGCAGGGGCGACGATTCAGCTCAGGGCTGCTAAGGTTCCGGGTGAAAACAAGATGGCAATCAGCTGGGATACGGATACCGGCCTTAAGACCGCAGTATCTTTCGCTTTGGACTTTACAGTACAACCATTAATCGCGGCTTTTGATATCGCACCAAATAAGAATTATCATGACTGGATCGTAGAAAACCCAAATGATTTTAGAATTTCGTATCAGTACACCATTCTCGAAACAGGCATAAGCGCTCAAAAAAGCACTGACCCGGGCGTCGGTAGTCTCAGGATTCTGTCGCCTCAGATGAACAACTACACGATGTTAATCTCATGGAATGACGAATATGGCATACAGCAAAGCCTGAGGGTTCGATACGGACCGGAGGGTCCCGGACTTCCCATAGATAACACCCTTTCCATCAGTTTCGTCGAATCATCCAAATCCCTCGGTTATCTGTCCTGGGATGTAATTAACAGCGGTGATACGGCAGTGACATTTACCTCTCTTGCATCAGGGCAGACGAGCAGCGCCAGACATGCGGTGGAAGCTGGCGCGACGCTTCAACTCAGGGCTGTCAAGGTTCCGGGCGAAAACAAGATGGAAATCAGCTGGGATACGGACGCGGGCATACAAACAGTTGAATCTTTCGCCGTAGACTATATAGTAAAACCCATAAATGCCGGATTCGATAATGAGCCGAATAAAAACTACCATGACTGGATTGTAGAAAATCCCAACGATTTCCGAGTGGCTTATCAGTATACCGTTCTTGAGACCGGCGCCAGTGGCCAAAAAAGCATTGACACAGGCTCCGGTAACCTGAGGATACTTTCACCTCAGCTTGATAACTATACGATACTCTTCACATGGAACGATGAATACGGTCAGACACAGAGTAAGACCATACGGAAAGCGCCAATCGAGTCGACTTAACCAAGTATAGCAGCGTTTAGGTGAAGAACGAGCTAGCGTTGTTGTTAAGGCTGCTCCGTTGGACGATGAATTAGATCCAACTCAAGTCTGAACATGCATTTACCCTGATTCAAAAACAGTTTGCCCCGGGTGATTTGGCGAGTGGGATCGGGTCTATTTTTCCGCAAGGTTAATAGGTGTCCGTTGAGTTGGGGTTCACGACACTTCAGCCGTCTGACCTCTCTCGCCAAATCACCCGGGGCAATGGTCTGGCTGCGCGAAAAGGGACGTGGCAGCCAGACTTTTATGATATACTAACAGTAATACTAATAAAATGGATACCGGTTTTAGATAAGGAGGTTATGGATGAAAACCTACCTCGTCACGGGCGGCGCTGGGTTTATCGGCTCCAACTATATCGAATATATGCTGCGCAAGTATGGCGGCGCCATAAAACTCGTCAACTACGACGCGCTGACCTACGCCGGAAACCTGGAAAACCTCAAAGCTGTCGACGGCCTGGCTAACTATAGCTTCATCAAAGGCGACGTCTGCGACAAAGAGCTGCTGCGGACAATCTTCGCCGAGCACGACGTGGACTACGTCATCCATTTCGCTGCCGAGAGCCATGTGGACAGAAGCATCGTCGACCCCGAGACATTTGTCAGGACCAACGTCCTGGGCACGGCGACGCTGCTCAACGCCGCGAAAGCCGCCTGGCAGGAGGGCGACGGCTTCAAGGCGGGCAAAAAATATGTACAGGTATCCACCGACGAAGTCTACGGCTCGCTGGGGGAGACGGGGTACTTCACGGAAACCACCCCGCTGGACGCACACAGCCCCTACTCCGCCGCGAAAGCCGCCGCGGACCTGCTGGTCAAGTCCTACTATGATACCTACGGGATGCCAGTCAACGTCACGCGCTGCTCCAATAACTACGGACCGTATCAGTTCCCGGAGAAGCTGATCCCCCTCATGATCCACAACGCGCTGAGCGGTATCAGCCTGCCCGTATACGGGCAGGGCTTAAACGTGCGGGACTGGCTGTATGTGGACGACCATACGAAAGCCATCGACCTGGTCACGCGAGACGGGCGGCCGGGTGAAACTTATAATATCGGTGGCCACAACGAGAAGACCAATATCGCCATCGTCAACCTCATCATCGAGACGCTTC
>Ga0082212_10002935_pt1 | contig 24442 bp, 19 predicted proteins | sample TergutNt197P3_FD_71548 | JGI IMG/M metagenome (GOLD analysis project Ga0082212, IMG submission 71548) | Neocapritermes taracua P3 segment gut microbial communities from Petit-Saut dam, French Guiana - Nt197 P3 | ecosystem: Host-associated > Arthropoda: Insects > Digestive system > Gut ... | reverse complement strand
GCGTTTTTGCGGGCGCTACGTTAGCCCTTTGCGGCGCCATTTTCCAATCTGTTTTTCGCAACCCCATTTGCGACCCGTATATTTTGGGCATTTCCTCCGGTGCCTCTATCGGGGCGGCAGTTGCCATTATTCTGGGCTTGGATTTTCATTTGTTCGGGGTAACCTCCTTTGCGTTGGTTACGGCGTTTCTTACTCTGCTATTGATGCTTGGAATTACAAAGTTTTCTAAAATAAAATCCACCTACGTAATGCTGTTGGCTGGCATCTCGCTCAATTTTCTAATGGCTTCCGTACTCACGTTGTTAATAGCGCTGAATCATCAGGAAATGCAAAAGATTATCTTTTGGACAATGGGAAGTTTCGCCACCGTTTCTTATTACGATTTAATATTTTTTATCCCCATATTTGTCGTTTGCGTGTTTTTTACTTTTTTATTATCAAAAGATTTAAATATTCTGCAATTAGGTGATTCGCAGGCGCAATCGCTCGGCGTAAACACACAGAAAGTAATTTATCTCACGTTATTTCTTTCTTCCATAATGATTGCCGCCACGGTTTCTATTTGTGGCGTAATTGGATTTATTGGGTTAATTATTCCGCATCTTGTCCGCATTATTTGGGGAAACAATACCAAACATCTGTTTGCTTTTTCAATGATATTGGGCGCCATTTTTATGCTCGTTGCCGATAGTTTGGCACGCATTTTGGTTGCCAACGCCGAACTACCGGTGGGCAGCATCACCGCGTTGGTGGGAGCGCCCTATTTTATTTATATGCTGGGGCGGAAGTGAATTAAGAATTAAAAATTACAAATTAAGAATTAAGAGATTTAAAGATTTTTCATCTTTGCGCACTTTGCGAAAAACCTTTGCGCCTTTGCGGTAAAAAAGAGTGCTTACCTCCCAAACTGATACGCCCCTATATCCGGTTTATCGCCGCGCGGTTTGCCCAAAATATCTTCATCAACTTCAATATTGGGTTTTCCGGCGCCAATGGCGGGCGAGGTGGGCAACAGTTGAAAATCGTGTGCCAGCGTATCCACAAATTGGGGGTCTTTATTAAGCAAACAATCCATAAAATAAGAGTTGTCTTTGGCTTTTATTAAACAGTTTTGAAACAGCGCCTCCAATTCAGCATCTTTTCCTTTTTTAACATCTACTTCCGTTTTATTTTTTCCGTAGATGATGCAATTGATAAACTCGGCTTTCGTTTCCCAAGGGTAATCCTCGTACAAGGAAACCAAATTGCTAACATAACAGGCGGCTGCTTTTCTCTCTTTTTGCGTAAAATAATTGGCAACGGTTAAATGTTTCATCATATATTCTCCGCCTTCCAACTGCAAACTCGATTGACCGTTATTCATAATCACACAATTGGTCATATCAATATTCAAAAAACGCGATAATACGCCAAACTGTTGTGTATTTTTTATGATAGTGTTTTTAATACTCGCAACGTTAGGAGCAACGGTTATCATACTGCCAAATGGAGACGGTTCCACCTGAACTCCCACAAACGCATTGGTAATAATAGCATTTTCAATAGTAACTGTAGTGCCTTCGTTAATCCAAATTCTGTCCCATTGCGCATAATCTCTATCAAACTGCGACTCCAAGCGGTCGCCTCTAAACAGCACGGGTTCCGCAATGGTGCCTTCTACTTTCAGTGTAGAATATGGGGAAGCCCACAGCCCTGAGTTTTTATGGAAATAGATTCTGGTTCCGGGTTCAATTATCAGTTCGCCCAAAGAATCAATAGCCGCCATACCATATACTACGTAAGGTCGGTCTTTAGTCCAAGTAACGGTTTCGTGCTCGCCGGCAACTATTTTATAACGCAACATTTCAATTCCATCAATAGTTTTAATAGATTTATCGGCAAGAATATAGTGCGCATCTTGTCCGTAGGCAAGCAACTTCACATCCTGTTCCCGTTTGCCGGTAATAAACACAATAGAGTCGGTAACTAAAAACGGATTGTTTTGGTTTTTCGGGTCAATATTCACTTTAACAAAAATAAAGATGCTGTCTTTTTTTGGAATTTCAACATCTTTAAAAAAAGTTTCCCGCTCGCCGTTTTCGTTAATACCAAGACCGTTTACGTTAATACTATAAAAAGATTGATTGCCGCCTGCTAAAAAAATGGTGGTTTTAATATCTTCTTTTGAAGTATTATGAACAACGAAATGTCGCGTAACCGATCCGATAGAGGTAAACACGGTATCGAAAACAACGGTAATTTTATTATCTATAACATAAATGTCTTTTCCTTCTTCATCTTCATCAAAATAGGAAAACAGCAGTTGTCCGTCGTTGTCTATGGATGGTTTGCAAGAAATAGCCAAACAGAGGCAAACTATCAAGAATAATAATGATAAATAGATTGCCGGTATTCGGCGCAAAAAATGAGTCATAATAAAATTAAAAAATTAACGTCTGTTTCCGCTTGAACTGCTTCCGCCTCTTGAACTGCTTGAGCCGCTGCTTGATGAGCCACTTGAAGAGCTACCGCTGCTTCTGCTTGATGAAGAACTGCTTGGCGAAGAGTAACTGCTTCCGCTGCTGCTATTGTTGCTCGGCGAAGAATAACTGCTTCGGGAGTTGTTGTTTGAAGGCGGTGGCGGTGGCGTATAGGTTGGCGTACTTCTTGAATTATCCGGACGAAATCCGTTGTCATAATTATTACGATTATCAGACGGGGGCGGCGGAGGCGTTTGAGGTCTGGTATTTGTATTAGGTGTACTCGGTCTTTGCGGCTCCGGCTGACGAGTATTTGTATTGGGAGTGTTCGGTCTTTGCGGTTCTGCAGGGCGCGTTGTGGTTGGTGTTTCGCGTCCGCTGGTATTGGTTTCTCTATTTCCTGTGGTAACGCCTGCATCTCTGTTTCCGGTAGTAGTACCAACATCTCTATTTCCCGTAGTTACACCTGTTTCTCTATTACTTGTAGTTGCGTCGGTTTCTCTTCCTGTAGTTGTTCCTGTATTCGTTCCTCTATTGCTCGTGGTTGCGCCAATGTCCGTACCTCTGGTAGCGGTCGTGTTGCTTTCTCGCGAAGTGGTTGAGGTATTGCGCGTAATTATATTATCATAGCGTTGGTTAAAACTTTCGGGCGTTACACTGCGTGTAACAAGGCGGTTGTTATTTTCATCTTCTTTATTGCCGAAAATGCCTCTGTTGCTTGTTCTTCCGGTAGAGGCGCCGCCGATAGAACTCCGGTGTCCGTAATAATAAGAGTTATTTTTGTCGTAATTGTTATGGTAATATCCGGCGTAATAACCTGCGTAGTAGCCATCGTAATAGCCGTTCCAGTAGCCGCCGTAGTACCACGGGCGATGGCATCCCCAGCCCCAACCGTAGCAAAAACCGTGGTTGTACCAGCCATAATCGTAATACCAGGGACGGTAATAGTAGGAGGGCCACCACCAGTTGTATCCCAAATAGATACTTACTCCCCAATATGCCGGCGAGTAAGTGTACCAGTACATATTAGTATAATAGGGGTCGTAATAGCCGAAACCGTAATAAGAGTTGGTGTGAAAACGTCTGATTCTCGATGTGTAGTAATAATCGTAGTTATCATTGTCATCGTAATAATAATTATTGGTGATGTACGTATTGCCGGTTTCATCGGTGTAAGATTCCTGCTCTACGTAATAATCATCACCATCGTAATACTGATAATCCGTTTCATAATAATTCTCAGTATCGGTTTGCGTGGTTTGTGTAGTTTGGGTTTCGCGCACCACTTTATACTGAGAATCGGTGGATTTTACATAAATATCATCATAATAAACAAAAGAGCCGGTTTGACAGGAAACGGCTACAATTATTAAGGCTAAAAGGGGGAGGGTGGTTTTTACTTTCATAACATTAATTTTTAAAAAGCAATTCTATGACTAATGATTGCTGCAAAAGTATAATTTTAACGTAAAAAATATGATAAATGTATTTTTGGGGTAAACTTTTTTTTCAATTTAGTACAAAAATCCAAACAGCCACAGTGGTATTTTATTCATATATCCGTACTCAAGGTTATCAAGCGCCAAGTATGCGTTTTGAATGCCTGTAATTTGTTCGTGTCCTTTGTTTTTACCGCCTATTTCAATACTGTATTTGTTGTTGATTTTGAAATCGGGCTTGCCTCCCGAAATTACTTTACTGACGGTTTTCATTTGGTTGTAAAAAAATGTTTCTCTTATATTGCCAACATCCGGTTTTTCGGTTTCTAATGCAAAAGATAAATTACTGTTGTCAAGGTAGATTTTTTCAGGTTTTGAGAGCGTTTTTAAGCCTGAAACATCCTGTTGAAGCAGCCCTACCAATTGTGCTTTTTCTAAATAGATAAGATAAGTCAGTAAACTTTTTCTGCTAATTTCAAGCATTTCAGAGAGAAGTTTTATATTTGGAGTAAAAGGAACTCTCTGTGCAATGATAAATAACAGTTGCTTTATCTTTCTAATTGTTTGAACTTCTATATTTTCAACAGTCGGCAAATCGGTTTCTAACACCACATTTACGGTATGCAGCAATCTGTCTAAATAAATTTCACTATCTTCCTTGTAATAAGGATAAAAACCCTCTTTTAGATATTGTTGGAACAGAGGGAGCGGTTTAATTTGTTTGTTAATTTGGCTTGCGATTACAATATGATTTTCTAACAAATCTTCCAATTCTAAAACAGAAAAATCAAGTTTTTTTTCAAACAGAAGAAATTCTCTGAACGACAAGCCATTAAGAGAGTAATGTGCCACTCTTCTACTCAAATCAGCTTTGCCTTTGTAAATTTCAAGCATTGAAGAACCTGTAAAAACCACTTTCAAATCGGGCAAACTGTCGTAAATATTTTTGATTTCAAGCGACCAATTTCCGTATTTGTGCACTTCGTCAATAAACAAATATTTTCCACCCATTTTGTCGAAGTCGTGAGCCAAATCAAGTAGCCGATTATTTGAAAAATAAATATTGTCCAAACTGACATACAAAACGTTTTTCGGGGATTCGCCAAAATTTTTCTTAATATGTTGCAGAATCATTGTGGTTTTGCCCGTTCCTCTGGCGCCTGTAATGGCAATAAGCCGGTTTTCCCACTTGATTTTTGGGTATAAATACCTTACAAACTCGGAGTTTGTTCTGCTCAAAAGTTGATAAAATGTTTTGTATAAATTTTCCATTTCAAAATTATTTCAGACCGCAAAAATACAATGTTTTTTTGAAGTTGCAAAAAATATATAAAAATGTTTTTTCAAAAAAACACTTTATCCCCCTGCAACACCGCAAGCGTTTCTATCCCAAAACTTTTCAATTTCATTTTAGCTTCTTCATAATAGAGCGGCAACTCTTCCGCCTTGTGCGCGTCGCTGCTGATGACCATGGGGGTTTTGGCTTTTGCCAATTTTTCTATAATGTAATCGGAAGGGTAAAAATCTTTGCACCGCAAACGATAAATGCCTCGCGAGTTGATTTCCACAATGAGTTGTTTTTCAATAATTAACTCCACCACGTGATCCACCAAGTTTAGATACCATTCTTCGTCTTCTTTAAAAAAACGGTCTTGGTTGTGCATTTTTATTTTATCTAAATGCGCAATAATGTCAAACTTTTGGGTTTCAATCATCTCAAATGTTTGTTCCCAAAAACAGGTTACGGCTTTTTTTATGTTATGGTTAAAAAGCTGCGCAATTCCGGCATCGTAGGTTTCTCGTTTCGGTCCGTCAATAAACCAAATATCGTTGCTGTTGGGCACTTTCACCAAATGCACGCCCCCGATAATGTAATCTAATTGGTATTTGGTTTTATAATAAGAAAAATTTTGGGTAACCTCCGGAATGTAATCGCACTCCAAGCCTTTGAAAATTTTTAGTTGCGGATATTGTTTTTGGTACTGTTCAATTTCTTTGAGATAATTTGGAATTTCATTTTTGGTTAAAGTAAAATCGTATTGAGCAGAAATGGGCGCGTGGGAAGAAAACCCCAGATGATCAAACTGCAGTTCCACCGCTTTTTCAACAAAAAACCGCATATCTTCCTTTCCGTCGCAAAAATGAGAATGGGTGTGGTAATTACATTTCATAGTATGGGTAACGGTGAATTGTGGGAAAAATTACGGGGAGGGTTATTTTCGAGGTAAAAAGAACGCGGATGAAGTGGATGAGGCGGGTTTGCGTAGGGAAAAATATATAACAAGGAAGAATGGTAAAACTCTTTTGGAATTTTATGTTGGCGAATTGTAAGGGTGAAATGTGCGTAATTTGCCCGAAGGTTCAATCTCAACCCTGTAATAATTCCCATTGTAATAAACAGATCGTTTACTGTATTATTCACTCAAAATGCCCCCCTTTATCCGCTCCAAATTGCCCCCCTTGAGTTGTGATTCAAAAAGAGAAAAATTGGAAGTAAAAATTAAGGGATAAAGAACGTTCATTTTGTCAGGTTACAAATGAATTATAGGAACGAATAGTATCCGGACGTTTCTCTTTATTAACTTCTTGCAGATATTTTTTTGCAAACTTCTGAAAATGGAGTTTGTAAACGCAATTCTTCTTCCGTAGGTAGTTTTTCTTCTTTGGGAACAATTACAATAGATTCTCCCTTGTCCCGATTTTAACACAATATTAACACAAAGTCAGCAACATACTAACGCATATTGCTGACTTATACTGGCTTTCGAGAAATTTGTACCGCGTAGGGGATTCGAACCCCTGATCTTCAGGATGAAAACCTGATGTCCTGGGCCAGCTAGACGAACGCGGCGTTTTGCTGAATGAGGCGGCAAAAATATATTTTTTTTTGAGTTAAAAAATAAATCTTTTATTTTTTTTAATTTAATTCAATGCCATACGCATGCATCTTATTATACAGCGTTTTACGATCTATATTCAAGAATTTTGCTGCGAGCGTTTTGTTGCCTTCGCTTTTTTGCAAGGCATCTATAATACGCTTTTTTTCATCTTTTTCATTAAATAAAGATGCATCTGAAGAAGTTGTTTCTATTTGAAAAACAGGCAAATGTTCCGGAAGAATGGTGTTGCCCTCAGCAAAAAGCACCGCTCTTCTGATTGTGTTTCTTAATTCACGTAAATTTCCTTTCCAATACTGTTGTTTTAATATCGCCAACGTTTCGGGCGAGATATATTTTACTTCTTTAGAAATTTCATCGTTTGCCTGTTCTCTAAAAAAATGACAAAAAAGCTCAATATCTGCAATTCTATTTCTTAACGGTGGCACTTCAATGGCAAACTCGAGTAAACGGTGGTACAAATCTTCGCGAAAGCGACCTTCCTGTATGGCTTTTGTCAAGTCTTCATTCGTGGCACAAATCAACCGCACATCAACGGCAATCTCTTTGGTGCCGCCCACTTTACGCACTTTTCTTTCCTGCAATGTACGAAGTAATTGTTTTTGAACTTCGTAGGGTAAATTGCCTACTTCATCAAAAAACAGCGTTCCGCCGTTGGCAGCTTCAAAAACACCGGTTTTATCGGCAATTGCCGAAGTAAAAGAACCTTTCAGGTGCCCAAAGAGTTCGCTTGCCGCCAATTCTTTGGAAAGTGCGCCGCAATCCACCGCAATAAACGGCGCCTTGCTTCTTTTGCTTTGTTTATGAATGAATTGGGCAATATGTTCTTTCCCCGTGCCGCTTTCACCCAGTATCAACACCGAAATTTCCGTTGGTGCCACCAGCGCAATATTTGCAAACATCTCCTTCGCTGCTGCAGAATTACCGATTACCATATCCATTTGATGTGTAGGCGTAAAGCCTACCCCTACATTTCCGTTTTGGATAGGTTCAAACTGCTTTTCCCGAACCTCATATCGCTCACCGCTTACCTCACACCGCAAACCATTTTTCATCGCCGCCTCAACCTTCTCCTTCATTATCAAATGGTTAACAGGTTTTGCCATAAAATCGAAAGCGCCCAATTTAATAGCAACCACCGCCGTTTGAATATCCGCATAATTGGTTAAAATAATTACCGGCGTTTCATCTTTATTATCCCTCAACCACGTTAAAAACATAATCCCGTCGCTATCAGGAAGTCGCAAATCGGATAATATTAAATCGAAACTGTTTTTCAATACTTCCTGCTGCGCTTTTTCAATGGTAAAAACGGCTACCGGATCGTAATCATTTTTCCGACACCACGTTTCTAAAAGCAACTGAAATGTTGGGTCATCTTCAATAATTAGAATTTTATTTTTTAACTTTTTCACGGCACAAAAATAAAAAAAAAGGGTTCCCTTTTGAGGCACCCTTTCAGTAAAATTAAGTTGCAAAGTTTATTTGAGTAAATAAAGTTGCTTTTTCTATCAAAATACTTTATGGCTTATTATTATGCCAAAAGCGTGCCAAAAGCATTATTTTATATTAAAAATATTGATATATAATATCTTAAAGTAAAATACATAAAAACATAATAAATAAATATTGTGGAATTTTTGTAGAACAGTGTGGATTTTTTCTACAATTTTTACTATTTATATATAACAAAAAATATAAAAAAGCGTTATTTATTGATTAAAAAACAAAATAAATGAAACTGAAAATTATTAAAGTATTAGAAACACATATTAAAGCCAAACTTGCGCTGGTTGGGATAACTATTGCCGTGTTGTGTGCCGGGTTTTTCTTGCTAACCCGGTATCTGTTTGCAGATTTTAGTAAACATAAAGAACAATACAGGTATAACAAGGAAGTTCTTTTAGAGATTGACCATTTAGTAACTCAATTTTCAGAGATTCAAGAATATGGAAATCAGTTTTTGGTGCAAAAAGATTTGCGTTATTTGAACATTTACCAAATGCAAATTGACACTTTTGAGCAAAAATTGGAAGAGGTGGTACAATATATTCAGCATGATGGTGAAAATGTGTATTTTGAAGATATCACGCATTTGTTGAACGATAAAAAAGAGATGTTAAGCAAATTGCAAGTGTTGTTTGCTGATAAACAAGAAATTGATGACCTTTATAATAAAATTGCAGAAAAACTGAGAAAAGAAGCCGCCGCAGCGCGACAAGAGATTGAGACAAGTAGCGAACATAAACAGGATACCGTGTGGCAAGAGCAGAAAAAGTTCGGACAGCGCTTGAAAGAAGCTTTTACCTCCAATAAGAAAAGAGAAAAAGAATTTTCTCTTAACACTATGGTGGTGATAGATAGCGCTATTAATAAAACCGTAACCACCGATTATGCATTAGAGGGGTTGTATGAACTTACGCAACGCTATGAACGTGAGCACGCGGAAAAAATTGAAAGCATTGAAACAGAGTTATATGCACTTCTTGATGCCAATCAATGTATTACACAAGAAATTACAAATTTGTTGCTACAATTTCACGAAGAGATGCTGCTGAATGTGATTTCGCTGGGCGAAGAATATGAAGAAACTTTACTAAAAACATTGGTTTGGAGTGTAATAATAGGCATTTTGGCAATAGCGCTCATTACCGCACTCATTATTTTCGTTTTAAGAAATATTAAAACTATTCGAAATATTTATGAAGAGTTGAGATTGGAAAAACAAAAAACCGAAGAACTGATGGAAAGCAGACAGCAGTTGCTTTTGGCTATTTCGCACGATATAAAAACACCTATCAGTTCCATTTTAGGATATTTGGAACTGTGGGAAATGGAAGAAGTTATGCCCCAATTTCATCATGAATTAACTTCTATGCAATATTCCGGAAAATACATTTTGTCGTTATTGAACAACTTGATGGAATTTACGCGGTTAGAGCAACATAAATCGCAAGTTACGAAAGAAAAGATTGAAATAGTGCCATTTTTCCAAGATATTAATGAAATGTTTCAACCCTTATGCCTTACGATGAAAAATAAGTTGCACTTTCATTTTAATGTAAAAGATAATCCGCATATTTTGGTTGATTCATTAAAACTGAGACAAATAACCATTAATTTAATTTCCAATGCCGTAAAATATACCCGCAATGGTGAAATAAATGTGCACATTGACGAAATTTGCGAGCCTGATGCAAGAATAAAAATCACCGTTTCCGACACAGGGCAAGGTATCCCAAAAGAGAAGTTAAAGCTTCTGTTTGAGCCTTTTAGCAGAGCCGTAGAAAACAGTTCAGGCATTGAAGGCACGGGACTTGGGCTCTTTGTGGTAAAAGGTTTGGTAGAGTTAATGGATGGTGAAATTGAAATCCATTCGGAAGAAAATCAAGGCAGTACGGTCATCTTTTCTGTACCTTGTGCGCCTGCTTTGGGAAACGCCGCACCGGATAAAATTTTTACCGAACCGTTAAAAATATGGGTGATAGAAGATGACATAACGCAGTGTCAGGTAATGGCTTCTATGTTGCAAAAATTGGGGCATACCGTAATTACAAGCACAACCAAAGGAACATTTGAAGATCATTTAGAAATAGAATGCAACAACTGCAACCTTGTTTTTGCCGACTTGGTAATGGGCGATTTCAACGGTTTTGATGTTTTGCATCAAATTAAATCCATATCTCATCTTCCGGTTGTTTGTTTTTCCGGAAACACCACCCTTTCAAAAGCGGAACTGCAAGCAAAAGGATTTGATGATTATTTGGAAAAACCGTTTACTATCACTCAATTAGAAAATGTTATTTCTTCTATTTATCAAACACAAAACTTTTCGTTAAGCGATTTAAATGAATTGTTTAACAACGATAAAGAAACGGTTGAACTCTTATTACACACCTTTGCCACCACTTTACCTACTGACATTCAAAAATTTGAGCAGGCACTAGCCGAAAACAATCTGCGTTTACTTCAACAAACCGCCCACCGTATATTGCCCATTTGCAAGCAACTCAATGCATCGGAGGTGGTTGCTCTGTTAGAAAAAATTGGACTTTCTAAAAAACAACCGAATATCCAGTTTGATGATATTAGAGAAGATGCCATTTTGTTGATTGCAGGATTAAAGAGGTTGTTGGTGGTGATATAAGATTTAGTTCAACATAAACTCAATATTAATCCGAACAAAACAATATCCCCAAAGAAATGTTTCTTTGTAACCTTAATTATTAACTATGAAATTTAAGTACAAAATCTTATTATTATTTTGTTTTACTCTCATATTTTTATTTGTAAATAAAGCAAATGCACAAAAACCAATGTCTTTACAACAATGTGTAGATTTTGCGTTAGAAAACAGTTATGCCGTGAAACAGAAAATGTTGGAAAAAGAATCCAACTATATTCAGTTAAAAGCAAGAAAAACGAGCATTGCGCCTTCGTTAGGTGCAAATATTGGACAAACTTTTGATTTTGGGCGTGCTGATTTGCCTAGTTCACTGACCGTAAACACAACCCAATCTACTACAAATTATTATTTAGGAATGAGTATGGATATTTTTCAGGGGCTACGTACGCACCATCAAATTCAATCCGATAAATTAAATTTGGAAGCCACATTGTTTGATATTGAAGATGCCAAAGAGAATATAGAGCTTACAATTACAGCCTTTTACCTTCAAGTGTTATTAAACAAAGAGATCTTGGAAGTTTTGAAAGCACAAGTAGCTTTAGCCCAAGAGCAGGTGGATAGAATTCAGGTATTGGTGAATAACGGTAAAAGTTCCGATGCGGAGCTTTACGCGGCAAAATCTTCTTTGGCAACCGACCAACTCTCTGTGGTTGAAGCCGAAAACAGCGTTCGTTTGTCATTATTGGATTTAGCCCAACTGATGAACTATCCGAATGTAGCCCATTTTGATGTTGTACCGGAAGGAGAACAATCGGATATTCATACTGTGCTAAATAAGAAGATTGACGTAACCTCAGTAGCAGAAAATGCGTTAGAAAATCGTCCTGCCATTCGGGCGGCATTAACGCGCATTGAACAGGCAAAACGCGAAATAAAAGTTTCACAATCAGGTTGGTATCCCACACTTGCATTCAATGCATATTTTGGGAGCAGTTACTTCTATGATTTTAAAGAAGTTGAACTACAGCCGAATTGGTCATTTGGAAAACAATTTAAAAACTTCGCCCATGAATCGTTAGGACTTACCCTAAGCATCCCCATTTTTGACAAACTTTCAACTCATTATAATGTTAAACAACAGAAAATTAGAGTAAAATCGCAAGAGTTGCAATTGGAAGAAACCAAAAGAAATTTAATTAAAAGTATTGAGCAGGCGTACGTGAATGCAGTGGCGGCAAAAGAGAAATATTTCTCCTCGCAAGCGGCGAATGCGGCTACTAAAATTTCTTTTGAGTTTGAAGAAGTAAAATACAACGCAGGGGCTTCCACCAATTACGAATTTAACGAGGCGAAAAACAAATATCTAAAAGCCCAATCCAATTTAATTCAATCAAAATTTGATTTTTTATTTAGAGTAAAGATTTTGGAGTTTTATGGGAAGGAGTAAGAAAAAAATTATTTGGTTTAGGTGTGCCCGTTTCGCGAAAGTATTTAATTATAGTGTTAAGTTCTTTGCTGGACAGGATTGAGACTCATATGGTAGTTGTTTCTGTTTCACACACAGAGTTAACAACTATCATTCAGGCGGAACCTAACCTTAAATAATCAAGGAGCGTGTTATTGTGGCACGACTTGGATAGTTCAATGAACGCCGAAATTGAACACGAGGTTATTCATTTTATGAGTTTGGATAGGGATTGTTGGGAAAAATAGCAAAATGGAAAACACTTTACATTTGAGAAATTAGTGTTTCTTTGCCAACCACAAATCCAAAGATATGTCCAAACCTACTCTCATCCTCATCACCAACGACGACGGCTTTGAAGCCCGCGGTTTAACTGCCTTAGTGGAAGCTGCCAAAGATTTTGGCGAAGTAGTAGTGATTACCCCCGACGGTCCGCGCTCCGGAATGGGACACGCCATTACGATGAACGTGCCGCTGCGCGTGCATCACTATAAAACCGAAAACGGCGTGGAATACTATCGAAGCAACGGCACTTCGGTAGATTGCGTGAAGTTGGGGCAGCGCGTAGTGCTCCGTGATAGGAAAATTGACTTGGTACTTTCGGGCATCAATCACGGTTCTAATTCTTCGGTAAGTATCATTTATTCAGGTACTATGGCGGCGGCTATTGAGGCAAGTTTTGAAGGTGTGCCCGCCATCGGGTTTTCTTTGTTGGATTACTCTTCCAAAGCCGATTTTTCGGCAGCCATTGTGTTTGCTAAACAAATTATCGCCAAAGTGTTGCAAGATGGTTTGCCCAAACACATCTGTTTGAATGTTAATATTCCTAAATTGCCGCTCAATGAAATTAAGGGAATGAAGATTACGCGACAAACGTTGGGCTACTGGCACGAAGATTTGGAAGAGCATAAAGACCCTTTCGGCGGAAAATATTACTGGCTTGCCGGCTATTTGGTTAATTTGGAAGAAGAGGCTGCCGACACTTGCGAATGGGCGCTCCACAACGGTTATGTGGCGATTACCCCCGTGCATTTTGATATGACTTCACATCAAACGATACATAAATTAAAACATTGGGAATATGATTGATAAACTTCGCCAAGATTCTTTTTGGATGGGATTGCTGCTCGGAGCGCTCATTCCGGCGCTCATCTTCGGTTTTTTAGAACTGATTATTTACTTTTTACCCCATCAAATTAAAGCAGCAGACGTATTTACGCTACAGCGCCTCATCCTCATTAGCATTATTCCAAACATCATTTTATTGCGTTATTATTTGTTAAAATTGAAGTACGATTTAACCGGACGAGGTATTTTAGCCATCACGTTTATTTTAGGAATTGTTTTTGTTATTATTGAATTTGCATAATGTATTTGAAACACTTACAAGTTTCCAATTTCAAAAATTACGAAGAAAATGCGTTTGATTTTCACGAAAATGTGAATTGTTTTGTGGGTAAAAACGGCAGCGGAAAAACCAACTTGTTGGATGCCATTCATTATTTGTCGTTTTGTAAAAGTTATTTCTCTTCGCAAGATACTTATTCTATTAGATTTAACTGCGATTTTTTTGCCATTCACGGGTTGTTTGAAAGTTTTGAGAATAAAACCACCGCCAAAATCGGCTGTGTGTTCAAAGGCGGTCGTAAAACAATGAAAGCCAATCAAAAAGAGTATCAACGGTTGAGCGATCATATTGGGTTGTTTCCGTTGATTATGGTTTCGCCTTACGACAACGATATTATTAACGAAGGCAGCGACACGCGCCGCAAGTTTTTCGACATTACCATTTCGCAATTTGATAAAGAATATTTGCAACAGTTGATTGTGTATCAAAAAGTTATTCAACAAAGAAATCAACTGTTAAAACAATATCAGTTGGGCGAAAAAATAGAGTTGTCGTTGTTGCAAATTTACAACAGCCAACTCATTCCGTTGGGCAACTACATTTTTGAAAAACGAAAACAGTTTATTTTAGATATTTTAACAGATTTTCAACGCTATTACCAAACGCTATCCGGCGACAACGAAACGGTATCTATCGTTTACCAATCGCAACTGTTGGAACTTGATTTTGAAAAAGGATTGCAAGAAAATGAAACACAGGATTTTCGCTCCACTTATACCAATTTCGGCGTTCATAAAGATGATTTTTTGTTTTTAATTAATGAAAAACCTCTCAAGCAGTTCGGTTCGCAGGGACAACAAAAGTCATTTTCATTAGCCTTAAAATTAGCGCAATACGATTACATTGCCACCCGAAAAAAACTAAAACCGATTTTATTGTTAGATGATATTTTCGACAAATTGGATAACTTTCGTATCGCACAGTTGCTCAATATGGTAGGGCAACACCACTTCGGGCAGGTTTTCATTACCGATACGGATGAAACGCGGCTACGCGCAATTTTAGAAAAGCATAAGGTAACCTGCAAGGTTATTGAGATACAGGGTGTTTGAAATCAAAATACCCCTACCTTTTTCGCCACACTATGTTTATCATTCAACACTTTTATTAAATAATTTCCTTTAGAAAGAAAAGATAAATCTAAATTTCCATCCTGAAAATTATCTTGTTGAAAAACTTTTTTTCCTAACATATCATAAACAAAAACTTGATAATCATTCTCTTGATATGTGGTAATAGTAATTATTCCGGTGGTGGGGTTAGGATAAATCAATAAATCTTTAAAATAGTTAAACTCATAGTTTTCAATATCCAAACCACAGGTAAAATCAATGCTAATATTGTCTATATTAAATTGTTTGATATTCTTTATGCTCCAAGGTCCAAAACTGTCCAATCTAAATCTAATTTGAACATACGGATTGCCAATATATTCATTTAACGACACTTCATAATTTGCCCATTTATTGATACTTCTTTGAAATTTTGCCAATTTATGCCAGGTTTTTCTGTCGGTGGTAATTTCAAGGAAACAGGTAGTATTCACAAGATAAGGTTTCCCGTAAGCGGAAATAGAATTTCCGATATTATGAATATAATCAAATTTTAAGCAAATATCTTCTGTATCATCAGGTATTGCAAACCAATTCATTTCTAAAACATTATAATAATTATTACTATAAGACCAAGCTCCGGCATCGTTAGGCGCATTGGATAAAACAGCGTTAGCATTATCCTCTCGAATTACCCAACTCGAATTTCTGATAATAAAACCATTGCTATTGGTTTCAAAATCATTAGAATATGGTATTTGCAAGGGCGTAGTAAAAACTATGGTATCTATATTTGAGTCAGCGCTTTCCATACCTGTTTCAGAATGAATGGCTTTTACAAGATATGCGTAAATTTCTCCTTCGGTAACTTGAGTATCTTCGAAAGAAGTTTCTGCAGTTTCGGTAAGCAATATTCCATTTTTAAACAGCTTATATGCCGTTGTTTGCGGTGTTTCATCCCAACTGATTTTCACTTTTGAAATATCAGAAGTTGCGCTTACATTTTGTGGCGGCAACCAACCGTTTGCCAATTCTGCCGTTGCTGCCAAAGTAGCTTGCGTAAAGGCTCTTACCAATTCTAAACTGTTCACACCATTGCCAAGCGTATCGCAAGGTTTGTGATAACAGGGAATATCAACATCATATTCACTATCAGATATATACAATGATGCATAGCCGTGAATATTAAAGCTCGTGTTATCACTGTTGTAATGGTCGCCTTTTGTAAAATGAAAAGTAGGAATTTCGGGTACGTATAAATTGGCTGTTTGCAGATAATAATCGAACAAATTTTTAGATATGGGCGAATAACCTGCGCCCATTTTTATCTCTGTTTGTGGAAAAACATACCCAATCTGGTCTAAATTAAAGGCAGCGATGATGTTCATATTTTGTGCGGCACATTTTTCTGCGTAAGCGAAACTGCCCACCAAACCAAACTCTTCGCAGTTGAATGCCGCAAAAATGATGGAGCGTTTGGTTTCTATTTGGCTTAAAATTTTAGCACATTCCAACACTCCGGCTGTTCCCGAAGCATTATCATCGGCGCCGGGACCGGATTGATGGTCGTAATGAGCCGAGAGGAGAATAAACTCATCCGGAAATTCGCTGCCCGCTTTCACTGCTATAACATTACCTGCCGCAAGCATATTGCTTTGGTATGGGAAATAATGAAGAGAAATATCCAAATCGCTATAAGACTCAAACTGCTCAAGTATCCAATTTTGTGCCTGTAATGCTATTTCCGTTGTTGCATCACGAATGCCCAAATCTTGCAAATAACGAATATTATCTTCCAAATTTGTAATACTTACTTGATCTACATATCCTTGAACATCAGCATTTATAGTGGTAATATTCGGATAAGATTGCAATCTATTTCCTTTATTACTCATCACTTCTTGCGCCGATACAGCTAAGTTACAAAGCAATAATAATAAAACTATTTTTCTCATTTTTTGTGAAATTTTGTGAAAATCTGCGAAAATCTGTGTAAATCTGTGGACTCTTACATCACCAATTTAAACCCCGTTCCGTGAATGTTAATAATTTGAATATTAGGGTCTGATGAAAAGAGTTTGCGCAGTTTGGTAACATAAACGTCCATATTTCGGGCGTTGTAGTAGCTGTCGTCTCCCCAAATCTTTTTCAGCGCGTAGCCCCGTTCAAGCAACTCGTTTTTTCGGTTCACCAGCATTAACAAAAGTTCGGTTTCGCGCGTAGAGAGTTTTTTCTCTTCGCCGTTAATCCAAATTCTTTGATGCTCAACCTCGAAAGTGAAATTTCCAATCTTAATGGTTTGCAGCTCTTCGGTATTTTCCGGCATAATTCGGCGGATGAGCGCTTGCAAACGCGCTTGCAGCACTTCCATCGAAAACGGTTTTGTAATGTAGTCATCGCCAATAGATAAGCCTTCCAAAACATCTTCGTCCATATTTTTGGCGGTGAGAAAAACGATAGGCACTTTTTTGTCCAATTTGCGTATTTCTCTGGCTAATGTAAAGCCGTCTTTCAGCGGCATCATCACATCCACGAGACAAATGTCAATGTCGGAAGTGCAAAAAAGTTCGTAGGCGGTTTCGCCGTTGCTGGCGTGATGAACGGTGTAACCCACGGCTTCTAAATTCAATGTCAATACTTTACCCAGATTAACATCGTCTTCAGCCAATAAAATTTTTAAATGTGTACTCATATTCTGCTTGTTTAAATTTATGCTTGTTTAAGAGGTAATGCAATGATAAACGTGGAGCCTTTGTCGGGCTCTGTGGTTACGGAAATGGCGCCGCCGTGCAGTTCCACAATCTTTTTCACATACACCAACCCCAATCCCTGTCCTTTTTGATTATGGATATTTCCTGTGGCAACTCTGTAAAATTCATCAAAAATATGCTTTAAGTGTTTCTTATTCATTCCAATACCATTATCAGAAATGTAAATCAACATATTCTTTTTATCGTTCTCGGTTTTAATGGCAATTTTGGGCTTTTCGTGCGAATATTTAATCCCGTTTTCAATTAAATTAACAATCACGTTTTGAATGTGCATTTTATCCACCGGCAACGTGTAATGATCTGCATATAAGTATTCTCTGATTTCGCCGTGGTTGGTTTTCATCAGTAAAGAAAAACTATCGCAAATTTGAATAATCAGTTCGTGCATATTGCAAGGCTCCACGTGCAGTTTCAATTGCCCTTTTTTCAGTTGCGCCAATTGCAGGATATTGTTCACCATCAACTTCAAACGTTCATTTTCATCGTTAACAATAGAAATGTAGGCGTCTCTTGTTTTTTTATTGGAACTCATTAATTCTCCGGAAAGCGCATCGCACGCTAAAGTAATGGTAGAGAGCGGCGTTTTAAACTCATGCGTCATATTGTTAATAAAATCATTTTTAATATCTGAAATCTTTTTTTGACGATAAAGCAAATTCAGCATCAAAACAAAAATTAACAAAATAATAGAAACAAAAACAATAATTAGCGTAGAAATGAAACTGTTACGTTGAAAAAGTATCAATCGTTCCATTGGAAAATAGAGCATTAAAAGATGCGGCGCTATAAATTTTTCGGAAGATTTTAAAGTAAAAACAAACTCACTTTGCAATATTTTTTCTGTGTTCATTTCGTTGGGAGGCACTACAAAGGTGGTAGTATAAAAATTATACAAGGCAAATTCAAAATCAGCGACTATATTTTGCTCTAACAACGCTTCTTTAATAATGCGATATAAAAACTCTCTGTTGAGCAATCGCATAGTGCTGCTGTCCATTTCAATCAACTCAATATCAAATCCTTTCTTACCTCTTTGAGCATTTTGATTGGCAATAAAAGCCGACAAATCGGTTTCCCAGGGCATAGGGTAGGGGACTATCGTTTTGTAGCGGGTAGTGTCAAAGTAAAGTGTGTCGTATTTAGTGGATATCAAATTGTTATGCATATAAGTAATGGTAGAATGAATGATGCCGATAGGTTGCAGCCGCGAAGCATCTAAAATATATTTTTTAGCATGTTTTTGAAACAGATCCGCTTTCACAGTATCGGCAGCAGATTTTACGGGCGGAACAAAAACCACCGTATCTCCTTTCAATATTTGGTCAATTTTGTTAATCGCTTCTGTGGCTGCGCTCGCTACTTCCGTTGAAAAGATGCTGCGTTTCACCGTTTCAGAATCTTTATATAGTTGAAAAATAGCAACTAATAACAACGAAGTTACGATGATTAGAAATGCGGCTACCCAGAAAATAAAGCGTTTTTTCATTTTTTTTTAAGAAACGCAAAATAACAAAATATCTTCTTTATCCGGATAATCCAATAAAGTTGGGTATTGGGTTTGCCCGAAAGCAATACGGTTTTCAATACTGCAATCGTTTGAAACTACGCATTGTATCTCGTTTTTCTTACTTAAAACAACTGCAGTTATTTCACTTATTTTTTCATATTCTTCGTAATATATAACAGCAATTGGAGAAGATAACGCCGTGTTTTGCACTAATAAAAAAGAATTTCCATCGTAAAACGGAACCTTATTCATCGCAAAAACAGCACGATGATATTCATAATTATTTACATAACCGTTGTGCAACAATAAGGATTTTGTTTCTTCTTGAAAAATTTCTGTTATTCTTTTAAAATCATAATTTTTCGGAACATATATTTTTGAAACCGAGCGACATCCTAATCCAAAATATTGAAACACATCCATAGATAATTTTCTCAAATCCTCATCGGTTTCATCTCCTGAAAGAATGGCGATACTATTTCTATTTTTACGCAATAACATCGGAACATTTTGAAAATAGTATTCAAAATATCGGGCGCTGTTGTTACTTCCGGTGGCGATAATTTTGTTGAATTTCGGTAGTTTTTCTACAAAAACAATTTTTTCTGCAAATTCAGGCATTATTTTTACAAGCATTTTTGTTAAAAACGGCAATAAAAGTGCATCTTGAGAAGATAATTTACCAATAAACTGATTTCCGCTCACCAAAATGCAGAAAAAATCGTGGAAAGCCGCGCAGGGAATATTTCCGGCAGAGATCACTGCAATTTTTTGTGTTTCGCGCTCTTCTTCAAAACAGGATTTATATTTATGGTAAAATGCCTCACAATAATTTTCCTGCAACATTAATGCTAATGCTTTCAAAGCGAAGCGGCAATTTTCTTCGGTGAACCATTTATTTTCAATACTTTGTTGTTTAATAACAGCATCAAAATCTCCATTATCAAGAGAAACTGTGATTTGTTTTCCTAAGTTTTGGAAGGCGGCAAGGCGGGGTTGGAAATTTATGCTCATTAAATTTTATTTCAAAAAATCGTTTGCTCTTAACAAGGTGTATTCTGGAGAACATTCAAACAGATAGTTTAAAATATTTAAATGTGCGCTTCCGAATATCACCAATATTCTGTCTGAAGGAGTAGTTTCAATACGTTGAATATTCCTGAATATTTTTAGATTTCTACCAAACCATCTTCCTATTTGAAGATCAACTCCGGTAAAGTCGTAGGGTACAGTTTCATGCTTAAAAATGTCGAGCAAATAATTACCTAAATCTTTTTTAATATTTTCTTCATCATTTAATTGTATCAATTCTGCGAGTATGCCTTCCTTCTTAAATATTCTTTCGTTATGAAACTTTAATGGTGAATTACTATCATCTTCAAATGCTTTTATTAAAGCAGCATACTCTTCACTTTCCTCATTGTTAAAGATATTAATGATATGTGGGTAATAACTGCCCAAACCGAATTCGTCCACGCAATACAATTTTGTTAATCCCATTTTCTTTGCAATTCTAAAACCAATTTGTTGGTGTTCGCCTCGTTTCAATTGATGATTGTTTAAAAGATACTGATTATAAAGCGAATCAATCACATCTTGGTAATCCGGCTCAACTTCAATAACTATAACAGTTGGCTTGAATACCGATAATTTTTCAACAATTAGTTCAATTTCTTTTTGATACTCAGGCAAAAGCACATCAATTTGGTCTTTTTCTTCTGTTTTTACAACATCCAGATTTGGGAAATTAAAGTGAAAAACCCCTAAGGTCAACACTTCAACGGTATTGGAGGTGTTGTGATGCTCTGTTGCTTCTTTAATTCCGCAACTTGTTAGAATAGCGCCGCAGATTACTGCGTAGAAAAATTTTAATAATAGCTTCATTGGTGTTGATAGAAATTCATTCTCTGATTTATTGTAATTCCCGTTTTAATTTGTTCGGATTCATTCTCGTATCAAAAATTGTAATTATTTGAATTTCAAAATCATTAAACTGATAATAAATCGTAGTTTGCTCGGTTACTACACAACGGTGCAATCTTTTTTTAAAGTTTGATTTTTCAGTTGCTTCAGGGAATAAAGATATAACTTGAACAGAATCATCAAACTTCTTTATGAAATTTTGCTTTACATTTTCCGACCATTCAGTTTCCAGATAATTCAGCAATTTTTCAAGTTTATCGGATGCCTGTTTAGAAAGTACGACTTTTCTCATTGTCTGTGCTTATTCATAAAAACATCATAATCTACTACTTCTCCTTTGTTGATATTAATGATACCTGTTTCAATATCTTTTTGTTGTTCATAACTCAGCAGGTTCCAAAAATCAATATTATTTTCTTTTTCCATAGTTTTTTCTTTAAAAATTCCCAACGAAAGGATATAATTCAACGTTTTTTGTGCCATTGCATTTCGAGAATTATAATCTAATGTAATTGTTGCCATAGTTTTTCTATTTTTAAATCAGCGTGCAAATGTATATGAAATTTTCGAACTATACACGATAAAAATTTTCAAAAACAACTTATGAAGAATTGTCTGTTTTTAACATTTTTATTCCACAAACGCCACAATATCCCCCTTCTTCACTTTGTCGCCCTGTTGCGCAATAACGGCGCACAGTTTGCCGGCGTATAAAGTTTTTACTTCGTCGTTTCCGAAATAGGCGTTAATCCAGCATACGATATCGCCTTCTTTGTAAGCAGTACCGAGCGGTTTGGGCATAGACTGTTCGGTTACGGGCAGTTCCCAAATTACAATGCCTGAAACGGTTGCCACCACTTGTTTGGCGTTAGGATATTTCGCCTCTACTTTGGCAATAACCTCTTCTTTAATCACTTCCGGCGCTTTAATCTCTTTTACCACAATTTGTATGTTCGATTTGTTTTTGGCGGTTTCCAATTCTTTTTCAAAATTCTTTTTCGCCACGCCGGTTTTATAATCTCGGTATTGGCGGTCGTGCATTGCCAACTCAAACAGTTCTTCTTCGTTCGGTCCGTACTCCCAGCCGTTTTCGTCCATCTCTTTGCGGTAAACATCCAACTCGTTGGGGTAGTTGTCTTGCGGCGTTCCGGTAAAAAATTCGTAGTTTTTTTCTTTGGCAAGTTCTATAATTTCGGGGGCTAACGTGCCGGGGAGTTTTCCGGTTCTGCCCAAAATCATATCCCACGTGTTTTTGTCCATTTGCGAGTAGCGCGGTTTGTCTTGCGCCATCTGCATAATGTTCATCAGCGCAATGTTTTTCACATATTGGCTAAAGGGGGTAACCAACGGGGGTGTGCCCACTCTGGGCCACACATATTCCACTTCTTCAAACAGTTTCACCATCAGTTCATCTTCGGTGAGTTCTTTTTTGCCGCCGTTGCGCAAAAACATATTGATGCCGCCGTGCGCGCCTTTCAAATCTGCCATCATAGAGCCCATCATACCGCCGGGAAGTCCGCAGCCCACCAACAAAGAGGAGGTGTGTTTGTTTTTCGGGTCAATAAAATAACCCAAGAAGTCGTCAATAAATTCTTGGGTTAGCGAGCGTGCCTGCATATAGGCGTTCATATTGATTTCGGGCACATTGAAACCGGCGTCTTTCAGCATTGCCTGAATGGTAATGACGTCGGGGTGCACCATGCCCCACGAGAGTGGCTCCATTGCCACGTCAATAATGTCGGCGCCCGCGTTAGCTACTTCCAGCATTGAGGCAACGGAAAATCCGGGACCGGAATGTCCGTGATACTGCACCAAAATATGGGGATATTTGGTTTTAATGGCTTTCACCAATTTGCCGAGCGTGGCGGGACGCCCCACGCCAGCCATATCTTTCAGCCCAATTTCATCGGCGCCGAAGGCAACCAACTTGTCCACCAAATCCATAAAATATTCAACCGTATGCACCGGCGAATGCGTGATACTCAGCGCAGCTTGTGAAATCATACCGGCTTCTTTGGCGTACTTTACCGACAGTTCCAAATTGCGTGGGTCGTTCAATCCGCAAAACGAGCGCGCAATATCCACACCTTGCGCTTTTTTCACTTTAAACATCAGTTGGCGCACATCGGCAGGCACGGGATACATACGCAAGCCGTTGAGGGCGCGTTCCAGCATCATCGTTTTGATACCCGCATCGTTAAAAGGTTTTACCCATGCGCGAACGGAGGTGTTGGGGTTTTCACCATACAGCAGGTTCACCTGCTCGGAAGCGCCGCCGTTGGTTTCCACACGGCTAAAGCAGCCCATGTCAATAATTACAGGGGCGATGCGCACTAATTGATCCACGCGGGGCACATACTTTCCGGAGGACTGCCACATGTCGCGATACACTAAACAAAATTCTATTTTCTTCATATTTAAGAGGTTATAATAATTACAAAATGGTTACAAAAATAGATTAAATTTTCATATATTTTTGCCCCCTGATTTATGAAAGAAATTATCCCCCCCGTTGAAATTAGCCTTTTGGAGAAGGAACTTACCGAAGATAAGTTTTTACGAGAAACGAATGTTGGGCATAACCACATCTATATCATTACGGCGCACGACTCGCCCAATGTAATGCGCGAAATTGGGCGTTTGAGAGAAATTACCTTCCGCGAAGCCGGTGGCGGAACCGGAAATGAAATAGATATTGACGAGTACGACACCGCCGAAATTCCTTTCAAACAATTGCTGGTTTGGAATAACGAAAATAAAGAGATTGTGAGCTCGTATCGTTTTATTCTCGGTAAAGAAGTTCCGTTGGATGAAAACGGCTATCCGCACACGCCCACTTCAAAACTGTTTCATTTTTCTAAAAAATTTATTGAAAATAAGTGGCAAAAAACGATTGAGTTGGGGCGCAGTTTCGTGCAACCCAAATATCAAGGCACTACCAACCCACGACTTGGACTTTTTTCGTTGGATAACCTTTGGGACGGTTTAGGCACGTTGGCAGTAGATTACCCCGATGTGAAATTCTTTTTAGGCAAAATGACGATGTACAACAGTTATCATCGTTTAGCCCGAAATTTGATTCTGTTTTTTTTAAGAAAATATTTTAAAGGCGATAAAAATTTAATTGCCCCCATTCATCCGGTAGAGGGCGATAAACGGAAACAGGTTTTCCGTTCCATTTTTAGAAACGGCTCTTATAAAGAAGATTTTAAAGCGTTGAATGAAAATATTCGCGACTTAAAAACCTCCATTCCGCCGCTCATTAAAAGCTATATGTCGCTTTCCTCCACAATGAAATGCTACGGCGCCTCCGCCAATCCGGAGTTCGGTCCGGTGGAAGAGATCGCTATTACCATTAAAATTGCGGATATTAACGAAGATAAAAAGAAACG
>Ga0082212_10002934_pt1 | contig 24443 bp, 15 predicted proteins | sample TergutNt197P3_FD_71548 | JGI IMG/M metagenome (GOLD analysis project Ga0082212, IMG submission 71548) | Neocapritermes taracua P3 segment gut microbial communities from Petit-Saut dam, French Guiana - Nt197 P3 | ecosystem: Host-associated > Arthropoda: Insects > Digestive system > Gut ... | reverse complement strand
ATCAGTGTTGCCTCCTCCTAACATGGCCCCCTGGATTGACGGCATTTCCTGATGCGAGCGCATGTAAGAGGTACGCGCACTAACTGTGAGCCATTTGGTCAGATTGGTGGACACGTTTACGCGTGCATTGTATCGCTGATCTGTTTCATTTGCATAATTTAATGCACCATCCTGCTGCGTATAGCCCAAACCGATATAATAGTTGGACGTTTCGGTTGCGCCTGATGCGCTAACATTGTGACGCTGATTGAAAGAGACATCTTTGAAATAGACGTCAAACCATTCATTATTACCATTCGCTGCAAAAAAATTCAACCAGTTATCTACACTGGGATCTTTCTCGGTTTCTTCTTTTCTTGTTCCTGCCATGTATTCTTTGATGCGTTGAATCGTAATGTCAGTGTATACTAATGACTGTGAACCGTTTGCGCATGCCTGATTATAATTATAGGCAAAATCGAGGGAGTTGGCATAATGCGGCAGATTGGTGGGTGAGGAAAAACCGAAATTGTTGTTATATGTAATCACCGGTTTTCCGCTTTTTCCTTTTTTCGTGGTCACAAGAATCACCCCATATGGTGCACTCGAACCGTAAATAGCAGACGATGCAGCATCTTTCAAAAACGAAATACTTTCCACATCGTTAATTTCAATGTCGCTGATGTTTCCTCCCTGTATCCCGTCAATAACCAACAGTGGCGATGCCATTTCTGCCAAACCTGTGTAACCGCGGATATTGATGTTTTGAACTGCACCCGGCTGCCCGCTGGCTGATGAAATATTCACTCCGGAAACCTTTCCCTGTAAAGCTTGAGCCAGGGTTGAGACTGCACGGTTTTCTAACTGTTTATTGTCCACATACCCGACAGCGCCCGTCAGGTTGGCTTTCTTCACGGTACCGTAACCGATTACCACCACCTCTTCCAACTGGCGGGTATCGTCCGACAGGATCACATTGATGGTCTTTCGGTTTCCAACCACTTCTTCCTTCGAAATGAAACCGATATACGAAAAGACAAGCGTAACGTTTTCATTTGGAATCGATAGGGTATAGTCGCCGTTGGCGCCGGTAGCCGTTCCCTGTTGCAGGCCTTTGATCGTTACGGTAACACCGGGTAGCGGGTCGCCAAAATTGTCGGTCACTTTACCGGTAATCGTGATGGATTGCTGAGTGACCTCCGACGGGGCGTTTTTCGCATCGCCGTTATACGCCAATAGCACAATATGTGTTCCTTCCATTACATAATCTACCGGCGAATCTGAAAATATTTCGCTTAATACCTCATTTACCGGCGTGTTTTTTGCATTGACGGACACATTTTGGGACACGTCAATCTGATTGCTGTTGTAAAGAAACAGGTAGTCAGTTTGATTTTCAATATCATTCAGCACTGTTTCCAATTGCACGTTACGGTGCTTCATGGATACCCTTGCTTTCTGGGAGTGCGCATCTTCAGCGCTCGCCATCAGGGCGCAGAAAAAAAGAAAGAAAGTACTGATTCGCATAATTCTAAAAATTTGTTTGCGTCGCGACAGATTAATATTTTTCTGCCCCGACAATTTGAAAATACTAAGATAATTCATACTTTTGTCTTTGAATTGATTGATTAAACTAAATTTATTGATTCATTGCGCCGGTCGGATGTCGAAAGTTGACCGGCGTTTTTTTAGTGTTTTAAAATGGCTTTACTCATAGGCATGAAATTTTTTAAAGGTTAATAATTAATATAACAGTTCTTATTTGATATAGATCGTGTGATTCTCTTCGTCGCGTTCAAACTGGAAACGGAAATTGCGCTGCAGTACCCGTAACGCATAATCGATACCGTCGGACTGCCGGAATTTGCCTGTCGGCGCATAGTTGACCACCTGTTTGTTCTGTATAATGATCGTTATCCCATAGCATTTTTCAAATTTTTTCATCAGATCGGTGAATGGCATGTCTTTGAAACTGATAAGCCCTTCACGCCAGCGGTAGTGGTCCATGTCGGTAATGGCTTCGGTAACTAACCGGCCATCATGATGACGCGCTAAAAAGTCAGGCGACAGGACGATCGCCTGCCGGGCGTCGTCAGCAGATGTGATTCGTAAAGAGCCGTCAAACAGCGAGCCGGTAAAACCGGTTTCGTGTGTATAGGCCTCCACATTGAATTGCGTACCCAATGCCTCGACCGAATATCCTCCGGCAAGAACCGTAAAAGGCCTTTCGGGGTCGTGTGACACGTCGAAATAGCCCTCTCCATCGAGTGTGACTTCGCGTTTTGTGCCTGTAAATACGCTCGGATACTTAAATGTTGTCCGTGCATTGAGCCAGATATTGGTGCCGTCGGCAAGCGTCATGTTCACCGTTTGTCCGGCAGGCACGCGGATCGTGTTCATGCCTGGCAAAGCCTCCTGCGTGGATGAACGGAATGATAGCCATGATACAGTAAGGGTAATAACGACTGCTGCCGCAATCTTCAACCATTCGGAAATGGCGCTTTGCCGCCGGATGCGAGGTTGCGGTTGCGGGCGCTTCATCCGGCTGCGGATATTTGTCAGGATTTCATCCGGAACCGGTTTCATACCGTCAATGGATGCCAGGGCTTCCGGATCGTTCAGCGCATTGTCTATCGCGCCAAGCAACCCGTCATCAATCAACCCGTTGCGAAGCGTATAGTAAACGAATTTATTTTCCCTGTCGGTGCATTGTGCCTGCAGGAAACGTTCCAGTAAGGTTTGCCATTGTTCCATCTCTTATCTCTTATCGCTGTTTTATATCAGTACGATTGGGTATTCAAAATGGTGGGTTCAAAAATAAAAAAAATGTAATAAATAAATAATTTATGTGTGCCAGCATGTATTCGCGAATGAATTTATTGGCTTTCACAATATGGTCCTGAATGGAACTGCGCGAAATGTTCATTTTACGCGCTACTTCGTCGTATTTTTTTTCTTTCAGTTTGCACAATTCAAAAACTTCGCGCCGTTTGGGTGGAAGTTCTGCTATTGCACTGTATAGCAGTTTCTTATATGTTTCGTAAAAATCATCGTCTTCCTGCCCGTTTTCTGAAATTTCCTGAAATTGTACCAGTTCCTTTTTAACGCTTTCTTCGCAGGCTGCTTTTTTGAACAGGTCAAACAGTTCATTCCGGCATATCACATGGATATAGGCGGCAAAGTTTTTCGCAGGATCGAGCGTCGAACGGTTTTCCCATACTTTCAGGAAAACATCCTGCGTCACGTCCTGTGCCAAAACCTCCGATTGTGTCATTTGCCATGCGGCATGATAAATTTTGCGATGGTACTTTTGATAAAGCGCCTCAAAAGCATCCCCGTCGCCTTCGATCAGGCATTTTACGCAAAAAAAATCCACATTTTCCATTGCAATAATTATTTACTTTTCAAATTCGGCGCCTGCGGTAATCAGCATACCCATCACCGACTTCAAGGGGCCAAAACTGGTCATGTCCCTTTCCTCAGCGGGGATAGCCCAGCCGTAATAGGTTCCTGCAATGTTGCCTTCATTGTCTGTCATGCAGTCGACATAATTCCATGCTTTTGTAGCGATGGGGAGGTATTTTTTATCGATCCATCCCAGACGCACCGCTTTGTGAATGCCATAGGCCGTCATGATGGTTCCCGACGTTTCGAGCGGCGTATCCGCCTCGTCGACTAGCAGGTGCAATGCGCCCGATTCGTCCTGATAGTTGATAATGCCCTGCGCCATGAGGTCCAATGCGTTACAGGCATAGGCGTATATCTCGCTTTCCTTATCGAGATGTTCCACCGATTCGACGATCATCCATAGCAGCCAGCCGTTCGCTCTCGTCCAGTAAGTCTCGCCCAACTGGCCGTTCCGGGCAATCGTTTTTGCGATTTTCTTTTCCTTGTCTAAAAATAAATCGGTGAATTTTATTAACTGGTCGCTTCCGAAAGCGATCAACTGCTCCTGAATTTTTTTTGCTTCGGCATCGCCTGCCAGTACTTCTTTGTCGTAGGCCCTGGCGGCAATGAAGAGTGCAGGCACATAAAAATAGGCGGCGTCAGGGATGGTAAACCCGGAGGAGATATCATCATGCTGCAACATGCCAAGCTCGTTGCGGGGTATATGATTCAATACCAGATCGCCCACATCCTTGCACACCTGTTTAGCCATTTCATTGCCTGTCAGTTTGTACAACGGGCCGCACACAAAATTAGCGCCCGGGTAACCGCAATATCGGGCAAGAAGCAGCGTATACCCTCTGATAACCGTGCATCTTCCCCCGGACGTCCGGCTCCAAAATTCTTCGTCGCTGATCGTCTTATGGCTTTCATGTTGATATTCAAGCCAATTAGTTACATAATCCCTTACGTCGGGATAGTAACCCAGGTTGTGCCAGCTGATTAGTCCTGCCAGGGGCATCGTCCCAAACCAGTCGGTGTTGTGCTCGGAAGGGTCTTTATCCATCATCGTTTTGATTAACGCATCGATTTTTTGTTTCAATGGCGTATGACTGTACAAATTCCTTCCCAACGGTGTAATTACGCTTTCGGGCATGTCGGGCGCGCCTTTGACCGGTCCGTACCATACGCCGCCGCCAAAGGTGGTGATATGCACCATTTCAGGATTGTACGGATCGGGCATGACGCGATGTCCCCATTTGAAGTCATAACCCCTGATGCGCGACCATGTTTTGGCGCCGTCTTCCGAGAAATAGGCCGAGCCGTTGAAGCCGCAGGCATAGTACCGGTTGTTGCGCGGATCGAACGAAACGGCGTAAATATGCTGGTCGGCATACATCGTTTGCATCCACGTCCTGCCTTCGTCTTCCGAGATATAAATGCCGCCTCCCCCGTCAGGGGTCAAATCGCCCGGCATCACTCTTCCCCAGGCCGATAATACAAGCCGTTTCGGATATTTTCGGGAGGTGACAACGTCGGTCGGCCCGTTACAGCCTTTGGGGAGCGTCATTTTCGTCCATGTCTCGGCGCCGTCGGTCGAACGGTACAGGGCGCCATCGCGGTCGTCGCCGATGCTGCCGTCGTCGCTTCGCCGGCTTATAACCAAGAACAGCGTTCCGTCGCTTTCACGCCTTTCGATGCGCCAGGCAAAAGGTTCCGCGCCTTCAATGCCGTTGTTCTTCCGCGTCCAGGTCAAACCGTCGTCGGTCGATTTGTAAACGCCCTTGCCGAAAGCGCAGGCATACAGCGTCCGCGCGTCTTTTTTACTGGTCGGGTCTATCAGTATATGCGTCATGGCGGCTTCACCGATTGATTCGCTGACGACTTGCCAGGTGGCGCCGCCGTCGTTTGAGCGCAGTACGCCGCCCTCGTAGGCGCTCACGCTGCGGTTAGTCCACATCTTGCTGCGCGGGATATCGTGATTCAGAGACATCACCGTCCAAACGCGTCCCTTTACTTCCGGATCGAATGTTAGCCAGTAGGCGGTATTTACCCAGCGTTCCGGGACGCCGTTGTCTTGTGTGGCGCTCAGCCAGCCCTTCCCGCCGTTGACGCTTCGCACCAGGCCAATGTCGGTCACCGTGATGAAAACATTGTTTTTGTCGAACGGATCGAAGTCGATGGAGTAACAGGTTGTCACTTCCACGCCCCGTGTCGCATAACTGCCGTCGGGCAACTTTTTAGCATAAATCTCCTCCCATGTATCGCCGCCGTTCACGGTCTTGATGATACGTCCGAAATCCGTCCGGTAACAGATATTGGGGTTTTGCGCTGAAACCGACATGGCATGTGGAATACCCGCCCAACCGGGGCCGAAACGAAGATCGAGCCAGCTGCCGCCGAAATTTGGCGTTTTGACAGGCTGTTGGCCCCGAACGTTTTTATCCTGCCAGGGAAGCGTCCACGTCTTGCCGTAATCGACGCTTTTAGCTACGCCAAAACAAGTCGTGTCGTCGTGAATCCTCAATCCGTCATAGGCTATATATAGCGTACCCGGATGCAGCGCGCTTGTAGCGATTTGACGGAACTCTGCAGTTTGCCTGTCGGGCACGCAATAGTTTAGCAGCCCTGCCTGCCGGTTTTCCCATGTTTTTCCGCCGTCGTCCGAATAGAAAAAACCTGTTTTCGTATCGTAAATACGGTTGGCGTACCCTTTACCTGATATGCCGTAGAGAATAAATTTTTTCAAACCGGCGTCATAGCCGCCTGTCGTATAGTTGAATTTCACGTCTTTATCAGGAAGTCCGTAACTTTGCCAGCGCCCGTCGACCCGTTGATGCACGCCATCGCTCCAGGTTACGTAGAGCGTTCGCCGGTCGGTCGGCGACGACGGATCGATGAAAATATTTTGGATATCGTATTCATAATCATTGACGACGCGACCTAACGGAAAAGGAACGGCGTCGCCCGGATAATCGCTGAAATCTTTCTCTTTCGTCCATGTCTGCCCACCGTCGACGCTGGCATAAAGTCCCATCTTCTGTTCAATACGGATGACGGCGTACAGGCGCTCCGATTGCACCGGGTCGACGGCGAATGCCCGTACTGACCGCCGCAGCGAATCGTTTGTGACGATAAACTCGTCGGCATGGTCGAATTTGGAAACGATCCCCTTCACCTCCGCAGGATTGGGATACAGCAGGCTCCATGTGAGACCCCTGTCTTCGCTTTTGAACAGACCAATTGAATGGGCGTACACCACGTTTGGATCAACAGGATCGAAAACGAAATAGCGCGCCACGCTGCCGAGGTTAAACATCTTCCACGATTCGCCTCCGTCATGGGTTACCATTGAACCGCCCATATCGCACGAAGCGAACGCGAAGTCGGGGTCGTGCGGACTAACCGCTGCGCTGAAAATGGAGCCGCCGCCACCAATGCCCACCCATGTCCATTCGACGTTTTGCCAGTCGGATTGAGGAGCGTCCGCACCGCATGAAATCATCGACACGGTCGCTATTACGGTGATCAGCATAAGTAAAAGCCGAAGTTGATTTCTGTTTTTCATCTTATTATGTAAGATTTGTAAAGTTTAAAGCAACAAACATACATAAAATGTTTGAAATATACAAATGCCGGTAATAATGTTTACATTTGCAGCGATTTTGAAATGGACAAATGTAATGAAATGAAAGGTAACCATGTAAATGCAATAGTAGTAGGAGCCGGAGCAGGCGGTGGAGTGATTGCCAAGGAACTGTCAGTTGGCGGTTTGTCGGTAGTTTTATTCGAAAGGGGCGATTGGCCGGTGTACGACGAACATAGCGCCGACGAACTTATATTACAGCGACAGGTATTGGGAAATGCTTTTGGCCCTGACTGGAAAAAGAATCCGCGTGTTTCCATTGAACCGGACGGCAAACGAACAACCATCACTCCGGCAGATGGCCGTTATAACCCCATTGCGGCTTGTGTGGGTTCCGGAACGGCAAGTTACGGCGCGATGGCATGGCGGTTTATGCCCGAAGATTTTAAAATGAAAACCGTATACGGTTCCGTGGAAGGCTCCACGCTTGAAGACTGGCCGTTTTCATACGGTGATCTGGAACCATATTATGTAAAAGCGGAGTGGGAGGTTGGCGTTTCAGGCGAAGAGACCAATCCTTTTTCAGGGCCGAGGAGCAAACCGTATCCTATGCCGCCATTTGAATACAGTTCGGAAGGCCGTTTTTTTTATGACGTTTGCAAACGGTTGGGGTTACATCCGTTCCCAATTCCCATGCTACGCAATTCCGTTCCATACAACGGCCGGCCTGCCTGTATCAGGAACCGCAGTTGCTCGGGGATATGTTGTCCTGTAAACGCAAAAAACGGTACGCAGAATACGGTAATCCCGGTAGCCCTGAAAACAGGGAACTGCCATGTAAAAACCCGTTGTATGGTAGCCGAGATTATTGTGGATGACAGCGGAAACGCCAGGGGCGTCAAGTATTTTGACGAAAACAGGAAAGGTCATATCCAGACAGCCGATGTAGTGGTCATAGCGGGATCGGCCATCGAAACAGCCCGTCTGCTGCTCAATTCCAAATCAAAACTACATCCCGGCGGCGCAGGCAATAACAACGACTGGGTTGGACGTAATCTGCAGGGACATGCATACACTGGAGCCATGGGAACATTTGATTTTAATATACTGGATCTTTCGGGGCCTGGAGCAACGATGGCCATCTGCGATTTCAACCATGATAATCCGGGTTTGGTTGGCGGAGGCATGTTATGTACCGAATTTTCTCAAATGCCCTATACTTTTTCGATTGTCCGTCCGCCGGATGAAGCCGTCTGGGGAAAGGAACACAAAGATTTCCAGCGCAAATATTTTCGCAGTGTGGGGCGTCTGCACGGACCTGTGCAGGAAATACCGATCTTCGAATCGCGCGTAACTGTCGATCCTGATGTAAAAGACTATTGGGGAATCCCGGTAGCCGCCCTGTCGGGAAGCAGGCATCCGTTAGACAGGGAAAACTGTCTGTTTTTATCGTCCCGGGCCGAGATCATACTGAAAGAGGCAGGAGCGCTTCGGATATGGACGAAAGGCATTCCGGGCGTCGACAAAGCCACAAGCCCCAGCGCCGGATCACATCAGGCAGGTACATGCCGTATGGGAACCGACCCGAAAACATCGGTGGTAAACGGTTTCGGACAAATACATCAGATTGACAACCTGTTTGTAGCCGATGGAAGCGTTTTGGTAACCAATGGCGGATTTAACCCGGTACTTACCATTATGGCTGTGGCATACAGGGTTGGCGATTATATCGTTAAGAATTTTAACAGCATCAGGATAGCTGCCAAGTAAAAGCTATATTAAATTTCCTCAGACGACATAGGTGGAAGCCGAAGTGTCGCCTCCTCTTCCGGTCCAGTTGGTATGGAAAAATTCACCGCGCGGACGGTCGATGCGCTCGTAGGTATGGGCGCCGAAATAATCGCGTTGCGCCTGCAGCAGGTTGGCCGGCAGGCGTGCCGTGCGATAACCGTCGAAATAGGTTAGTCCGGCGCTCATCGAAGGTACGGGGATACCGTTCGCGATGGCTGTTGTCACTACTTTCCGCCAGCTATCCTGAGCTGATGTCACTTTGTCGTTGAAGAAGGGGTCTAAAAGAAGGTTTGACAATTCAGGATTAAGATCGAACGCTTTTTTAATTTCGCCTAAGAAAACGGAACGGATGATACAGCCGCCTCGCCACATCAGTGCGATGCCTCCGTTGTTGAGGTTCCAGTTATATTCTTTTGCCGCTTCGCGCATCAGTAAATAGCCTTGTGCGTAGGATATGATTTTGGATGCGTAGAGCGCATTTTTCAAGTCTTCAATAAATGCTTTTTTATCGCCTGTGAATGAGGGAGTAGGGCCTGAAATCTGTTTGGATGCAACGATACGTTCGTCTTTTTTGGCCGACAGGCAGCGCGAGAAGACCGATTCGGCAATCAGCGTCAACGGAATACCCAGATCCAATGCCGCTACGCCTGTCCATTTTCCAGTGCCTTTTTGACCTGCCGTGTCAAGAATCGTATCTACCACCACTTCTCCCTCATCATTCTTATAAGCGAGGATATCGCGGGTAATCTCAATCAGGTAACTGCTCAGTTCTCCCTCGTTCCATTCTTTGAATACCTCATGCATCTCCTGCGCCGACATGCCCAGCAGGTCTTTCATGATCTGGTATACTTCGCAGATCAACTGCATATCGCCATATTCGATGCCGTTATGCACCATCTTTACAAAGTGACCGGCGCCATTTTCGCCCACCCAGTCGCAACAGGGCTCGCCGCCTGCTTTGGCACAGATAGACTGGAAGATCGGTTTTACCAACTCCCACGCCGCCGCCGAACCGCCCGGCATGATTGACGGGCCTTTCAGCGCGCCTTCTTCACCGCCCGAAACGCCTGTGCCGATGTACAGCAACCCTTTGCTTTCAACGTATGCCGTGCGGCGTATCGTATCTGGGAAATGCGTGTTTCCGCCGTCAATAATCACGTCGCCCGGTTCAAGATACGGTATGATTTGTTCAATAAAATCATCCACCGCCTTGCCTGCCTTTACAAGCATCATCACCTTGCGGGGACGTTTCAGCGACCGGCATAACTCCTCAATGGAGTGAGCGCCGATAAAGTTTTTACCGCTTCCGCGTCCGGTGACAAACTTGTCCACTTTTTCAATTGTACGGTTATATACGGCAACCGTAAAACCTTTACTCTCCATGTTCAACACAAGGTTTTCACCCATCACGGCCAAGCCGATCAGTCCGATGTCTGCTAATTTTTCCATAGTTAAAATATTTTTTTATCAATTTTGTCGCAAAGATACAATTTATTTTTAAAATTGTAGAGACGCGTCAAATCGCTACATTAAGAACGCGGCTGCATGTAGGGCGGTGATATTTTCGGCTATCGGTTTAGTTTTCACATCATTGGAGAGGATAAACGAATGTTTTAGCGGTTTATTAAGAAACGACTGTAAATCAAGAAGATGACGGGCGTCGGTACGGTTGGCGTTTTCGGTTATTTTAATTTCTATGGCAATAAAATAATCTTCTGCTTCGAGCAGCAAATCAACCTCACGTCCGTCCTGTGTGCGAAGATGATAGCAAACAAGCGGCAGGCGGCAGGTTTTAACCTGCTTGTAAATCTCTGCAATAATAGCGCTTTCATATTCGTTACCGGTGATAGCGCCTTTTTTTTGCAAAATGGCGCGCAGCACGCCATTATCAAGAAAATGAATTTTTGGAGACTTGACTAATTTTTTTAAAGGGTTTGAAAACCAGGCGGGTAAACTAATACTTTGGTAACTGATTTCCAAATAGCGCAGATATCGCTGCACTGTTGGCACGCTTACGCCGGTTTCTTTTGCAATGGATGAGTAGTTGGCCAACGAACCGGTCATATTTGCCATATAACGTTGCATCTTTAAAAAGGGTTCCAGGTCGTGAAATGTAACTAAATCGCGTATGTCTCTCTCAAGAAATGTTCTGACGTACATTTTCAGCCATTCCTCCCGTTCATCATCGTTTAAATCCTTGTCAGTCAGGGTAGGATAGCCGCCCCAGTACAAATAGAAGTCATAGGCGTTTTTTTTCGCCGCATAATGCGGGTCTAATGTAAATGCAGGATAAACGGTATCAATATCCTTTTTCCCGTTAATATATTGAACAAAAAATGAAGGATGAAGCGTATCGTCAAAACTGTCTGTCATCAATTCGGGCAGCGTGAGCGGATAAATATCCAAAATCACACATCGTCCCGCTAAACTTTCACGAACTTTTTCCAATAATAGAAACTGACTTGAACCCAGTAACAGATAGCGCGTATCGGGAAACTGGTCGTAGGTAGCTTTTATACTGTCAATCAATTGAGACGCTTTTTGAACTTCATCCAAAATGGCTTTGGGATAAAATGTACTCCACTGACTGGCGGTAAGTTTCAGTAATTCATTACTTTGTACGAGGTCGTCAATTTGCAGATAAGGATAATCGGCAAAACAATGGCGTGCGATGGTCGTTTTGCCGGTTTGACAGGCGCCGGTTAAAACGATGATGCGTCCAAGCTTTGAATGACGCTTACCTTCTATTTCATCAAATAATATTCTTTTTTTCATTGGTTTAATTTTTAATTCGGCAGCAAAGATAATGATTTATATTAAAATTCACGCCAAATTTTAATATCAAATATTAAATATCACGCAATTATTTAATATTAGATATTAAAAATCGCGCCAAAATTTAATATCGGAGATTAAATATTACGCCATACATAAAAATAAATATCAGTCCACGACCCATTTTTTACCTTCCAATTTGAGCGATTGTTGCAGGGCTTTGCCTTTTTCGATGGCTTCCGGGGTTGGTTGACATCCGCCTATTCCGATATGAAACAGGCCGGGTTCAACGCAGCGTTGCATCAGGGCGTCGATTTCCGAAAACTGATCGGGCATCAGGGTAAATTCAATCCGGCGGGATTCGCCCGGCTTTAACGAAATGCGCCTTACGCCCTGCAATGAACGAATCGGAACGGGTACATATGACCGGGCAATCGAGACATACAGTTGCACGACTTCGTCTCCTTCGCGCGAACCTTTATTAGTAACAGTGGCGCTCACTTTGACAGGTTGTCCGACGGGCGCTTTTTCCGGAATCTGCAAATCCGAGTAGGCAAACTCCGTGTAACTCAATCCATAGCCAAATTCAAACAGCGGTTTCCCCGTAAAATACCGGTAAGTGCGTTCTGCCATGCTATAGTCTTCGTAGGGAGGGAGGTCATTGTCGGAGGCGTAAAAAGTGACCGGCAAGCGACCGGCGGGGTTATAATCGCCGAACAGGACGTCGGCCAATGCCGTACCGGCATCCTGACCGCCATACCAGGCGGAGATGACGACCGGTAGATTATCTGCTTCCCACTTCACGGCCAGCGCACTACCGGTAAGCATTACAAACACTATCGGTTTGCCGGTTTCTTTTAGCGCTTTCAACATTTCGGTCTGTACGGCAGGCAGGGCGATAGACGTCCGGTCGCCCCTGTTAAAGCCGGGAACGGCCACCGGCATTTCTTCGCCTTCGAGCGAAGGTGAGATTCCTCCCACAAAAACAATCGCATCGACGTTCTTTACCTTTTCAGCCAGCGCTTTCGGGTCGCTTTTTTCGCGCCGCACGGTTTCGAGGCTTACGCCGCCCCCTTCATTCTCCTGTGCAAATTCAAACCGTATTTGATAAGTTACCCCCGCTTTTACATGGATGGTGCAAAATTCCACGCGCGCTTCCTGATAGCCAAAGCGATCCATCACTTTTTCGCCGTTCACGAACAAACGGAATCCGCTGTCGTCGCTTGTCATCTCGAAGGTTATATCACCGTCCTTCTGAGGTTTCAGAACCGAAGTCCAGCGTGCGGCAACCATGCCCGGTTTGAGGTTTGTCAGTATCTTATGCTGATTGGTTCCAAAAAAGTCAATCGTCTTTTCGTATGCCGTATACATCGGTTTTCCATCAAACCTTTTATTATCAAAATATTCGGCTTTAAAACCGGTCTTTCCGTCCATCTTCATTAACCCGCCCAAATCGACGGGTACGGAAATACTGTCGTTTGTCAGTCCGACAGCCGGGTGATAGATCACATTGGCCTTACTGCCCAATTTCCGTCGTATGCCTTCAAGCGGCGTCACGATATAGGATGGCGAACCGTTGTAATTGGCTAAGAGACAGGTCGGGTTGGCTGCATTCGGGCCAATTACGGCAATGGATTTGATGTTTTTCTTCAGCGGCAATGTCCCGTTTTCATTTTTCAGCAGGACAATCGATTTGCGCGCCATTTCAAGCGACTGTTCGCGACTTTGTCTGGAATCGACCGTCGAAAAGGGGATTTTGCTATACGGAACTTTACTGTCCGGATCAAACATCCCCAACTTCATCCGGGCTGTAAAGAGCCTTTTCACGGCTATATCAATTTCCGACTCCTTGATATCGCCGCGGTTCACGGCTTCTATCAATGCCCTGTAGCTCCCGCCACATTCAAGGTCGGTACCGGCAATCACGGCTGTAGCCGAAGCGGCTGCCGCATCGGGCGAGGTCTTATGGGAGCGATAAAAATTATCGATTGCACCGCAATCGGATACCACATAACCTTTAAATCCCCAGCGTTTTCGTAAAATTTCGTCCATCAGTTCATCGCTTCCGCAACAGGGTTCGCCCTCAAAGCGGTTATAGGCGCACATCACCGAATAGGCTTCGCCCGTTTTGATCAACTTTTCAAATGCCGGCAAATACGTTTCCCAGACGTCGCGCAGCGGTGGACGCGAATCAAAAGTATGACGGCTGTATTCCGGTCCGCTATGGACGGCATAATGCTTGGCGGTGGCAACTGTTTTGAGGTATACCGGATCATCGCCCTGCAAACCTTTCACGAAAGCGACTCCCATCTCGCCGGTCAGATAGGGGTCTTCGCCATACGTTTCCATGCCGCGTCCCCAGCGCGGATCGCGGAAAATATTGATGTTCGGCGTCCAGAAAGTAAGTCCCTGGTAGATACCGGGAGCGCCGTTCGACAGGGTACGGTGATATTTGGCGCGGGCTTCGTCGGAGATAATGACGGCAGTCCGGTACATGGCGTCCGTATCGAACGTTGCCGCCAAACCGATTGCCTGCGGAAACACGGTCGCAATACCGGCGCGCGCCACGCCGTGCAGACATTCGTTCCACCAGTTGTAGGCAGGAATACCCAATCGTTCGATGGCCGGAGCATTGTTCATCATCTGCCTGACTTTTTCGTCTAAAGTCATACGCGCCACTAAGTCGTCTACGCGCCGTTCAACCGGTAAATCAGGATTCTGATAAGGATTTACCTGTGCATATGCCTGAGATACAGACAATATACATAAAAATACAAGAATACGAAAATTTTTCATGATAGTTTTTTTTAATGATGAATGATATTGAATCCGATCTTTTTCAGCGATTCCAAAGTTTTTGTATTTATGTTTTCGGGTTGGATGGTGAAGTTATGAAACTCGCGCCGTATCCAGTACCCGCCGCGCTGTTCTTCAAATGTTTCCGGTGATTTTTTTAACCGGTCGCTGTCTTCCCGTATCGGATAGGTATGCGTAACGGCTTCATAAAGAATCTGTTCGTCGCTTTTCCCGCTTCCGTCCAATGAAATGACGGTTGGCATGGGAGGCGCCGGTATGGATTCGGGATACCAGTTTTTCAACGCATCCAATCCGAAAAAGTCGCAAAATTCGCGGATGCAGGCGGCTGTTCCGTTGGCTTTACCGTCGGATGAATAGCCTGCAATGTGGGGCGTTCCGATAAATGCGTTAGCGAGTAACATGGCATCGGGGACAGGCTCGTTTTCCCAAACGTCGAGTACATAGCCGGATAACTTTGTATTACTTGCATGTTTCAGGGCTTCGGAATCTGTAACAGGGCCGCGCGAGGTGTTGATGAAAACTGTATCTTTTTTCATCCTGTCAAAAAAATCGTCAGAGGCTAAATGATAAGTAGGGTAGGGCGCTTCTTTTGTCAGCGGCGTATGACAAGTGACAATATCGCACGCTGGCAGCAAACGTTCTAACGGAGTAAAAGCATCAGGCCCTTCCCGATCGGCTCTCGGCGGGTCGTTGAGCAATACCTGCATACCCATCGCCCTGGCTACCCGCGCCACTTTACTGCCTACATTGCCGACGCCGATGACACCCAGCGTCAGCTCCGGCAGTTTGAGATTCCGTTTACAGGCTAATGTAGTGATAATAGTTGTAATGTATTGTTGTACAGACCCGGAGTTGCACCCCGGCGCATTGACCCAACGGATACCTGCCGCATCGCAATATGCTGTATCAATATGATCATAACCGATGGTAGCCGTCGCAATCAGTTTAACAGCGCTGTTTTTGAGTAATGACTCATTACATTTCGTCCGCGTGCGTGTGAAAACCGCATCGGCATCCCTTACATCATCTGCCGTAATCTTTGCACCCGGCAGATAAACAATATCCGCAAAAGGCTCCAAAACTCCTTTCAAAAAAGGAATCTTATCATCCGCAACAATCTTAATTCTTTTCAAATCGTAATTCGTAATTAGTAATTCGTAATTCTTAATTAGTAATTTGTAATTCGTAATTAGTAATTAAACAAAGCGCCCCCTATATGCCCATAACCCCAATGCGGGATTGGAAATATAATATATTTCTTCGCCGTCGACGATGTTCCAGCCGTCTTTCAACTTGTCGGGGTTGTATTTTTTCATCATTCCGGTAAGGTCGGCATATTGAAAGCCGACGCCTTCAATTTCCTCACGGGTCAGGCGACCGGGGCAATAGGTGATTTTGAACCTTCCTTCCGAAGAGCCGTGTATCAGGTGAGCGGCTACGCCGAGGTTGTTCTGCAGGTCTTCATTTTCGTTTACAAACTGGAGCACATCCGGCGTGTTTACATAGCCGTATTTACGTATTATTTGATCGTTTACAGGGTCTTCACCGAACTGATGGATGCCGGGCGCCAGCACAATCAATTCGCCGTCGTCGGCAATGGCCATGCGCGTACGGTAGATGCTTTTGTTACCTAACCACGTGCTGCGAAATTCTTCGGGATCGAGGTATACGACAACTTTTTTCATCTCGCGATCCATCATGCGGAAATTGGTTTCCAGCGACAACTTTGCCGCCTTGTCGAAACATTCAAAATCGTCGCCGATATACAGTCCGCGCATTTGCAGTCCGTCGTCGCCTTCTGCGATAACTGTTTGCAGGTAAATGATTGGCATATCGGCGGTGAAATGTTCAGAAGCATAGTTTAATACTTTACGGACAGGGCTTAATGCGCGTCCCATGATGCGCTCCATACCGTAGGTTGCGCCTATGAAATGGCTTTTGTTGATACAATCCGATCCGCCAACGCCGACAAAAATATTTTTGTTATAGTTTGCCATACCGATCACTTCGTGTGGCACGACTTGACCAAGAGAAAGGATCAGGTCGAATCCGCCTTCCATAAGCAACCGGTTTACCTGTATCGGGATCGGATAATCAACAGAACCTTCCGAAATTTCCTTCACATAGCTTCCCGGAACCACACCGACCGTAATTACATCATCGCGCCAGTTGTGCACGCGAAATAAAGATTTAGGTATGCCGGAAAACATTTTCTCAATTTCGGTATCCGTCATTTTGAAATGGGTGCCCAGTGCGGGCAGAATATCAGTCAGGCGATTGCCGTAATATTCGTAGGCATACTGCGCCAGTTCGCCCGCACGCGAATGAAACCGCGTAAAATCGGGCGGTATGACCAATACTTTTTTTCGATCGCCCAGCCGGTCGAACGTATCAAAAAGCGTTTTTCTTATTTCATCGCGCCCAAACGCTTTAGTTGGTGCGCCATTTCCGAAATATAACATTTAGTTCAATTATGAATTATGAATTATGAATTGTTGGGGCAAGGCATGACTTATCCCTACCGCAAAACCCTCGCATTTCCGCCCCAGATGCTCCATACCTGATCCTCATCGGCAGGTTGGCCGTAATCTGTCAGGAAAGTGGTGGCAAGCGCGCCGGTAGCCCATCCGAATTGAAGCCATTTTTCGGGTTCCCAGCCTTTGAGGATGCCATAGAGCAGTCCGCCGACAAACCCATCGCCGCCGCCGATACGGTCAAGCACGTTAATAGGTCTGGGTTCGATCAATTGCCAGTTATCATTTTCAAGCATGATGGCGCCCCATAAGTGGGAGTTTGCATTAACCACCTCACGCAGCGTCGTTGCAAAAACAGATGCATTCGGAAAGGATTTTTTTACCTGATGAATCATGCCTTTAAAACTTTCCATTTTGGCTGCGATGCCTTTGCCGCCGGCTTCCGGCCCTTCAATACCCAGACACAGTTGAAAATCTTCTTCGTTTCCAACAAGAATGTCTGATAATGAAGCAATTTCTGAAAAAATGGCATGAAGTTCGTCTTCACGTCCTTTCCAGAACGAGGCGCGGTGATTGAGGTCGAAAGAAATCTTTGTATCATATTTTTTGGCGGCGCGCGCCAGTTCGAGGCAGAAGCGGCTTGTCTCTTCCGATAAGGCGCCGATCAAACCTGAGAGGTGGAGTATCTGCACGCCTTCCCGTCCGAAAATGCGGTCGAGGTCAAAATCTTTGACTTGGAGTGTGCGCCCTACTTCGCCACTGCGGTCGTTCCACACGCGCGGACCACGTGAACCGAACCCGCTATCTGCGATGTTTATCTGATGGCGATAGCCCCAGGGACCTCCCTGATCAACTTCCTTTCCTTCATACGCCATGTGGCGGCTACGCAGGTTATCTTTAATAAATTGTGCGATCGGACTTCCTTTCACAAAGGTAGTCAGTACTTTAACGGGCAGCCCCAGATAGGCCGGTATGTTTGCCACGTTGGTTTCGGCGCTTGTCGCCTGCATGAACAATTGATTGCTTGTATGGATAGGTTGCCCCTGCGCAATCGGCGTCAGGCGTATGCCCATGCTGGTTGGCACGACTAACGACCATTGGTAATTTTCTTTTAGTTTCATAGTTATTTGAATTATGAATTTCTATATGGAGAACGCATCAAAGCCGCCGTCGATAGGGATGACGGTTCCTGTAACGAACGCGGAGGCATCGCTGGCAAGCCATTGAATGACGCCCAGCAGTTCTTCAGGTTGACCCAGACGGCGGAAGGGTGTATGGGCAATAACTGTTTTGCAGCGGTCGGTTGGCGTACCGTCGGGGTTTGACATGAGCGCACGGTTCTGGTCTGTCAGGAAAAAGCCAGGTGCAATGGCATTAACGCGCAGGCCCTCGCCAAATTTGATTGCCAGCTCGCCGGCCATCGACTGGGTGAAATTGTTGATGGCCGCTTTGGCAGTTCCATAGCCGACAACGCGCGTGAGCGGACGCAAGGCAGATTCTGAAGAAATATTAATGATACTTCCCTTTTTCTGTTCGACCATCACTTTGGCGAATACCATGGTTGGGATAACCGTCCCGAAAAGATTCAGGTCGACGACCTTGCGGAACGCATCAATATCCAGATCGAAAAATGTTTTGTCGGGTGGAATGGTTGCGCCCGCCATGTTTCCGCCAGCCAGATTAATAAGTACATCAATACGTCCGAAAACGCTCAGAATGGCTTTGGTATTTTCTTCAAGCGTTTGTTTGTCAAGCACATCTGTTAATAGAAAGATTGCTTTTCCTCCCTCATTATGAATGTCTTCCTCCAACGCTTTTCCTGCCGCTTCATTGCGGTCAAGAATAACAACGGCAGCTCCTTCTCCGGCAAGATATTTGGCCATGCAGCTTCCAAGTATCCCTGATCCTCCTGTCAGGATAATCACTTTGTCTTTTACACTAAATAGATTGTTTTGCATAATAATTATAATGATTAATGTTTAATAAAATATTCTTTATTCTTAATTTCTAATTAACCCGTCACGGGCGCCGTCAGTTTCCGGTACGCATACCCGTACATTAATATAATGTACGGAATAGCCGCAAAGATACCGATACCAAGGGCAATGAAGCCAATAATAATGATAACCTTTTGGAATAACAACAGTACAAAAAGTTGCATGGTATGTCCTTTTGTGATGCTCCAGCTTCTTTTGAAAGATTCTATCATGCCTGAATCTTCGTCCATCATGGAGGCGAAAAAAAATTGAAACCTTAAATAAAGGTAGATTCCCGGGAAAAGAAGAAAAGCGCAACCGATAGCGATGGTCACAAAAAAGATAAGACTGGCCGGAATGAAAATGAGCAGTTTACGCAATACCTGCCCGTAAGCCAGGAATTGCGGTTCTTCGCCGTCGATTGTTTGCAGACAGTTTTTTAAATATCCCATGATAAAAAGACTTGCCAGTACGATGCTGATGACAGCCACGATCATGCTGCTGATGCTCAATGTTTCTTCTTTCGCAGGGATAGCGAACAGCAGCAGGAGGGAATAAATAATGGTGAAACCGATTAATAAACCCATTAATAACCAGCATTGAGACTTAAATCCTTTCCAGGCAGTTTTAAAAATATCAGCATATACGATTTTTACATTCATAAGATATTGTATTTAATGTTTTGTGATTGTGCAAAGATAGGAAAAAACGCCATACCTACTAAAAGATATGGCGTTTTTTTTGTAAGGGGAACTAAATTGGGATTAATTATTCTGCCTCGCCTTCCATTTTTTCTTTCAGGGCAACGAGTTCTTCGATGTCGCCCAGTGTTGTTTTCTCAATCGTGGGAACGAGTAAAGCTTCTTTTTTAGCGCTTTTTGATTTGCTGCCGGATTCTTTCCTGACCGCTTTTTGTTCGTCTTCGTAAATGCGGCTGTGCGAAAGGATGATACGGCGCGCTTCCTTATTAAATTCAATCACCTTGAACTTAAGTTTTTCTTCGGGTTTGGCTTGCGTTCCGTCTTCTTTTACAAGATGTTTGGGCGTAGCAAAACCTTCCACTCCGTAGGTCAATGAGATCACGGCGCCCTTGTCCATCATTTCGATAATCGTACCGTCGTGAACGGATCCTACCGTAAATACACTCTCAAAAACATCCCACGGGTTTTCTTCGATCTGCTTGTGGCCAAGGCTCAATCGCCGGTTTTCCTTGTCAATATCCAGTACCTGCACCTCTATTTCGCTGCCGATAGCGGTAAATTCGCTCGGATGTTTAATTTTTTTCGTCCATGAGAGGTCGGAGATGTGGATCAGACCGTCAACCCCTTCTTCAATTTCAACAAACACACCGAAGTTGGTGAAGTTACAAACTTTGGCTGTATGCCGGGAACCGATAAAGAAGCGTTCGGTGATATTATCCCATGGGTCAGGTTTTAGTTGCTTGATACCCAATGACATCTTACGTTCGCCCCGGTCAAGGGTCAGGATAATGGCTTCCACATCGTCGCCAACTTTCATAAAGTCCTGTGCGCTTCGCAGGTGCTGTGTCCAGCTCATTTCGGATACATGGATCAGTCCTTCCACGCCCGGCGCAATTTCTACGAATGCCCCGTAATCGGCCATTACCACCACTTTACCATTTATTCGTTCGCCAACAGTCAGGCTTTCGTCCAATGCATCCCATGGATGCGGCGTCAATTGTTTAAGACCTAACGCGATGCGTTTCTTTTCATCATCGAAATCCAGAATGACTACATTGACTTTCTGGTCAAGTTGAACAATTTCTTCGGGATGGGCTACACGACCCCACGAAAGGTCGGTGATATGAATCAGACCGTCTACGCCGCCAAGGTCGACAAATACGCCATAGGAGGTGATGTTCTTAACGGCGCCTTCCAGTACCTGTCCCTTTTCAAGTTTTGAAATGATTTCCTTTTTCTGCTGTTCAAGTTCAGCTTCAATAAGCGCTTTGTGCGAAACTACCACATTTTTGAAATCCTGGTTGATTTTTACAATCCTGAATTCCATTGTCTTACCGACAAATACATCATAATCGCGGATGGGTTTCACATCAATTTGCGAACCCGGCAGGAAAGCTTCTATGCCGAATACATCAACAATCATACCGCCTTTGGTTCGACATTTAACATATCCTTTGATGATTTCATTTTTTTCAAGCGCCTCGGTCACCCGATCCCATGAGCGCGAAGCACGCGCCTTTTTATGGGACAGGATCAGCTGCCCTTTTTTATCTTCTTGATTTTCAATATATACTTCTACCTGATCACCTACTTTCAGGTCGGGGTCATAGCGAAATTCGGACAACGGAACAACGCCGTCCGATTTATAACCGATATTGACTACCACTTCGCGTTTGTTCATCGAGGTAACTGTTCCCAAAACGACATCCTTGTCCTTGACAGTGTTCAATGTGTCGTCATACGTTTTAGTTAATTCCTCAATGCTTTGGTTTTCAGTAGGATTCTCGCCTTTCTCATACGAATCCCAGTTGAAATCTTCGTTAGGAACAATGTTTTTAAATTTTTCCATTTTAAAATTGTTAATACTCTGTTAGTTAAAAAGTTAGACATAAATTTTACATTCTCTCAAAAAAAACGCTGCAAATGTACGAAAAAAATATCTATATTTGCACATCATTTACTAATTAAAATTTGTTTATCATGAAAAAGTACATTGCAGAAATGATTGGAACGATGGTTCTGGTTCTGATGGGTTGCGGTAGCGCAATTTTTAATTTTGGCGTGGGTTCCACGGCGCAGGTTTTAACGGTCGCTTTCGGATTTGGGCTTTCGGTAGTGGCGATGGCATATGCCATCGGCGGCATTTCCGGATGTCATATCAATCCGGCTATCACGCTGGGCGCGCTTCTGACGGGGCGCATTGGCAGTAAAGATGCAGGAATGTATATGCTGTTCCAGGTGATCGGGGCGATTATCGGTTCGATACTCCTTTATTTGCTTGTCATGTTTGTAGATGCGTCGGGAGCGTCATACATGGCACAGGGCGGCGCTTTTGCTACCAAAACAGGCGCTAACGGTTGTCAGCCGGGTGTTGGCTGGGTTGGCGGATTGATTGCCGAAATAGTTTTCACATGCGTCTTTGTATTGGTAGTTTTAGGGACAACGGATGCGAAGAAAGGTGCGGGCAATTTTGCGGGGCTGGCGATAGGCTTGTCGCTTGTCCTTGTCCACATTGTATGTATTCCGCTGACTGGCACCTCGGTAAATCCCGCGCGTAGCGTAGGCCCGGCTATCTTTGAAGCCGTCTACGGTAATATGGGCGCATTAAGTCAATTGTGGTTGTTCATTGTAGGACCGTTTATTGGCGCGGCGCTTGCAGCTGTATTGTGGAAATCAATGACGGAGAAATAATCCACGGCATAAAACGGTTTATCCAGGAAGGCGCATGTGAACTGTTCGGATTTATCCCGAATCCATGTCCGGCTTCGTAATAAGTAATGAATTCGCACGGAACATCTTTCTGTGCGAGTTCATTATAATAGTATAACGCATTCCTGTAATCGACCGTTTTGTCTTTTGTGCAATGGATCATAAACACGGGAGGCATGTCATTTTGTACATTCAGTTCCAAAGACATCATGTTTTGTATTTCAGGCGAATAATGACGTCCCAGCAGATTACGTCTTGATTTTTTATGCGCCAGACTGTCGGTCATGGATACCACCGGATAGATCAGGGCTACAAAATCGGGTCTCAGGGAAACATTTGGCTGAATACCCAAATCATCCATGAAGTTGGTTTGATGGTAAGTGGCCGCTATGCCTGCAAGATGTCCGCCGGCTGAAAATCCGATAATTCCAACTTTACATGTATCAATGCGATAGGTCGCATGATTTTCACGTACCAGTTGAATCGCCCGCTGTAAATCCTGTATCATGGCCGGATGCCGGTTGTGTCGGAGGCCTGTACGATAACGTAAGACAAATGAGGTGATGCCGTTTTTCTGAAGCCATTCGGCGACTTGAAACCCCTCTTTTTTGATTCCCAAATAACAATAGCTTCCTCCCGGACAAATGATAACTGATAATCCGTTCGTATTGTTATCCGCAATGAAAGACGTCATCTCGACATGTTTCATTTTTGTTGTTGTATTTTTTTCATTCCAAATCCTAATGGTTTTTTGCGATGCTATATGAAAATTGAAAAAACCTGAAAGTAACAATAATAAAATGGTAGTTCTCATTGAAATGCCTTCTTTTTTTGGCGCAAAGATAATTTGAAAAAAGAGAATTCCATACTATTACGGGAAAGTATTTTTTTATAATCCCCGTTCGCAACAATATAACTCGTAACTTTTAATTGATATTGACCACCTGTCCGACGCCGTTGTTAAGGGTGACGACATACAGACCGCTTGGCAGTTTGATTTTCGTTTCACCTGACTGAATGACGATTTGCTGCCGCAGCAGAATACCCTCCGTCGAATATATCCGGACAATGCCGCCGGATCTGGACGTCCTGACATACAGTTCGTCCCGGGCAGCCCATATACTGTCTGTCCCGTCATCCGTGTTGGAAGGTGTCCAATGGGATGCTTCGCGTCCGCTGTACAGGTAGTTGGCGAAATACTCCCTTTCCCCGATTGAACCGGCCGGTATCGTGACGGCCTGCTGCGGATCGTCGCCGCTGGAACCTGTCCACCCGGTAAACACATCCCCGGTCTTTTCGGGTGTGCCCAGTGTAATGGATCCGGATTCGACTGTGTAGCTGAGCGGATTGTTAAAGTCGTTTTCGCCGCCGTGCAGGCGGTAGGTGATGGCGTATATTTCCGGTTCGAAGTCGGCGCGCAGGTTCACGCTGCCGTAAATGACAAGCGTGTCATACAGCATGATGCCACGCTGCGCGGGGACAATTACACCGCGAAGCGACCGGTAGTCTGTATGACTCCATCCTGCGAAGCGGTAGCCTTCGTCGGGAACGGCCACGACGCCCGAACGGGGTGATGTATTGTAGTCAAGTGCCTGCTGCGTCGCATTGTAGATATGGCCTCCATAGCTGGCGGAGAAAGTCACGGTGCTGACGCCTGCGCCCTGGTGGTACGTGAGGTTTGTCGACACCGTATCGTTGCCGATACTGGCTTGTGCGCGGTTGATAAACATCGGCTGTGAAGCGTTCACACCCGGCTGCGGCGTAGCCTTGAAGGTGACGGATGCCGTGGTCGCGGCAGGTATGTCCGTCCATTTAAGAATGTGGCGCAAAGGATGTGAGGCGGTCACCGACTGCGAGAAGTACGCCGTATGACTTGCCGAACCCGCGAAGTAATCCAGATAGGCGGGAACCGTATCGACGATGCTCACGTTGACCGGACTCGCAAACGGGTTGTCCATCCATATCCTGTACTCGACCGTATCGCTGTAGAGCACGGCCACGGGATTGGCATAGGCGCCCCCGCCGTGGACGGAATCGCCGTCCGCTGTGAGGAGCGTCGCCTCCTTGAACGCCTCCAGGTCGGGTATCGGGTCGAAGGTGACCACGTCGCTCCGGCTCATCACCCCGATGGAAAGCGGAACACCAGCGGCTACCGAGGTTGCGAGCGTATTGGCGCTCGGTACCAGGAGCCTGTAATAGTCTGTTTCGGGACTGGCGAACACGTTGAAGACATTGTTGGCCATTCCGC
>Ga0082212_10002933_pt1 | contig 24447 bp, 21 predicted proteins | sample TergutNt197P3_FD_71548 | JGI IMG/M metagenome (GOLD analysis project Ga0082212, IMG submission 71548) | Neocapritermes taracua P3 segment gut microbial communities from Petit-Saut dam, French Guiana - Nt197 P3 | ecosystem: Host-associated > Arthropoda: Insects > Digestive system > Gut ... | reverse complement strand
GTTCTCAAAAACTAGAAGTGATAACTGCTCTTATTAATGCAGGTGCCGATATCAACGTGAAGGATAAAATGGGGTTTACTCCACTTAGTGTGGCAGTAACGAGCAACCCAAATCTGGATGTAATAACCGCCCTTATAGAAGCCGGGGCGGATGTCAACGCAAGAGATAAATTTATGGGGTCAACACCGCTCTTATGGGCGAATAGCAACCCAAATCCGGTAAAAGTGACAACTGCTCTTATCAGCGCTGGCGCAGATGTCAATGCGCAAGATGATCAAGGATTGACGCCGCTTATACATGCGGCAGTCATAAACCCAAATACTGAAGTAATAGATGTTCTTATTAATGCAGGCGCCGATATCAACGCTAAGAGCGAAAAAGGGAATACAGCGCTTTTGTATTCGACTATGTTCTCTGAACCAAACCCGGAAGTGGTAGTGTCGCTTCTGCGACATGGAGCGAATCCGAAATTGAAGAGCAGCGAAGGCAAAATGGCGATAGACTACGCGCGGAAAAATGAAAAACTTTTAAATACTGAAGCGCTCAAGAGGTTGGAGGAGCTTTTGAAATAGAAAAAGTTTTGCAGGTAACGGCATAAAGAATCGAAATATTTTAGTGTTTAAATTGACAATATAATTTTAATGATATATAATATTTATTAGATATTAATATCAATAAGGATTTTTAATTAATGGATAGACAACGTAATACTGTACAGCGGCAAATAATATTGGATACGTTGAAAAAACTGAACACGCACCCTAATATTGATGAAATACATGCCGAAATTAATAAGGAGCATCCATCAATAAGCAAAACGACAGTTTACCGCAATCTTCGCCAGCTTGCTCAAAATGGCGTTATTCGTCATGTCTCGTTACCGGATGGATTAGAGCGGTATGATGGACGTATTGCGCAGCACTACCATTTTAAATGTAGGATTTGCGGCAGTATTATTGATGTGGATATGAACTATCTTTCAGGTATCAATGAAGCGGTTCAGGGAAAGTACGGCTTTCAGGTTGACGAGCACGATGTCGTATTTTCAGGGGTTTGTTTGCAATGCAAAAAAATAGCGCAGCAGGAATATGATACGAAATCTTTATAAAGGAGGAAATCAATCATGAAGAAATTTACTTGCCTTATCTGCGGTTATACCCACGAAGGGGACGCTCCCCCAGAAAAATGCCCGCAATGCAACGCTCCTGCCGGAAAATTCAAGGAACAGAGCGGCGATATGGCTTGGGCTGCCGAGCATACGGTCGGTGTTGCAAAAGACGCTCCTCAAGATATTATTGACGGTTTGCGCATGAACTTTGCCGGCGAATGTACTGAAGTCGGTATGTATCTGGCTATGGCCCGCGTCGCTCACCGCGAGGGCTATCCTGAGGTAGGTCTCTATTGGGAAAAAGCTGCCTGGGAGGAAGCTGAACACGCCGCCAAATTTGCCGAGCTGTTGGGTGAGGTTTTATCCGACAGCACCAAAGAAAACCTTACAAAGCGGGTAGCAGCTGAAAACGGCGCGACTGCCGGAAAATTTGATTTGGCCAAACGCGCCAAAGAAAAGAATTTGGACGCAATTCATGATACAGTCCATGAAATGGCCCGGGATGAAGCCCGCCATGGCAAAGCTTTCAAAGGGCTGTTGGAGAGGTATTTTAAATAAGAAAATAGAAAACAGGAATCAAATAAAATATAAGGAACGGATATATAAAATGTCCGTTCCTTTATAATTTATCCAAGATAAGCTGCTTCAGTTCAAATACTCTGCCAATATGTTTTGTTTGCGGGTTTCAAGCTCCGCGAGCTTACGCTTTGCTTCGGTAATTCTGACTTTAATTTCTAATGTCTTTTCTGCAAATTCAAGTTGTTTGATAATAGGCGGAAGAGGCACAGACAAGTATTGATAAAAAGAAATAGGGACACGCCGATGTCCGCTTGCGCCAGTCATATGCCTTTCCGCTTCATCGCGAATAACTTTACGATTCAAATATCCAAATAAGAACAAGTTATTAATTTTTTCTCCACAACGTAAAACATGAAATTCTGAACTACCTAAGCCAATTCTATTTTTCAAGTTAACAGCTATTGCGCATTTGCCATTTTCCATGCAGGGAGTGATTTTTGCTATAATAATGTCGTTTTCTCCAAAGTAGGTGTAACTGCCTTTGCGAACTTGCGACAGTGGGCGATCAACCATGGTCTCGATATATCCCTCATCACTAACAGACGCCATTTCTACGAAAGAAACTATTGTATCATTTGGAACACTAGCAAGTTCAGTTTTTGGCGGATTGAATGTAATTAGCTTGCTTAATACTTCAGTTTCCATATTGTTATTTATTTCCAAACCGCTAAATAATATCTCAATCTGTTCTCTGTTTTCCTCTATGCTCATTCGGGTGCGGTAGTATTCCTCATCTACCGCTTCGCAGGCGGCTACGATTTCGCGCTGAATATCGAGCGGCGGGAGAGGAATTTTTATATTAGCTACTTCATCGCTACTAATAGAGGCAAAGCCAACATTGGAGTGTCCTGAAATACTATCTTCTATTAATTTCAACGCATTAAAAAGATACAAATAATCAATACTATCTCTGCAACGGATAGCTGCTAAGCCTCTTCCAATACAAATGTTATTTACAACTATGTTAACTGGGCCTACAGGAGCACGAACTGACATAACAATATCTTTTGGAATTGCTGTTTTAGTTACCGATGTCGTCCATTTTTTAGGTACACCAATATATTTCTTTGTGAATTCAGTTTTGCCTTGATAAAAAGGCATCCCTCTCCTGTCTTCATTATAGAAAATACTTTCTGGCGACTGCCCGGCAACAATGTAACAAACTGAACCCAGAGCCACAAGCGGATACTTGCTTGTTATCTCATTCTTCTGCGTTGCAGTCAACGATATAGCCTTTTCCAATCTAACACCGCTGAAATCAATCATATCTACCAGGCGGAAACGGGTTATGAACTCCGACTTGCCTTTGCTTTCGCAGTTAAAATTGTTTCGGATAATCGTGTTGATTTTGTCGGAAGCGGTCAAGTCAAGCGGATTAAAAAGTGGCGTTTGAATGCTGTTTATGCCCCTGCTGCCGATAACCGGCTCTCCGTTTTCGTCTATTGCCGCCGCGCCAAGATACTTTATACCCTCGGCGCCCTTTGCGCTGCTCCACTCGTAACCTAAAAACTTTTTCATCTCCGCTGTCCCGGATGGGGATTTTACGACCACAACCGGCTGCGGGTTAGCATAAGCCAGCATGAAATAGTACAGTTTTTCCCGCTCAATGCTACGGACATACTCTATGAATCGCCTTTGTAATTCCGCGCTCCGCCCGTCAGCGGGCATTTTCAAGAAGAACTGTTTTGTACCGAGCTGCTTAATCTCGGTCAAGGCGTAAAACGCCGTTTTGTATGACTTGAATATATCTGTTTCAAGCAGCGAAACATTCGGTGCGGAAGTCAGCAAGGTTTTGTAATCGTCAATGGGTAACCTGACGTGTCCGCAATAAGCCGTAAGTAAGTTCGAATCGTCAAATACGCCGTACTTGCCGAAATCGCCGTTAAACCAAGCGTTAACACGGTTTTGACAATGATCGGCAAGCGTGGGGTTTACCGCTTTGCGACGCAGAAACATAGTAACTGTGTTAGTTCCTGTCTTTCCGAACGTGCCGCTTCCAAACTCCGCGATTGCGACAATATCGAAGTATTTAAGAATTATTCCGCGAGCTCTTACATAAACCGCGCCGCCGTTGGTCAGGATTGATGACGGCAGGATTATTGCCGCAGCGCCTCCGGGCGCAAGAAGCTGTTTTGCCCGTTCTACGAAGAACGCTTCAATGGAGTTATTTGTCGAGATACCTTTTTGATCAATGGCTTTTGTTATGTCGTACTCGTTGCGGTCATCTTCCGGAAGCGTCTCAAGAAAGCCTTTTACGCTGTATGGCGGGTTGGAGATAAGCACATTATAGACGCCGCCCTTGATTTCGCTGTGACGCGCCAGCGCGTCGGCATAGACAATATTTATATCGTCCTGTCCGTACATAAAAGCCGATACTTTAGCAACCTTAGAAAGTCTGTACTCTTTTTCAACGCCTACTATTCGGCGGTAATAATCCTTCAGCTTTTCTTTTTCCACGTAAGCGCGGATTTGCGTAGCGTACTCGTTTAGAAAATGCCCTGCGCCGCAAGCATAGTCAATTACGTCCAAGGCTTCAGCGTTTTCGTTGATAAGCCGCTCAAGCGGCAACGATGACACAAGGAATTTGACTATAGGCGTCGGGGTGAAAAATTGCCCCTCGCTTTGTTTTATTCCCTGGTCAAGAAAGCCTTCAAACAAGTCGCCGAGAAATTGATTTTGCTCCTCCGTCTTAAGTTTTATGTCCTGAAGCATAAGAACGATTTTATTAAGTATCTCAGAGTTCTGAAAAAAAAGCTGTTCGTTATGCACGTCGAGGAAAGCGAAGTCGTTGTTGGTATAGAACTTCAATTCGCGAAAATAACGCATGATTGTATCGCGCGTAGCGTCCGGATCGTTCGCAAACAATCGGAAAGCATCGTTTATCTGTTCGTTGTCAATATATGTGACTTTTTCATTAAGAAATTTTTGCATGCCGTCCCGGTAGAGCCGCTGAATTCGATCCTGTAGCCTGTAGTGATCATCGAATGCGTTTCCGCGCCAATTGAACATGAGTTCATCGGCATTTTGCGCTTCATCAACTATTTTTGCGAGAAAGAGGTTCACAAGCTTGTCAAAAGCGTTTTCGCGCCCTGAAACATTGTGTTGACGCAGGATTGTGGCAAATGCATGATATTTTCTTTGAATATCGGTGTGGCTGATTTCCGATAAATCGTTAGCGGTACGCTTCGCTTTACCGATTTCATATGCCGTTATGCCGGGCTCAAATATTCCCCGCGTTTCATACTCTCTCTTGTATGTATCTCGCCATGCTGCAAATAGAGCTTTCACATCGGAGGCTTCACTGAAAGCTAGCGGATTACTGATCGACTTCAAGTAGTCAGGATTGTCGCGAACGGCTATAATATGGCTATTGTAGACGCTTGCGCCGTCAATAATATCGGAAGCGTAAAGGCAAACGTATTGCGTGGATAGCTCCTGTTGGCGGTAGCTGAAAAGTTGCCCCCCATCATGAAGCATCCTTTCCCATTCACTCTTAAATTCAGCGCCGAAGGTCTTGCACTCAATGATAAGAAATGCTTTTCCGCTGTTGTCCTTTATCAGAATATCAGCCCTGCCGCCGCTCGCTCCGTGTCCGACTTTCCACTTAGGTTCAAGCTCTATGTGTTCTGGCCTATAACCTTTGGACAACAAACGATATACGCACTCAAAAACGACAAAGTTTTCAGGCGCTCTGAAATTACATATTTGCCGCTCGTTCACGGTCAATCCCTGCGTTTCTGGGTATATGAGGATGTTTTTATTGAAGTCAACGCCCAAACCACAACCAGCAGAAGATAGCTCTGCGTGGTAGTAGTATTCGTTAATCCTAGTAAAGCCGAGATATTCGACTAATTGCTTAATCTGTATTTCAAACTATCTCCTTGTCAATAATTCTCAAAACTTCTTCTTAGATATACTATTATGCAACGCCAGAATGCACAATGCAAGCAGTTTTCATTTTCAAATGAACTTGTTTTGGCAGGAAAAAGATGAAACAATTTGAATAACGAAAACCGCTATATATAACAAGAACATGAAATACCTGTTATTATTTATAAATTGTACGCTGAAGTAAATATCTTGACTCAGACAGAGCATGTAAAGATATCATATTGACATAGTACTTATATCAGCTATAATAGACTCGAAAGGAAGTGATAATAATGGCGCAAGTTTTAATAAATATCAGAATGGACGAGGATTTGAAAAAATCTATGGAACATATATGTCACTCATTGGGAATGAATATGACAACGGCTTTTACGATCTTTGCTAAAAAAATGAGTCGTGAAAAGCGCATTCCCTTTGAGGTTTCGATTGACCCGTTTTACATTGAGAAGAATATAGCTGCTATTGATGAAGCTGCAAAGCAGATTGAGCGCGGTCAAGTGATTGTCAAAACACTTGAGGAATTAGAGGCGATGGAGGATGGGTAAGCTATCTTTCGCAGAAAGAGCATGGGAAGAATAGGATAATTCAATTGAAGTATTACAGTGTAAAGGCCATTACGATGATTGAGACAAGTTAAAAACAAAAACGTTATATATTTATTTATTTTGTAAAAAGGATTGATCAATCAATATGAAACGAGTTCTTGGCTCTATTTTGGTGTTGCTTGCCATAGTGGTTCTTAACTTTATCCTTTTCAGGATAGTTCCGGGTGGTCCCACGCTTACAATTTTGGACCCCAAGTTTTCGCCGGAGGCTAAAGCGAAACTTATCGCACAGTGGGGGCTTGATCGTCCAATGCATGAGCAATTTATTGTTTACGTTAAAAATATGCTCACATTTGACTTTGGAGTGTCGTTTTTGTCCAGTCGTCCCGTCTGGGACGAAATCAGAAGCAGGCTGCCAAATACGGTGCTGCTGCTGGGAACTTCATTTGTGCTTTCCGCTGCGCTAGGGATATGGGTTGGGATAAAGGCGGCTCTCGCGCGCGGAACTTTATTAGAGCGGGCTGTGCTATTAGGAGGCGCCGTCTCGTTTTCTTTTCCGTCATTCTTTGTGCAGCTTGTATTGTTAATGCTGTTCGCGTCCTTCATTCCACTATTCCCGTTGCGCGGGAGCATATCCATTCCGCCTCCAGTAGGAGTGGCCTTGATTTTCGACAGGATATGGCATCTTGCGTTGCCTGTAATATCTCTAACGATTCTCAGCTTCGGAGGTTGGGCGCTGTATATCAGAAACCTGATGGTAAAAGCGCTCGGGGAAGATTACATTCTGATGGCGCGCGCAAAAGGATTTTCGCAAAGGCGCGTCGTTTGGCACGCGTTCAGGTCAGTCCTTACCCCGATAATAACTATTCTGTTATTGGCGCTGCCCGGTATAGTATCGGGCGCTGTCATAACCGAGACCGTGTTTTCACTGCACGGCATAGGAAGATTTCTAATCGAATCGATTTCAGGAAGCGACTATCCTGCTTCCGAAGCCTCATTCTTCCTGTTGGGCTTCCTGACAGTCGCATGCAATCTTATAGCGGATTTTCTGTATATAATTGTCGACCCGCGCGCGCGTACGGGGAGGTCGAGCCAATGAGAACAATACTGCGGCGTTGGAGCATATTGGCCCTTCTTGCTCTTGTGATAATTTCAGCCTTATCTGGAATTTTCTATCCTGCGCCTGAGACTGAAGTAGCTTCTTCTTTCGCAAAGCCATATTGGCTTGACGTGACTTTGCCGCCGACTGTCGAACTCCGGGTGTCCTCCTCGTCTCCTGAAGCGTCTATTGAATGGGAATGGATAGCGCCCGCTAAAATCTCAGGGAAGGGAGAATGCAACGAACTGTTTTGGGTAACGCCTACTGGCGTTATAACGCTTAAAAAACAACAAACGGATCTGCGCAGCGGAGATGAAGGATTGGGTAGGCTAAATTTTGACACTCGCGACATCCCTTTTAAACGCAGTCTTGGCATCTCTCCTTTCGCGAATGCGGCGGAAGCCATGTTTCCCGTAAAAGGAAAGTATTCGCTAAATCTATCGGGCAATGGCTACGTGGAAATGCATATAGAGGGGGGGCGCTACGGATTACTGGGTACCGACCGTAGTGGGCGCGACGTGTTTGCTTTGTTCGTAAGCGGTATTAAAGTATCCCTTATCATAGGGCTTTCTGCCACGTTCATTGCTGCATTGCTTGGATTAAGCCTTGGCTTGCTCTCGGGCTATGCGGGAGGGCTTACGGACACTCTGATTATGCGTTTAGTTGATATTTTGCTTTCCATTCCAACGCTGCCAATACTGTTAGTGATGGCGGGGGTATGGGGGAAAGGTCTATGGCAAATAGTAATTGTGCTTTCCATATTCTCGTGGATGGGTACGGCGCGAACCGTGCGAGCGCAGACCATGACGCTCAGGGATTCGCCGTTTGTGGAAAGCCTGCGCAGTCTCGGCTGCAAACGTTCTTATATTTTATTCCGGCATTTATTGCCTGAAGTGATGCCATTGCTGCTTGCAAACATTGTTTTGGGTGTTCCCGGCGCCATTCTTGCCGAGGCGGGCGTTTCTTTCCTTGGGTTGTCCGATCCCAGAATAGCGTCATGGGGGCGCATGTTAAATGAAGCCCATGGTTTTGGCGCTTTCACGTCGGGCGCGTGGTGGATATTGCTGCCGCCGGGACTTGGTATTTCTTTCATTTGCATTGTCTTCATGGATATCGGAAAATTTCTGGAAGAGCTCTTTGACCCGCGCCTTCTTCACGCTGAAAGCAAAGGTGTAGATTAATGAAAAACGGATTAACGCTTTACAGTTCTTTTTGTATTGCAGCCATTATTAGTGAGATTGGGGCAGGTGATATCTCTTGTTCTTGAGCCTCGACATGATAAAAATTGATAATTTATCGGTCACTTACCCGAACGCTTTAAAAAAAGCTGTCGATTCGGCGTCGCTTGTTCTCCGCAAAGGAATGATAACGGGGTTGGTCGGTGAGTCCGGCAGTGGAAAGAGCACTCTCTTGATGTCCATACCCAGATTGCTTCCAAAAGGGACGGTAATTGAAGGTGTGATTGAAATACCGTTGAAGGATAAAACTATTAACGTACTTACTCTATCGGAGGAGTCTCTCGGGGAAGTTCGCTGGAGTAAGATAGCCATAATTCCACAGGGTTCGTTTAACTCGTTTAATCCAACAATGTCAATATTTTCAAGCATTCATGAAGTCATGTCGGTTCACCTAGGAACGAAAAAAAGCGAGTCAAAAAACAAAATAAATGAACTTTTAGCCTCCGTTGGGCTTGATGCAAAGCTTGCTCATAGATACCCGCATGAACTGTCAGGAGGGCAGAAACAAAGGGCTGCCATAGCGACTGCTCTCGCCTGCGACCCTGACTACTTGCTGGCGGACGAACCCACGACAGCCCTTGATGTGATAACTCAAAAGGAAGTCTTGGAAACATTGGTGTCTCTCGTAAGACAACGCGGCATGGGAATGCTTTTAGTAACTCATGACCTGCCTTTAGCGGCAAGCGTCAGCGATACTTTAGCTGTCATGCAGAATGGAGAAATAGTGGAGAACTGTGAAACGCGGAAAATTATCAGCGCTCCTTCCCATCGTCATACGAAGGAACTTGTGTATTGTTCCATTAGTTTTGCAGAGCGTAAAGGCTTTTCTAACAAAATTAGAGAGGAAGACAGGAAAGTTTTTGAGACTCGAAAATTATGCGTAAGTTTTGGAAATAGAAGGGAAGAAGTGAAAGCGGTCAATAGAGTGTCGCTTTCGCTGAAAAAAGGCGATACACTGTCGATAGTCGGAGAATCAGGAAGCGGCAAGACAACCCTCATTAGATCCATACTCGGATTAGTCCTTCCAACTGACGGCGATACGGAACTCTTTGGAAATAAAATAAACACAATACCTGATATAGTGAAAATTGAGCTGCGCAGACGTTGCGGATACGTTCCGCAGGATCCATATGGCAGCCTCCCTCCTACGCTAACAGTGTTGCAGGCTGTCATGGAACCTTGGATGATTGTCAAAAAAGGGACTCAGAGTGAAGGAGAAAGTAAAGCGAAGTCTCTGCTGGAAGAGTTAAAAATTGGAAAAGAGTTTTGGGGCAGCCGGGTAAAATACTTCCTTTCCGGCGGACAAAAACAACGCGTCTCGATAGCCCGCGCGCTGATTCTTGACCCTGAACTGTTATTGTGCGATGAACCGACAGCAATGCAGGATGTAAGCACGAGAGGAGAAATTCTGTCCGTATTGAGCGACAGGGTAGAAAAAGGCATGTCGATGGTCTTCGTCACGCACGACCTGCATTTGGCGCGTTACGCGTCGGAACAGTGCGTAGTATTGTGGCGCGGCGAAATAGTGGAGAGCCTCAAAAGTGCTGATATAATGAAAAATGCCGCTCATCAATACACTAGATCTTTAATTGAAGCCCTGCCGCAAATAGATGTCAAAATGGAGGGAAATTAGCTTATGGATTACGATACAACTAACAAAAAAATTATTTTTTCATCTTTTGGTTTCAAATATGGGATACCAAAAGAAGCAAATTATGTTTTTGACGTTCGTTTCATTCCAAATCCGTATTATGTTCCGGAATTGCAACGGCTCTCAGGCAAGGATAAAGAAATACAGGAGTATTTACTTTCATATGGAGAGACTAACGAACTGATTTCAAATTGTATCAAGTTCTTGGATTACATTTTTCCTGTTTTCATAGTAAGTGCGCGTTCAATTAATATCGCAATTGGATGCACAGGAGGCCGACACCGTTCTGTGGCTATTGCCGAGTGGCTATTCTATCATTACAAAGAAAAATATACATACATAAGTGTAAATAATGAATACTCTTATGAATTAGTTTTAAATCACAGAGATATTTCAATAGAGGGGGATGAGTGAAAATGTCTCCTCAAATAATCGGTTTTGTAATTGGCTTAATTACAGCAATATTCATGATGCTCATTCTTAATATCAGCGGGTTTTCATTCCTGAAGAGGTCTGAAACATACTCGAAAAGACGCGATGTCCTAACAAGCGCTATCCGGCGCCGTCTTTCCCAAGGGCCTAATATAGTGGCTGTTGGAGGAGGGACCGGCCTTTCCGCCCTTCTTAGAGGGATAAAGAGTTTCACGCGCAATATAACGGCAGTTGTTGCGGTAACGGATGAAGGCGGCAGTTCAGGGAGGCTTCGCGTTGAATGGGGAGTTTTGCCTCCCGGAGATGTGCGAAACTGTATTGTGGCGTTGGCTGAGAACGATAATTCTTTACACAGGATACTTGATTTTAGGTTTGATAGAGGAGAGCTGTCCGGGCATAGCCTTGGGAATTTAATGTTAGTGGCGGTCACGGAACTTTGCGGAGACTTCAGGCTTGCTGTTGAAGAAATGAACAATCTGCTTGCCATAAGGGGAAGGGTATTGCCTGTTACAACAGATCACGTCGTACTTGCGGGCGAAACAAAGGATAATAGAATTGTTCACGGAGAGCTTGAGATATCAAAAAACGGCGGAAATCTTAATGAAATATGGTTGGAGCCGGAAGACGCGAGGCCGGTAAAAGGAATTCTGCAAGCCATTGACGAAAGCGACCTCATTGTGCTTGGCCCCGGCAGCCTTTTCACAAGTGTAATTCCAAATCTTCTTATACAAGAGTTTGCGGAAAAAATAGTAAAATCAAAGACGCCGAAGATATATATCTGTAACCTGATGACTCAGCCCAATGAGACTGAAGGCATGGACATTGTGAAACACGTCGAATGGATAAGCGGCGCAATGGGGTGTGTGCCGGATTATGTACTCGTGAACAACGCTCCAATTCCAGAGAATTTGGTAAAAAAATATGAAAAAGACGGGGCGTTCCCGCTGGTGCTTGATCATCGTCAGGCTGCAAAAATTAAGAGAATGGGCTGCGAAATAGTGGAAGGTGAATTTGTCGAAGTGACAAAAGATAATGTTGTGCGTCATAATTCTCAAAAATTGGCGGAGATATTGCACCGCCAATGCCGAATGAATTACAAAGACTAAATATTAGTATGAACAGGGATTCAAATTGGGACGAATGGTTTTCTATTCCGCTGGACGCAAAAGGAGTTGCGTATGAACTTGCCGGTCTTTTGCTTGGCCTCTCAGGGCAAAGTATAAAAGGTGAAAATATTTTTTACAGCGGTCGAGTTTGGGTTTTTAAGCGCGCGATTTTATTATGTAAGCAAATTAAAGCTGAAATTGCAAATTTAGCTCAATGCGTGAAAATCCCGGCCAATTACAAAGGTAAGATAAGACTTACCCTCAAAGACGATGTTTACGGTAAACTGATTTCCGCCGACCCTTTTTTATCCAAACGAAAAGGCTGGCATTGGCTACGCGGTATATACGGCGCCTGCGGAAACATTTTTTCTCCTAAAAGCGGTTATTACCTCGTGCTTAGAATTAGGGCGAGCGACGCCGCAAATAAAGCCGGAATGCTTTTAGAGCTTGAAAAATGCGACTACTCAAAGCGAGTTATTAATGGAGTAAACGAACTTATGATAAGAAAACAGGAGAATATCGTTCATTTTCTCAGTGGGATTGGGATGAACGAACTATCGTTGAGAATTGAGGACACGGCGATATTCAGAGCAATGAAGGAGAGGGCAAATAAGATAGTAAACTGTGACTCTGCAAATATAAGCAAGAGCTTGAAAGTTGCGGAAGAACTGGTCGATCTTGCAAAAGAAATAAAATCCATGAAAATCTATGAAAAGCTTCCAAACAACTACAAGGAGCTTATAGAGGTGAGGCTTGAGAATCCGGAAGCCACTTTGTCCGAGATAGGCGCATTACTTGTCCCTTCAATAAGCAAAAGCACCGTAAAATACCGTTGGGGCAGATTGCAAAGCTACGTTAAAAAGCAGTGTGAAGTGCAATGTCATTAGCTATAGCTTGATTGTCATAAATTAGTTATTAAGAAATGATGTTTAATTTATAAAAGATTACAACTGAAAATTCTGATGTTATAATTGCATGAAAAGAAGGTGATACAACTGACAATTAACCGCAAAAATGATTATGCTTTCAAGCGTATTTTCGGACACGAAGATACTAAAGATATTTTGGCTCGTTTTTTGACCGTTGTGCTGGAAATTCCGATTGAGCCCGACGAATTAGATCTTATTCAAACCGAATTCAGCCCGGAATATATAATGGATAAAGCGTCAAGACTTGATATTTATGTAAGGCATAGCGCGTCGCATAAAAAAATGATAATAGAGATGCAAGTAGGCGACGAGGGAAATATTGAGTGTAGAACCATGTATTACTGGAGTAAGGGATATTCGGAGGAACTTAAAGAGAAGCAAGACTACGCGAGTCTACCAAGGATGATTAACATAGTGATAATGGACTTCGATGTTTTCAAATGGAACGACGATTCGAAATTTCACGGCGTTTTCCGAGTGTTGGAACATAACGAGGGAGTGTTATTCTCTGACGTTTTGGAGATCCACACGCTTGAACTCCCAAAATTGAATCGCCAGCCGCCAAAAGCGGAATGGAGCCCTTTAGAGTGCTGGGGTCTTTATCTGAACAACGTGGAGGGGGAAGTGATGGAAAGGATAGCAGAACAAGAACCGATGGTACGAAGAGCGATGACAATAGAAGATATATTCATGAAAAATGAAGAAGAGCGACACCTTTATGAAATAAGGGAAAATAACCGTCGCGATTATTATAATGCGATATCAACCTATGAAAAACGGGGCATTCAAAAAGGGTTACAAGAAGGTATGCAAAAGGGCATGAAAAAAGGTATGCAAAAGGGCATGCTAAAGGGCATGCAAAAAGGAAAACAAGAGGTGGCGCAGTTGATGCTACAAAAAAACATGCCTATTAAGTTCATTCAGGAAGTAACCGGCCTCTCAGAAGCAGAAATCAGAACCATTCGTTAAAAAAACAAGCTGGAACGCTTTGCGATATTCCCTATTTAAAAGCAGCATAAGCTGTGTAATTATAAGCATATACAAGCAAAATATCGGCAACATTGAGTTATAATCGCTATCACTTTTCAAATGGAATAGAATTGGGACTGTAACAAAAGTAACAAAAATGAGCAGTTCGCGGAAGTCAGGAAAAATTACTAATTGAATAGACTTAACAAAAAATCTCATTTCCGTATAGTGGAAATGAGATTTTTACTTAAATATATAGTGGTTGTTCGGCATTGTGTGCATAATATATTGTAGGGGCGGCATTGGTGAAGAAACTAAGCGATCTGCACGACTCGTAAACTCGTCGGCAGCCTGCTTACCTGCCGCCAGAGTCCCCTACAAAGCTACGTTTAGCAACTCGAAGTCTTTTGTCCTTCTCTCGCTACTCGTCACTCGCAACTGTTTTAAAAAGTATCCTGAGGCTCCCACATTTCAAGGAAGTCAAGTTTATTGTCGTGCGCCTGCATCATCGCCGCTGGCTTGTTAAGCGGGTTGTGCGTCGCTACGTCCACAGTATATTTGAAATGTGCCAGCTGAAGGTCTTTTGTTTTCTCCATTGCTTCCTTTATCGCGGGGCCTTCGGCTACTCCGGCGCGTTTTATAGCGTCCGCAAATATGCTGATGACATCATAAGCGTACACGACATTGCTGGGTTCCGTCGGGTCTTTTCCATATTCTTTCACATATTTTGCGAAGATAGTTTTGAACCCTTCATCGTTCTCGTTCATTGAATAGACCCAGTAACTGCCCTCCGCCGCAGGGCCCGCCACTTCAAACAGACTTGGGCTGTAACCGTCTCCACCAATAAAATAAGGCTTCCAGTCGAGCTCCCATGATTGCTTCATTACAAGTCCCATTTCCTTATAGAACATTGTCATTGCGAGAGCGTCCGCCCCCCATGCTTTTGCATCAGTTATTTGCGCACGGAAATCGACATCACCCGCGCGGAATCCAAAGTGCTTATGCTCAATTCCAAATTCATCACTGCGTTTTTGTATAAACTCAGATAAACCTTCGGAATAGGGATCCCCTATGTCTCCTATGATTGCAATTTTTTTGCAACCCAGTTTTTTAATCAAGTAATCCGCCATAACCTTTCCCTGATACGGATCGGTGTATGCTATTCTGAACATATACGGAACAACTTCTCCCGTTTCCGGGTTGACTGTAACGGCGGGATTCGTGGTGGCTGTTCCCATTACAGGCACTTTTTCATTGTTCACTATCGTCGAAATAGCCAGCTGAATGCTGCTATAGTTGCTTCCTCCGATAACAACGACCTTGTCATCAAAAATAAGTCTTCTTACAGCGTTTACCGCGTCTTCAGGTTTGCCTTTGATATCGTAATAAACTAATTCAACCGGGCATCCAAGCAATCCGCCAGCCTCATTAATCTCTTTTACAGCCATCAAAGCCCCGTCGCGCTCGTGCTGTCCCCATGTGGATCCTTCACCAGTGAGGGTCGCAATATAACCAATCTTAATAGGATCTGCCGCAAACGCTACTCCGGCGAGTGCAAGCAATAAACAAATACATACGAATAATTTTTTCATTGTAACTACCTCCTCTTCTTTATATAGAACGCAAGAATTGTATTATAGTTTCTTTTTTAAGTCAATGTCTAAATTTATGTTTAAGATCTGCTGCGCCGGAGTATCCTTATTTCCCCGACGCGCCTTGTTATTCCTTTTGCATCGAAGTATTCAAGTATCGGAAGAATGTATTTTCGGCTGCTGTTCGTCGCGTTTCTCACTGCAGCGAGAGTTATTTCTCCATCAATGTTATTTATTATGTCAAGCAATCTGCTCTCAATTTCCCGCGATAGTATTACGCCCGATATGATTGATATTTCTCCCGAATTCTTCATGCTTTCGATCATTAGTTTCAGCTCTTTTGCGTCGCATTTCAGTTCTTCCTGCACTTCTTCAATTGATGGAGGCTGGAACGCGCGGTCTTTGCACATGTTCAGGATGAGTCTCACATTATCCTGATGCTTTTTATCGTCTTTAGGAGTGAAACTTGACAGGCTGACATAATCCTTTTCAGATTCAAATACTACGGAGTCTGACTTGTCGTCTTGTTGCGGAAGATCTGCATTTTCTCCTATAATTTTAAGCAGCAGCCTCATTTCCCTTATGGAAAGCTTTGATTTAAAAGTTGTTGCATTGCGTAATTCACTGACGGGCATCCCTTTTTCCGTTGGTCTAGAAGAATGAAATCTTATTAATATTTCCTTTATTTCTTCTTCCATTGATTTATATTTGGGGATGGATAACAGAAAGGTCTTATCGTCACTCTTTATATTATCTTGTAATATAAATATTTTGCTAACTCTTACCAGTTTTTCTGCTATGTCTAAAGTACGCTTCACGCTCTCCTGTAAGTTTGCTGAAGCTTGGCTTATCGAGAATAACCCATGCCTTTCAGTTATGAATTCAATTCTGTCCGATAAATCATCGGTATTTGAAAACTGCAGAAGTTTTTGTGAATACTTGGGCGTGCTTTTTCCACTTTGGCGCTTTGAATATGGAACTAGGACTTTCCCTCCGGCTATGGTATTGAGCGGGCTGTAAAACCGGAGTATAAATCTTTGCGAAAAAGTGCATACAATATTTTCTTCCGTAAAGACTTGGACAGGTGAATCAGTCCCCGGCTCTATTTCTTTTTTACCAAGAAGCGATATTCTGGCTAATACTTCCGAAGTTCCGATCAACAAATGCACCCTCTGCCAATGTTTTATTGCCTCGACGCCCGATTCAAGAACGTGAACAAAGGCATCAAAACATTTTGTATTTTGATATATGCTTCCGGCGCAGAGGACGTCGCCGCGTTTTATATTGTCGACCGAGACTCCTGAGATATTGGCGGCTATGCGTTGGCCGGCATATCCTTCATTGACCGTTGCTCCGTGCACCTGAACATTGCGAATTCTTCCTTTCAATCCTGACGGCAAGATTTCAACTTCATCTTCCGGGTGGATTATTCCGCGGCACGCTGTCCCCGTAACTACAGTACCGAATCCGGAAATTGGGAAAGCTCTGTCAATGGGAAGAAATAGTTCTCCTTTACGCGGACGTGGATAAACATTATTAACTAATTTTTTTATCTCGGAAAGAAGGAGGGGAATATTTTCTCCTGTATGAGAAGATACCGGTATTATGGGCGAATTCTCTAAAAATGTTCCTTTTAGAACGGTACATATATCGTCTTTTGCCAGCTCCGCGAATTCAGCGTCGACTTTGTCAATTTTTGTCATTACAACCAGTCCGCTGCGCACGCCAAGCAATTGCAATATTGAAAGGTGTTCTTTTGTCTGCGGCATCACCCCTTCGTCCGCAGCGACTATGAGAAAAACTGCGTCTATGCCCGAGACGCCCGCAACCATTTGCCTGATGAATCTTTCGTGCCCGGGAACATCTATCAGGCTAATTATTCTTCCGTCGTCAAGCTTCAAAGGGGCAAATCCAAGCTCAATGGTTATTCCTCTCTTTTTCTCCTCATTCAGCCTGTCGCAATCAATTCCGGTTATTGCCTTTACAAGGGAAGTCTTTCCGTGGTCGATATGCCCCGCAGTCCCAACGACAATAGAAATCTCTTTTTCAGACTTAATCAATTTCTTGCCTCTCATATTCCGAATCTAAATCAAATGTAGGCGAGGCGGCTTTTGCGCGCCGCCGCGACGGCGTAGAGAGACCTACGTTGAGCAAGGCGAGCAAAAACAACGAAGCATACATTTGATTTAGTTTCGGAATCACAGTTCTTCTAGTCCGTTTCTTAAATATTCTAATAGTCCAAGCGCCACATCGGGAGCATTAAGTGACTCCATCCCGTCAATGGCTTCTTCGATTTCTTTTGAGTCAACTTCAAATATATTATTATTCTTTTCATAACGGAAAATCCAATGTACTTTAGGGGCGTCAATAAGTAACGTTAAAATTGAGGCTGGGATGTCACCGGTTGGCGGCGTATCTATGTTTGATTTTTCAAAGCTTGCGTGAACAGTTGTTCCAACGCCCAATTGAGATTTGAGTTCAAAACTCCCTCCGCACAATTCTGACGCTTGTTTAAGAAAGGGCAAACCCATTCCGACCCTTCTTGTCTTTCTGCTCGTACAAAAAGGGTTTATCACTGCGGCTGCCTGTTCAGCGCTCATTCCCTTGCCGTTATCGGAAATCTCAAAAACAAAATATTTGTCGTCGCGCATGGATACTATGATTTTTGACGCCCCCGCCGCAATGCTGTTTTGAGATATGTCAAGCAAGTGTGCAGAAAGATCGTCTAACATGAAAAATCTCTGCTGATTATTTTTATGATAGTTTCGTCAGGATAATTTTTATCTTCAAGTTCATCCAATAACTTCAGGTAATCATCCAGAAGCCCTGTGTTTCTTAGTATCTCCATGACCATATCGTATTCGTCCGAGTCTTCATTTGTTATCCTGTTCGAAAGGAGGCCAAAGAAGTTTGCTTTGCTAATCACATATGCTGCTAATTCTTCCGAGTTACAAGCTATATGTTCTGAAAACAAAAGCGCAAAAGAAAAGTCTTCCTCATCCTCTTCAGTGTCGCCGACAGGCTCATCATATTTTCCAAACATATAAAACGGTACATCCGGCCCCATCTGAATTGCTTCCCAGAAATATTTCCAAGAAGTGATACATTCACCGGATAGCATGAAAACAGCTATAAAACGCGACCATGCCCACGCTAAACTATGTATTGAATCTTTCATAGTTTCCTCCAGGACTAGTGAAAAGTCCTTCTTTTTCAATAACATGTAATAATAAAGCGAATGTGATTGAATTTGGTTCTCAGGATCAAGCACTCTCAGATCCTGTGCTAATTGGAATGCTTCATCAATTTTTTCGCTGTCGGACAGAGGTATTATCATTCTCTGTATTATCCCCGCGTACACTATCCCGCTATCCGAATCAAGAGCCTCTTCCTCTTCTCCTGCGTCAAATTCCTCATAAAAATCAATTTTTGCAATTTTATACGCGCGATTAAGAAGCGTAAGCTGCTCTTCTTCATCTTCCAACGTGTCCGCCAGCAAAAGAAGCGCTTCCGGATGGTTCGGATTCTTTTCCAATATTTTCTTTGCAATTTTTTTTATTTCCTCTTGAGAATCTGAATCGTAAGCTAATTCTAATAATTCATCAATATTTTCGTATTTTGTGGACATGTGCGGGCTCATCCTTTCAATTTTTCGCTTCGCTATTTAACTCTTATAAAAAATAATGACTTGGATTATAACAAATTTTAAAGTAACGGTAATTGAAGTTTTGAACCAAATTTTTCATTCAATAGATATTCCAATGAGTGAATTAATGCGCGTTCCCCGCCAAATCCTCCAGCTTTAGTTATCATTGATAAGCTGTCAAAGGGGCCTTCATTAAGTTTCACTAAAGTTATTCCTTCCTGAATTTCCTTTATCAGGCGTATTCCGTTTGACTTTGCTTTTTGTACCAGACGAACAGCGCAATCACCTCCTGTGACACATACTCCGCCAATTTTTATACGTCCTAAAATATCCCAGGACACGTCTACCAGGAAATTCAAGAATCCATTCATGTCATTATCAGGATATTCGTTATTAATAAAACGTCTATTTTCAACCATTGCTAATAGAACATTCTGCCCTCGTCTTAAAACAGCTTCCGCCTCATTTGCTGCCGACTCTCTCTGTTTTTGAGGATTTTCTTTCCATTGGTCGACTTCAATCTGTATTGTGTCGACAAGCCCAAGTTCCGAAAGCAACCTGGCTTGACGAATACTTCTCTGATGTACTGATCCCAAGATTGCAAGAATTGGTTTTGATATGGAAGCAAGCACATCAGCAAGTCCAACCGATCCAACCCATAAAACATCTCTTGCAGGAATGACGGCGGATATCTCTCTCACGACCCTGCGAATATCTGTCTCATCTTCAGCTTCGCAGCAGAAATAACCTTTGCCTGTGATAATGCTGGCGATTTTTCCTGATCTTATATCCTCTTTTGATATTATATGTGGATTCTTTATTCCCTCTTTTTTCATGAATTCCACAGATTGCTGAGCTGTTGCGACGTGCTTTTCTTTGCTCTTTGAACGGGTTACTACTCCATTTGGCTCAAAAGTGCTTACACCTTCTTCAATCGCCATACGATCACTTGAAAATGTATTTGTTATAACAACACATTTAAAACCAATTTCTTCAGCGAATGATTTTATCTCAATTGCGGCGTTGCCCTTAAAATTTGGATTAATTCTTTTGTAAAAAATTGATTTTTCTTTCCATGGAATAAGATATTTTGCTAATTTACGAAGTTTTCTTGTCGCAACTTCGGGAGTATCATAAAAGGATTCAGTGTCAAGAGCTACAGTTGAATAATTTTTTTGAATTGTCGATAATCTGTCTGCTTCCAAAATAACAGATGAGTTATATCCTCCGTTCATGAATTTTACGGCTGTTTCATTTGCTCCGGTGAAGTCGTCTGCGATAATTATGTATTCGAACAAAACTATTCCCCCTGAAATTTGCAACATAATATTAATAGTATTTTATCATGATATGGTAAAGGTATCCCGCTTTAAAAAGGGCGAAGGAGTGAATTAATCGACCTTATAATAATATATTTACAAAATTGCAAAAATAAAATAACATGAAAGGAGTTGTGAAGTCTCTTTAAATGTAAAAAGATTGAGGAAGTGTAAAATGAGCAATATAAAATTTATATTTTCCGGTTTTCCATATGAGCCAAAGTTTGAAAACGTTATTGAAGCAATTGACAATTCTAAAAGGACAAAACTCGAAAGCATCGGGAGAAACGACTATGCTTTTATTGGAGAAGATATAACGTTGAGAAGCTTAAATAACGGGAGTTGGGTTGAGGATGCCAGAAGAAGCGAAGACGGCAGGGATTGGAGCGAATTGTTGATTAGTGAATGCGAAGTAGTGCAAGATGAATCTGATGCACTATTAAACAGCGTTTCTCTTGGTTTTGTTTGCATTGATAATTATTATGAATCAGAGGATAAAAAAACGCTTAAGTTATTCTTCGAAGGTAATAATCAAACCCCAACGTTACGTCATGTGGAAGAGTCAATAGAAAACGTGTATCAGAGAGAAGTTATGGGCGGGTTACATATAGGAAAGAATAAATACAATACAACGTGGATAACAAAACAAGAGGATGGGACATGGATCGATAGGGATCAGAAGGTGTGGGTAAGTTTATTTATTGCGGAAATGGACGTGAATTGGAATATGGTAAATAAAATTTACATTGGATTGACTAAATTATATCCAAGCATACATACAAAATGGCTCTAATATCTGTTTTAAAAGGGGGCTAAAATGTTACCTGAATCAATTCGGTGGAATGGGATTTCAATTGAGGTATTGGATCAAAGAAAATTACCTGATACTGTGGAATACATAAATTGCACAACTGTTGAGCATTTGGCAAATGCAATTGAAACACTGGCTGTGCGCGGAGCTCCAGCAATAGGGATAGCTGCGGCGTGGGGAATTGTCATGGCTTATAAACGCGGAGAATCAATTTCCATATCCATTGAAAGGCTGCGCACAACCCGCCCTACGGCTGTAAACTTATTCTGGGCGCTTGAGCGGATGGCTTCCGCTTCGGATTATGAGCTGGAAGCTCGGAAAATTCAAGAGGAGGATATCGAAAATAACCGAAAAATAGGAATGTACGGCCAGAAATTTCTTCCCGCGGAAAGTACGGTCATAACACATTGTAACGCAGGCGCGCTAGCGACGGGAGGATGGGGGACGGCTTTAGGTATAATACGCTCCGCCCGGGAAGCGGGCAAAAATGTAAGAGTATTTGCATGTGAAACGCGCCCGTTATTTCAAGGATCGCGCCTTACCGCATGGGAACTTGAGCAGGACGGGTTTGACGTGACGCTGATTTGCGATAATATGGCGGCTTACTTAATGAAAAAGCAAAAAATCGACGCGGTGATTGTGGGCGCGGATAGAATAGCCGCAAACGGAGATACAGCTAATAAAATTGGGACTTACTCGTTAGCTGTCAACGCTAAAAAGCATGGAATTCAGTTTCTTGTGGCTGCTCCCAAAAGCACGTTCGATATGTCCATCCCCAACGGAGACGCCATACCGATAGAGGAAAGAAGCGAGGGGGAAATTCGCGCGCTCACAGGAGGACAGACTGTTCCTGAGGAAATAAAGGTATGGAACCCTGCCTTTGATGTTACGCCTTTTGAACTTATAAGTGCTATAATCACGGAAGACGGAGTATACGCGCCAAAATAAACCAAAAAGAAACGGAGAACACAATCATGCCGGACTATAAAGTTGCAGACATTAGCTTAGCGCCCCTTGGACAAAAGAAAATCGACTGGGCATGGCAATCAATGCCGGTTCTGAAACATTTGGAGAGAAAGTATGCAGAAGGTCAGCCATTCAAAGGAGCGGTTATTACAGCGTGCCTTCATCTTGAAGCCAAAACCGCATGTTTGCTGTTGTTGCTTCATAGACTCGGCGCAGTGGTTGCAGCCTGTGGAAGCAACCCGCTTTCAACTCAGGACGATGTTTGCGCATACCTTGCCAATGGCGGGGTGCATGTTTTCAGTCATAGGGGAATGGATTCGGATTCTTATTCAAATTATATCCGCAACGCGCTTGATTACAAACCCAATGTAATTATTGACGACGGCGCAGACGTTGTTGCTCTTATTCATTCAGAGCGCAAGGAGCTGATACCGGGAATACTTGGGGGCTCAGAGGAGACGACCACAGGCATAAAACGAATAAGAGCCATGGTTGAACAGGGGATTCTCATGTTCCCAATGATTTCTGTAAACGATGCGGACAGCAAACATTTATTTGATAACCGTTACGGAACCGGGCAATCCGTATGGGACGGGGTAGTGCGGACGACAAACAGTATTATTGCCGGAAAAAAAGTCGTCATAGCAGGCTATGGATGGTGCGGAAAGGGCGTTGCGAAACGCGCCGCAGGTCTCGGTGCAAGGATTATCATAACGGAAATTGACCCGCATAGAGCCGCGGAAGCGCTGATGGATGGATTTGACGTGATGAGCATGAGAGAAGCTGCGCCGATAGGGGACATATTTTTAACAGTTACGGGAAACACTAAGGTAATAAGAGGGGAACACTACAAAGAAATGAAAGACGGAGTTATTCTTGGAAACGCAGGTCATTTCGATATCGAAGTCTGGAAGCCCGACCTTGAAGAAATGACTGACCATATGGAATACCTGAAGCCAAATATACAAACTTACGTTCTGAAAGATGGAAGAAGAATAAACCTTCTGGGGGAAGGACGCCTCACGAACCTCGCTTGCGCTGACGGTCACCCGATTGAGATAATGGACTTAAGCTTTGCGCTGCAATTGGAATCAGCGCTCCGTATCTACAAGGGCGAAAAAATGAAGCCCGCGCTCTACGATGTCCCGCCGGAGACGGACAAAGCTGTAATGATAGCAATGCTTGAATCTTGGGGAATTTCGCTTGAAGTTCTCACCGCAGAGCAGGAGGAATACCTTAAAAGCTGGCAGGAGTGAAACCATAACGCCGTTATTGCGCCTGTCGACAATACAACCGGCAGATACGCATTGACTGTGAATATATTTTATTGTTTCCTTGAGTTCTTCGTGGTTGTATCACAACAAATTTAGTTCTTTTAAAACTGTATCAGTTCGACATATGATAGCTGTACTTATGCGATTTTGCGCTGTTGTCTCTTTGTGATTTTCAGGATCAAAGGCAGCATTCAAGTTGTTGTCTATATTATGTTTTACTCCTTCGGCAAGTTTGCGCATTTCATCAATGGAAAGAAAAGATACCATGAAACATTGCCTCGTTCTTCTGGTTTAGGAATGGAAAGTGTTAATTGACCACTTTCAATGGAAAGATTTGCAACAAATTTGTCCTGATAGCCTGAAAAAGATGGTTTCATATTACAGCGTATTTCGGATTGAGGACGTAAAAAAGCCGCTGAAAGATTTGATTGTACTTCTGATATCGGTAAATAATCCGGTAGCGGAACATAGCGCCTAATATGTTCTCCATTGGGAGGAACAGTCGATTCTCCAATTGAAAAATGTCCTGGCAGATCATCTAGGAGAGGCACAAGTTCGATTTTATAATTCGGGTTGTTCCCATTCTTTGAGGCAAGGACAACTAGCGATTCAAACCTGATTCCTTCCGGAAGAGCGTTAAGAAGGCGGCATTTGATATGCGAAATCAAGCTTGTTGGCATCCCGGATTTTTCAATGGCAGGCGAGTCAAAAACGATTCTCTCATTTTCGATGGCGCCAATAAGCGTTTTATCATAATAAATATGCTTTGCCATTTTATTCTCCTTTCAATCCTATGTCCTCCAAATCTATACAAACTGTTGCATTATTTTCATTGCAACGCTTGCTAACTGCTTTTACAATTCGATAACGTCGGATAAAAAAACAAGAGGAACTTATACTCGCCGCTCCGCTTTTTTTCGTTCTTGTCTCGCCTTATAATGTTTTGCAACAAACTCCATATAAGTCATATTATATTGAGAGAGTAAATAACAGGAACCAAGATATATTATAGTGGTTTGCAAAATCACAAACAATACCCACAGCGCCAGTTTTTTGACCTGAGTATGGTAATATTGGAAACGCTTGATAATTTAAAATTTCTAATGTAAGAAAGGAAGTTAATTATAGCGCGTACAGAAAATACTGAAAGAACGGACAATAAGTATTCCAAGGTTGTTGCAGTTTTACTTGGCGGGACCGAAGGTTTTTTAAGAAGCTGCCGGAGGTTTGCTAAGCAACACACGGTCGCCCCTATCATATTAAGTATTGAATAAAACTAAGGAGGAATGGTT
>Ga0082212_10002932_pt1 | contig 24458 bp, 18 predicted proteins | sample TergutNt197P3_FD_71548 | JGI IMG/M metagenome (GOLD analysis project Ga0082212, IMG submission 71548) | Neocapritermes taracua P3 segment gut microbial communities from Petit-Saut dam, French Guiana - Nt197 P3 | ecosystem: Host-associated > Arthropoda: Insects > Digestive system > Gut ... | reverse complement strand
GAGATTGACGATGACGATGACCCGCTTACGCTCAAAAGCGATTTTATTTTATCCCTGTGCGAATTGATTGTAGGCGGCAGAGAGGGGCTTACCCCTGCGGAGAAAACCATTATAGACAGATGTGTACGGCGCGTTTACCGGGAATATATCGCTGACCCGCGCCCCGAAAATATGCCTATATTAGAGGATTTATATAATCTTCTGCGGGAACAGGAAGAAGCGGAAGCGCAGAGTATCGCCACCGCCCTCGAAATCTACGTTACGGGTTCGCTGAATCTCTTTAATCATCATACCAACATTGATTTGCATAATCGTTTGGTATGTTTCGATATAAAGGAACTCGGCAAAAGCCTTAAAAAACTCGGTATGCTCATTCTCATGGACTGCGTTTGGAATCGCGTAACTTTGAACCGCGCCGCCAAGAAAAAGACGTGGTTTTATTGCGACGAATTTCACCTTTTGCTGAAAGAGCCGCAAACCGCCGCCTATTCCATAGAGATATGGAAGCGTTTCAGAAAATGGGGCGGCATACCCACGGGTATCACGCAGAACGTGAAAGACTTGCTCATATCAATCGAGGTCGAAAATATCTTTGAAAACTCGGACTTCGTATTAATGCTGAACCAAGCACCGGGAGATAGGGAAATCCTCGCAAAGAAACTCGGCATATCGCCGTATCAGATTTCCTACGTTTCCGGGAGCGGACCGGGCGAGGGGCTTATGTTCTACGGCAACGTCATAATCCCGTTCGTGGATAAATTTCCCAAAGATACGGAACTGTACAGGATTATGACGACAAAATTAGACGAAATTTCGGACGGGGGGTAAAAATAAAAATTTGGCGTTAGGGGGTGGAAAAATTGAGCGATACCAGCCAAACTAACCCGCCCGAAAACCCGGAAAACAAGCCGTCAAAAATGCGTCATACGGAAGATGAGCGGCGAATTACGCATGAAAACACCGCAGACGATAGCCGTTTGGAGCATAAGGAAATTGATAATGAAAATGTTTTGCGGCATGATGAGGAAAATACTGATGAAGCCATTTTACAGCATAAAGATGAAGATTCTGTTAATAATGGCGATTCACAGCATGATGATTCAATTCCACGTGATAATACGCTTCCGGCAGTACGGGTACAGGAAGAAAACATGACAACCCCACCCGATACGCCCGAAAACGAAAATTCAAACGGCGAGAATATAAACAATCCCGCAGATAGTCAAACCGACGCTCAAATTAATAATCAATCCGACGCAGACCCGCAAAACGAAAGCAACGGCTTCGGAATTGACGAGGGTAAATTAGCGGCGGTATTAACAACGGTCGGCAGAATATTTCCCGATGACGATAATATCACATCGCAGGCTATCAAACATGATATTGTAGAAACCCCGTCAACTATCCTCAGCGCAATCAGCGATGTAAAAAATATGCGGGAGCGAGGACGGCGGCTTTTCTTTGAGAACAAAGATAAAAACGAAAAAGCCACATCAAGCGTTAATGAGCCTTCAAGCGTTGAAACAGACGGCGAAACGGACGATGAGCCACCGGGCGAAGAAATTTTAGCCCTACCCGAACCAGTTTTATCGCTTCCACCGGGCAAAAAATCCATTGATAGCGAAAACTCAAAAGGTGATACGGCTTTGGCAGAAAATGAAAATTCGCTATTTGACGGTGAAAATAATGGGCGTATTCCAATCGTTGAAGCAACCGAAAAAAGATGTTATTACGAAGTGCTGGGGGTTAGCCAAGACGCTGACGAGGGCGAGATTAAAAACGCTTACAGGACGCTGGCGAAGAAATGTCACCCCGACGTAAACAGGGGCGATACGGACGCGGAAGCGAAATTTAAAGAAATAAACGAGGCTTATTCGGTTCTGGGCGACCCGGAAAAAAGGCAGGCTTACGATAAAAAAATAAGAGTTAAAACAGCCGATAAAACGGGGGTTAATAGACCCGCTCAAAAAGGCGCAGCCGAAAATAAGCCGAATATTGAAAGCAAAGGCTCTCCCGATGGGAAGAACGCTAAAACCCCTGCGGACGGCAAAAACGGCGGTAAAAAGAAAGATAGAATTTTACGCCGGGTGCTTGACGGCAGTTATATTTTCAGCCAAGCCGCCGCGCATTTAATGCCGGACGAAACACAGGACGAAAATTCCGGCACAAAGGGCGTTCGCAAAATGATTTCCGAGAGCGCGAAGTTAATTAAAGTTTTCGCCACAGCGGAAAAGCCCAAAGATTCAAAAATGAACCACGAGGACGATGAGGAAACTCTTACCCATGAAGATGACCCGGAAGAAAGCCGTTTAGAACATGAAAAAATTGACGGCGAAAGCCCATTACAGCTTGAAGATTCAGAAACCCCAAGCGACAATATGTTAGAAGGTGGGGAGAGTTTACAAGAGAATTTACAAATCACAGACGGTAATGATTCTGCCATAAATGACGGCAGTACCGAAAAAACTGAAAACGGACAAAACGAAGCCGAAAGCGGCGGCATTATCCCAATCAGCCAAGACACGGGACAGGATTCGGGCGATATTGATATAACAGAGGATACGGCAGATTCGGAAACGAACAGCGATACAATTATTCCCGATTTTTCTAATGATTCCGACGATACGGTTGACGCGGACGATTTTGATGTTATTACGCCGAAATCAAAAAGTGATATTAAAATTGAAAATAAAATAGACAAAAATATAGATAAATTAACAGCCGAAACCGCGAAATTAGAAAAGAAGATTGGAAAAGCCGAAAAGAAAATCCCGAAAAAGAAAGTCAAAAAATCCAAGTTGGTACATGACAAAAAAACGGGAGAAGTAAAACGGGAAATCTCTTTTGCGGACGAAAAGATTGATAAGGCTGACGCTAAATGGAATCAAGGGCAGAGCAATACGTTATCGGCTAACGCCGGGAGGTATGTAGCGGGACACGCCTCTGCCGTTATTCACGGCAAAATATCCGCAGTAGAAAATATGACGGGCAATACGGGGCTTCAAGCCGCCCACACAACGCAAAAGGGCGCGGTTAAAACCTATACCACCGCCAAAAAAGTTCACCGTTATGTAAAAAACGCGCCATACCGAAATTTGCAACATCTTAAAGTAAAGCAAATAGAAAACAAAGGCAAGCTGGCTTATCAGCAGTTATTAAAGAATAAACCCGAATTGCGTAAACAGCCTATTTCCCGCATAATCCAAAAAAAGCGTATAAAAAAGCAATACGCCAAAGCGTTACGGGCGGCGAAAAAAGGCGGCAGCGCGGCGGGCGCTCTTGGTGCAGTAGGCACTGCTGTCGGCGTGGGAAGCGCCGTTGTAAGCGGCGACGGTAAGGGGCTTGCGAAAATGGGCGCAATGACGGCGGGAAAAATCGCTTTCAAAAAAGCGGGATTGGCGTTAGTCAAAGCCGCCGCGCCTATTCTTCTAAAAATCGGCTTGATTCTACTGATTCTCGCGGCGGTTCTTTTGCTATTTACTATGTGCGCTTCCTTGTTTAGTTCAAGCACAAGCTATGTATTAGAAGCAATTTCATATACGGCTGATATGGACGATATAACCGAGTACAGCGTTTATATGACGCAGCTCGAAGTCGAATTAAAAGAAGAAATAATGGAAGCGTCTTCTAATGTTGACGGATTGCATGAATTTAGGCTTGTTATAAACAGCCCAAGCGGAGGGACTGATATGATTTTTGAGGGAACTCTAATATCAGAGGGTTTAGGACACCCGCATAACACACCGCCCGTATATGAGCCGCCAGACTTCGACCCGCTTGTATTTTTGCCGTTCCTGACTGATATAACTCATAATCCGTTTGAAATAATGGCTTATCTTACAACGGCTTACGGTGATTTTACGGGGCATGACATCAACGCAATCCTGCGTGAAATCTTTGAAACCGCTTTTACGCTAAACATCACGGAAAGTTTTGAGGTGCGTTCCGCGATCGTTGAATGCTGGTATTACGAACTGCAAGATTTAGGCGGTTATGTTGACGGGGTTTGGGTATCAAACTGGCAAAATGTACGGGTAGAGCCTTTCGAGGAAATAATGTTTTATGATTGGTATTTCCGGGAAGTTTCGTTGACGGTAAACATGACCGTATCGCAAGTTATTCAAGACAAATTGACTGACGAACAGCAAGAACAATATGATATTCTCATGGAAAGTCATGGTTTGCGTCAGTTTGTAGGCAGTCCGTTTGCGGATAATTGGTACGGAGCTGTATCAAGCAATTACGGTTACAGATTCCACCCCATAAACCAGACAAAAGAAATGCACACAGGGATTGATATTGCCCAGCCCGAAGGTACGCCTATTTTGAGCGGAGCGCCGGGAATTGTAACTTTCGCCGGAGATAACGGCAGTTACGGCAACACAGTCATTATCGAATACTTTGACGAGGAAACAGGCATAGGCGTTCAGATATTATACGCGCATTTAGCCGATATTGACGTTGACGTTGGCGACGAATTGGAAATCGGCGGCGCAATCGGCACAGTCGGAAGCACGGGAACGTCCACAGGCGCACATCTTCACATGGAAGTGAGCATAAACGAGAACGGAGGCGCATGGAGGCGTATTAACCCGCTCTTTTTCGTTGAGCCGTATCCGAGTTAGTTAAATTATACCGCTATGTCCGTAACAAGATATAGCGGTATAAACTAAAATAAAAATATTTTAAGAAAGGGCGTGATTATTTGGACGCAAGAATCCAAAAAATGCGTGAGCGGCTTGCCAAGCAAGGGGAAAAGGTTAGCAGGGAGCAAGCCATTTACGCAGAAATGGAACGGGACATAAAAAAAGCCGAGGACGAACAGTTAGGCTTCCTTGCCCGTTCAGCCGCTAACACCCTGTCCGGGGGTATGGAAGAACTATTTGAGCTTCTGCGGGGTTTACGGGCGAAACCCGATACGGGCGCGGATAATGCCAATACCATTAACCCCGAAAACAATTATTATGATGAAAACAAGGAGGGCGAAATCGTTGATGATACCGACGAAACAGAGGTATAAAATAATAATACCGTTAATGGCTCTGCTGATGTGCATGAGCCTTTTCATTTTCCCGATGACGGCGTATGCGGCTGACGCAGACACAGATACAGACAGCCCCGTTGAACAGCCAACGGCGGAAACGGACAGCCGCGCCGCCATTCCTGCGGTGGAAGCCGAATTGAGAGGTTCTCTGCTCATAATACACGCCGAATCGGAAGTTTATGAGGTGGAAGCCGTCTATATCAACGACAGGCGGTTCACTTACAGGGCTGACACCGCCCTTATAATCGACGTAAGCGGGTATATAACCGCAGGCGACACTATAAGCGTTTATGCGGCGGACATTGAGGGCAATTATTCAAACACGGTCATATTAATCCCGCCAACCCCCGAACAGCCGCCAATTCCTAATCATATAACCCCCGACGGGCAGGGCGAAGTTCTCGACATTCTTATGAACGAGGATAATATTGAATTTATCACGATAACCACTCCGGCGGGCAATGTCTTTTATTTAGTCATTGACCACAACCGCGCCGACAATAACGTGTATTTCCTTAATCCCGTAACCGAATGGGACTTGTTGACATTGGCGGCTGAGGCTGAATTGCCCGTGCCAGCCCATATAATTAATATTCCGCAGACCAATGAACCAAAAGATACAGACAAAGAACCGCCGACCGCAACGGAAAAACCAGCCTCCCAACCCAAAACAGAGCCAACGCCGGAAGAAAAAAACGGCGGCGGTAGAGCCGGATTGTTTATATTTTTAGCGATTGCGGGCGCAGGGGGATTCGGGGTTATTTATTACCTTAAAATTTTCAAACCCAAAAGAGAACGCGAAATGTACGGCGGCGAAGATGAGGAATACGGAGAAGCGGACGGTTTCGAGGACGTTGAGGAAACTGATGATACTGATGAAGCTGACGGGAACGATGATGATTCAAAAGATTCCGAAGATTCAAAGGACGATAGCGATGATGATAATATAGAATATTACAAAGAGGGGGAAGAAACCGAATGAGCGACAACAAACAAGCGCAAGACCGTATTACGGGACAAATAGCCGTACACAAAACGGACAAGAAACTATTGGAATTTATCGACAGCTTAAACCTTGCCCCTATACAGGATTACGCCGCCATTCACGCCGGGGCGGTTCGCCCGCATGAAAAAGACGGACAGCGCGTTTATTCCGTCATTAGAATTGTGGCGCAGGATTACAGCCGCAAAGGTGAACTCAGCGTAAGAGTGAAAGCAAATATCGCCCCCGAAGAAGCTCTATATATCGCCGCAATGCTCAAAACCGGAGTAAAGGATTTCAAGTTTGAAGCCGTGAAAATCTTCGGCAATCCCGACAATCAAGACTTTTGTCCCATGACGAAATTATGGATTACCCGAAGCGATACCACAGCAAGCGGCGAAACCCTTAACCGTCCGTGGAAAGTGGATATTGAAAACGGCAAAGGCAGAAAGGCTCACGCCCAAAACGGCGGGGCATACTGCCAGAGCGGGTCTTACGCGCTTGAAAAAAAGGTCTTTCTTAACTTCACGGATTACGAGTTTTTCAAACTGATGTGCGCCGTAGAGCGGTATATAAGCGTTTGGGAAATGGTTCACGGCTGTAAACTGCTCAAAGAAGGACGCTCGGCGCGGGATAATCAGTTTTCCGCAGAAAATCCCAATGGTTAAAAATACACAAATAAATAAAAATAACAATCAAATTGGAGGATTTATTATGTTGTATAGAAACAAAAAATGTATAGTGGCTTTAATTGCGGGGATAAGCGCCGCCGTTGCTGTTTTGAGCGTCGGAGGTTATCTCCTGCGTAAAAAAATTGTGAAACGCCGTTTGTTGCGGTAATAGGCGTGGAAAATGAATATATCCCGCAAATCAAGAATCATAATCCGAACGGCGGCGGCTTTGTCCGCCGCTGTCTGCGTTTAATAAAGGAGGGTTCGATTTGACTAAAATATTAAATAAAAAATTTATTATTCGCTTAATGAAAAGCTGCTTGCATATCGCCGTATATATACTGCTTGGCTTATTGTTAGCATTTTTTATTAACAGCATTAAGTAACAGGAGGCTAAAAATGGCAAAATTAGTTATAAGCGAGAAACCTTCGGTAGCAAAATCTTTGTCTGCCGTGCTTGGGGCAACATTTAAAAAGGACGGATATTTTGAGGGCAATGGATATATCGTCAGTTGGTGCGTGGGACATTTATTAGGGCTTGCCACTCCCGACGCTTACGGCGAAAAGTACGCAAAATGGGATATTGCGGATTTGCCTATACTCCCCGACCCGTGGATATACAAGCCCAACGAAAGTACAAAAAAACAATTAAAGGTTCTTAAAGACTTGCTGAACCGTTCCGATGTGGAAGCAGTTATAAATGCTTGCGACGCAGGGCGCGAAGGGGAATTAATATTCCGGCTTGTGTACGAGCATTGTAAATGCAAAAAGCCGATTGAGCGCCTTTGGATTAGCAGTATGGAAGAATCAGCTATTGCCGATGGGTTTAATAAGCTCCGCAAAGGCAGTCAATACGATAATCTTTATCAAGCGGCGTTATGCCGCCAACAGGCTGATTGGGCTGTGGGTATGAACTACTCACGGCTTTTTGGTTGTCTTTACAATGTTAAAGGTTTGAGTATCGGGCGGGTGCAGACCCCCACTCTCGCCATGATTGTTGAGCGGGACGATAAAATCAGGAATTTCGTTAAAGAACCGTTTTACTCCGTTGAGTTGGAGGGCGCGGGGTTTACAGCGGCAAGCGAGAGGATAAAGGATAAATCCCATGCTGAAGCTATTGCCGTCAAGTGTAACGGCAAAACCGCCGTTATTAAATCAGTTGAGAAAAACGAAAAATACACCGCTCCCCCGAAGTTATACGACCTCACAACCCTGCAAAGGGAAGCCAACAGGCTTTTCGGTTATTCCGCGAAGCAGACCCTTGAATACGCTCAAAATCTTTATGAAAAGAAGATATTGACATATCCCCGTACAGACAGCCGATTTTTAACGGAGGATATGCGGAGCGGCTTGCCGATGCTTGCCGCTTCTGTGGGTAGATATATGCCTATGTTTACCCTTGACATGGACGCAGCGAACAAAGAGGATTATAACTTTTCTCAAATCATCAACAATTCAAAGGTAACTGACCACCACGCCATAATCCCGACAATGGAAGCGGATAATATCAACCTTGATTTCGCTCCCGGCGAGAAGAATATCCTTATGATGGTTGCGTCAAGGCTTTTGTCTGCCGTTGCACGTAAACACGAATTTGCCGAAACCGTTGTAACCGTTGAATGTGAGGGAGAGATATTCACCGCCAAAGGCAAAACGGTTATACGGGAAGGCTGGAAAGGCATAGAAGATATATTTATATCGGTATATGGCAATAAAAAAGGCAAAAGCAAGGACAGCGATAATAATGATGATAAATCCCTGCCGAACCTTACCGAAAACCAACAGTATAACGCTTCTGCTAAAATAAAAGAAGGGTTCACCTCGCCGCCGCGTCCATATACGGATGACACGCTCCTGTCCGCTATGGAAAACGCGGGGGTTGAGGATATGCCGGACGATGCGGAGCGGAAAGGCATAGGCACTCCCGCCACACGCGCGGAGATTATAGAAACGCTGTTGAAACGGGAATATGTTGTCCGCAAGGATAAGCAAATACTTTCTACCGAAAAAGGCGTCGGGGTTATAACGATACTGCCCGATTCGGATTCAATCAAATCCCCCGTGCTAACCGCACAATGGGAAAGCGATTTGAAATGCGTGGAAAACGGCGAACAATCGGCAAATAATTTTATGTCGGCAATTTCCGATTATGTGCGTAAAGCCGTTGCCGGGAACAAAACCGTGCCGAACGATAAAAAAACGCTGTTTGCTTCCTCTGCTCCAAACGGTGGCGAGGTTTTGGGGAAATGCCCCCGTTGCCAAAATGACGTTACAGAAACGCCAAAAGCCTTTTCATGCGTTAATCGGGATTGTAAGTTCTGCCTTTGGAAAGATTCAAAATTTTTCACCGCCAAAAAGAAAAAACTGACCAAAGCCGTGGTTATCGCCCTGCTTACCGAGGGGCGTATTTTTATGCAGGGACTTCATTCGGAAAAAACGGGCAAGCCGTACAACGCTACAATTATTTTAACGGACGATAAGCCCGATTCATACCCAAGCTATTCTATGGAATTTGAAAACAAGGGTGCAAAAATATGAGGGCTGTACCGCTTGAATTAAAAGACGCAAACGCTTTTATAACGGCACATCACCGCCATAATACCCCTGTTTGCCGCGATAAATGGCGGTTTGGCGTAGTTGACGATATTGGAACGCTGATAGGCGTTTTACAAGCCGCAAAGCCTGTTTCCCGTATGTTAGACGATGGGAAAACCATTGAAATTGTCCGTTGCTGTACTGACGGGACAAAAAATCTATGTTCGTTCATGCTCGGACGCGCAAGGCGTATAGCAAAATCAATGGGATATAACAAGATGATTTCATATATTCTTGATACGGAATACGGGACAAGCTACAAGGCGGCGGGCTGGCACAAAGAAGCTGACACGCAGGGCGGGCGTTCGTGGAATACCCCAAGCAGACCCCGCTCTACTGCCACTCCCACTTGTAACAAACAACGGTGGGCATTGATTTTATGATGATATACAACGGGAAAGCCGCTTGTTTTCGCTGACAGGCGGCTCTACTTCTTTCGCTTTTTGTCTTTATCTATGTAAACCAAGAAATCTTCATAATTTTTAGATTTTAAATACTCATCGTATGTATCGTTTTTATGTTGCTCTATGCTTCCATCGGTATTGAAAATCGTTGAAGTCCTGTAACCGATAAAATGCTTTACTATCTCAATACGTTTCCTCAATTCATCGGATATTTCAAACTCGCCGAGCAAATCACGGAATTTATCGTTGAGTATGACCGTTGAATACTTGCCGGGATTATTTTGAATATCAGTAACTAACGCTTCTGCCGCTTCGATTTGTTGCTTTTTGTAATCCTCAATCGTTATACGGCGTAAAAACTCCATGCCCTTAATAGCGTCCTGTTTCATTTCGGGAGGCATTTGATTCAAAAAGGTGATTATTTCTTTATCGCTGACAGCCATTTATATATCTCCAATCCTGTTTATTTGTTTTCGTTTTTATTTCATCTCGCAGTTAAAACAATCGTTTTCATAGAAACATTCATAATCTCATGGTATAATATATTTGAATTAAAGGAGAAGATAGAATATGCAAAAAGAATGTGTAATTTGCGGCAGTTCATTTGAAGCCAAACACTCAACCAGACAATATTGTGATAAATGCCAAAAAAATTCCGGCAAAGCAAGACAATACATGGAAAGAGCTGTTAATATAAGCAAGCGCAACGCCGGAGAGTTTGAGCCTAAAATCGCAAAGAAAGTCTGTAAACAGTGCGGGAAAGAGTTTCACACTTATTCCGGGAGAAATTCTTGCAGTGATGGATGCGCTTTGCGCTACCGAATAGAAAATGCGCAATGTAAAGTATGCGGTGTAAAATTATATCCGCTCGGTATCGAATGTCGCTCAGGTTCCGGGTTTTGCTCGGACGTATGCAAAGAAAAAAACAGATGGGAAGTAGCCCGTTATAAGGGCAATATTTACCCGTGCGAAAATTGCGGTAAGGAATTTATCCATAAACATAACGGCAGTTGGTATTGCAGTAAAGAATGTAGCGAGGCGCACAGAACGGCAAGGCTCAAAGCGCAGATTCCCCCGCCAAAATTAAAGAATATAACCGATATTTGCGTAATTTGTAACTCTGTTTTTGAAAGACACCCTAACGCCATTCAATATACGTGCGGTAAGGAATGCGGCAAGGCATACCAAAAATTAAAGATACAGAAAAAACAGGAAGAATCGAAAAAGGCATTGAAAACAGAAAATAAAATATCAAGGAACGAATTAGTGGTTAAGGCATTGTCCAATAAATTAACTGACTCAGAAATCCGAAATTTACATTTATGCGTTCAATGCCGCACATCTCAAGCTGTTTGCGTTATGTTCCAAAGCAAGTTTAGGTATCACCCGGAGGGAGTAAAGATAAAAGCCGTTAATGGGACTAACATAGTTCTGACTTGCCCTCAATATAGTTAAACACGAAATAATCGGCATTATTCGCTTTCGTTTTTTATTTCATCGTATAAATTTAATAAAGCGTCGCTTTTTGCCATGCGTTTTTCATATTGTTTCCATTGCTTGGAATTGAACCCGCTTAAAATAACTTTTATATGGCTGTTGCGGATTTTATCTGTGGGACTGCGGCGCGTTTGCGATTTATATTCCGCTATAAATTTAATTATTTTTTCTCTGATTTCAAGCTGAACATTGTCTGGAAATTCCTCAATTCCCGCTTTGGTTAGCGTGGGTTTCGCAGGCTTGGTTTTCCTTTCGGGCGGCTCATACAGCGGATTTTTACGATTCAGCCTGTCTATCATTACACCGACGTGTGAACAGAACTCGCCGTAAGGTATCCATATACCGCGCTCGTTGATATGGTCGTGAACCTTGTCCAGTACGGCTTCTTTGCTTTTCTTCATGGGCAGTCTGCCGTGTTCCTCGACGTATGCCGCATGTTCTTTCGCCGTCATTTCTTGAATCCACGCCCTTTGGCTCTGCTTCAAGGCAGACCACTTTTTATTTATTTGTAAAAGCTGTCCGTTTGCCCGTATATGGTTTTTTATGTTCGCTCACCGCCGCTCAATGTATCATTATTATATATCGAATAAAAGTATAGCAAAAAAATATGAATTTTTCAATCAGAACGCTCCTATTTTCGGGGCGTTCTTTTATTTCAAAAGTAAGGGAGCGTCCGCAAATTTACACCAATAATTAAAGGAAAGCAGGATTATATGATAAAAATTATCATTAAAATTGTAATTGTCTTTATATTATCATTTCTATGCTTTAATCAAGGCATGAATAATATTTTTGAAGATTATGCAATCACACCTACAAATATTACGATGGTTATTCTTCCGTTTATAGCGTTAATATTGGTTACTGCCAATGAAATTTATGACCATACAGAAAATAATGTGAAGCAAACAAAAAGACATTGACATTGTACGCATAATGTGATATAATATGCGATAGATAAATTACCTGTAAAATCATAAATAAAATGAACCGCATGAAAGGAGTAATAATTATGCCCGTAAGCACAGGCGCAAACGCCAATATAAATATCCGCGTGGACAACGAAGTAAAAAACAAAGCCCAAGACGTATTTGCGAATTTAGGTATGGACATGACTACCGCTGTTAATATCTTTTTAAGGCAGGTAATACGAAAAAACGGCATTCCCTTTGAGTTAGTGAACGCAAAGGCAAGACGCAATCCTCCCCGGCTTGGCTGCATGAAAGGTAAAATACAGGAGGCTGCCGACCATGATTGGTTTGAACCGTTAGAAGATTTTAAGGAGTATATGTGATGGACATATTATTAGATACCCATGCGGCTATATGGTTTTTCGAGGACGATAAGAAGCTGTCTAAAACAGCCGTAGATGCTATATACAACCTCGAAAATATGATTTATGTCAGCATTGCTTCCGTTTGGGAACTTGCCATAAAGTTAAGCACAGGAAAGTTGACATTCGACGGCGGCATTGAAAATTTTATCGAAACGGTTTACCAAAACGAATTTGAATTGCTTGGCATATCCCCGAAGCATATAAAATCGGTAGTAGATTTGCCTTTCATTCACCGCGACCCTTTTGACCGCATGATGATAGCGCAGGCAATGGTTGAAGATATGACCATGATTACCGTAGATGAGAACATTTTGAAATATGAAATTTCTACTATTTGGTAGCAAATTAACAAGTTAAATCTATATTAATAAGCAATCCCCGCTACGTCCCGAAAGGACAGAGCGGGGATTTTGCATTTCAATGAAAGGAAGAAACTTATGATTACTAAAATGGAAAAAAAGAAAAATGACACAGGCAAAGAAGTTTCAGAGCAAAAATATAATCATCTTGCCCCTGCCGAAATGATGAAAGAAGATAACTACAATAAAATTGACGGCATTATTGACACATCAACGAAGTTTACTTTTGAGGAACGCATGAAAGACGCTAAAAACAGGGCGAAAAACCATAACAACGGCAAAATCGAAAGGCATAAAAAGTCAAGGCACAGCAATCAAGCCGAGCGTCATAAAAAAGAAAGGCATTATACAAAAAATTCATAGGAGGATAGCGGATTATGGATTTGTTTTCTCTTAACGACACGGATATAGGCGAAGCGTTATCAGAACTCCTTGACCCTGTTAAATATCGCAGCTATTTACAAGTAATGTCCAATTTCAGCAGTTATAGCTGGCGTAATGTTTTCTTGATATACAAGCAAATGCCCCATGCTTCAAAATTCGCTGAGTTTGAAGTTTGGAGAGATGAATACGGGCGCAATGTAATAAAAGGTTCAAAGGGTATAAAGATAAATATCCCTATACTTCAAAAGTCTAAAAAGAATTTAGTTGAAAAAATCGACCCGGTTACCGGGGCGGCGATATTGGACGAAAACGGCAAGAGGATTATGGAGGAAGTAATTTATGAAGCCCCCGTACAGTTTAAGCAAAAAAGTATGCACGATATTTCACAGACAAAAGGAAATCCTGTACTGACTTTGGCGGGAGATGTTATGTCTGATGAATCCCTGCGCGGGGTTTTTACAGATGTTTTAAGAGCAATGCCGCCGTTTAACGCCATACAAGCCGTTGATTATGATATACAGGCTGATATGTATGACACGATTAAACAAATCGTTCGTAAAAAGATTGAATATACCGTTTCGGATAAAGTTGATTTTATCACAGACAGCGTTGCTTATGTTATTTATCGGCGTTTTGTTGCAGAATCCGAATATTATATCGGGCTTATCCCTAAAAGTATGGATTTCCTTGACGCAAATATTCTCGAAACTATCATTAAGTATTCCGACGATTTAATTACCACAATAGAGGACAGATTTTCTGTTATCTGCAAGGAACGTGGGCTTGACCCTATGACATTGCCGAAAATTAACGAGATTAAGCCTCTGGCGGAAACCAATATAAAACCGCCGACAGAACCGCAATATACAAAAGAATTGCGTACTGAAAAAGTAGCAGGGGTTGAGTTTAGCCAATATACCGTAAAACCTTATTCGGCACAAGAAGAAAAAACGGCTGATAAAATTGAGCCTCCCATACTACAAACAACCGATAAAATCCCGTTAATCAAACAATTAAAGCCTTATATACCAATCGAACCGCCGACCTTGAAATATTTGCCGGACACTACAATCACGATATCCGAACGCAACCAATACGGCTACACACGCCCAGAGCTATTGCCTATAAACAAAGACCGCGCCGTTGCCTTTTTTCGGCGTGATATGACCGTATATTTGCTATATAAAGATAATACCGAAGCCATAACACATTATATTTCCGATATTCAAAACCACGACGGGATATTCGGTATAGCTTACGGGGCATGGATAAATTCAAGGGAATATATCGCTCTGGCTTCTGGCAACCCCGAAGCCCAACAGGAAGCAAGGTTTATATATGACGGCGGCGATTCTTTTGCCGTTTACCAAACAGAGCCGGGAGGTTCACCCGCCGCCTACAAGTCTTATGAAGAACTCCAAACGGAAGGGCTTGATATAAACCGCCATAATTACAATCTTGTCTATACAGCCCCGCTGCCGTCCCCACCCTCCGACACTCCGGCAGGGCTTTTTATGTGGGTTAATGCGGAGCGGTTAGAAGATTACAACGGTCGGACGCTGACTATAAGCGATGTGCTGTCTATAAAAAAAGACGAAATAATCACATCATATTATGCTAACGGGCGTACTTTTAAGGAACTTTTATCATTTATCGGAGAAGAAGGGCAAAAAAGCGAACGAAGAAATAAAAATGAAATCGTTATTGCGGAGCAGAATACGGCGCAAAAAACGCAAGACCCCGCCCCCCTCATATCCAACCTTCACGAAAGGGAAAGCGTCATAATTATTTCTGCGGAGCAATCCCTTCAACCCGAACCGCAAGCCGTACAAATTATTTCGCCGCCGACGATAACGGAAGTATCATCATCGGCAGAGATTTCAACGGCGCGAACGGTAAAAACGCCGCCGCCCGCTTTGCCCGTCATAAAATCGGACTTATCGTTGTATAGGGCTTCGGCAAAAGAAGCGGAAGAACACGGCACAACGGAACTTTACGAAATAAACCAGCGAATGAACAATCATTGCGTAAGAGCCATAGAGAACGCCATACAAGCCCATAAAAAAGGCGATAACCGCTATGACTTAAAAACTCCGGCAGGGAGGTTAATAAAAATATACGGCAAGGAACGTATGATGTGGGTATTGTCTAAACACATCTTGTCAGCGTCCGATAGGTTTTCTGAAATAAACCGCTCATGGGCAGGGGCTTTTATCAACGACGGCATAGGGAGCGGTGACGAAATACCCACTTTTAGCATAAACACCCACCACGCCGTTTTAGAAGCCTTCATAAATGAATGCTGTATTATTTTCAATAAAAACCCCACTTTCAACGAAAGAATGAAAACCGCAAAGAAAAAAAGCGAGGCATACAATAATTCAAGCGAATAATTAATTGTAAATATTTTAATAAATTATCAAATATATGTTGACAAGTATCGACTATATGTGATATAATAAAGTCAGGAGGATATGAAATTGTCTAATAAGTATCTGCAATATGCCGAGTTATCGGAAAATCACGGCAAGCACGTTGCCAGCGATGCGTCAAACTGGACGGATATGCTTACCACCGCCGCCCGGCTGTATAAATACAGTTTTGACGAACAGCTATTAATCCACGCGCAAAAACCCGACGCCACAGCCTGCGCCGAATTTGATATATGGAAAAAGCCTGTTGGACGCTTTGTAAAAAGGGGCGCGAAAGGGATTGCCCTGCTGGACGATTCCGGGGGCAGGCAAAAATTACGGTATGTTTTTGATATAGCCGATACGGGGGAAGGGAGAAATAATCCCAGAAAGCCGTATATATGGCAAATGAATCCCGAACACGAAAGCCTTGTCGCTGAAACTTTGGGAATGCCGTTAAACGAAATCCCCTCCCTCGCCGCCGAACTTGCCGCAGACTATATCGAAGAAAACCAAACGGATATAATTGAAGCTCTTGCGGAAACGGCATTTAACGATTTAGAAACTTTTGAAATCATGCTTACGAATAGCGCCGCCTATATGATAATGTCAAGGTGTGGGATTGATACATCGCTATTAACGGACAGCGAGGCTTTTCATCATATAAGCGGTTTTGAAAACCCGAAAGCGTTAAAAGCTCTTGGGGAAGGCGCAAGCGCCATATCTGAAAATGTTTTGCGTGATATTGAAAAAACCATAAAAAATTATGACAGGGAGCAAGCCAGACTTGCCGCCCAAAACGAAAGGAGCGATTTTTATGACAGAGAACACAGCCAAAACGCCATCGACCCCGCCGGAAATAACTTACAGTTGGGAGGGGGACTATCTGATACCCGACATAGGGATTCCAGAGGACGAGGACAGCCTCCCGTCATTGACGATGTGGGGCATGATGCGGAAAGATTATCTCTCAAAACACCGCCGGATAATCTACACGGACTTGAAAATGTCGGGCAAACTGTTCCTCCATTGCCACGAAATAGAGGAACAGGCGAAAGACAGAATGGAACTCTTGATGAAGCAGTTATTAGAAACGAACCCGGTGTCGGAGGACTTGAAGAACGCAGACCCGTTAGCATGGACGGGGCAAATGAACGCCTTGAAAGCGCAAGCGGAGGAAATTATCAAAACCGAATTGATTTACAATTAAACGAACAGCCCGAAATGCCGCCAACAGGCGGCATTTTTGTTGGAAGCAGTATCGACCCCGCTATGAGCGTTATTACGGACGAAGAAATCAACGAATCTCTAAAACGCGGCAGTAATTTTGGAGATAGCAAATTGCGCATATTCTCTCATTTTCTCCAAGAGCACGACGCGGGGGAACGGGTGAGATTTTTACGCGGGGAATACGGCACGGGGGGCGGCAGCGGCGCTATTCCTAATGTAGCTAACAGCTACGAAAACCACGACGGCAGGGGTATGACATTAACCAAAGGCAATCTTTTAGAGCCGTCCGCAACAACAAGCCTCAGTTGGGCGAATGTCGCGGGGCGTATTAACAGGCTGATACAAAACGGCGAGTATATGAGTCAATCCGAGCTTGACCGTTTGCCCTCTTACGAGCGGCAAATACTCGGCGCGGGCGTTCATCGGTTTTATGACAATACCGACGCGCCGACGCCGATTCCCATATTACGCTCTGGCGATTTTTGGGGCGAAGCCCGAAGAATTGGCGATTTATTGGATAATCCCGAAATACGCTCCGATATTCTCGTTTCTATGGCTGCCATTATGGAGGAAACCCCGGCTGACCACCGTTCTTATGACAGCCGCAGGGAAACGCTTGATAGCTTAACCGCTTTTGACAACGGCGAATTTACGCTGTTCCCTAACCATGAATTTATATCGCAACCTACACAAACCCTTGATACGGAAGAAATTGTGGACACTTCTAAAATTGTAAATACGTTGCATGAATCTGATATAGCGTTTTACCGGGAAAAACAACGGCGTAATCAATCTACGCCGGAAAACGAGCAGTTGACGTTATTTTCTATGTTCCCTGCGGAAGAAGCAACAATTAACGCTATAAGGCAAGATGAGGAAGCGGAACAAGCGATAATCGCCGCCCAGCCCGTAACCATAAGCCAAGAAGATATAGACAACGCCATTATCGCATGGAATGGGGACATAGACAATAAAATCCGTGTGTATGAGCATTTTGTTAATAGTGAAAACCCCCGCAGTTTAGATACCGCCGATTATATAATGGCAGAGTTTGGCGGCGAACCTGACGGGCTTACCGTTATGAAAGAAAATGCCGAGCCTATTGTTGTTTCTTGGGATAAAATGCAAAAGCGTATTGATTCTTATGTGAGAACAGGACACTTTTTAACGGATTACGAATTGGATATTTACAATGAACGGAAACGAGTACAAACGGAAGCATTGCTCCAGCCCGAAGTCGCAGAAATCGGCGGCGGTCTGCCGATAACCCGCGCCGTAGCTGAAACCTTCCGCAATCCCAACGACCCATTGAATAATTTTCTTTACGCAAGGGACGAAAACGGCGAATTGTATATATCCAACCGCTATTTTGTTATAAAGCCCGAAGAACAGGATATATCCAAAATAACCGAACAGCTTAATCTCTACCGAAACGCCGACAGGCGCAGAAAGGAACTGCCCCCGCTTGTTGCTGTGGAAAATGATGTTATTTTAGAAACGATAAATAACAGCGAAAATTTACACCAGCTTGACCCAAGCCGTAATTTCACGTTCAAGCCTTACAGCGACAGCGCGGACGAAAACATCATTTATACGGACGGTTCGCAATACTTTGTATATAACAAAGATTTTACTGATGTTTTTGGCGCGGACGGCGGCGCACAGTTTCATGTTCAAAATGCTGATGTTTTTAATGACCGCGAACACCGCCTTTTTATCAAAGACGATAACGGAACAACAATAGGGCTTATTCTTCCCATGCGAACGACCGATAAAATGTACGAAAATTTAGCGGAAAGATTCCCGCTTGACGAGCCGTATAGGACACGGTTGGAGCGTATAAAAGAAAATCCTACGAATGACCCGTATATCGGGCGGGAATTTTTTGACGGCAACCGCAATTATATTATAGCTTCTCTTGAATCCGTTGATACTTCTTGGGTAAACGATGAAGTCAGACAGTACGAACCGCATTATCTTGTCTGCGAAATTCATCAAGACGGTACGGTTTCGTATGGCGGCGATTATATCAAGGCTGAACACATGGAAGAAAGAATAACCCTGTGGGAATCCAACAGGGAAAACGCCGAAGCGGTAAAAGCGCAAGCGGAGATAAGGGCGCAAGCCGAAGCCGAAGTCAAAGCGATTTACGAAAATACTCACGGTTTTGCCGATAATCTGCCGCCCATGCAAAAGGCGCGTGTTTTGGAAACGCTTGATAAAGGGTTTGTTACAAAGGAATATGGAAACCTCAATACAAAAACTTTTATAGAAACCGCTATACAGGACGGCTGCACGGTGGAAGCGGTGGATTTGCTGAAAAAGAAATATCAAGACGGCGAATACGGGCTTGCCGATTATTTAAGCGAGTATGTCCATAATAACATGGAAAATTCACAAGCGCGAAAAGCCTTTTTTGAAGTAAGACAAGACGGTGATACAGACAGCGAGTACGCTCGTTTTCTGCATGATAAGCACCCGTATCTGCATTACTTGGCTTTTAACGACAAGTCTGTTCTGCCCGACAGTTATTTTTCACAGGAGTACCGTTTAATAACGGGCGAAACAGAAAACGGCGGCGATATATTTTATTCTATCAATAAGACAGCTTATGACTACGGCAAATATCTTGTTGATAATAACGTGTTCGCAGAGCCGGAAAAACAAATCGCATACCGTGAGGGCGATATATTTGACCAGCGAGGCACAAAAGCGGTTATCGAAAGAATTACCGACACCGATGTATATTTTAATTTTGTTGTAAATCCGCACCCTACCACATACAAGGTTACGCGGGAACTCTTTGAAGAATTTTTAGATAACGGCACAAACACAATCCAACCCCCCGGACATTCCGCAGAACTGACAGCAAGGGAAAAGGCGATAGCCGACACCGCGCCCAAAATACCGCCCGACAGAGCAAACGACATTATTCTTTACCGAATAGGAGATTTTTACGAAGCATACGATAACCACGCCGATATGCTGGCTTCGCAGTTGGGGTTTAATGTTGTTGAGAACAGGAGCGGTTCTGACGTTCCGTTGAGGCTTGTGGGCTTCCCCGTTGACAGACTGGAAGAATATACGGACAGATTCCATGAAAGCAGTAATCGGAACTTCACAATCTCTACCGAACTATCTGACGGCACAAGGGACATAACCCACATCACGCACCCGTTTTGGGATATGAGCGAATGGGAGCAATACGTTCATACCGTAAGCAAAGACGATAGCGGAAGTTATACAGAACCTTTTGTGGTAATCGAAATGAGCGAAAGCCCGAATTTTTCGGGATATGAATGGCTGACATTTTCCGAAGCCGATGCAAAATTTAAGGAAGTTGAAGCCGCCGAACGCGCTTTGCGGGAAACTGACGGGGGCTTCGGCGGTTATAATAAAACGCACGGCGTTATCTTTTATAAGGAATCGCCCGAAGATACGGAACTGTCAACGTATGGATTCCGTTATGATATAGGCGATTATGACGGCGAACGCTCCGGCTTGCTTAACCATATCAATAACTTTTGGAGTAATGCCCAAGCTGCCATCACACAGGGCGACACAAGTATGTTTTCGGCTTACACCCAAGAGGAAGTTGACAACGTAATGCGAATGGTTGAGGTTCTGCAAGCAAGCATACAGCCGACAGCCGAAAATATAATCACTGAAAACGAGCCGGGACAGCCGCAAATAACCGAAGAATCACCCGAAGCGGCGCAGTATCTTCTTGGGTATAGTTTTCTGCCCGACCCCGACCGTTTGATTGTCCGTAATGAAATAGACTATGACCCCGATAAATTAAGCCCTATTATCGCGCGTATCCATGCGGACGGGGAAATTATACTCGTTGACGAAAATACGCCTCAATCCGTAATAGACGAAATGACGGCGTATGCGGCTGATAATTTTTCAAGGATTCAACAAGCGGCAGACGAAAGATGGCAGCGATTTTCTGACGCGGTTTCGAGGCTGAACGAACAGCAGGAAGCCGAGCCGGAACAGACGCAAGCCCCCGAAACCCCTGTCATTCCTAAAAATGAAATCCCCGTATATAAAGATACCCTGCGTACAGCCAATGAAAACGGCGAACGGGAGCAGGCAATCGCAAGCATGAGATTAAATGCCGAGTGCAGGCAAGCCATTGACAACGCTCTCATAGAACACAGTACGCCGGGAACGATAGCGGGTACGCAATACGTTGACGCAAAAGAAGCCGCCAGAAGCGTTATTGCCGAATACGGCGCGGAGCGTGTGGCATGGGTTTTAGCCGGGAATATCAACGCCGCCGATTTTGACGGGCGTTTTTCTAACGCCAACAAGGAGTGGGCGCGAAATTTTGATACTTCCGTTACTGATGTAAGCCATCTGAACGCTCACCGCACTATTATTGATAGCTTTGTTACGCGGTTTCGTGAACTGGAACGGGAAGCGCCCAACCTCGCCGCCGATACCCCGGACATTGAGGACGAACAGGCTGAACGCTTTGAAGTTACCGTAACGTCGGACGCTTTTCCCGACCCGAAAGACGCTTACGCCATTTGGGATAACGAAGCCGATAATTATTATGCCGATGATGACGGCGTGTTGCCGACGTTTGAAAATGAAGCCGAAGCCGGGAGATTTCTTGCGGGATTACGGGCAAGTTACGCCGACGGGCAAACGCTTGATATTCCGGCAGAGCCGGAGCAATCTGATACATGGTATCGTGTCGGCGATAAAGTCTATTTCAATGATAACGAACATGAAATAACCGCAATAACGGATTATAACATTTCAATACGGGACGCAGACGGCAATTCAACAGGTTACAGCCCCGAAATGTTTGAGGCGTTACTCCATGTCAACGACCGCAACCGTCAGCTACGCGATGAAAGACAAAAACAAATTACAGAAACTTTATCCCAAAACGGAGCGGAGCGAATTTCTGTCCGTTATGTTGATATACGGAATGATGTGCATGAAATCGTTGACAACGGTTATATAGCAAGGGATAACGAAACAGGGTATGAAATTTTAGACGATACCGAAAGCGGCGCGGTAAGTCGGTTACAAGAACGGATTGCGAATGAAAGCCTTTCCAAAGAACCTGCGTCGGAACGTCATAATTTCCGCATAACCGACCCGCATTTAGGCGAAGGCGGCGCAAAGGTCAAGTACGGATATAATATCGAAGCCATAAAAACCCTGCAAACCATTGAAAGCGAAAACCGTTTTGCCAATCCCGAAGAACAAGCCGTATTATCACGTTATGTCGGTTGGGGCGGCTTGCAGGAAGCCTTTGACGAAAGCAAACCCGGCTGGGCGAGAGAATATCAGGAATTAAAAGGCTTGTTGTCCCCCGAAGAATACGAAGCCGCCAGAGCCTCCGTCCTCAACGCCCACTATACAAGCCCTACGGTTATATCGGCTATGTATGATAAATTGGAGCAGATGGGAGTTAATGGCGGCAATATTTTAGAGCCGTCAATGGGCGTGGGTAATTTCTTCGGGCTGTTGCCGGAGAGTATGCAAAGCGCCAAGCTGTACGGCGTGGAACTCGATTCTATTACGGGGCGTTTAGCCAAACAGCTTTATCCGAACGCAGATATTAAGGTTATGGGGTTTGAAAAGACCGCAATGCCCGATTCTTTCTTTGATGTTGCTGTTGGTAACGTGCCTTTCGGCGGTTTTGGCGTGGTAGATAAAAAGTATGACAAGCATAAGTTTATGATACACGATTACTTTTTTGCCAAGAGCCTTGACCAAGTGCGTCCGGGCGGTATCGTTGCTTTTGTAACCTCAAAAGGCACAATGGACAAGGCGAACCCCAACGTAAGAAAATATCTTGCTCAAAGAGCCGATTTATTGGGCGCTGTGCGTTTACCCAACACCGCTTTTCAGAAAAACGCCGGAACGGAAGTAACAAGCGATATAATCTTTCTGCAAAAGCGGGACAGCATACGGGACATAGAACCGTCGTGGGTGCATTTGGGGCAAGTGCCGGACGCAGGCAACCCCGATAAAAGCATAGCCATAAACTCCTATTTTGCAGACAACCCGCACATGATACTCGGCACAATGTCAACGGACAGCGGAACTCGAATGTACGGCGGCGAAAACTCTACAACGTGCATACCCTTCGACGGGGCTGATTTGAGCCAACAGCTTAAAAAAGCCCTTTCTTTTATTGAAGGGCAGATAACGCCGATTGAAACGGGGATTGTTGTCAACGATGACGGGGGTATAGATTTATTGGATTTAGACGATTCAAATAATAAACCGACCCTCCCCGCCGACCCAAGCGTAAAAAATTTCAGTTATACAATCATTGACGATACGGTATATTTCCGCGAGAACAGCGTAATGCGTCCTGTTGATATGCCTGCCGCCACTTTGGAGCGCGTCAAGGGCATGGTTGGTTTACGCGATGCGGCAAAAGAACTCATTGACTTACAGCTCTATGACGGTTCTGATTTTGATATTTCCGCAAAACAAAACGAATTAAACACGTTATATGATGATTTTACAAGAAAAAACGATTTAATCAGCGCAAGCGCCAACGCCGCGCCAAAGGACATTTTTTTGCTCATGTGTTCGTACCTCCTGCTTAATAGTATACCACACATTGTGCAAAAAAGCAAGCGCAAATCCTCTTAGCTATGCAGCACCGTCACTTCCAACTGCTGCGCTTCCTCTCGCCGCAGTGCAAGCGAATAGCCTCGCAGGCGCAGCAGCAACGGATTGCCCAGCGGCGCAGCACATTGCAGGGTAATTTCCGTGCCGGGAACTAGGCCAAGCTCTTGCAGACGCAGGGCAATTGCACTTGCGCCACGTAATTCTTTGATTATCGCGTGTTGCCCACGCTTCATTTGTGTTATGTTCATGCTTCATTATATAACAAAAAAGCTCCTGGCGTTAACCAAGAGCTTAGTTTGAGAAAATTGGGCTTATTTCTCTTCTTTTTTCTTCAGTACTACGAATGCGCCTGCGCCTGCAACTGCAACAACAGCAGCAGCAGCAATAGCGATCACGTTGCTGTCACCAGTGCTGGGGGGATTTTCCCAGCAAGGGATATACAGACGAGCCAAGAAGTTCATGAAATCGCTGCTGAACATGTTGTTCAGGCTTTGCACCAAACGGCCGTCTTCGTCGTGGCCATTAGCAATCAGGTGTGCAGTGATGGTGTTGTTGAGGGCTTCGTCAGCACCTTCAGGCATTTCGCCTTCAACGTCAATGCCAGCGCTTACAAAGAAGTCGTTCACGATAGCAGCAAGCACGTCCAGGCCGCCTACGGCTTCAGCCAGTTCAGCAACCAGGTCACGCATGTTGTCGATGGCATCGGTGCCTGCAGTGTTTGCAGTTGCGCCAACCATCAGAGAAAGAGCCATAACAAGGGCAATTGCGATAGTTAGAATTTTTTTCATGGGGTTTAGGTTCCTTTCATAATAAATGGGTAGAGTTCAAAATTTATTGCAATGGTGTTTGAGCTTTGCCCAAGCCAAAACCACTTGCATTTATAATGATATCAGAAGTTTATGCATTTGTCAAGTGTTTTTCACAAACTTT
>Ga0082212_10002931_pt1 | contig 24470 bp, 28 predicted proteins | sample TergutNt197P3_FD_71548 | JGI IMG/M metagenome (GOLD analysis project Ga0082212, IMG submission 71548) | Neocapritermes taracua P3 segment gut microbial communities from Petit-Saut dam, French Guiana - Nt197 P3 | ecosystem: Host-associated > Arthropoda: Insects > Digestive system > Gut ... | reverse complement strand
AGACAACCAGATTTACCTCGGTAACTCTCCAGGTATCACCACCGTGGTGAATCCTCGTGCCTTCCATGGGGACAAGACGCTGCTGTTCGCTGTAAAAATTGTACTCGTAAAAGAGGCAGCAGAGCAGACGGCCGCAGGGGCCGGAAATTTTCATTGAATTGAGGGACAGTTTTTGATCCTTGGCCATTTTGATCGAAACCGGCTTGAGTTTGTCGGAAACTGAATGGCAGCAATAACCGCGGCCGCATACGCCCAGGCCGCCCACTACGCGCGCTTCGTCACGCACGCCAATCTGCCTAAGTTCGATTCGGGTTTTAAAAACGCTTACCAGGTCTTTTACCAGTTCCCTAAAATCGACTCTGTTTTCGGCTGTAAAGAAAAAGAGTATCTTTGGCTCTTCCAAAAGATAATGTACCAAAACCAGCTTCATTTCCAGCTGGTGATCTTCGATTTTTTTTCTGCAAATTTCAAACGCATCCCTTTCCAGGCAGCGGTTGTTACGCGCTTTTTCCAGATCTTCATGCGTTGCAGTCCTCTCAATCCAGGCAATCTCGGAAACAGGAGGGGCCTTACCGTGTACAGAACCGATCACCTGGGCCAGATCCCGGCCGTAACGGGTCGGCACTATGACCATCGTATTGGGAACAAGACAGTCTTCCCGGTAAACGGCAAGGAAGGTTTCATGGGAATAAAAAAGCCTTAACCGGTAAATGGGCGCATCAGGCGCAATGGACTCAATGCCCGCAGCGGACCCGGTAATAATATCCCGCTGTTTCGGCCCTTCCTCAAGGGTAGAAATTTCATCTTCTTCTATGTTTTCCAAATCGTTAAAATCGCCCATACCTGCATTATACCTTATTGTAACAAGTCTATCAAAAGACCGCAGATTTCCTCAAGGCGGTGCGTCAGTTCCAGTTGCGGCAACTGGCTTGAAAGAAGCATGGCGGCCAAATCTTCCAGTTTTTTGTCAATAACCTGTATCGTTGTATAACGTATCCCATCCATTGCTCTCGGAGTGCCGCGCTGTCCTTTGAAACCAGGTTTTAAGAAATTGGGTAATCCCTTTTCGTGTTCCAGGGCATAACTGTTTTCTACTACATAATGGATAAAATTCCGCACCGCCTGCTTGTAGCGCATGATCTCTTCGGGGAAGGGCCGGCTGTGCAGAATATCTCCGGCGTTGCGAACCTCGTCCATCAATGAATTGACTGTTTCGTCTGATACGGGAAGATCCCGCAAAGGGCCAAGCTCATCCGCGGTCTTACCCCTGACATCGTCAAGTATGCGGGAAAATTCCGTTCTATTGCCGTGCCTGACACCCTTTGTTTTCTTTTCATCCTGCACATGAGTATAGGCCGAAGGATTCATGTAAAAGGAAGGAAATTCGGTGGTATCTACTTTAGCCATAGGTTCTTGAAAAAACAGGCAGAGCCGATTTTATACCCTGCGCGTCCCGGTGCTCGGACACTGCCTTTGTCCAGGTTTCATCATCGGGGCAGACCATTACCTTGCCGTGGATAAGGCAGCCTTCATCCGCCTGGATACGGCGGGTAATAATATCGCCAATCACCAGGGCGGGGGAAAGAACAACCAGATGTCCGTCCGCGATAATATTGCCGTATACCCCCCCGCCGATGGTAATATTGGTGCCGGTTACATTACTCTTCATCCGCGCGCGCTCACCGATCACTACCCTGCCCTTTGCCCGCACATCTCCGCGGATGCTGCCGTCAATGCGGGTAAAACCCCCGGCTTCAATGTCGCCGGTAAGGCTGGTATTCGGGCCAATGATTGTGTTTATTGAAAAATCACCGCGTCTGTCGTGAGCCATACGCCGGATTAGCGTCCCTGTCTGGCAATACTGGAACGAATGTTGATGTACTTATAGGGATCCACCACATCGGAACCGATGTGAACTTCGTAATGCAGATGCGGGCCGGTACTCAGGCCGGTATTCCCGATATAGCCGATTACTTCATTCTGCTGAACCCTCTGTCCGACTTTTGCCCTGAAAGACAGCAAGTGCGCATAACGGGTATAATAGCCATGTTTATGTTTAATGATTACGTAATTACCGAACTCGCTGTCGTATTCAACAGTTACCACTTGTCCGTCTGCAGTTGCTACGACAGAGTCGCCGGCGCGGTAAGTGGAAAGATCGATTCCCTTGTGAATATAATACTGACCGGTAAAAGGATTTATGTTCTGGCCAAAGAACATGGAAATATGCCCCTTACCGTCTTTTATGGGCCAGATACTGGGGATCTCGGTAAGCAGGGCGCTCTGGGAATCCAGAAGCTTTTCGATTTCCTTAACCGGCTCTGTGACCTGTAAAAGATACTCCCTTAACTGCCGAATATCATCGACTTCCTGCAACTGGCCTTCCGGCGTTTCCCTGATGTTAAGGATGGAATTTAAATCGCCGGAAAAATTTGGGGACGAATTGTTTCTATTATTATCTGCGCCCAGGGCTGAAAGGGCGCGGGTAAGGACGTTTTCAAAATTCCGCGCTTCATGAAGAAGCAGGGCTGTTTCATCACGCAGCTGATCAAGCGAAGCCTGCGTGTCTTTTAGACGGCTGTCCTTGGTTGCCATGGAGTACATGGTGTCGGTATAGGAAGCGCCGTACCAGAAGAAGGCTCCCAGAATACCGGACACTACCAGCAGGAAGCAGCAAATTGAAAGCACTGTTATGTGAAGATTGTAGACTCTTTTTTCGGAATGAGGAACAAAAACTACTGTATAACGCCGGGTAAGAAACCTTCCCAAACCCTTGAAAATGCCGGCAATAAAAGAAGCCGCCGCAATAGCGCCGTCTTTTATTTTTTGGACTATTTTATTCTCCAGGCGTTTATATTCATGTACCGAGGCCATTCCAGCTCCTGCAAAATGTCTCTTCATATTACTAGAATCGGCAGGAGTTGTCAACAAAAAAAGCAGATTTTTTCCTGTTTTACAGGTTAAACCGATTTATACCCCGATTGGACGGCCTGTACATTCATAGAGATGAATTGATGCTTGTCAGGAGGGAAGAAATTCCTCAAAATTCCCTCAATATCGGTCAAAACCAGCGCTCCGGTGAGCTTTGCCATGGCTCCAAGGGCCACCATATTGGCAAAACGGACGTTTCCTATCTGTTCAGCAATGCCCGAAGCCTCGATTTTTACGATTTTTAGGCCGTTTCGCTGGGGATTCTCCTTAACCAGAGTCGAATTTATCAGTAATAAACCCTTATCTTTCACGATTTTTTCACACAAGGGGAGGGAATCGATGTTCATAACCAGGGCTGAGTCCGGCATTGTTACCAGAGGGCTGGCAATTTCCTCATCGGACACAATAACGCCGGCGCGGGCAATGCCGCCGCGTTTTTCAGCGCCGTAAAAGGGGAAAAAAGTAACGTTTTTCCCTTCCATCATGGCAAAGTAAACCCAAAGCTGCCCCAGAGAGACAATGCCCTGACCGCCGAATCCGGCAAAAAACGATTTTTCTGTCATTGTGTCCCTCCTTTATTGCCTGCCGCATCCAGCGTATTCTTTATTTCTCCCAGCGGATACACGGGGATCATGTTCTTTTCCAGCCATTCCACGGCCTCGACCGACTCCATGCCCCAGTTGGTCGGGCAGGGGGAAAGAACCTCTACCATAGAAAAACCAATGCCGGCCATTTGCGCTTCAACCGCCTTTTTGATGTACTGCCTGGTTTTTCGCACATTGGCCGCGTTGTTCACCGCGCCCCTGGCAATATAGCGGGTTCCTTCCAGATTTGCCAGAAGCTCGCCGACCCGGATAGGGTACCCCATTCCGGCGGCGTCCGCGTCCCGGCCGTTGGGAGCGGTAGCGGCTTTCTGGCCGATCAGGGTTGTGGGCGCCATCTGTCCGCCGGTCATGCCGTAGATCGCGTTATTGACAAAGATCGTGGTGAATTTTTCGCCCCGGTTTGCAGCGTGGATCATCTCCGCGGTGCCGATGGCCGCCATATCTCCATCGCCCTGATAGCAGATAACCAGGTGATCGGGCAGCACCCGCTTGATCCCTGTTGCCGCCGCCGGCGTTCTGCCGTGAGGGGGCTGCACCGAATCAAAATCGAAGTACAGATCCGCCCATATCGCACAGCCCACCGGGTTGGTAATAACCGCCCGCTCCTGCAGCCCCAGTTCGTCAATGATGCTCGTGATGATGCGGTGGATTACTCCGTGGCCGCAGCCGCCGCAGTACTTGGTTTGAACTTTCTGCAAACTTGTTGGATATCCGTGTAACTTTTTCATTTTCCTAAAATTTCCTTTGCTTTGGCAAACACTTCTTCCTCGGTTGGAATCATACCGCCGCAATGATTCAACAGATTGATATCGGCTTTGACGCCCGCTTCATACGCTGACAGTTTCACATCTTCAACTAACTGCCCCATCGACATCTCCACGGTTAAGACGGGTTTGCCGCGGGAAATGATTTTTCCCAAGGCCTCATACGGAAACGGCCACAGGGTGACGGGCCTGAAAACACCGAGTTTGATGCCCTCTTTTTCAGCCAGCATTTTCGCCCCGAGGCAGATACGGGCGCAGGTGCCGTATGCAGCCAGCGTCAGGTCAGCGTCTTCACCGCCGATATTCTCATAACGGGTTTCATCGGCTTTAACGGTTTCGTAACGCGCAAACCGATCCCGGGTTTTGCCTTCCAGTTCTTCGGGAACCAGATTAATTGAGGTGATATGCCGCGCGGCTCTGCCTTTCATATTGCCGACTGACCAATCGCGCTTCGGCGCCTGCTTCTCAGGCGGTAGCACAACCGGTTCCATCATCTGCCCGATCAATCCGTCCGCAAGAACAATGACCGGCATACGGTACTTGTCCGCCAGGTCAAAGGCCAGGTATGTGTGATCCGCACATTCCTGCACGCTCTTGGGCGCGAGTACTATGCAGCGGTAATCGCCGTGGCCGCCGCTCCTGGTAGATTGAAAATAATCGCTCTGCGCCGGAGCAATAGACCCCAGGCCCGGACCGCCCCGGACAATGTTCGCCAGTACCAGGGGAACATCAGCGCCTGCAGCATAGGACAGACCTTCCTGCTTCAGACTGACGCCCGGGCTGGAAGAACTGGTCATCGCCCGCACCCCCGCGCACGAAGCGCCGTAAACCATGTTGACAGCCGCAACCTCGCTCTCTGCCTGGATAAAAACCCGGCCCCGCTCAAGCATATGTTTCGCCATGTAGGCGATCAGTTCATTCTGCGGGGTGATGGGATATCCAAAATAAGCGCCGCAGCCCGCCCTGATTGCCGCTTCGGCAATAGCGTCGTTTCCCTTCATTAAAACTTTTTCGCTCATGATTCGTTTCCTTCACGAACCTTCGGTTCGAGTTCATAGACCTCGATGCAGACATCGGGGCATACCTCGTAACAGTTGCCGCAGGCGATGCATTTTTCGGGATGCACCGCCCTGGAAGGATATGAGCCGGATGCATTGGGCTCGTTATCCGCCTCCAGCACTTTTACCGGACATGCACGGAGGCACAATAAACACCCCTTGCACAATTCGCGGTCGATTACTACTTTTCCTCTTTTCGCCATTTATTCCCTCTTTGCTTGTGTGCTTTTATTATATTGAAAAACATATAGTGAGCCAAGCCTTGGAAGAGCGCGGTTCTGTTCATTGCCAATTACTCCTTTTTATACCGTTTTTGCGTATTTTATATTTCTTTTTCTCGTAAAATTATTTTCTTAAATATCAGATCTTCAAGATTCCTTCTGCCGTCTATTATCATCATTATGTAAATAAAATCATTTTCGACTTTATATATTATCCGCCAATACTCAATAATTATTTCACGATACATAAAATAGCCGTACATTTCCAATTCCGGAACGATCCGATACCGTTCAGGGAACATATTCAATTGTTTAATATGCTCCTCTATTTTGTCCAAAATTTTTACAGCATAATTCTGGTTTGTTATTGAAATATAATCGATAATCTCATTTACATCTTCCCTTGCGGGCGCGGTCCATTTTACAAAATATTTTTTAGCCATTTTTCCGTTTAACTTTTTTTCTTAATTCAGAAAACACCTGATCATTATCATAAACCTTTCCTTCACGGATTGACTTTTCAGAAAATTGTAACAATTTCATTAATGATAATGCATTAATCATATTTTGATATGATTCAATATCCAAAAATACCCCTCTTGCCTCACCATGCTGGGTAATAATTATTGGATTCTTATGATCATTGATATAATCTATCATATCCGCAGCATTGGTTTTTATGTAAGAAATTGGTTTTACGTCTTCTGTTAAATTTACATTCATAAACGCCATCCTAAAATCAAGTACTTTTAAGATACCAAAGAAAGACTATTTTGTCAAGCTGTCGGCTGTCCCTTTTGGTTACTTTTTCCAATGGGCGGCAAGCACCCCAACCGGTACTTTAGTAGGATTCTGCCTAATTTAAAAAAAAACATTCGATTTTCCTTGACTTCGATATCATACATTCTTATTTTTTAATTATGGAGGGGATAATCAATATTCTTGCTGCTTCGGGGAGCGATGAAGGCCGGAAGAATATCCTTACGGCATTGTCAGGCCGCGATGATATCCGTATTGCCGGCGTTGAAAAGGATGAGGCCGGCGCAATAATTAAATCGTGGGATTTGAAACCTGATGTGCTTATTCTGGATTTGCAGTCGTCCGGAACGGACGAGCCGGAGCTTGCATTCATCATACACCGAAAATCTCCCGCTACGGCAATTATTGTGATAAGCGGCAAAGACGAAAACGATTATGCGGGCAGGGCGGTCAATGCGGGGATTTCCGGTTTTCTGCTTAAAGGAACGGATATGGACAAATTGATTCCCATCGTGAAAATTGTTGCTTCGGAAGGTTATTATATCAGCGCCGCTGTCACCAAAAGGGTTTTTGGCGCCATTACACTCTTAAATCGACTTCCCTGCCAGACCTCCAGGGATAAAGCCGATCACCTGCCTCTTTCCCCTGCAGAACGCGGTATTATTCCCTACCTCGCCCTGGGGCTTCCTGATGAGAAAATAGCCAAGCATCTTAATTTCAGTAAAGGCACAATACGAAACAGCGTGACCAAAATTAAGCGCAAGACAAGAATGAAAAACCGCATCCAGATTGTTGTTTTTTCGCTTGTATACGGACTAATCAGTTTGGAGCACGTTTTCATTATCAAAGATAATAATAGACTTATTTTTAATGATCCAATACAATAATACAAACGGAGGAAATATGCAGACCTTATGCGGTATCGACTTAGGCACCCAGAGCTGTAAAGTGGTAGTATACGATTACCAAAAAAAGACCATCGCCGCCCAATCCCAGGCCCCATTGGATATGATCGCTGAAAACGACGGCACAAGGGAGCAAAAAGCCGAATGGTACGACGAGGCCGTAAAAACCTGTTTTGACAAAATAGACAAAGCCGTCAAAAGCACCATTGCCGCTATCGGCGTTTCGGGCCAGCAGCACGGTTTTGTACCGCTGGATGAAAAGGGAAAACCCGTCTACAACGTTAAACTCTGGTGCGATACCTCTACGGCGGCCGAGTGCGATGAGCTTACCAAAATGGCGGGCGGCGAGAAAAAACTCATCACAAAAGCCGGGCTTCCCATGAGGCCGGGTTACACGGCCCCCAAGGTTCAGTGGTTGAAAAACCACAAGCCCAAAGCGTTTGCACGTCTGCGGCACATCCTGCTTCCCCATAACTACATCAACTTTCTGCTGACCGGTGAGTATCACGCCGAATACGGCGATGCTTCGGGCACCGCCCTTTTTGATGTCCGGGAACGAAAATGGTCATCCGCTGTTTGCAGGTGCATCTCTCCTGATCTGGAAAAACGGCTTCCTCCGCTTTCCGCTTCGGATAAACCCGCCGGAAAGGTCAGCAGGGAGGCGGCCGCCCTGTACGGCATTCCCGAAGGAGCGCTGGTCGCTTCCGGCGGCGGCGACAATATGATGAGCGCCATTGGTACGGGCACTGTCCGGGACGGCTTCCTCACCATGAGCCTGGGCACATCCGGCACCCTGTTCGGTTTTTCAAAAAAGCCGGTAATCGATCCAACGGGAAACCTGGCCGCCTTCTGTTCCTCATCGGGAGGGTGGCTTCCCCTGCTCTGCACCATGAACTGTACCGTGGCAAGCGAGGAATTCCGCGGCCTCTTTGGTTTGGACGTTAAAGCCTTTGACGCGGAAGCGGCCAAAGCCCCAATCGGAGCGGACGGTGTAGTGATACTGCCCTTTTTCAACGGCGAGCGGACTCCCAACCTGCCGGGCGGCAGGGCGAGCGTCAACGGCATTACCGCCGCCAACTTTAAGCGGGAAAACCTGGCGCGCGCGGCTCTTGAATCGGCAATCTTCGGAATGAGGATCGGGCTTGAGGGCTTTATCTCCCTGGGCTTCAAGCCAAAGGAGATCCGGCTGACCGGCGGCGGTTCCAAAAGCCCGCTCTGGCAGAGCATTGCAGCTAACGTGATGAACGTACCGGTGCGGATTCCCATCGGAGCGGAAGCCGCCGCCATGGGAGGCGCGATTCAGGCTCTGTGGTGCCTTCAAACCAAAGGTTTGGGCGGTAAAAAGACCTCGATTGAAGCGTTAGCAGATGAGCATGTTGAACTGGGGGTTACGATAAAACCGGACAGGAAGGACGCGGAAAAGTATAATAAGGCTTACGCGGCATATTCACAGTATCTTGGGGCTTTAAGCCCTCTATATAAATAACTTTTTTAAGGAGATTTTTATGGCAGAGTATTATGTTGGAAAAAAGGAGTATTTCCCCAAAGTCAAAAAAATCAAATACGAGGGGCCGAAGAGTGATAATCCTCTGGCGTTTAAGTATTATGATGCGGAGAAAAAAGTCGGCAAAAAGAAGATGAAGGATCATCTGCGCTTTGCAATTGCCTACTGGCACAGTTTCTGCGGCGACGGCGCCGATCCGTTTGGTTCGGCTACCCACATCTACCCCTGGATTACCGATGCGAAAAAACCCATGCAGGCGGCGGAATTCAAAATGGACGCTGCTTTTGAGTTTATCTCCAAGCTGGGCGCAGAATTTTACTGTTTCCACGACCGCGACATAGCTCCCGAAGGAGAGAATCCCGCCGAGAGCGAAAAAAATCTCTTTAAGATGGTGGCAAAGGCCCGGAAACTGCAGAGGGCGACGAAAACGAAACTTCTGTGGGGAACCGCGAATCTGTTCAGCCATCCGCGTTACATGAACGGAGCGGCGACCAATCCCGATTTCAACGTTGTGGCAATTGCCGCTACCCAGGTAAAAGCCGCTATTGACGCAACCATTGAGCTGGGCGGCCAGGGCTATACCTTCTGGGGCGGACGCGAAGGCTACATGAGTCTTTTGAATACTGACCTTAAAAAAGAAAAAGATAACCTGGCCCGTTTCCTCATCATGGCCAGGGATTATGCCCGTAAACAGGGTTTCAAGGGGGTGTTTTACATTGAGCCCAAACCCATGGAACCGTCAAAACATCAATATGATTATGATACTGAAACCGTTATCGGCTTCCTGCGCCACTACGGCCTGGACAAGGACTTCCGCCTGAACATCGAGGCAAACCACGCCGAACTGGCAGGCCACGATTTTGTCCACGAACTTGAGACAGCGGCGGCGGCCGGCCTCTTCGGCTCGGTAGACGCCAACCGCGGCGACACCATGAACGGCTGGGACACCGACCAGTTCCCGATCAGCTACTACGAAACCGCCATGGCCATGTACACCATCCTGAAAGCCGGCGGCTTTACCGCGGGCGGCCTCAATTTTGACGCAAAAATCCGCCGCAACTCAGTCGATCCGGCAGACCTCTTCCTTGCCCACATCGGCGGCATGGACGCTTTCGCCGTCGGCCTGGAAATCGCGCAGCGCATCATCAGCGACGGGAAAATCCCCAAGTTTGTGAAAAAACGCTATGCGTCATTCGACTCCGGAGACGGCGCAAAATTCGCCAGGGGCGACCTTAAACTGGATCAGCTCGCCAAGATCGGAGCGGCCGCAGGCTACGGCAAAACCGGCATCGCCAGCGGCAAACAGGAGTATTTGGAAAACATTCTGAATGGGTATTTACTGGGGTTGTAAAAAAAGGAAGTAAGAAAGACAGGAACCTCTAAAAGTTTCGGCTTTTAGAGGTTTTTTTTATTTAGTGTAGTATTCGGCGCTGATATTGCCTTTCAGCGAGACCAGGAGCATTACACAGAAAGGCCGTCCGTTGGGCTCTTCGGTATTGCCGTAGTAGTAGCCGTCTTTACTGCCAAGAGACATGGGTACGGCCAGATAAACCTCGATATGGGTCAAGGGTTTCAGCCTGAAGCCCGGGACAATCATGGCCGAATTCTGGGACGGCGCATAACGGGATTGAAAAAAGAGCCGGGGGTTAGCTTTTCCTCCGAATCGGTAAAACACATTAAATGCCAGGTTTATGCCGTCAACGGCAAGAGGGGTTTCCGCTTCACGTACGCCCGATTCGGGACGAAACCAGAACGAATTTTTTTCGGCGTTGTACACAAACTCTCCGTTTACACCGATTTTATCGCCAAAAAAATCCCTGGCAAAGCCAAAACTGACGGCGCCGGTGTAATCATCAGTCTCATCTACATCTACGGCAAGCAATCCCTCTGTATAAAGTTCGGTATCTCCAACCGTGGTTTTAACCGATAAAAAACTACGCAGAGGCATTCCAAACTTGTAATATGTACCCCAGTTAAAATCCGCCCATGTAAACGCAAGATTATATTTTGCGCCGTAGCCGAAATCCCGCCTGGTGATTTCAGGAGATACCTTTAAATCCGCACGGGTTAAGGCCAGAAACTGAAAACCGCCTATGCCCAATGGTATATCGGCCCTGAATAAATATGAATCGCCGCCGCCGTCGCTCGGGACGCGGGCCAGCAGATCGGTAAATCCAAAGTTAGGCGAAACACCCCAGGAATGGATATATTTTCCTCCGCGGAAGAAAATAACATCGTACATATTGTAATCAAAGAAAAAATCTCCAAGCGTAAAATTAAAATCGGGAAATAAAAAATTAAAGGTGCTTTTAACCCGAACGACAGGAGAGATTCGGGCATCCAGCCCAAAACCGGCTACCATCTTCATGCCGGGTTTCCAGGCAAAATCTTTTTTTGATTCCCAGGGAACTTCGGGATAACCGGGAAAAATACCGGTTACAAATTCAAAAGATGCATCAAAAACCAACCCAGGCCGCATTACCTCATCCAATACCGAAGAGTCGCCTGAACTGCTTGATTTGCTTGAATCGCCTGAATCCTCCGAGGATTCATCAAACGGAAACGGCTCATCGAAAATCGAGTCAATGTCCCAATTCAGCGAATTTTCCTGGGCGGCGGGAAAAAACAGAATCAGCAGCCCCATTATCAGAAAAAAAACAAGCTTCATTGATTAACTCTTTCCAGAAAGGATTGCGAAAAAACAGAATCTGTTAACTTGCTAAAAGATGGTTTTGAAATGGTAATCTGGGTCTTTTCATTGACAAATACCTTGTTGATGTTCGCTCCCCGCAGGGCATCGACAAAGAGTATCTGTTTGGGGACAACACGGCCGTCAATCCGGTGATAGTCGGGAATAGCCGATGTCCGCAGAAGCTGCCCCGAAAGACTGTAATCTTCACTGCGGCGCAGCAGCCCTTCTTCATCGATCCATACCTTCATCCTGGGATAGGTTACTTCGGTGGTAACGGCAACCAGTGTTAAGACGCGGCATTTAAAACGCCCCAGCGTTGCGTCTTCTCCGGCAGTAACCCGGTAATCCTGGGCAAGAGTGGAATGGGTAAAATCCGAGTTGCGGGCATTGGTATTCTGAAAACGATCGGAACTGCTGGTGCTGTTAAAGCGGCGGCTCTGCGGATCGTAAAACCAGAGGGTATTACCCTGTTTCAGATAACCCTGCCCCTTGCTGATAACAGGCTGCATTATCACAATCACATACATCTGCCTTGAATCCCGGCGGAAAATCCCCGCTACGGTGGTGGAAAGGCCCTGCCCCGGCTTGTCCTGTACGATTGTATATTCTGCTGAAAAATCAGTATCAAAATAACTGACCAGCGAATCGACTTTTACCAGCAATTCCTGATCCGTTATTGCCCATGACGGAACAGCCATGATGAATATACCGATAAATAAAAACCGCAACATTCTTTTTATCATAAAGGTTCTCCTGTTAATAATGAAGATAAATGTTTTTTAGAAGCCCGGAAAATAGGAAACATCGCCGCAACGGTAAGAACCAGAAAAACCAATGCCACATTAATGAAAACCGTCTTTGGCAAATAGAGAACAGAAAGCCTTCCGTTTCTCATAAAAATTTCAAAACTGGGAAACCAGGAAAAAGACAAAAACGATACGGCAAAGCTTAACAGACGGGCGAGGAAAAAGCCTGCAAACAGGGAAATAAACCCAAGGGCGGTTATCTCTGTCCAGAGAACCAGCCGCAGATCCCCTCCGTAAAAGCCAATGGCGCGCATAATGCCCATCTCCCGCGCCCGCTCATGAAGTATCAGCCGGTAAGTAACAGCAACGCTGACCAGAATAATAAGAAGTATCATAACATAAAGAAAATAGGTAATAATATTCATGGCGCCCAATAAATCGGAAATTTCGGACAGATAAACCGGCATGGTAAACAGAAAAACCATGGTGCCTTCAAACGGCTTATTCGTTTCCTCGCCCATCTCATCCCTGTCATAAACCAGCGCACCGGTCTGCGTCTTCTGCATCAATGCTTCCTGCAGGCGGAAACGTTTTTGCTCGGCAGATGATGTATCATCAAGAAAAAAACCGATGGTAGAACAATCTCCGTCTTCGAATGTGAGAAGCCGGTTAAGGTATAATCTGGAGATATAGACTTTGTAGTAACCGAAAATCGACGAATCCCGTACTATTCCGCTAACAATGAATGTACCGGTATTTTTCTGCCCCCACGATGTTTGCGTCTCAAGAGTAACACTGTCTCCCGCCGCCGCACCCAGGCGGTGGGCGACCGGCGATGAAAGAATAATCCCGTCTTCTCCGATGGGCAGAACAGGAGGCGCTTCAAAATCCATTCCGCGGAACAAATGCGCTTCTTTTTCCCAATCGCAGCCTATTACATATTTTTGCTGAACCGCGTTTCCGTTAAAAAAGACAATGCCTTCCTCTCCATACACCGTTCGAAATACCGTGTTTTTTGCAGATGTTCCCGCTTCATCGGCGGCGCTCAACACGGCGGATATTTCATTATGCCCCATATGCCTTATACGGCTGACTCCGGTATCGTAACCAACCGCGATTATATCCCCGGCATAATGCGATTGCGCCGAATAATATACATTGTCATACATACCGTCTTTTGATGAGGTAATAAATGTTACCACCGCAAAACCAAAAACCAGCGCCGCCAGCAGAAAACCGTAACGCCGCCAATAGCGGTGCAGATATTTTATTCCCAATTTAAAAAGCGCTGAAATTTTTTCCATTGTTTACCCCTGCCGCAGCGCCGCCATTGGCTCGATTCGAACCGTAGTATATACCGGATAAATTGAGGCGGTAAGCCCCAAAACCACTGCAAGGACAAAGGACAAAACCGCAAGAGGGGGCAGGAATTCCAAATACAGTATCGGCCCGCCAAGCAGAGAAATGATCAAGTCATTGGGAATTTGAAGGCTCAAAGCATTTAACCACCGAATAAATATATAACCGCCGAAAATGCCCGCTGCGCCCGCTATTACGGCAATTATAACATTCTCCTGTAGAATCAGAAGCCGGATGTACGAATCGGAAGCGCCGATAGCGCGTAACGTACCGATTTCACGCGTCCGGCGGAAAACGGAAATCATCATGATATTGATTGTCGTAATAATACCGGCGACGCATACCAGAAACATTCCGGTATTAAAGAGAGCCTGAACCAACAGCAATAAAATAGCGGAAACACCCGCGGCTATCCGCCAGTCAACAGCGAGAGCGCCGTAGGACTCAATTTTTTTATTAAGAGAGGCAATAAAGGCGGAAGCTGCTTTCGCTTTTTCCAGCCGGATGATGATAAAATTCCAGTCGCCGCCGAGAATTTCAGATTCGGTTACGCCGCCTCCTCCGGTTTCGGCTAAAAAAGCGTGAAGCATATCTTCCGAAAATTCCGCTTCATCGGCTTCGCCGGCCGGAGCAAAGGCTTCGCCGAAAAGGTCGTCAAGATCGGCGGTTAAAAGACGCGCGGCGTCGTCAGTTAATTCCGTACTGAAACCCGCAACCTGAATTGAGTTCAGCGCCCTGACAGTCTGGGGATCGGTGATAACGATCTCGTTCATAAACTGACCGGGATTCTGATAACTGAAAATCCCAACCAGAGGGACTTCGCGAATTTTAAATCCCATGGTTCCGCCGGAAGTTAAAAGCATCGGCATACCGATTTCGGGGTATTGCCCTTTCTGCCTTAAGATTCTTTGCGCCCGCTCCGCAGTGATCATTGCGCCGTATTCTCCGGGCCGCAAAAATTCACCCTCCTGAAGAAGAATACCGGGGAAAAGCGAAAAATAGGTAGAGGCGTCCACTCCGCAAAGCAGAACCGGCTCCCGTTGTTCCAACAGATCAAGATAGGCGTTACCCGACACCTGACTGGTAATTCCCGCTATTCCCTCTTCGGCGCGGACAATTTCCATAAGCGCATCATGGGCCGGAAGAACCGGAATGGTAAAATAGTTATCGATAACGGGAGTATTCGCGCCGAAAAGGTTCATGGTAACATCGTCTTTTCTTTCAAGCACCACATCGCCGGTGAGGCTCTGGATAAAAGCCTGACGGATGCCCAGATTGGTCTTTCCGATCAGGCTGTTCCCGATAAAAAACAAAAAAGTAATAACCGTTATAAGCAGGGCAATAATGGCGTTATTTTTTTTATTTCTGATTAAGTTGCGAAAAACCAATGCTCCCGGGAAGACAACCATCAGTGCCTCTCCTGGGATTTGATAAGCCCGTCATGAAGAAAAACAACATGGTCAGCCATCCGCCATATTTCCGGGTCATGGGTGGAGAAAATGAAAGTTGTTTTTTCTTCGCGGTTGATCTCTTTCATAAGACTCAATACCCTTTCTCCTGATTGAGAATCGAGATTGGCGGTCGGCTCATCCGCAATAACGATTCTGGGCCTGGTTACCAGGGCGCGCGCAATTGCAACACGCTGCTGCTGGCCGCCGGACAACTCGGAAGGGATATGCTTGCGCCTGTCCGCGAGCCCCACCTCTTCCAGCAGGTAATTAACCCTGTCCCTCCTCTCCGTTTTTGAGCCGCCTTTTCCCGATATGATCAAAGGAAGCTCTACATTCTCATAAACATTTAAGACAGGCAAAAGGTTAAAGGATTGAAACACAAATCCCAGCAGTTCCCGTCTGAGCCGGGCGAGTTCTCTCCTGCCCTGGTTGTTAATTTCCAGGTTGGTAATCGTCAGACTGCCCCGGCTGAAGCTGTCAAGCAAGCCGATAATGTTCATCAGGGTGGTCTTGCCGGAACCGGAAGGCCCGGCAACGGAGACAAAATCGCCCTCTGCGATTGTCAGGTTTATGCCTTTTAACGCCTGAACTTCAAGGCTGCCCATGGGGTAGATTTTCCAAAGGTCTTTAATATCTATTATCACAGGCTTTTAAACCCCCTTTTTTCATTAATACATTTAACAAGCGAGCCGCATACGATTTCCACTTCTTCACCGGTCATATCAGGATACAGAGGCAGTGTTAATTCATGGGCGCACACATATTCCGCCTTGGGCGCAGCGTTAACCCGGCCTTTGTAGGCAGTAAAACCCTGAATTGCCGGATAGTGAATACTGGTTTGAATTCCATCCTGTTTCATGGACTCGATAATCGCCGGCCTGTCCATCGATTCGGAAAGCAGGATGGGCATAATATGATAACTCGGTTTTCCCCGTGAAAAATGCCTGTAAGGAACGGTAATCTGGGGGATATCGTCAAGCCGGGAAAAATAATGTTCCGTGAGTTTTTTTCGTTTATTATTGGCGTCTTCCAGTTTTTGCAACTGAACAAGCCCCAGGGTGGAACTGATCTCGTGGATGCGGTAATTCAAACCGGGCGACGCAACATCGTAAGAGGCCGCCCTGCCTTTAAAACGGTCAAACGAGGGAACCGACATTCCGTGAGAACGCAGCCCTTTTAACTTTGCAAACAATTCGGGATTGCGGGTAACGACCATGCCGCCTTCCCCGACCGCAATGTTTTTGTTGCCGAAAAAACTGAAAGCGGAAATATCGCCGAATGTTCCCAGGGGCCGCCCTGCTGCCTCCGCTGAAAGCGAATAATCCGCTCCCGGAGTGTGGGCGCAGTCTTCGATAAGAAGCAGGTTATGCCGCTTGCATACATCGGTGATACGCTCCATATCGCAGGCATAACCGGCGTAATGAACAATCATTACCGCCCTTGTTTTTGAAGTAATACGCGCTTCTATGTCATCGCTGTCAATCGACCAATCATCCATTGAGGCAATATCGGCCAGTACATTTTCAGCGCCCACCATGTTGGTTACATTCTGATCCGCGATAAAAGTCAGCGCCGGCGTGATTACCTGGCCGCCTTCTTTGATACCGAGCGCCAGCAGTGCCATATGCAGAGCGGCAGTACCGCTTGAAACAGCAAGGCATTGCGTTTCATAGCCCAAAAAGTCCGCAAAAGCAGCTTCAAATTCGAGCGTCTTCTGACCGATACTCAGCCAGCCCGAATCGAGTACGTCCTTAACAGCCTGAGCCTCTCTTTCATCGTATTTTAATTTAAAAAGTTGTCCCCGCCACATTTTGGATAATTTTATCTTTTTAGCGCCTTTTTTACAAGTAGTCGGTAGGGGGATTTATAAAGTACTATGTTTCCTCATGATATTCGATGTCTGCCTAAAAGTATATCCCGCATCTTTTGCTACATAAACCCATGCTCTTTCTATCGCATGGGCAAGAGTCATATCTACTTGACCGCATTCAATTGGAAAATTATGTTGTTCAATCCCACTAACAAACGCTTTCTTTATGGATTCTGTCCGCGCCCAGAACATGTTTCCGGCTGCAAATTCGGGTTTATCACTTAAAGTCATTTCAATACCTATTCTCTCTAAAAAGCCAAGAACATTTTTTTTTCCTTGTTGTAAATCCGATCCCCATATCATCAATGGAACTACAGGGACAAAAGTTACCGGGAAAATCATTCCGAGTTTTTTGTCAGCCACAAATTCATTAAAAACACGAACAATATTCCCGGTACTACCCAATAAATGCTTGTATAAATATTTTCGCCAATCGTCTCTGTACCCATCATTTTCAACTGATTTTTTTGTATGAATATGCAAAATATATTCATATTTACTTATAACATCTTTCATTTGTTCTATAAAAGGCGCTACATCACGACCGCGGTTTTCAAATCGTTGTACATAAACTCCATGAGCATTTTTGCATCTTTTATTAAATTTGTTTTGTATGATGTTTACTTTTTTATCGGTATCGGTTGAAATGTAACAATGAAAGGGGAACGGGATATAATTCAAATTCGTTATTATTTCGTCAATCAAATCCAAATGATATAAATGTACCTGAAGACAAATTTTTATTTCATCAATCCGCATGAGTTCTTTATTTATTTCTTCGAATTTATCGTCTGTAAACCGGACATCATGATTAAAAGAAAATCCAAGTATGGCTTTTGAGAACGTATTTATATTGGCGTAACCATATTTTTTATCCGGTTCCAGGTATGTTCCCTCAGCCCATTCATTCCAAGCGTTAATAAAAAAAACAGATTTTTTAGTTTGCAGTGCTTCATTAACAATTAACGATACCCAATCAAAGAAATATATTAAAGAAAATCCGGCGTATACTGACCATCCTTTTGTTTTTCTGGCTGAATTATCCCAACTCATCATACAGGTACGGTACACCGGAACTTTACCGGATGATTTACGAATTTTTTTCGCGGCAGATGCGAATTCTCTTTTTGTTTCAAATACTACCTCTTTATAATCATATACATTTGCGGTCTTTTCGATAAGGTTCATTCTTTTAGCCTTTACAGATGTTATACTGTGGGGCGGAAATTCCACCAACCCATCAATGGCGTCTTCAATTTGCAGGTTTTTCGGAGTGTGTCCGAATGTTTTGCATACCCATATTTTTATTTTTCCGATTCCTATTTCATCAGCATGTTTTTTCCATTTTATAAAAACATCTCTAACATTGGCAATATTTCCTGGGTTGTAAACTAAAATTACAGGTTGTCCATCTACCTTTATGTAGCGTTTATCGACAATGTATTTTTGTATATCCTCAATGAATCTATAAGGAGCGTCGTCAGAATAGGTTTGCTTCATTAATACTTCATCTTCCAAACCGTCCCAACGCCGCGTCCAATTCTCATTTGCCCAGCAAATGCAGAAATTTATATCTATTTCCGGATGAGACAGGAATAAATCAAGCGGCTTTTCCAACAAACGTTTTCCGGAAAACCAATACAAATAAAAGCAGAAACCGTAAATCCCATGTTGTTTTGCGAGTTCCGTCTGTTTTTTGAGTGTTTCAATATTTAATAAATTATAATACCCAAAATCGTTATGCGGTTCACGGGGCTGATAATGCCCTTCAAATTTTGGCGTTGCTTTACGGGTATTTGTCCATTCGGTAAAATCCTTTCCCCACCATTCATCGTTTTCCGGTATGTTATGGAACTGCGGGAGATAGAACGCTATAGCCTTTACCTTTGGATTATATTGAGAAAAATCCATGTTATCCTGATATTCACTTTCGCAGAAGAGAGGATCGAATTTATAAGAAAGCACTTTATTCCGTACATAGGACAAAATTTTACTGCTTGTCTCTTTTATTCCGTTTTTTTTTATTGATAGTATGGTTTTGGAAAAAAGGCGGGGCATTTTTAGTTTTTTATTTACTACTCAAGTTCATTAAATTGAAATTTTCAGATTGTTGACAACCAAAACATTCATGCATATTTCTCGAAAATATATGGAGAATTAAATACAGAACCGGTTTCTTTTTCTGTTTTGAAAATTTCAAATATGGCATATATGCTGTACCACCATAATTTAGTATTGCAATCGGATAACAGTTTATAGGTTTCTGAATTGTAAAAAGTATCAATTGCATTGGATTCATTTTCTTTATAATTTTGCATAATTAACTGCACAACTCTACCCGCCTGTTTGAACAGACGCAGAGCATATTTTCTTTCTTCAATTGATTTTTTTTGCACTTGTTTATCCCTCAATATGCTCATAACCGGAATATTTTAGATAAAGTGTAGAAAATATGCCCTGATCTCCCAGAATTCCTCCTGTTTTTCTCATGTTTTCCTGATAGTCACTCTCAAAAAAAGACGAAACATTTTATTAGCTTATATCGCTATACAAAATACCCCGGAGAGGATGAGTAGAACGCCGATGATTTTTCCTATGCCTATTTTTTCGTTAAGAAAAATCCTGGCAATGAACATTGTCCAGATATAACAGATACTTCCTAAAGGGATAACAACAGAATAAGGTATTCTTTTTAGTAACCAGATTCCAAGCAAAGTAGATATCAGATATAAAAATCCGCCGACAAATAAGTACTTATTCCGAAAAATGCTAATAATCGTTTCGCCATTTGTAGATTTTTTCAGAAAAAAACTGGCAAATGACGTGGTTAGTGTCATTACTAGAATTAATACATAGTAAAAGATCAACGGTTGTTTACTCCGATAACAATAACTCCGCTTATAATGAAGAAAATACCGATAATATTTAATGGAGATATATTTTCATGGAGTATACGTACCGCTATAATTGTCGAAAAAACATAACTTATGCTGTTTATTGGCTGCAAGACAGATAATTCTCCATGCCTGTAGGCAAAAATCATTGAGAAAGCACCTGTAGCATATATTGCAAAACCGCCAAAAAGATATAACAGATTATATCCGGGCATAAGTTTCCAGACAAGTTGTCCAAAGCAAATGCACATTGAACAAAACAACATCAAGAGAATACCTGTATATTTTCCACGCACTACATTCATCTCAATATTCTAGAGGTTTTTTTTGAATCTAAACCGCAGCATCTCATATAGTCCCCAGATAATGTCATGCGGTTTGCCAAAAGCTCCTTTTCTGATATGTTTGGGAATATAATCTATATCATGCGTTTTAACTTTTAATCCCAAGCGTTTTGCTCTAAATATCATTTCAGGCCAGGTAAATATAGGGCCCCTAGAGATAGGAAGAACTTGTTTTATTATGTCCTTTCGATACATCTGCGTGTAATTGGTATCTCTTATTCCCCGTTTTTCTTTTGGGAACAATAAAAAAACTATTGATCGGTTGATAAATGATGTTAGTCTGCGCCAAATGCTTGTACCAAGATATTCTTTTCGCTGCAGAACCAAAACATCTGTTCCGTCGTTCATTAGTTTTATAATTGTTGCGGTAGCGGCCGGATCCAAGGGTAAATCCGCAGCATTAGAGACAGCATAATCTTTCGAAGCTATTGACAATGCCCTCTGGATAGATATTCCAAGATTCAAATTGATCAGATTATGCAGCACGATAACTTTGCCATTATTTTTGGCAATTTCATCCATAATTTCGCCCGTTTTATCTTTGCTGCCGTCATTAACCAAAATAAGCTCATAATCCTCAAAGTCTTTATCAAGACATTCTATACAATAATCTATAGAATCTTTCAGAATGTTGTCTTCATTATACGCACTAATAATGTAGGATACAGTTGCCGCCATGCCAATTAACTTTTATACCTGTTACAGGTGTCAACAACAATAGACACTTCCTCGTCTGTTAGTTCCGGAAACATCGGAAGGGAAACGCAATGTTCAGAAAGATATTCCGCATTCGGCATCTGACCCTTTTTATATCCCAAGTGTTCATAGGCCTTTTGCAAATGACACGGAACAGGATAATGAAATCCGCAGTTTATATTATTTTCTTTCAGGTAATTAACGAACCTATCCCTGTCAGGTGTTGTTATTACAAACAAATGAAACACTGATTTGGCTGTCTCCGGCTGAACCTGCATTGTAATAGCCGGATTCTGTATTCCGTTAAAGTACATTTCTGCAATTTCTCTGCGTCTTGCCGTCCATCCGTCCAAGTGTTTCAGCTTATAACTTAGTATAGCCCCCTGAATTCCGTCAAGCCTATAGTTGTATCCGATCTCATCATGGTGATATCTTTCGAAAGAACCGTGGTTTTTCAATTTGTTTATACGGATAATATATTCTTCGTTATTTGAAACAACTATTCCCGCCTCTCCGTATGCTCCGAGGTTTTTACCGGGATAAAATGAAAAACAGCTCATCTCACCGAATCCCCCCACACGTTCTCCTTTATATATGGCGGCATGAGCTTGTGCACAATCTTCTACAAGATAAAGATCGTGTTTATCCGCGATAAGTTTAACAGCGTCTACATCAAACGGCTGGCCGTACAAATGCACCCCGATTATGGCCTTGGTATTTTTAGTTACGGCATTCTCAATCTTGGATGCGTCAATTTCCCACGTGTCTGATGTACAATCGACAAAAACCGGGGTGGCGCCGGCATAGGTTGGGCCCCACGCTGTTGCTATAAAAGTATTCGCCGGAACTATGACCTCGTCACCGTTTTTTATTCCCAATGCAAGCATAGCCAGATGAAGAGCCGTTGTGCCGTTATTTACCCCCGAAGCAAATTTACTCCCGCAATAAATTGCGAACTCTTTTTCGAACTTTTCCGCATATATCCCGCCGGAAAACGCGGTTTCCTCACAAACTTGACGAATAGCCTCAAAGATACCATTTTTATGAAATTCATATTGTCTCTTTAGATCCATGAAATTAATAGTTTTCACAACAAACTCCTTTATAAAAATCTATACAGCATAAAAAATCGCTCTTTAAATTTCAATGCTAACCGCATCATACATGAAATATTTTCAGTCCAGAAGAATAGACAGATGTTATCAAGAAAATAATTAACCATAAGCGTAACATTTCTATCAAATAACTTCACATCACTCTCCTTGGCTAATCAAAATAGGAGCCTCTATAAGTTCTATTATAGACATATTAGGCAACATAAGAAATACTATCCTTGATCCAAAATAGACGGACATTTTTGCGGGTACGATGATTTTAGCCATCCTCCCTGGGTTATGAATAAAACTTTCTGTGGTTTTATCAAAATCCTCAACATAGTATGCAAGATGATACATTTTTGTTTTGTTGTTAAGCCATATATCCAATGCATGGCTACCTTCAAGATTTTGCAAAAGTTCAATACGTGGTTGTCCGTCTGCAATTATGAATTGCCCTTTAATACCTTGCGTCTCATCAACAAAAGAATTTCCTTCTTTAACGTAACCAAGTACCTGAAAATAAGTATATTCTCTTTCTATATCTACTGATGCAATTCCAATATGATGAAACATTAATTTATTCATACTTTATTATTTCTTTCATAAACCGCACGAATCATTTTCTCTAATCGCGGTCTGATCGAAGCAACAAAATGTTCTTTGTCCACAAAATGTTCAACGGAATCATAAACCTTATCTTTAATAGTGGCATAACGAACTAAGATTCTGCGTCTTTTTGCATTTACTGAATCATGAAAAGCGACAACTAGCTGATTATCCAATATGGTTCTTGAATAAATTTCATCAAGACCTAATTGTTCAAAAGCTATACAACATATTAGATAAAAACTTTCTATCGATGCAATTGAATCTTTCTTTATAACCCAACGGCCCCATTCGGCCTTTTTGCCGCTGAGATTATAAATTGCTACTAATCCTTCATTACAATGGGTTAACTTATTCTTGACTACAAAGTAATAATCACCAGGAGTAACATAGTATTTCTCGATCCACTCTATCTGCAATGATATGTCAGGTGAAATAACATTAATATACTTATTGCGCTCTGCGTCTTCCAAACGAGCCTTTACAATAAACGAAGCATCTTCCGTTGTAACTGGGCACAGACTGTATGAATATCCTTCTATAGAAAAAGAATGCTTCATTTTTTTTCTCCTAGAATACGCAGAAGAACATCCATGATTGCGTCAATTGAACGCATAAAAACAATATCGGCGGTATCCAGCTGAATACCAAAGGCCTCTTCAAGCAAAAAAATAATTTCAAGATGTGTTAAAGAATCCCACATCGGTATTGAGGAATTTTCCGATAAAACATTAGCATCAAGTTTTGCAGCTTTCGAAACTATTGTAATAATTTTATCACGCAAGACATACCTCCAATAAAGTCTGATTATTTTTATAATCAAATAAATCAGCGTTATGAAAATAAATTGATAAATATTGATTCATAAAATATTCTGCAGGGGTATTTCTTTCACCTTTAATAAAATTCACTTTTAATAAGTTAGTTTCAAGCCTATCTAAAGCGAATTTAATAGCGTTTAATATCATTATTTCTTCAATTCCCCGTCCCAAAGCGCGGCAGCTGATAAACAATTCATCTAAAATTGCAATTTTTTCTTTTTTTATAATTACACAGGCACCTATCAAGCCGCTGTTCGAGAGTTTATCCCTCAAAGATATGCTTATTACCGCAACTGTTTCATTATTAATATATTCAGAAATTTGTGAAATTGTATACCGCCTATATGAAAAAATAAATTGATTGGTTTTATTTGACAATTCAACAATTCGAGAAATATCATTATAATTATTTATTTTATAAGTCAATACCATGTTCAGACTTTTTATATATTCATCGGTCGATAACATTTTTTGTAGATTATGCCGTTTTTCATTTGCTCTAACATCATCTTTTCGGATAGAATCTTCAAAATGATTAGAAAATCTGAATATTCCAGGAAAATTTTGCAAAACTGTATGCGTTATATCAGCGTCAAACGTTGCATGAATTACTTTGATGTTGGGATATTTCGACAAAACTTCTATTATTTCACTAACATTATCATCAATAAAAACGATACTATCTTCATTAATATTTAGATATTTTTTTATTTCTCCAATTGCATTGGATTTTAAATCCCATGAAGCATATACTTTGGTAAATGTCTCCCATCTGAGAGGAAAATCAGTTCGGTTATCAAACAATTTTTTTACATCATCACTATTGTTTTTTGATGCAATGCATAGAAGAATCCCTTTCTCTGATAATTCAAATAAAAACTGCTGCAATATGCGGTGATTTTCCGTTAAGATAACTCCATTCACGCCATCTTCACCAAGAACACCATGATAAAGGGTATTATCTAAATCAACAACGATGGCCTTGATAATTGGCTTTAACAATGCAGGAAAATACTTTAACGCTAATGTTTTTGAGATTTCTGTTAATGCAGAACTACTCAATTTAGTGCCGGAAAATATTTCGAGCCGTTCATCAAGATATTTATTTCCGAGTTTTTCTTTAATAATTTGCAATTCTACTGTATAG
>Ga0082212_10002930_pt1 | contig 24492 bp, 15 predicted proteins | sample TergutNt197P3_FD_71548 | JGI IMG/M metagenome (GOLD analysis project Ga0082212, IMG submission 71548) | Neocapritermes taracua P3 segment gut microbial communities from Petit-Saut dam, French Guiana - Nt197 P3 | ecosystem: Host-associated > Arthropoda: Insects > Digestive system > Gut ... | reverse complement strand
CCGCTCGGTTCTGAATTCGGTTGCGTAATACTGCATTGCGCGGGTGATGCCGGAATGCAGCTCCTTCCATTCGATGCCGTTCCTGCGTTTTGTAGGTGCATAGATACGGGTCTTTTCCTGCTCGACCTGATCACGATAGATTTTGGGATCACCGATTATCCTGGCGTAAGCGGCGGCTTTGCGCCCCGCGTAACGCCCGGTGGCTGCGGCGTAGCTGTGATCTTCCGGCGCGAACATCTGCGTTCCGGCGGCGTACAAACCCTCGACCGTCGTTTGCAGATTCCAGTCGACCACGAGGCCGCCGCCGTATCCGGCGTCGCGCCATTGCGGCAGGCTTTGTCCTTCAATGAACTTGTAGCTCTGCAAGAGGTCGCGGTTGATGTCGAATCCTCCCTGTTTCATGGTGTTGATAAAGATTCTGGTTGTGGACTCTTCGGCCAGCATCAGATTCCAGGTGGCGCGCCGCTCGACTTCGCGCATGGCGGGGAAATCGCCGTAAAACGGCAACTCGTATTCCCCTTTTAAAATTCCTTCCCTGATTTTCGACTCGACGGCGGGAGCCGGAAGCATCGCTCCGGCGTCCTCCCACCCTTGAGTCGGATAAGGAAGTCTGCGCCCGTTCGCGTCAACGATCGGAACGTTTTCGTAGCTCGCGTCACCGCCGCCGGTATACCATTTATGTTTCAAACCGGTGGCTATTTGCAGAACACCGCCGCTTTCCATCTTTGTTAGAGCCGCGCCGGCCTTCCAGGCCATCGCCGTGCCGTCGCCGCTTAGGGCGCGCGAGTGCATGTTGGAATAACCTCCATGCTCCATGCTCATAAGCCAGAGAGAACCCGCGCCCGCCGTGGAAAGAATCACGGCCTTTGCGCGGAAGATCAAAAATTCCCCGGTACGGCCGTTCAGCCCCGTGGCCCCGATCACATGCGCGCCCTGTACGCCGTTTTCGTTCAACAGGCTTGTTCCCATGACGCGGTCGAATACCTGCACGCCCAGCCGCTTGCATTCCTTTTTAAGAATGGGCTTGAATCCGTTGCCCCAGACGCGGATAACGACGTTATTACGCTTCTCCGGCGGATTAAATCCGGGCTCTCCCATATGCGGGTCGGGCAGATAGCTGTGTATGGTTCCGTAGCGCGGTGAAATCATAAACTTTGTTTTGTCGTCACGGCCTTCCGCGCCGACATACTCGTCTTCAGTATCGCGAATCTTTCCGCCCATCTGCTCCATTTCGAGGAGTGTGTCAAAGTCCTCCCTGCACTGGATCTGAATTCCTATACCGTTGCTATATGGACGGTCGGCCATATGCAAGGCCCACTCGTCCGGGTTTACACGCGACAGGGGATTGGCGGGCGCGTTACACCAGTGATCGCATCCGGGGCCGCCTGAACCGCTGCGGGCGACGTCTCCCTTTTCAACCAGCGCGACCTTCACGCCCTGACGCGCGGCGCTTATTGCGGCCCAGCAGCCGGCAATGCCGCCGCCGATCACCAGAACATCGGTATCAATCACCTGCTCCTGCCCGAAACGAATCGGATAAGGCCATGCAGGAGGATGCCCTTCATCTCTCAAATATTCATGCCAAGTCGTCATTGCTCGAACTCCTTAAAAGTAAAATTTGATTCGGGACTTTTCGATTCTAACACTATTCATGAAATTTTTCATTTTTTGAACAATTGGTGAAAAATTTCACCATCGCGTGAAACATTACATGCAGGAGTGTTGTACAATTCAAAAATGACATCAGGAGAGCAAGGATGTATATCGACATCCCCTAAGAAAACGCTGATTAATTGTCTGTGCGGGATGAAGCGCAAGGCACACGGAACGCAGGAACCGAGGCATATACAGAAATATGTCGAGGTTGCGAGCACCGCGCTACGCAGCGATTCGCCCGCACAGGCAATTAATCAGCGTTTTCCTAAGACTTCAAACCACGCGAATGGTAATTTGTCTTGCTGCAAAGCAGGTAAATTCCGAATAGTAAGGCTTCGTCAGGTTATGTGGCATCAGACGGGTTAATTAAAGGAGCGGGCGCATTGTGAAAGAACTGAAAAAATCCCTGTTGTATGGCTACGGTATCGCGGACATGTTTTTTGTCCTTTTGGTCAGCATGGAACTGTATTACTTCAACATGTTTTTGACCGACTGGGCGGAATTCTCCATGACGACCGTACAGATCATTCTCTATATCACCGGAGTTCTTGATATCGCGTGCGTCCTGCTCTCGGGAGTCATTCTGGAAAAGATTAACCTGAAATTCGGCGGTAAGTATCGCTCGTGGTTTCTTATCGGGCCGCTGCCTATCGCGATTCTGTTTGTTTTTCAGTTTACAAAGATCGGTTCCAACGCCATGGCGGCAACCATTATTATCCTGGGGTTCACCGCCAGCCATCTTTTGTGGAACACCGTCGCTGCCTGCGGCGGCGCCATGATCGGACGCATGACAAAGGAGCCGAAAGAGCTTACCCTGCTATCCACCAGCCGCGCCCAGGGCATGGTTGCCGCCGGATTGATCTTTTCCTTTGCCGCGCCGTGGATGCTCATGTTCTTTTCCGGGCGCACCGATCAGATAACGGGCACGGCATTAACCGTGACCGTATTAGGTGTTTTAATGATACTCGGCTACCTCTATATCCACAGGGCGACATCCGGCATGGATCCCTACGATACGGAAACCGCGCAGACGACGCAAAAAGAAACGACCCTTTCCATCTGGCAAATCATCCGCCTCGTACTCATCAATCGCCCGCTTCTGATGTTGATTATCGCTGAAACCTTCCGTAGTTTAAGCATTGCGCTTGTTGCCGCGCTGGCTGTGTACTACTGCAAGTACATATTGAATGACGAGTCTTTTATGACGATGTTCATGCTTGCAACGGCAGTCCTGGGACTGTGCAGTTCATTTATCGCCACATGGATCGGGCCGCGCCTTGGTAAGCGCCACACATACTGGATGTCGATGCTGGTCGGCGGCATTATATTCGCCGCGGCGCGATTCATGGGAACCTCCGCGTGGAGTTTCGCCATTATGTTCGGCTTGGGCGGAGCTTCCGTGGTTATGGCCAGTTGCATGAATACCGCGCTTTTTTCCGATACGGTGGTTTACGGAGAGTGGAAATACGGCAAAAACATCCGCGCTTTTACAATGGCCCTGCTGAACCTCCCTATAAAACTCAGCGTGTTGATGCGCAGCGCCGTTGTTACTACCGGCCTTATTGCGATCGGCTATGTCGCCAATGCTGAACCGACGCCGGAAGTCGTCGGCGGCATTAAATCACTGATCGCATATTCAAATTCCTTGACTTGCCTGCTGGGCGCCGCCGTCTTTTTCTTCGGCTATACGCTTAAGGACGAAGACATCGTAAAAATGCAGGCGGATCTCGCTGAACGGGCGAATCGATAGTTCATTTTTATCGGACATCTATAAATGGAAGAGGAGCGTTGCCGCCTGTATATTGCGGTAATTTTCCATCCCATTTACCGATGGCCTGGAGTTGAACATATTCCCGGCCGCCCTGGGCGCGGATAGCCTCGGCCTGTATGCGTATGCTTTCCGCCTCACCGCGCGCCTGCGCTATCTTTTGCTCGGCTTCAACCCTGATTCTTTGCAGATCATTTTCAGCTTTTAAGGCCTGCTGTTCCGCTACCTGTTTGTCTTCAATCGCCTTATTGAACGCGGCTGAAAAGTCGAAGTTGGTTATCTGTACCCCGCCGGGAGCGACGACAATATTGTATTCAAGCAATTGCCTCGTCAGCGAATCCGAAATCTCATTCTTGACCAATTCCCTTACCGACAGCAATTCTTCCGCCGTATATCGCGCTACGACGGCTTTAACCGTTTCCTGAATACGAGCCGCGATAATCTTCGCTTCCACATCCAGTCCAACGGTACTGTACAATTCACGAAGTTTCGACGGATCAAGCATATAGTTCAGGCTGACGTTGGTCGAAACGGTTTGCATGTTCTTTGATGCGGCGTCAGCCGGTGATTCCGCTTTTCGCGTTCTGATATCAACTTTTTGGACGTCCTGCATAACGGGAATTTTAAAGTTCAAACCTTCCGATTTGACCGACGTAATTTCTCCCCATGTAAACACAAGCGCACGCTCACCGGATTTAACCGTGTAAAACGATCCGCAGGACACCGTCAGGAAGATAATAAGAAACAGGACTCCAAAAACAAACTTTTTCAATTTAGCGCCCAGTTGTTCAAGGACGTCTCTACCTTCTTGTCGCGTCATTACTCCCTCCCTTTAGGAAACGCTGATATTGTCGCTATAGTATAATAATATAAAAAGCGGCCGGGATTTTTCCGGCCGCTTGCTGTTTGTTCTATGGTTCATGGCAATTTCTGATTACCAGCCACTGTCCACTACTCGATATTGCGCCAGTTCCAGTCAAGACCGCCCTTGAGCACCGCGGCGTTCATGCCGTTGCTCAATTTATTGATGACGGCATCAGGAAATTTCTTGAACATGGCGAGGAAAAATTCAGCCTCTGTTTCGGTCTGCAGCAGAACTTCTTCTGTGGCCCGGATATATTCCCGTGTGAAATCAAGCGAACTCCGGTCGAACTGCATTCCAGGTTTCTGATGGCCGGGGATGATAACTTCCGCACCCATCTTTTCGATCTTATCCACGTCCGTTACCCACTGCGCACGTTCTTCTTTCGTGCATTCACAGGTGAAAGGATGCGCCTCGTTAAAAAGCACGTCGCTGGCGTACAACGTCTTGATAGACGGAATCCAGACCATCGTGTTGTAACGCATATCGCCCATGACTTTTGTCATGACTTCAAATTTCTGCCCTTCCAGTTCGAAACTGTTTTCGGGAAGCGACTCAAACTTCGTCTCTATTCGGCAGACGTTGTGCGCGCCGATGACGGCTTCCCAATGTTCGAGCTTGCCGAAAAACTGCGTGTTCATCAATTCGGCTTCTGAAGGAATAGCAACGACTTTCGCTTTGGGAAAAGCCTGTGCGATGACGCCTGCGCCGAAATAATGATCCGGGTGAGCGTGTGAACAGAAAATCGTCGTTAAATTTTTGCCGGTGTCGATGATTTCCGAAATTACCCGGTGCGCGGATGACAGCGTCCATTGAGCGTCAAGAAGAACGCAGTCCTTCTTGCCCATGACGATAACGGACGAAACGGCAAAGTCGCGTTCATCACTAAAAAAAACTTTGGTAGACAGTGAATTCTGTCCGCTTGCGGTATATCTGACTTCCATGGAATTTTCTCCGATAAGTTCCGACGGGCCGTCGCCCGCCTATTTAAAAATATGGGGAAGGGCCGGTTAAATGACCCGTTCCCGGTTCAAGTCAAATATATATAATGTATTTTCAGAGCCGGTAACAAGAGGAAATTCCATAAATCTAAATGAATATTTGACGATCCTGACTCAGACTGGCATCTTTAGGGCCTGTCATTAATGTTTTGAATATTTTTGGATGCGGATTATGGCCGATAAAAAGCTTCCGTTCACAAAAGCGGAAATTGAAAAGATAATTGAAAAATACCCGACGCCGTTTCATATCTACGACGCGCGAGCCATTCGTGAGAACGTCAGGCGCTTTCTGGAGGCGTTTTCCGGGCTTCCGGATTTCAAGGAGTATTACGCCATCAAAGCATGTCCGAATCCTGCGATCCTGCGTATGCTGAAAGACCTGGGCTGCGGAGCGGACTGCAGTTCAATGGCGGAACTGTTTCTTGCCGAGCGTGTCGGCATTACCGGTGAAAACATCATGTTCACCTCCAACGACACTCCCGCCGCGGAATACAAAAAAGCGCATGAGTTGGGCGGTATAATCAATCTCGACGACATCAGCCATATCGACTATCTGAAAAAGCACGCCGGAATTCCCGAAATTATCAGTATTCGCTACAATCCCGGCCCTCGGCGCGCCGGCAGCAATGTGATAATTGGCAATCCCGGGGAAGCCAAATACGGGTTTACATACGACCAGGTGTTTGAAGGCTTCGCGCGGTTGCGCGATCTTGGCGCCCGGCGCTTCGGCCTGCATTCTTTTATAATTTCCAACGACATAGACCGCTCGCATTATCTGGAAACCGCGAGGATGCTGTTTCAACTGGCCGCGGAGGTCTATGCGGAAACCGGCGTTCGCATCGAATTCGTAAATCTCTCAGGTGGTCTTGGAATACCCTACCGACCGGACGAGGAAGCCGTGGACATTAAGGCTTTGGGGAATGAAATCACGAAAGCTTACGAAGAGCTTTTACGTCCGTCCGGCCTTCATCCAATGAAAATTTTCGCCGAATGTGGACGCTATATCACAGGGCCTTACGGTTGGCTTGTTTCCACCGCTCTGCATAGGAAAAGCATATACCGCGAATACGTCGGGCTTGATGCCTGCATGGCCAACCTTATGCGCCCCGCCCTTTACGGTGCGTATCATCACATAACCGTAATGGGGAAGGAATCCGCGCCGGCGACGCGCGTTTACGACGTCACCGGCTCGCTGTGCGAAAACAACGATAAATTTGCCGTTGCACGCGAACTGCCGGAAATCGTACCGGGAGACATCGTTGTCATCCATGACACCGGCGCGCACGGCCACGCCATGGGTTTCAACTACAATGGCAAGCTTCGTTCTGCTGAGCTTCTGCTGGAGGAAGACGGCAGTGTCGAACTTATACGCCGCGCAGAAACTCTTGAAGATTATTTCGCCACCGTCATATTTTAGGGTAATACCGGGATTTTTTGTTTCTGCGCCAGCATTAGTCCGCCGACGACTACGAAAACAGCCGTAAATTTCACAAATGAAAAATATTCCTGCCCCATCATTGCGGCCAAAATAAAAGTGACGATCGGAACAATGTTTGAAAATATGTTGGTTTTTACAATTCCTCTCGTTTTTATTGCGGTAGAGAAAAATAGAAAAGCGATTGCGGAGCAGAAAAAGGACAATATCAATAGCGACATCCACAACATGACGGTTTCTTTTCCGGAAACGGCAAACAAAGAATTACGGAGCGCATCCATATCCGAAAACCCCGAAAACAAAGGCGTAAACAAAAGACAGCCTATAATGTTCTGCCATGCCAGCAGAGCGATCGGGTTGTGGTTATGCAATAATTTTTTTAAAATCATTACATAACATGTTGCCGAAAATACGGCTAAAAACGCTAGTAAAACACCACGGATATTCATCGTGTCAAATTCCGGGTTATCCCAAAGCAAAATAAATATCGTGCCGCAAATGGAAATAGCTATACCCAGAGCGTTAATATTGTTCAGTTTTTCCCTGAAAACCATTACGGCGAAAATAGTCGTAAAAATGGGAATAGTCGCAACTATTACCGAAACCAGGCTTGCCGAAAGATGGACCAGCGAAAAATTTTCACCCAGAAAATACAGAAAAGGCTCGAAAATCGCCAGTAATACTAAAAACTTCAAGTCTTTCCACTGAAATTTAACGGCGTCTCTGTAGAAAAAAAATACAACCGGAATCAGGACAAACAGGGAAATGAATAATCGCAGCCAGATCAGCGCGATAGGATCAATGCTTTGCAGGCAGATTTTGGTAAATACAAAAGATGACCCCCATATTATCATGGAGGCCAAAACGCAAATATAAAATTTAAACGGTATTTTCATCTATTATCGGGAGTTTACGACCGGCCGGGTTCCTTCGGGAAACGCTGATTTATGGAGTGCGGGAGCTTGCCGTCGCACCCAACAACGTTACGATAACCACATAAAGCTGCACACCTCTGTCGCTTGTAACGCCAAAGGTTCCTGTGTGACCGGCGCGGTAGCAAGCTCCCGCTATAAAAGCGGCGGCAAACCACCGCGCTCCATTAATGCGAATCAATCGGCATTTCCCTAGTCCCAACCGGATTTTTCTCCGGCGGGAACCTGTTTGCAATAGGCTTCGGCGGCGTGGATCTGTCCATCGATGATTTTGAAGGAATGCCAGACATCCAGCACGCCGTCTCCGGAGAATAATGATCCCTTTCCAAAATTCATTCGCATAGCGACTACGCCGAGTTCTTCATCAATGGCTATTAAGCGGGAAGTGATTTCGGACAGGGTTGGAATTCCCTGTGTCCTCATGACATCGCAACCCTTAAAGAATGTACAGCCCGGCCCTGCCATGAGTTGGCCGTTTTCGTATCTGTATGCCTCGTCAACCATCGGAGAATTAACCTTTACAAAGCTGCCGATTTTAAGGCCGTCGGGGTAGGTTTGAGCAATTTTGGTCGCTTCTTCGCGTGAGGTTCTCCGATTTGCCGGTACTTCACTCAGCATAAGCGGTTTGACCGTTTGCAGATTCTCAGGAGTGTAGAGCATCCCCTCTTCCCTATTGCGCACCGACATGGTTTCGATTTCGGAAATCTTTTTATCATCTATTTTCAGCCGGATTACATACAGCATAGGCGTATCTCCGCCTTCGGCCACCAGAAATGAGACCGCGACGCCCTGCTTTACGTCCAGGATGTCCCTGCGGTAAGCGGTTGGTTTAGTGAAGGTCTTCCACAATCCTTCGCCGAGTTTCAACACCTTGTTATTTTCGGTAAATTTCATGTTGGCCGTAACCGGCAAGGCGCTCGGATTGTGCGCCGTTAGAGCTTCCATGTACTGAGTGACGAAGCCCTTCAGGCATTCACGATCGCAGTCCGCGGCACGAGCGTCCGACGGAGCCGCGTAAAGACAGATCAGAAAAAGCGCCGCAATTGCAAATACTGTTTTTCGCATAATATGTAAACCTTTCCTTTAAATGTTTTCTTATTTGTTTTTTAAAATATTACCAAGTCCTGCGAACGGATTGTAGGTTGACATGCTTGTTTGGTCCGCGCCCGCGGACGGACCTTCCGACCAGTCCGCCGCAAGATTCCGGGAATGTTCATTTTCGTGGCAGTATACACAAAGAAGTTCCCAATTGCTTCCGTCGGGCGGATTGTTGTCGTGGTTGTGGTCTTTATGGTGTACCGTCAACTCGCGCAGCCGTTTCCCCTCAAATTCACGCCCGCAACGTCCGCAGACCGGCGGGAACAGTTTCATCGCCCGCTCCCGATAACCGCTCATGCGATCGTCACGGTCGCGTTTGAGATTTGCCATAAATTTCCGATCACTCTCCGAATATTCGGCCGGCACGGCTTCCTCCTTATAATGAATTTTTTTACCGGCTTACGCCACAACTGTACGGGACTAAAACAAACGTGGCGGCTTTTCGACCGCCACGTACTTATAGCAAAATTAAAACGAACAACTAAGCTTTACCAAGCGCCCGCAGTACCTTGTCGGGCGTAACCGGAGGCTCAATCCATCTGTCTATGGCGTTGGCGACGGCACAGACCGGCAAAAGAGGCGCGCACATGCAGTGACTGATTCCGGATGATCCGTATGCCGCGTTACCGGATCTCGTCTCAACCGCGTCGGTCTCAATCGGCCCTAAATCCATTATGGTGGGAGTTTTATACTCAAGCATGTTTGTGCTGAGTTTTACGCCGGTCGCCTTATCGAGAATAAGTTCCTCGGACAATCCGCCTCTCTGGGCGAAATACATAGCCTGATGGAGCTGTCCCTCGAAGGATGTCTTTCGCAAAACCTTGCCGGGATCACAGACGACGACGAATTTTGTGACTTCAACTGCGCCGGTCTCGGTATCAACCGCTACCTCACAAAAACTGGCGTTCATCACGTCAAGAATAAATCCCCTCTGGTTCCACGTGGTTTCCGGAGGACGACCGAAGAAAGTAGCCGCGATGTCCTTGTCGTGATCATTGAATCCTTCGTCGGCTATGAATTTGCCGAATGGCTCGGTTCTTGACGGATCGGACTTCAAATAAACCATCGTGTCTTTCGTGTCCAGATTCTCCGGTCTGACCTTCCATTTGGACGCGACCAGTTCAAGCAGCGCCTTTTTGCAGAGTACGGCGGCTTCTTTCATAACCCAGGCCGAAGCCGTGGTGCCGTCGCTGCCGCCGCCGACCGGCGTGAAAAGCGCCTTGTCGTCATAAAGCAGTATCACGTCTTCAACTTTCGCGCCCATCTCCTCCGCAACTACAAGCGCACATGCGTCGGCGGCGTAAACACCCATCCATGGCCCTTTGAGCGGTACATAGACTTTGTTGTCTCCCTGGATTGTAACCGTGGCGGTGTAAGGCGCCATCGCGTGACGGGGCGACTGTGCATAACGGAAACTCGCGCCGTGCATCCTTCCATCAGGCAGCCTCTTTGTTCCCGACTTGTGCCACTGCCAGTTCATCAGCTTCCTACCTTTATCGATGCACTCGACAAGGCCGGGAGGAACGCCGGGGTCGTTCTGTCCCGACGGGCCGTGGACGTTCCGAAGCGTAATATCAACCATATCTACATCAAGTTTATCCGCGATGGTCTGGAAGGCAATCGGCATGGAGTCCCAATCGAACGGTGAAGTGTTGCTGCCGGTATTTTTTCCCGTACCCGTAAAAACTCTATGCGTCGTAATCTTGAGATTCTTACATTTGGTGGTGTTGAACGGGCTGTATGATCCTCCGCCTCCCCCGAAGGCGCGCGCGTTTTTGCCCGGCGATCCGCCGTCGGCGACCACGCTTTCATCGACACCTGTAATAATCCCCTCTTTTGTAAACGAGAATTTTACATGCGAATGCCGCTGCGGGTTCGCGGGATAGTAATCATTCTGCCGGATATTCGCGCAGCGCACCGGTCTGCCGGTTCTTTTTGCGAGAAGCGGCGTGACAAGCTGCGAGCGGCGATACGCCCAGTCGCAGTATTTGCCTCCCTGAAACAGTGTGCCGCGATGCAGCCTGTCGAAAGTCAGGTCATACATGGGACGCAGAAAGAAAGCTCCCCAATTGACGCAGAGTCCTTCAATGTACAGGTAATCGCCGCGAGGCGAATGCGGATGCTGAGCCCACCATGAAACGCTTGTAGCCGGATTGGGAACATTTGAAACCATAATCGACTGCGACCAGTCAAACTCGGCAATGTGATCGGCCTCCATGAAAGCCTTTTCAACATCACCGACGATGTACGGCGCAGGTGTTTGCTGTTTGGGGTCTATGCGGACGAATACCCCGCCCGGCTTCAGCGCCTCACGTGGATCCGCGATAGTCGGGAACACTTCCCAGTCTACATCTATCAGCCGCAAAGCTTCGTCGCATATCTCCGGCGTTTCGGCAACGACAATAGCCCCTATCTCCTCGTTTTCAGTATCCGATTCGTCGTCGACCAACGGCTCACGGGTTCCTTTCATGTTAAGGATGTCGGGATCGTCCCATCGAACTATATCCACAACCCCGCTCAGAGCTTTCGCCCTTGATATGTCCATGTTTTTAATCTTTGCGTAGCCGTGCGGATTACGAAGAAATTTGGCGTGCAGCATGTCGGGAACAACATAATCGCCTCCAAATTTCGCCATACCCGAAGCTATACTGAACGACAGCCTTCCCGGTACGTTTGCCAGCCCAACCGCTTTAAATTCAGTTCTAAGTCCGTTACTTCCATCCAGATCCGCCATAATTATCACTCCAGCAAAAATTCTAAAGCCCGATTGCGATTGTACTACCAAACAAACGACTGCTTTCAATAAAAAAAAGCAAATAATTTCTGTTGAAGATTCACCCTCCTGAAAATTATAAAAATATGCCTTGAAATCGACGTAAAACGTTGATTCCAGTACGAAAAAAAGTATAATTACAGCGTCATCAACCAGTTTCAAGCATAGGAATCATATGAGCCTTAGAACATTGTTCAGCGTTTTTTCGAGTGATTTAGCCATTGACCTGGGTACCGCCAACACGCTTGTTTATGCCAAAGGGCGCGGCATCGTGGTTAATGAACCTTCCATAGTGGCACTTGACAGGAACAACAAAAAGGTTCTTGCCGTCGGACACAAAGCCAAGGAAATGCTCGGGCGCACGCCGGCGGATATCATCGCCGTAAAACCGATGAAAGACGGCGTCATAGCCGACTTTGACGTTACCGAAGTAATGTTGAAGTATTTTATTAAGGCCGCGCACGGTCGCAACCATCTGTTAAGTCCGCGCATCATAATAGGCATCCCGTCGGAAATCACCCAGGTGGAAAAACGCGCGGTACAGGAATCGGCCCTGCGCGCAAAAGCCAGTGAGGTCTATCTGGTCGAACAGGCGATTGTCGCCGCGGTCGGCGCGGGAATGCCCATCACCGAGGCATACGGCAACATGGTTGTCGATATCGGAGGCGGCACGACCGACATTGCTGTAATTTCGCTTTCCGGCGTGGTTTACAGCAGCTCCGTGCGGGTGGCCGGCAACGAACTGGATGACGCCATTATCCAGTTCATCAAACGTAAGCACAACCTGCTAATCGGCGAACGCACAGCGGAGGCGATAAAACTCCAGATCGGTTCCGCCGCGCCGCTGGAAAGGCCGATGACGATGGAAATCAAGGGACGCAACCTGATTGAGGGCGTGCCGAGAACCATTACCGTCAGCGACGAGGAAATTCGTGAGGCTTTGAGCGACAGCATATCCGTTTTAATCAACGCCATCAGGGTCGCGCTTGAACGCACACCGCCGGAGTTATCGGCGGACATCATGGAGCGCGGCATTGTACTGACAGGCGGCGGCGCGCTTCTGAAGCGGTTTGACAAGCGACTCTCATCGGAAACAGGGCTTCCTGTTTTCGTCGCGGACGATCCGCTTTCGGCCGTTGTGATAGGAACAAGTAAGATATTGACCAATATGGATCTCTTCCGGAGGATTCGCGTCAATTGACAGAAGGCAGAACTCCTCACATTAAAAGGGAGCGAATCGCCTGGGTGTTGATGCCGCTTCTGGTTTTGCACTTGGTACTTCTTTCACTCCAGATAAAGGATTCCTCGGGAACCACTTTACTAAAAACATGGGCGCTGCGAATTCAATCGCCCGTTTTTATCGTCGGCGACGTCGTCTTCGGCGGTATAAAAAATGCCTGGCACGATTATGCCTGGCTGGTCGACGCACGATCGGAAAACAGCCGGCTCAAAGAAACAGTAAGCCGTCTATCCATTTTAAACAGATCGTACGAAGAAGCGCGGCAGGAAAACGAACGTCTGCGGAAACTTGTCGCCATGACAGAATCAATCGGTGAAATTGGCGATAATGCGGGCTTTCGCATTATCGGCGCGCGTGTATCGGCACGAACGCCTGAGTATCTGGCCAATATCCTGTATGTTGACCGCGGTTCAAATCATGGAGTCTACGTCAACGCGCCGGTTCTTTCAGGAGACGGAATCGTCGGCAGAGTCGTGCTTGCAACGGAGCGTCATTCTCAGGTTCAGCTCATAACCAACCCGGACGCCTCCGTCGGCGCCATGCTTTACGAAAGCCGGACACCCTGTGTGCTGACAGGCACGGGCGACGCTCTGCTTACGATGAATTACATCAGCAACATTCTGCCGGTTAAGGTCGGTGAAATTGTAATAAGTTCCGGACTGGACGGGATTTTCCCCAAAGGGATCGTAATCGGCGAGGTTGTCGTTTCCGAAAGGGGAAACGGTATTTTCAGGGAAATAAAGGTCAAACCGGCAATAGACCTGCTCCGGCTTGAAGAAGTCGTTGTTCTGTCGAATTCGATATGACTTATCTGTATTTAGCCGTTGCGGCGTTCCTGGCGGTTGCGGTTCAGATGATTGCCGACAATATTTTTTCCATGTTCGGCTTGCTGAACATCTCACTGATCCTGGCGGCCTGGTGCGCGATTTACCGCAGCCGCGTTCAGGCTCTTTTATTCGGATCATTTACCGGCCTTTTGATGGACGCCGCGCTGGGATGGCCGCTCGGTTACAACGGATTCGGACTGACACTGGCGGTTTTTGTAATCGGACAGTCATGGGATCGCTTCAACACGGCCGAACAGCCGCTGGTGCGCTTCCTGATTCTGGCGGCGGCCTCTTTGACGAACTCGCTTAGCATGTTCCTTCTTTTCTGGATCATGCAGCGCACGACAAGCCGTATTTTTATCGACAGCGCGGTTTTACAGGCATTGATTACGTCCGCCGCCGGACTTATATTATTTATCGTGCTTGAACGAAATAAACATACAAATGCGCGTAACGCACATTAAAAAACGTCGGGGCATTTATCGTGGCTTTAGAACAGGACGCCACACGGCAACTAATTCAGAAGCGTTTCGGCGGTTTACGCATACCGGTACTGCTGGTTTTTCTCGTCTTCGGCGCAAGGCTCTGGCAGCTTCAGATTATCCAGGGTGCCGAATACACGTTAAAAGCTGAGCGCAACCGCGTCAGAAGAATTCCCACAATCGCTCCGCGCGGCGCGATTTTTGACCGAAACGGCGTTGTACTCGTGGAAAACCGGCCAAGCTTCGACATATTTCTTTATCGGGAAGACATGAAAGACCGCGAAGCAACAACCCGCTTCATCGTCGAAAAATTGGGTGTTTCCGAAGAAAGCGTTGACAAGCAGTTTTCCCGGCATAAAAACACCCCCCGTTATCGTCCGATTGTTATTAAAGAAGATGTCGGCATGGAGGAGATTTCCATCGTCGAAGCGTATCGGCACGATCATCCCGAAATCCGCCTGGGTCGCGAACAACGGCGACTTTACAACTACGAAGCAACAGCCGCGCATGTTCTCGGATACATGGGAGAAATTAACGAAAAGGAGCTCAAATCGGGGGAATTTGCAAACGCAGTCCCCGGTTCCCTTGTCGGGCGTACCGGCGTGGAAAAAACCTACAACCACATTCTGATGGGAACCGACGGCGCGAGGCAGGTGCTGGTAAACAGCATCGGTCGCGAGGTAGAGGTACTCGAGGAAATCCCGGCAGTTATCGGCGGTGAGATTCGGCTGTCACTTGATCTGGACATGCAGATGGTCGCGGAAAAGGAACTTGAGGGCAAGGTCGGCGTCGTTATCGCGATGAATCCGCAAAACGGTGAGATACTGGTTATGGCGAGCGCGCCTTCCTTTAACCCAAACGCATTTTCTCCCAGGATTTCCAACACGGAATGGAAAGAACTGAATAATAATCCGGATAATCCGCTGCAAAATCGGGCGATTCAAAACCCCCAATCTCCCGGCTCAACTTTCAAGGTCATAATGGCGAGCGCGGGACTGCACTCGGGAATGCTCGACGACAATCCAGCCGTTTACTGTTCCGGTTCTGCTGATTATTACGGACGCATGTTTCGCTGCGCGAGCCAGGCAGGACACGGCGCTCTACGTCTTGAACAGGCTATTGCCACATCCTGCAATATTTTTTTCTATGAACTCGGACGTAAGCTGGGAATTGCAAAAATCGCCGAACACTCGCTTCTTCTGGGTTTGGGATCACGCACAGGAATCGATCTGCCCGGAGAACGGAACGGCGTAGTGCCAAGTTCCGAATGGAGCGAGCGGGTACGGAAAGGACCGTGGTCTCCTGGCGAAACCATTTCGGTGGCAGTCGGACAGGGGGCCGTGAATACAACGCCTATTCAAATGCTTCGCGCGATTAGCGCCGTCGCCACCGGCGGCAGGCTTGTAACGCCGCATGTACTTCTCGACGTGGAAGCCGGCGGCAGGCAAAACACCGAATGGCCGGTGACACAATTGAAATTGAACGAAGGCCATATCAGACGCATTAAAGACGGTATGTGGCAGAGTGTAAACGCCGACGGAACGGGGCGCGGCGCGATGGTTCCCGGAATCGACATATGCGGCAAAACCGGAACGGTGCAGGTAGTAGGCCGCGAAAACCGGCAGAACATGCGCTCAAATTATGAAAATCATGCATGGTTCACCGGTTTCGGCGACCGTGATAATCCGGAAATAGCCGTGGTTGTTTTCGCGGAGCACGGCGGTTCAGGAGGCGCCGTCGCAGCGCCGATCGCCGGAAAAATCTTCAGGGCATATTTCGATAAAAAAAACTCCGAGCCTATCGCAAAACCTTTGGAAGGGCAACAGAATTTTGAACCACTAATGGACACGAATTAACACGAATGCGATAACGGCGATTTGATGCCCGAAAGGGGCATAATGTGAATAACCGTCGGTGTAGCGTGAGCGAAGCGAACGCGAAACCGGCGGGAGCGGATACTACGGAGCCGAGCCCTGCAGGGGCGAAACAATATTTGATGTTCAGCCCCGCAGTTGAACTTTTGCGTTATGGTTACGGTTTTGTTCAGTTCTTGCAGGGCAGGTTTTTTTACCGTTTGCCGCCGGTTTCGCTAACGCTGTTCGCTCAACCGACGGTTATTCACATTGCGCGCCTCCGGCGCTTACTTTTATGGTCTACATTCCATATTCCCTGAATTCCTTGCCGTCGAGTGAAATTCCATTTGAAAAACTCGGCGAGGGTCTGCCGCCGGAAGATACCGAGAAAATTCGCAGCGCGCTTGAATTAATCGAACCGGTTTATTGCGATAAACGTCTTGAATCCGGTGAAGACATATACGGCCACGTCGTCGGCATGGCATTAATTATCGCGGCGCTGAAATTGGACGTGGATTCCCGGCTTGCCGCGCTCCTGTTTCCGGCATACGAAATGTGTCCGGAAAAAGAAAAAGAGCGCGTCGAAAAAGAATTCGGTCCGGAAACCGCCCTGCTTGGGAAAGGTCTTGAACGGCTGAATAATCTACGCCTGATTGCGACCAGCCTTTCCCCCAACCAGCATGAGGCCCGAAAACAGCCTGAAGTGCTGCGCAAGATGGTGATGGGCATGTCGGAAGACATTCGCGTCATCATACTTCGCCTGGCAAGCAGGACGCAGACCCTGCGTTATTACGAGGATCATCCCTGCCCTGAGCGTGATGAAACGGCGCGGGAATCTCTCGACATATACTCGCCGCTGGCGAATCGGCTGGGCGTATGGGAAATCAAATGGGAAATTGAAGACAGGAGTTTTCATTTCCTAAATCCGGAAGCTTACAAACAGATTGCGCATTCACTGGCCGAACGGCGCGTCGGGCGCGAACGCTTTGTGACCGAAACCGTCGTCATGCTCAAGAGAAAATGCGCCGCGCTCGGAATTCAGGCGGAAATTTACGGACGCCCCAAACACATTTTCAGCATCTGGAAAAAGATGCGCGCCAAACAGATCCCTATAAATGAGGTCTATGATCAACACGCGCTGCGCGTCATCGTCGATTCGGATCAGGACTGCTATATGGTTCTGAGCATCGTACAAGAAATGTGGGCTCCCGTGGCTAATGAGTTCGACGATTATATTTCACATCCAAAGGCAAACGGCTACCAGTCGCTGCATACCGCGGTGATCGCCGATGCCGGACGGCCGCTGGAGGTTCAGATTCGCACATGGAAGATGCACGACAATGCTGAAAAGGGCGTGGCGGCGCATTGGCGTTATAAGGAAGGCATCGGTGGTTCCGGGAAAAACAACGCTTACGCGAACAAAGTGGCGCTTTTGCGGGAGCTTCTGGCATGGCGTAAGGAAGTTACCGACACTTCAAACTGGGGCGAAGAATATAAGCGCGCGGCGCTGGACGATACGATTTATGTACTGACGCCGCAGGGCCGGCTTATGGATTTGCCGCGCGGCGCGACGCCGGTTGATTTCGCTTATCATGTTCACACCCAGGTCGGACACCGTTGCCGGGGCGCAAAGGCGGACGGAGTGCTTGTCGCGCTGAATAAACCGCTGATTTCAGGGCAGGTTGTGGAAATCACCACGGCCAAAAAAGGCGGCCCATCGCGCGACTGGCTGAATCCCCAATTCGGATACCTGCGGACATCCCGCGCGCAGAACAAAGTCAGGCAGTATTTCCTCACGCTGGACAGGGATCGAACGATCACGGAAGGCCGCGCATTTGTGTACAAGGAACTCCAGCGAGAAGGCGCGACGCGGATCAATATCGAAGAACTGGCCGTGAAACTCGGCTTTGCCGACACAGACGCGATGTTTCTTGCCGCCGGGCGCGGCGATCTGGGCGGCGGCGCAATCCGTCAGGCGTTATCGGCTTCGTCGGCGGCGCAGGAACCGGATCAGGAACTTACGCTTCGAAAGGGCAAAGCCGGAGGTAAACAGGACGGGATTCTGATCGTTGGTATGGACAAGCTTCTTACGCAGCTTGCCGGATGCTGCAAACCGGTGCCGAGAGACGAAATACGGGGATACATAACACAAGGCAAAGGGATTTCCATTCACCGCGCCGAATGTCCGAATTTTATCGGCATGGTCAGACAGAATCCGGAACGCGTCATTGACGCGGATTGGGGTGAAATACCGACCGCCGCGGTTTATGCCGTGGGTGTCGTCGTGGAATGTAACAACCATGCCGGATTACTGCGTGACATCATGGAAATTCTTAACCATGCGTCGATTAACGTTACGGCGGCGAACACCTTGTCAAGGCAGGACCCGGCGGTCCTGATCTTCACGTTGGAAGTCTCCGACATGAAGCATCTGCAGCACGCGCTGCAACTGATAAACAACATTCCTTCGGTAAGAAACGCGCGCAGGGCTTAGGAAAATGCTGATTAACCGGATATTTCATGCCGATTGAACGGCGGCGACGCAATAGGGCATGTCTGCTGCATTGCGCTTGTTTTGTCTCCTTGACATATTGACTTATATGCCTCGGTTCCTGCGCTCCGTGCGCCTTGCGCTTCATCCCGCACAGACAATTAATCAGCATTTTCCCTGGTTTCCGATTCCAAACTTCTGATAATACTACGAACATAATATAATAATATTCAGCTTATCTGATATATAATTTTAATAAGGTTTACCACATCATCATAAGCGCCCTTTGCTATCTTTCTAATAGAATCAATTTATATTTACATTCGGGTATTTTTTCGCCATATCATGGAAAAAATCAAGCAGAGCGTCCTAATCTGGCGCGCGACGTAAAAATTTTGGAAAAAGGTTGACATAGGAACGCCGGCGTCCTCGTCGGCGGAAAATAACATCTAAAATTCAAATTCCATAAATCATTTCAATTGCGCCTGGATGATTTCTTGAATTTATACTCCTTCGAAGCTTCCCGCCGGCGAGGATGTCAGCGTTCCTGGTATGCTGTACGACAATGGCGGCACGGTGCGTGAAATCGCGACAGGTGTTGGGAAAGGGAGTTCACGAGCGCCGCGCAGCACAGCGATTCGCCGTACAGACATTCAACACCGCTTTCATGGTTCCGCCAGGCGCGCGGCATTTCTTTAGTAAATTGCAGATTATTCAATGTTTCCAGGAAAAACATGTTATAAATATTAATTGCTTGATCTTTATACAGGATGGGTGTAGATAAAAAAGATGGTTACGCTACAGTATATGGGTTTCTTTTCAGACATCATCCCACATATTGTATGCAGCCATACATATCTGAACAAATACCATCTTTTTTATCTATGCCCTTAATTTAATAAGGAGTTCCAACATGCAAAAAACGATTTTTGTGGTGGACGATAACGATACGAATTTATCCATGGCAAAAGAAGCGTTGAAAGAACAATACCAGGTTATGACGCTTCCCTCGGCGGCAAAAATGTTCGTCCTCATAGAAAAGGTTACGCCGGATTTGATTTTATTAGATATTGAAATGCCTGAAATGGACGGATTTGAAGCGTTGCATATTTTAAAAGAAAACGCCGTCTGGGCCGACATACCGGTCATATTCCTTACAGGTATGACGGACGCCGCCGTCGAAGTCCGCGGTTTTCAGCTGGGCGTGGTGGATTTTATAACCAAGCCATTTTCGTCACCCGTATTGTTGAACCGTATAGAGACACATTTGGATATAGACGGACTGATCCGCGAACGCACGACAAGGCTTCAACAAAGAACAGAACAGCTTCAGCGTTTACAAAACGGCATAGTGTTCGTTTTGGCGGACATGGTGGAAAATCGTGATCATGGCACCGGAGGCCACGTGGAACGCACGACGTCATACATGAAAATATTGATAAATTCCATGGTGGAACGCGGTTTACACGCCGACGCGATTGCCGAAATGGATCTGGATTTACTGGTTTCATCCGCGCGGTTGCATGATGTCGGTAAAATTTGCATTTCTGATACTATCCTGAACAAGCCCGATATGCTGACCAAAGAAGAATTTGTGATTATGCAAACCCACACTACTAAAGGCGGAAATATTATCGATCAAATTGTTTCCCGAACAGGGGATGACGAGGCGTTTTTACGCAACGCCAAATTTTTTGCGGGTTATCACCACGAACGATGGGATGGAAGCGGCTATCCATACGGACTAAAAGGAACGGACATCCCTCTCCAGGGGCGGGTCATGGCATTTGTAGACGTATATGACGCGCTTGTTTCCGAAAGGCCCTACAAAAAGCCCTTTACGCACGATGAAGCGGTCGGAATCATTATGGAAAACGCAGGAAAACAATTCGCTCCGGATATTGCGGAAGTGTTTTACGATGTTAAGGATAAGGTCAAGGCGGTACAACTGAATTATGAGTACGCATATGAAAGCAGTCTTTCAGACTAAGAATGAACTTTGCGCGGGTTGTAACAGATGCGTCCGAAACTGCCCGATAGAGATGGCCAATATAGCCTATCAGGACGAATACGGCCATATTAAAGTTAAACTTGATGCCGAAAAATGCATATCATGCGGCCGTTGTTATATCGCGTGTAAGCATAAAGCGAGGCATTATGAAGATGATACCGCGCGCTTTTTTAGTGACTTGTCGGAAGGAATTTCGATATCTCTTATCGCCGCGCCCGCCATTCGAATCAATATACCGGAATATAAAAAACTGTTTACTTATCTTAAAAGGCTTGGCGTTAAAAAAATATATGACGTATCGCTGGGCGCCGATATTTGTGTTTGGGCGCATGTAAAGCATATCGAAAAAAACGGACCGACGCCTTTAATAACCCAGCCGTGTCCGGTAATAGTGAACTATTGTGAAATTTACCGACACGATTTACTGGAATACCTGTCGCCGGTGCACAGTCCGATGGGTTGTGTTTCAATTTACATGAAAGAATACGAAGGTATTACGGACAGGATAGCCGCGCTTTCGCCGTGCGTTTCCAAAACGTGTGAATTTGAGAGTACGGGGCTGGCGCAATACAATGTTACCTTTTCAGGTCTGATTAAGTTTTTAAAAACGAACGATATAAAGCTTCCGCAGGAAGAAACCGGGTTCGACCACATGGAAAGCGGCATCGGCTCTTTATTCCCCATGCCTGGCGGCCTTAAAGAGAATCTGGAGTTTTACCTGGGAAATAAACTTATTATTGATAGAGCGGAAGGCTATGGAGTATTTGAAAATCTGAATACTTATGCCAATTCCCCGAAAGAATTGCGGCCGCATATTTTTGACGTATTGAACTGCCATGACGGCTGTAATATTGGCACCGCCTGCGAGCAGTCGGTCAACCTGTTTAAAATCAACCGTACGATGGATAAAAACAGGAACGCGGCCACGGATAATCGTAATAAAGAATACTTCGAGTCAGTATATAAGCGATATAACGATACCCTGGACGCGTCGCGCTTTTTCAGGGACTACCAGGCCGTTTCCACCACGTTTCCACCGATAACCGATGAGGATATAGAAAAAGCCTTTGAATTGCTGGGTAAAACGGATGAAGAGAAACAGCATTTGGACTGCGATGCCTGCGGCAGTGAAACATGCCACAATATGGCGAGAAAAATAGCCCTCGGCGTGAATATTCCCGTTAATTGCATGGTAATGGCCATGGAAGCCGCCAAAAATGAACATGAACAAAACCTTGCCGCTCATGAACAACTCTCAATGATGGAAAAAATGCGCGAGGTTGACGAGCGCATGCGGGTCATGCTTGATGTTAACCCTCATATAAACATAGTTTTCAACAATCAATTTAAAGTTTTCGACTGCAACGCCGCGGCAATAAAATTCCTGGGGTATGAAACGAAAGAGGAATTTATCGCAAAATTCGCGAAACGCATTACACAAAGCATACCGCCGTACCAATCTAACGGACGGCCGTCGATTCCTTTAAGCGAAAGATTTGCGACGGCGGTAAAGGAAGGATCCGTACGATTTGAAACAGATATGGTTATGGCAGGTGAAATGCGAACTTTAGATGTAAATTTTAAAAGGATTCCATACGAAGACAGCTTCGCCATAGTTGGTTATGTTTTCGACATGACCGATATACACAGACGGGAGATGGAACTGAAGAGCGCGCGCGAGACGAACGAACTTCAGTTAGCCAAGGTGAACCTGGTGGTTAAGGCCACTAAAATCGGTTTATGGGATATGGAAATCGTACAAGACGATCCGACCGATCCGTCAAACGTTTTTACATGGTCGGACGAATTCAGGCATATGTTGGGATTTTCAGACGAAACTGATTTTCCCAATGTGCTCGGCAGTTGGAGCGATCGCCTGCATCCGGAAGACAAAGGCAAGGCGCTGGAAAAGTTTGAAAAACATTTGCTGGATACGACCGGCAAAACACCTTACGATGTCGAATACCGGATAGCAAAGAAAGACGGTAAATATGCGCATTTTCATGCTTCCGGCGAAACCATTCGCGATGAAAACGGAAAAGCTCTTCGCATAGCGGGATCGCTGATGGATATAACGGAAACGAAAAATATGTTGCTGGATACGGAAAAACAGCGAATAGCCGCGGAAGCCGCAAATAAGGCAAAAAGCACCTTCCTTAGCACCATGAGCCATGAAATTCGTACGCCTATGAACGCTATTTTAGGTATTACGGAAATCCAGCTCCTGGATGAAAAGCTCGAAAAAAACACCCGGGACGCTTTCGATAAAATTTACGCTTCCGGAGATATGCTGCTGGGCATCATCAACGACATATTGGATCTTTCTAAAATTGAAGCGGGAAAGCTGGAATTATTGATCGACGACTACGAAGTCGCAAGTTTGATCAGTGATACCGCCCAGTTAAATATGATGCGCATCGGCAGTAAGCCGATTGATTTTGAACTTTTCGTAGATGAAAACATGCCGGCGGTCTTATCGGGCGACGAGCTTCGCGTTAAGCAGATTTTTAACAATTTACTTTCAAATGCGTTTAAATATACGTCGGCCGGCAAGGTCAGTTTATCCGTTTACGCGGAAACCAACGATGATAACGATGACGACAATAAAACAATAATGATTATCAGCATCAGCGATACCGGGCAGGGTATGACAAAAGAGCAGATAAACAGTCTGTTTGATGAGTATTCCCGGTTTAACATGCAATCCAACCGCACAACCGAAGGCACCGGGCTTGGTATGAGCATTACGCAGAATCTGATACGCCTGATGGGCGGCACTATTTCTGTAGAGAGCGAACCGGGCAAGGGTTCCACGTTTGTCGTGCGCCTGCCCCAGGGCAGGGCGGATTCCGCCGTATTGGGGCGGGGAATGGCCGAAAACCTGCACCAGTTCCGCACCAGCAGCAGGGCGCAGATGAAAAGGGTGCAGATCGCCCGTGAGCCCATGCCATACGGTAGCGTTTTGATCGTGGACGACGTGGAAACGAATATATATGTCGCCAGGGGACTCATGGCGCCATACGGTTTGAAGATCGACTCGGCGGACGGCGGTTTTGCGGCGATCGAAAAAATTAAGCGCGGCAAGGTTTATGACATTGTGTTCATGGATCATATGATGCCGAAGATGGACGGCATTGAAGCGACGAAAATATTGCGGGATATGGGTTATAAACATCCCATAGTCGCGCTAACCGCAAACGCCGTGTCAGGGCAGTCGGACATATTTTTAGGAAATGGTTTTGAAGATTATATTTCAAAGCCGATAGACATACGCCAGCTAAACAATGTTTTAAACAAACTGATACGCGACAGGCAACCGCCCGAAGTAATAGAAGCCGCAAGGCGGCAGGCGGCGGTTAAGAATGGACAACCGGCTGAAAATGAACCGCAGGCGTTTGTGGACCCGCGTTTTGCCGAAGCTTTCGTGCGGGATGCGGCCAAATCCATGGCGGCGCTGGAGGCAATTAATGAAAAACACGGCGCATATAATGAAAATGACATACGTACATACGTCATTCATGCGCATGGAATGAAAAGCGCGCTGGCAAACATCGGCAAAATGGAACTTGCCGCCGTCGCTCTAAAACTGGAGAAGTCGGGCAAGAATGGGGATACCGAAACAATAAAAAACGAAACACCGGCGTTTCTGGATTCATTGCGTGACGTGATTGAGTGCCTAACACTGAAAAGCGAAACGGCGGACGACGAGGCGGCGGATGACGAAGATTCGTCGTATTTGCGTGAAAAGCTGTCGGCGATTAAAGCGGCATGTGAAAGGTACGACGAAAAATCCGCGGATATTATATTGGCGGAAATGAGAGAAAAAACATGGTCACGGCCGACCAAAGAAATATTGAAAAAGATTTCCGGATATTTGCTGCACAGTGATTTCGACGAGGTTTTGAAAGCCGTGGACAAGATTACGAAAACGGCGCAAAGAACAGCATGATTAAGAAAATTCAGACAATTGCAATTATTTACCTCTCGGCGTTGATTTTTGCCTCGTGCGGCGGCGACCCCAACGGTATAGGACTGGAGGAGTGGAATCCCTACACCTCCTATA
>Ga0082212_10002929_pt1 | contig 24497 bp, 22 predicted proteins | sample TergutNt197P3_FD_71548 | JGI IMG/M metagenome (GOLD analysis project Ga0082212, IMG submission 71548) | Neocapritermes taracua P3 segment gut microbial communities from Petit-Saut dam, French Guiana - Nt197 P3 | ecosystem: Host-associated > Arthropoda: Insects > Digestive system > Gut ... | reverse complement strand
GGTAGAATATTCAATTCATATCCGATGGTTAAAATGATCAACTCGTTCAATCCGCGTGTATTCATCAAAGCGCCGATATACAGGCTGTGTTTCCAACTTTCACCCACAAAACGGGCAGTCAAAGTTGCTCCGCCTAATTTTCCTAAAATGGCAAATACAATGAACATTCCGCAGGTGAGCCATAATTCCGGAGTATTCAACAATCCGATTTCCGTTTTCAATCCGGTAGAAACGAAAAACAAAGGAAGAAAAAGGGAGATGGCAACACCCTCTACTTTTTCGGACATAATCTTGCGGAATTTAATATCGGCAGGCATGATTATTCCCGCCATGAAAGCGCCAAACAAAGGATGCAAACCCAATATTTCCGTAAAAAATGATGATCCGATTAAAACAAAAAAGATGAAGGCGACCAAACGTTTGTCCATCACTTCCTCGTTGTGATATACTTGTCCGACCATTCGGAGGAAAGGGCGAACAAGCATAAACATAATCAGTAAGTAAACAACCGAAAAAAGAATGGTGTAAATTGCGCTTAAAAAACTGTTTGTTTGAGCAATCGCTACAACAATCGCCAGCATACACCAGGCGGTGATGTCACCGTTAGCTGCACTGGCTAAGGAAATCGTTCCCAATTTTGATTTGGTAAGTCCTTTTTCCTGAATAATTCGCGCCAATACCGGAAAAGCCGTAACGCTCATTGATATTCCTACGAACAGTGCGAAAGGAAGAAAAGGCGTTTGACCGGCTGCATATTTATCGTAAACAAAATACGCAATCAACATCCCTAAGAAAAAAGGAATAATAATACTCGTATGACTTATCAGAATTGTTTCTTTCAGTTTTTTTCGCACTTGATCGATATCCAACTCCATACCGATAACGAACATAAAAAGAATCAATCCGAATTGACTCAAGAGCGTGATATTTCCCAAAGAACTGATCGGAAAAAGGAAAGCGGATATTTGAGGGAAAAAATAACCAAGAATTGACGGGCCCAGTATGATGCCTGCCAAAATTTCACCCACGACAGTCGGTTGCCGCATTAGCCGGAAAAGTCCGCTAAAAATACGGCAGAAAAGAAGAATGACCAATATTTGCAGCAGAAGAATACCGAAAGGGGATTGAACTTGCTCTACAAAAAGGTTTGTAAAGATGTCCAATCCCTCCAACAGATTTTCCGGTGCAGCAGTAGTGTTTGTAACCGCTTCGGCTTTCTGATGACTTTTACCCGTTTTGGCAACAGCATACATCAGCGAGCCGAAGAGTACAATCATTACGACATAAAAGATGATATTCTTCGTCCCTTTTTTCATTTAGCACCTCTCCCCCAGCCTCTCTCCACAAGGGAGAGGGGAGAATGGGAAAATTTATTTCTTATTTTTTATTTACAACTTCCTTGCACCGTCTTTAATCACCACATCATACACTTTCGGACGGAAACCGAATGTTTTTTCGTAAGCATCCGATGTGTTTTTTATAAAGGCTTCTACTCTGTCGTCTTCCACTAAGTTGATGGTACATCCGCCGAAGCCGCCGCCCATCACGCGCGAACCGGTTACGCCCCATTTCTTTGCCTGATCGTTCAGGAAATCCAACTCGGGACAGCTCACTTCGTATTTTATACTCAAACCTGCATGCGTTTCATACATTTTTTGACCAACTGTTTCGTAATCATCTTTTTTCAACGCTTCGCAGGTATCCAACAGCCGTTGAATTTCTTCAATCACAAATTCCGCCCGCATATAATCTTCTTCGCTGACTTTGTCCTTTACGGCTTTCAATGCTTCCAAGTTCGTATCGCGCAACAGTTTGACCTCCGGATGGGTTTTAGCAATTTCAGCAACCACCCTCTCGCAGGATTCACGGCGCTTGTTGTATGCCGATGAAGCCAATTCATGGGAAACCCCTGTATTAATTAGAATCAATTGATAGCCCAAAGGTTTAAAAGGAACATATTCAAATTCCAAAGAACGGCAATCCAAGCGGAGCAAAGAGCCTTCTTTTCCCAATAAAGAAATGAATTGATCCATGATTCCGCATTTCACGCCTACGTAGTTGTGTTCGGTAGCTTGTCCGATTAGAGCCAACTCTTGACGAGTAAAGCCCAATCCGTATTGGTCGTTCAAGGCAAAACCGACGGCGCTTTCCAAAGCAGCCGACGACGACATCCCTGCGCCCAAGGGAACATCACCGGAAATCACAATGTTGAAACCCGGAACTGTTTTTCCTTTTTTGATCATTTCCCGACATACGCCGAAAATGTACTTTGCCCATCCTTCCGCCGGTTTATCCGCTTCGGTTTTTATTCCGAATTCTGACGATTCGTTCAAATCAAGGGCAAAAGCATTCACACGTTCGCTTCCGTTGGGCTGGATCACACAATACATGGCTTTGTCGATAGCGCCCGGAAGCACAAATCCCCCATTGTAATCGGTATGTTCGCCGATTAAATTGATACGGCCCGGAGAGGTATAAAGCGTTCCGCCTGCTCCAAATAACTCACTGAATTTTGATTTAATTTTTGTAGTATCCATATATGTTTAATAATAAAATGAAATTTGACATCAAAATTAATTAAAAATATGGTTTTTTCATAAAAAATTGAATTAATTTTGTATTTTTATTGATGAAACTATTACTTCATACTTGTTGTGCACCCTGCTCTGCAGCGATTATCGAATACTTGCTCGCACAGGGAATCCGTCCGGTTTTGTTTTATTTTAATCCGAATATTTATCCGCAAACAGAATATGAAATGCGCAAAAACGAATGTACACGCTATGCCCAATCCTCAGGACTACAAATCATTGACGGGGATTACAACCACGCAGACTGGCTGCAAACCATCGCCGGTCTTGAAAGCGAACCGGAGCGCGGAAAGCGTTGTCTTTCCTGTTTCAAAATGCGTTTGCTCGTTGCTGCTCGCTTGACGCACGAAAAAGGTTTGGATACATTTGCCACCACTTTGGCTTCTTCGCGGTGGAAAGACTTGGATCAGATTGCCGAAGCGGGAAATTGGGCTGCCGGACAATTTCCCGATGTCCGTTTTTGGGCAAAAAATTGGCGGAAAGACGGTTTAAGCGAACGCCGCCGTATCTTACTACAAGAGAACGGATTCTATAACCAAACTTATTGCGGATGTGAGTTTAGTAGGGAAAATAAGTAGTTTTTTTTATCTTTGCAGTTTATTCAATTAAAAATTAAGAATTAAGAATTAAAAAATTAGTATTATTTGTTATATTTATTATCTGTTTGTTTACAGGTAATGCACAGGATACGCCTTTGGAAATAAAATACAAGGCTTGGGATATGCATGCCTTGCGGTATTATCCGTTCACACAACCGGCAGATACTTTTATGCAACAAGTGATTAATCAAAATCATATCCCAATAGAAGAAACCACTGGTCATTATGAGAAGATGGCCATTGATTGGGTCGTGAACAAACAATTTCTTGCCAACGAAATCAACCGTTCAACCGCTAAACAAAATCTCATATACAAGCATATTTTGCTACCTTACAACGCATGGCTTGGTTATGCTCGTTCCATTCGGGAGGATTCGCCCAATTTGAATTTAACGCTATTTTTATCGGAACACCATTCAAAAGAAAATCAGCCAAATCATTTTTCCGTCCAAACTCCCTTAGAATGGGCGGGAACGGAAAATATTCAATATTATTTGGACGAATGGCTGGGAGAAGTTGATATATGGAAAGAACAGAGCGAAGTCTTTTTTACTGTTATTAAAAGTCCGTTGGCAAAAGATGCCGGAAAAATCTACCGATACTTTTTTTCTTCCCGTATCGAAACCGACAGTATTCCGGTTTATGAAATTGCGTTCTTCCCTCAAAAGCCCAGAGATACAGCATTTGAAGGATATTTATATATTTCCGTTGATAATTTGATACCGGTAAAAGCAGTATTTACACTGAATCCCCGCGTGAAAAAATCACCTGCAAAAACGGTGCTGTTCACTCAAACTCCTCAAAAAAAAGTAATGCAGTTGATAGTTGGAGATGAAATAACCATGGGTTTACAAGCTGAACAGGTTCGCGTGCAGGAAAACAATCCGCCGGATTCAACTTCTTCCGGTTACTTAAGTCCGGCTCAAAAAGAAATATCCGGATTAGTTGAAGAAGCTCGGCATACACGCGCTTATTTGAATTTGCAAAACACCATATCGTTGGCATTGACCGATAAGATTGGTATTTTTAATAATTATTTAAATTTTGGACCCATCACCCAAATGCTCAGTTATAATTATATGGAGGGGATTCGGTTGCGGACAGGGGGATTCACTTCACAAAACCTCAGCAAGCAAATAACCGCCGGTGGCTATCTTGCTTACGGAACTGCCGATAACCGGTGGAAATATCGCGGAGACCTTATTTTCACTCCTCATTCGACAAACCGCCTGCAATTTACATATTTAAATGATCTGAATATTCCGGGATATAATGCTTTAGAATATAAACGCGACCAAATTTTCTACTCTTTGACCAAATACAATACGGTAAATATGTCGCTTCAAAAAATCGGACAGTTGAGTTATGAAATGGAAAAACTTAAATGGTATTCTTTGAAATTACATGCTAAATATATATACGATCAGCCCTTGGGAATTGTTAAATATGAAACGATGAATAATGAAACGTCCGCTACCGTTAATGATATTACGACTACGGAAGTAGGCGTGTCGTTCCGGTTTTCACCCAAAGAAAGATATGTCCGAATCAAAGAACAGCGGCTCGTTTTTCGCTCTCCGGACGTGGATTTTTGGTTCAATCACCGGATAGGTTTCAAAGGAATATTTGGGTCGGACTATAACTACCACATCACCGATGCGGGCGTTTTCAAGTCTTTCGATCTGCCGGCAGATGTTGGTTCGTTTAAAGTTCGGGTTTCCGGAGGAAAAGTTTGGAATACGGTTCCCTTTCCACTGTTGTTCATTCCGGCAGGAAATCAAACGTATATTTTTGATAATAAGAACTATAACTTGATGCGCTTTTATGAATTTACTACCGATCGGTTTGTTGCCGGAAATACGGAGTTACAAATGAATTGGTCGCCGGTTAAATTATTTAGACCCAAAAGCGCAATGAAAACGCAGGGCGGGATTAAAGCCATTTACGGACCTCTGTCCGATGCCAACAATCCGCAGCTGCATCCGGAATTATTTGTTTTTAACCATGGTGTTGAACCCTTAGGGGAAAAGCCTTACGCAGAGGCTCACATCGGGCTATCCGGTATTCTGAAATATGTTCGAGTCGATTATGTCTATCGGCTGACCTACCGGAATGATTACCGCACCAGAGGTTCACTGTTGTTTTCGCTTGCTTTGGGAATGTAAAAGCAATGTACGAAATTTCTCACAATACTTTTAAGACAATCTATACTTTCAACACCATTCCTTCGTTGGCGAGAATGGTATTGGGAAATACTTCTCTTGCTTCATCTAAAAGGATCTTTTCATTTGTGATTCGGGCAGAAAAATGAGCAATGACCAATTTTTTCACTTGAGCTGCTTGGGCAATCAGCGCCGCTTGGCGAGCAGATGAGTGATAGGTTTCTTTGGCACGTGTGGCGTCTTCGTGGCTGAATGTCGCCTCGTGGTAAAGCATATCAACTCCTTCCACAATGGGAATAATCTTTTCGTGGTAAGCCGTATCCAAGCAGTAAGCATACCTGCGGGGCGGTTCGGCGGGACGGGTGAAAATCCGGTTGGAAATGGTTTCTCCTTCGGGTGTAACGAAATCGGCTCCGGCTTTAATGGATTCAATTCGGCATACAGGAACTTGGTGGAAGTCAATCATTTCACGAATAATATGCGGACTTTTGGGCTTTTCTTCAAACAGAAATCCCGCACAAGGCACGCGATGTTTCAACGGAATGGTAGAGACTTTCAAAGTACGGTCTTCAAAAATCAGTTCGTTTTTGCTCGGATTGAATGCATTGAAAAACACCTTATACGGCAGTTCCCTGCAAAAATAATCCAATAGCGGCTGGAAGATTTTCTCGGCATCGGATTGGGCATAGATATGCAGGTCGGCTGTCCGCCCCAGCAATCCCAAAGTAGAAATCAGTCCGGGCAAACCCAAGCAGTGGTCGCCATGCAAATGCGAAATGAAGATGTGATTGAGTCGCTGGAATTTTAGTTTCATAGCGCGAAATTGCAGTTGCGTACCTTCTCCGCAATCAATCATAAACAATTTATCCCGCAAATTAATCACTTGCGAACTTAGAAAATGTCGCGTAGTTGGAACCGCCGATCCGCAACCCAAAATATTTACTTCAAAATGTTCCATTCAATCTCTTAATCAATTCCTATCCATTTATGTATCTGTAAACTCAATCGCCATTCGGGACGCTGTTTGATTTGCTCTACGCAATAATCAATGTTTGCTTTTGTTTCCGCTTGATTTTCCGTAAAAACAGGACTGAGGAAATAGTAAGCGGCTTCCGGTAAGGATTTTACCTGCGGAATGCAATCGTTTTTCCGCACCGGCAAACGAACTTCATCAACTTGCGGATTGATTTTTTGGGCATATTCCGTATCCCCTTTCGGACTTACCACCGTATAGTCCAACATCGGTGACAAAGGTTTATGACCGTTGCTTTCAATGGCTTGAAAAAATCCGTTTTGTTTGAAAAACAGCAAACATTCGTCCGTCAGTTGCAAGGTAGGTTCGCCGCCTGTCCAAACAATCCATCGGCACGGGAACTGCCTGATATGTTGTAAAATTTCTTCCCAAGACATCTCTTCGCCTCCCGAAAAATCCGTATCGCAAAAATCACATTTCAGATTGCATCCGCTCAACCGGATGAAGATAGACGCCGCTCCCTGCCTGCCGCCTTCGCCCTGCAAAGAATAAAATATCTCCTTCACTTTAAGGCTCATAGATGCACGAAGTCTGAGGGGTTTCGCTCACTTCAACCGCATACAGTTCGGGAATTTCCGGTTTGAATTGTTCATACAAAAAGCGGGCAATATTTTCGGAAGTAGGTGTTTCGGGTACCCGGTCGTTCAGATGCCGGTGGTCTAAGTTTTCGTCGATAAACTGCTTGACGGTTTTCAATGCTTTGTAGTCTTTCACAAAGCCGCATTCGTCCAATGTCACCGACTTCAAGTGAACGGTGACAAGGTAATTGTGTCCATGCATTCGGGCGCAAGGATGGTCTTCCGGAAGAAGATCCAAAATATGCGAGGCAGAGAACGAAAATTGTTTACTTATTTTATACATTGTCAAATCTTTAATTTAAGTGTAATGTTAATTCTATTAAGACTGTCTCAAAAGAGTATGTCATCCCGCGCTTGACACGGGATCCCCAGTATTATCAGGAGATTGCGGGTCAAGCCCGCAATGACAAACATTGCAAAAAGACTTTTGAGGCAGTCTCAAAAGGTTTACAAAGTTAGTAAAAAAATATGACAAATTTGTATTTCTTCATTGTACAGGCAAGATTGACGCATTTATTTTTATCAATCCAATTATTTTCCTTACTTTTACTCCCGCTTTCGTTTAATTTTGGACTTAATATATCTCATTATGGCTAACATAAAACCGCTTCAATTAATTAAAAACGACCCTTGGCTCGAACCCTATAGGGAGGCAATTGAGGGACGGTACCGGTATTTCCAAAGTAAAGAAAAAGAATTGACGCAAGACGGAAAAATCAGTTTGAGTGAGTTTGCATCGGGATATCTTTATTTTGGATTACACTTGACTACTGATGGTTGGGTTTTCAGGGAATGGGCGCCCGGAGCTACAGACATTTATCTTATCGGCGATTTTAACCAATGGGAAGAACAGGAAGCCTACCGGCTCAGCCGGATTGACAACGGCGTGCTTGAGATTATACTACCTGCTCATGCTTTGCATCATGGTGATTTGTATAAATTGAAAATACATTGGCAAAACGGTAGCGGCGAACGCATTCCGGCTTGGACGCGCAGGGTTGTGCAAGACGAACAGACGCATATATTCAGTGCGCAAGTGTGGTCGCCTGAAAATCCTTACCGGTTTCAAACGCGGTCGTTTGTTCCGAACACTTCGCCCCTGCTGATTTACGAATGTCACATAGGAATGGCGAGCAGTGAGGAAAAAGTAGGAACTTACAGGGAATTTACCCGCGATATTTTGCCCCGTATTAAAAAAGACGGATACAATGCCATTCAAATAATGGCGATTCAGGAACACCCGTATTACGGCTCGTTTGGTTATCACGTATCTAATTTTTTCGCTGCTTCTTCCCGCTTTGGGACTCCGGAAGAATTGAAGGAACTGATTGATAGCGCCCACGCTTTGGGAATAGCCGTAATCATGGATGTTGTCCATTCTCATGCCGTTAAAAATGAAATTGAAGGATTAGGACGGTTCGATGGAACGTATAATCAATATTTTCATAGCGGAAGCCGGCGGGAACATCCGGCTTGGGATTCGCTCTGTTTCGATTACGGAAAAAATGAAGTTCTGCATTTTCTTTTATCCAACTGCAAATTTTGGATGGAAGAATATCGTTTCGACGGATTCCGTTTCGATGGCGTAACCTCTATGTTGTATTACAGTCATGGTTTAGAGGAATCTTTTTCCAATTACGGCGATTATTACAATGGCAATCAAGACGGCGATGCTGTTTGCTATTTGACTTTGGCAAATCAATTGATACATCAGGTAAATAAACACGCGATCACGATTGCGGAAGAAGTCAGCGGAATGCCCGGATTGGCCGCTCCTGTAAAAGCCGGCGGCTATGGTTTTGACTACCGAATGGCAATGAATATTCCCGACTATTGGATAAAAATTATCAAGGAGAAAAAAGACCAGGATTGGTCTGTTCAAGGAATATGGTGGGAAACAACCAATCGGCGTGCCGATGAAAAAACCGTTTCGTATGCTGAGAGCCACGATCAAGCTTTGGTCGGTGACAAAACCATTATTTTCCGCTTGATCGACTCCGAAATGTACTGGCACATGATGACCGACGATTCCAATATGACGGTCGACAGGGGAATTGCCTTGCATAAAATGATAAGGCTTGTTACGGCGTCCACGATTAATGGGGCATACCTTAATTTTATGGGAAACGAATTCGGACACCCCGAATGGATTGACTTCCCCCGTGAAGGCAACGGATGGTCTTATAAATATGCACGTCGGCAATGGCATTTGGTCGATAATCCGGATTTGAAATACCGCTTTCTCGGCGATTTCGATAGGGAGATGCTTTACTTGATAGGTGGCATGAAAAATTTTCAGTCAACCCCTATCCATAAAATATGGGATAACGATAAAGATAAAATTCTTGCTTTCCGCAGGGAAGATTTAATTTTCGTGTTCAATTTCAATCCGGTAACTTCGTTTTCCGGTTATGGATTTTTAGTCCCGCTGGGCAAATACCGCACTGTTTTGAATACCGATAATCCGGCTTTTGGAGGCTTTGGATTGAATGACGATTCGGTCGATCATTTTACGGTCTATGATGCCCTCTATGCAGCAGAGAAAAAAGAATGGCTCAAACTGTATCTTCCGGCACGTACCGCAATGGTGTTGATAATTGATAAAAACTGTCATCCCGCGCTTGACGCGGGATCCCCAGGATTATCAGGGGATTGCGGGTCAAGCCCGCAATGACAAAAAATTCTTAATTCTTATTTAAAAAATGCTTTATCCTTTAAAATTTGAACCGATACTGAAAGAAATCATTTGGGGGGGCGATGAAATTTGTCGCTTCAAAAACCTGCAACCTCAACGCGATGGTATTGGTGAAAGTTGGGAGATTTCGCATGTTGAAGACAATGTCTCGATTGTTGCCAACGGGGAGTTGAAAGGGAAATCACTCGAAGAACTCATTGAAACCTATCGGGAAAAACTTTTGGGTGAAAAAGTCATCGAACGTTTTGGAACCACTTTTCCCCTGTTGGTCAAATTCATTGATGCCCGTCATTCGCTTTCCGTTCAGGTACACCCCGACGACCTGTTGGCAAAAAAACGGCACAACTCTTTTGGAAAAACCGAAATGTGGTATGTGATTCGTGCAGCGCAGGATGCTTTCCTGTATTCAGGATTTGAAAAACCCATAACGCCGGAAGAATATGTCAAAAGTTTGGAAGACGATACCTTTGTGGATTACCTGCAACGTCACGAGGTAAAGCCCGGCGATGTGTTTTTTCTGCCTGCCGGTCGTGTTCATGCCATTGGCGCCGGATGTTTTATTGCCGAAATTCAGCAAACTTCCAACATCACTTACCGTATTTATGATTATAATCGGAGAGATGCCCATGGGAATCCCCGCGAACTACATACAGATTTAGCCAAAGATGCCATTGATTATGCAATATATCCCGACTATAAATTGGATTACGTTTCCGGACAACAGCCGGTTCAGAAGCTTGTTTCTTGTCCGTATTTCACCACCAATCTGATTGAAGGAAACAAAGGCGATGAAATTCAATCGGCGCATCCCGATTCGTTTGTCATTTACATAGGTTTGGAGGGAAGTGTACGATTGACCGACTGCTATGGTTATTCCGTAGAAATCCGGCAGGGCGAAACCGTTCTGCTTCCGGCAGAAAATCGCTCGACGACTTTGTCGTTCAAAGAAAGTGGAAAATTGTTGGAAACGTTTATTTAATTATAGCGAGCGGCAGGTTAATCCGAACCCAACCAATTCCTGTTATGAACCCGCATGGTATTTTTACTGAAATATAAATCATCTTTGTCGGGAATCGCTATCTCGTAGGATTTTCCTGTACGGACGGTTAATTTGGTGTCTCGCAACCAGGGATTATATTCTTTCAGTAACATATAATTCAACCCGTATTGTTGAGAAAAGGCAGCAAGGTCGGGAATCGTTTGTGAAACAGCCACCTTTTGCAGGGAAACCGGAGGATACAAATTTTCCTTTTTCAGGACAAATCCATATAAATACGGATTTTCAAACACTTGCTTGATTGCCATAATACGAAATACATACCGGGAGGTTTCCGAAACCAACAACAAATCAAATGCAGAATTAACCTGCTGGCTGCTTAAAGAAGAACTTATTCTGCCCATACCGGCATTGTAAGATGCTGCAACATTTACCCAGTCTCCGTATCGTGAATAGGCATTTTTCAAATAACGGCAAGCCGCTTCCGTTGCCTTTTCGATGTGATAGCGTTCATCGACTTCTGAGTTGATTTCCAATCCCAACTCTTTCCCTGTCGATTCGAGGAGTTGCCAAAATCCGGCGGCACTTGCCGTCGACAACGCCCGAATGTCGAGATTGCTCTCTATAACGCAGAGGTATTTGAAATCGTCGGGAATATTATTTTTCTGCAAAATCGGTTCGATAATCGGGAAATATCGGTTGGCGCGTTTCAAGTACAACATCGTAGTGGCATGAAGATAGGTAAATGTATTTATTTCGCGATCGAAGCGTTCCCGCAAATCCAAGCGATCCAAAGCGATAGATTCTCCGCAAAAATCAACTTGACCGGGAATGGGTATTGAGGCGGTTTGCGATAAGACATACAATTGCTGTTCGAGTTCAACAATTTTATTTTCGAGTTCCGCTTCTTTATTGGATAAAAGAAATATACCCAACATCAATATGAATCCTGTTCCAAAAATCAAAAGTAAGTAATTCGTCCGTTTCATTTTTTTTATTCTAATATTGTTTATATGTTTCCCGTCATTGAAGATGTTTAAAAGTCCTTTAGTAACACTGTCATTGCGGGTTTGACCCGCAATCTCCCGATAATTAATTTTATTTTTTCAGGAGATCTCGCGTCAAGCGCGGGATGACAGATTTTTAAGACAAGCTCGCAATGACGGATATTTATTTAATTTTTCGCCCGCAACACATTGACTGCCCTTGATGCAGTACGTGATTTTCCGTTTGAATCTTTATATTCGACCACCACAATGTACACGCCGGTGGGAACAAATTTGCCATTCACCCGACCGTCCCAACCTTTGGCGGGATCACTCCATTGAAAAAGTAAATTTCCCCAACGATTATATACAGAGGCATTAAACGACATGACCGATGTGAAGGCAATTCTCAATTCATCATTTACTCCGAGGGAACTTCCCGGACTGAAAGCATTGGGAATTTTCGCGACCGTGCTGTTGATCATCACATTGAAGAACTGGGTGGTATCTTTGCAAACCGAACGGCTGTCACCGACTTCCAATTCCACCCGATAAAATCCATCCCGTTCAAAATTGTAATGTAAAATTTTGTTGATATAGCGAACTATGGTTGTCATTTCACCGGTGATACTGTCTCGTTCCGATATTTTCCAGATATAAGATGCGGCAACCGGTTCGTTGGCATAAGCCGTGAAGGTGTATTCTATCGGGGCGGAACCTCCCAAAGTCTCTCCCAAGGTATGCAATTCGTTGCTTGCGTGTTCTTTGCGTGTTTCTGCTGTGCCGTGTGCTTCTACTGCAATTGCCCGGTATTCTTCCGAACGAATGGCTTGAAGCATACCAAAATGTTCGGCAAACTGATCGCCGGTCAGGGTGAAATAGGTATTTGCGAGCGGCGCCGGAATCACAATTTCAGAAACCCATCCGCTCTGTTCTACGGTTTCTTCTTTCGGTATAAATTGTTTGTTATTCTCCTCCCAAACCTGTGTATTATATTCCAAATTATATGTCCGGGTAATATTACCGGGAGCGCCGGAAGGAAAATAATAGGTAAGCAAATCGGCTTCCACATCGGCTAAAATTTTCAGAAACATACACTTATCTTCTTCTTCGGATGCCTTTAAGTCAAAAAAACGGGGAAGATACCGGCTGTAGTCAATGATCCAAACATAACGCGGAAGCGCTTCGGTGGGCAAACCGACAAAATAGCCATAGCCATCTTGAACATCGGTAATGTATGACGAATTTCCCTCCTGAACGGAAGCAACCGGAACTGCATTGTTGGCATTTTCTCTGTATCGGTACCATTGATGCATTCCGGAATTAGCAGAAGTAAACCTGATTTGGGCGCCGGAAAGTCCGTTTAACAAATACACTTCCAAGCGGTTCTGCGTATCATTTACCTCCCGTAGAGGGACACCGCTTCCTCCGCTAACTGAGTATTGTGCAGTGAGCGGTGAAAAGAACCCCACCCATATCAGAAAAAGTATACTTCGTTTCATGCGTCAAATATATTATTTTTTTCTTATCTTTGTGGCAAATTATTTGAAATTATTAAAATTATGTCCAAACGGCTGTTTTTATTCTTTGTAATTTTATCTTTACCCTTTTATAACGTAAAATTGGTAAAAGCATTTTATCCGGAGTCCACTTTTTTTACTCAGGATGATAGTTTTTTTAATCATACTGTCGAACCGGGTCAAACAGTGTATTCTATTTCGGTCATGTATCATGTTTCCGTTGATGACATTCACCGATTGAATCCCGAAAGTAAAACGGTGATTCGCCCCGGCGATGTTTTGAAAATTCCGCAAGAATCGGGTTCTTATATTTATCACACGATTCAACCCCAAGAGACTCTTTACGGTGTTGCGCAAAAATACTACATGAAAGGTGGAGATATCATTGCAGTGAATCCGGGTTTATCCGCAAAAACTTTTTCAATCGGAAAAATCATCCGCATTCCAACCAATTTGGTTACATATCCGATACAGGGTGGTAATGAATTGATCAACAGTACCAGAACCAACGCTCTGTTGTCGCAGGTTTATCCTCCGAGAGAAGTCAACATTATCAAGATCGCGCTTTTGCTGCCTTTCGGGTGGAAAGAAAACAGCGTGCGAATGGTGGAATATTACGAAGGATTTCTGTTGGCAATGAAAGACATAAAAAAGGAAAACATTTCCGTAAATCTGCAAGTGTACGATATAGGAGCCGACACGAAAGCGATTCCGGAAATTTTCAATAAAAAAGATATGGAAGATATTCATTTGCTGATTGGCGGGCTTTCCGACGAACAAATCAAACTGCTTTCGCGCTTTGCCAAAGAAAAAAACATTCCATATATAATTCCTTTTGCTTCAAGAAGTAATGAGCCTTTCAATAATCCAAATATTTACCAGATAAATACGCCCCAATCTTTTCAGTATTCCAAAGCCTCTACGGCTTTTATCAATAAACACGGAAAAGATAATATCATTATTGTAACGGACGAAATGGGTGTATCCAATAACCAAAAAGAGTTTATCGATTTACTTAAACAGGATTTGCAAAACAAGAGAATTTCGTTTAAAATCGTTCATTTGGGAACTAATTTTATCAATGAAATGAAATCCTCATTAAGTAGTAATCAAAAAAATGTAATCATTCCCTGTGATGATTCCGCTGAAACTTTGTCCAAATTAATACCTCCTATGAAAACCATATTCGAAAGTCAGTCCGGACTATCGCCAACATTGTTTGGTTACGAGGCTTGGCAAGTTCACAGCACAAAATATTCCGACGATTTTTTTCGCTTAAATGCTACTTTTTATACGCGGTTCTATTCCGACCCGACTTCATCAAAAGTAATGGCTTTTTATAGCACTTTCTACAAGTGGTATTCAAGGGGTTTGGAGAATATTTTTCCAAAATACGGTATGTTGGGATACGATACGGGAATGTATTTTACACGACTTATCCATCAGTATGGCTCTCATTTTAATGCCAATATCAACGGTTTGAAATATACAGGCATACAAACCGATTTTTATTTTGAACGAGTGAATAACTGGGGCGGATTTATCAATACGAGTATGTATTTAATTAACTACAATCCAAATCATTCCATAAGCAAGAGTCGCGTTCAATGAAACAGATCGGGATTGTTGCTTTGATTATTTTCCTTTGCTGCGAAAACCAAATATATTCGCAGACCCGTTCATTTTCTCAAGAATGGTCGTATGGCGTTAACGGAGGTATTACTTTATCCAGAATGAATGTCAATTCTTATTTGAGCGTTCCCCAAGAACTGCTTCAACAGTATTCCGGAGGAATTGTGGTACGCTATATTTCCGAGAAACATTTTGGCATTCAAGGAGAATTAAATTACTCCCAGCGCGGATGGAAGGAACGAACCGATACGATATTTGTGAATCGCTATGCCCGCACACTGACCTATTTAGAGCTACCTGTTCTCACGCATATCTATTTCGATTTGGGAAAGCATGTCCGGTTGACTGTGAATTTGGGTCCGCAAGTCAGCTACTACATTAGCGAAAAAGAAATTGAAAGAGAGATAAACGACTTCGCACGAGATAATTCCTATTACGATCTTCCCGTTCAACGGCCTTTTGATTATGGTATAAAGGGAGCTATGGGACTCGAATTCCGTACAAAAACCGGTTCTATCATTCTCGACGGCAGGTATTATTTTGGGCTTTCCGATATTTTCAATAGCACAAAAGCAGATTTGTTTCAGGCTTCGCATCATCAAGTTATTGGGGTGAATATTACTTATCTTTTTCGATGAAATTACACTTTTTTAGCGGTGTTTTTTTGCCATATAAAAAAATATTTATATTTTTGCATTCAATAATAGAACTATCAATTTAATGATGCGTAGACATATTCAACACTCAATGAGGCTTTCTGTTTAAGAAAGCCCTTGGGTGTTTTTTCTTTTTTGTACGTGGCTTACAACAAAGTCATGAGGCGGCGCATTGAAATTACATGAGAAAAATATTAGTAACGGGAGGAGCCGGATTTATCGGGTCTAACCTTTGTGAGGAATTATTGGAAGTGTCTAACGAGGTGGTTTGCTTGGATAATTTTTCTACGGGAAAGATGGAAAATATCCTGCACCTGCTTAAACGGAAAAATTTCCGTTTGATCGTTGGCGATATTCGCGATCTGGGTGTTTGCTGCCAGGCAATGGAAGGCGTAGATTACGTGCTGCACGAAGCGGCATTGGGTTCTGTTCCCCGATCAATCAAGGATCCTGTTACGAGCAATGAAGTGAACGTTTCCGGATTCCTGAATGTTTTGATTGCAGCAAGAGATGCAAAAGTCAAGCGTCTGATTTATGCCGCCAGTTCATCCACCTACGGGGATTCCGAATCCTTGCCGAAGGTAGAGGAAATCATCGGCAAACCGCTTTCACCATACGCAGTTACCAAATATGTCAACGAGTTGTATGCCGATGTTTTTTCACGAACCTACGGAATAGAATGTATCGGTTTGCGTTATTTCAATGTATTCGGCAGGCGACAAGATCCGGATGGAGCATACGCGGCAGTTATTCCTCTGTTTATAAAGCAATTCATAAATCACGAGTCACCGGTTATCAACGGCGATGGTGAATACTCTCGCGATTTCACCTACATAAAAAATGTGATTCAAATGAATTTGCGAGCAATGGATACGCAAAATCCCGAAGCAGTGAATACAGTTTATAATACTGCCTTTGGCGAACGAACAACGTTGAATCAGTTAGCCGGATATTTGAAAGAATACCTGAGCGAATGCGATCCGGAAATAGCGAATGTCGAGATTTTGCATGGTCCCAACCGTTTGGGCGATATTCCCCATTCGTTGGCAAGCATCGAGAAAGCGCAGAAATTGCTGAATTATCAACCTCAATACAGCCTGAAAGCAGGGCTGAAAGAGTCGGTAGAGTGGTATTATGAGGCGTTAAAAACTAAAAGTTAAAACGACGTGTCATTGCGGGCTTGACCCGCAATCCCCTGATAATTTTTGGAGTATCCCGCGTCAAGCGCGGGATGACAATAAACTTGTAACTAAAAAAATGACAAAAATAGCAATCATTGGATTGGGGTATGTAGGACTTCCTTTGGCGCGCTTGTTTGCGACAAAGTATCCTGTATTGGGTTTCGACATCAACCGGAAACGGATAGAGGAGTTGAACGCAGGTATTGATCATACTTTAGAAGTAGAAGAATCCTTGCTTCGAGCAGTATTAAAAACCAATCCCTGCGATGCTTCCGGATTATTTTGTACGTGTAATATCAAAGATATCCGCGATTGCAATTATTACATCATTACCGTTCCGACTCCGGTCGATAGAAATAACCATCCTGATTTAACTCCTTTGTATAAAGCCAGTGAAACGGTAGGGAAAGTAATAGGGAAAGGCGATATTGTGATTTATGAATCGACGGTCTATCCGGGAGCAACAGAAGAAGACTGCATTCCGGTTATTGAAAGAATATCGGGATTAAAATTCAATATCGATTTCTTTGCAGGCTATTCGCCCGAACGGATCAATCCCGGTGATAAAGAACATACGGTTGAAAAAATAAAGAAAGTGACCTCCGGATCCACATCGGAAACCGGAGAGAAGGTGAATGCGTTGTATGCCTCGGTAATTACCGCCGGCACACATTTAGCTCCAACCATAAAGGTCGCTGAAGCTGCTAAGGTTATTGAAAATTCGCAACGCGACATCAACATTGCTTTTGTCAACGAGTTGAAAAAAATTTTCGACCGAATGGGCATTGATACGAACGCCGTTTTGGAAGCCGCCGGAACGAAATGGAACTTTCTGTCATTCAAACCCGGTTTGGTTGGCGGACACTGTATCGGAGTCGATCCGTATTATTTAGCCCAGAAAGCTCAGGAGTATGGTTATCACCCCGAAATTATCCTCGCCGGACGTCGCATGAACGACAGCATGGGCGAATACGTTGCATCGCAAGTGGTGAAGCAAATGCTCAAAAAAGGACTTTGTGTAAAAGGATCAAACATCCTCGTATTGGGCATTACGTTCAAAGAAAATTGTCCCGACATCCGCAACAGTAAGGTAGTCGATGTGATCCGCTCTCTGAAAGAATACGAAGCAAACCTCACGGTTTCCGATCCATGGGCTAATCCGGAAGAAGTGAAACACGAATACGACTTGGAGGTTTTTACAAATATACCGGAGAAAAAATTTGAAGCGGTAGTCATCGCAGTGACACATAAGGAATTTGAGAACATAGATTTTTCCGGTCTGATAAAAACGGAGGGAGTGGTATACAGGGTAAAGTGATAGGGCACAGGATATCAAAATGAGTTTAAGACAAAAAAGCGTATCCGGAGTTTTTTGGAGCAGTATTGAGCGATTCTCTGTTCAGGGAGTTCAATTCCTGATACACATTATTATGGCTCGTTTACTACTTCCTTCAGACTACGGATTAATAGGGATGTTGGCTATTTTTCTTGCTATTTCACAATCCTTTATTGATAGTGGTTTTTCTAATGCCCTGATACGAAAGCAAAATCGAACAGAAGCGGATTTTTCAACCGTTTTCTATTTCAACATTGTTGTAGGATTGTTTTTTTATTTATTACTCTTTTTAGCCTCTCCCTATATTGCGGCATTTTACAATGCTCCCGTTTTGGTAAGCCTAACAAAAGTGGTTGCATTAAATGTCTTTATCAATTCTTTAACCATCGTACAACGGGCAAAATTTACTATCAATGTTGATTTTAAAACACAAGCCAAAGCATCGTTACTTGCAGTCATCATTTCGGGAACAATCGGTATCGGGATGGCATATAAAGGATACGGCGTGTGGGCATTGGCGATTCAATCGGTTGTTAACGGCATTATCAATATGGTTGCGTTATGGATTTACTCACATTGGATGCCACAAAAAATATTTTCCATATCCTCTTTCAAAGAACTGTTTTCTTATGGCTCTAAACTGTTAGCGGCAGGATTAATCGACACTGTATATAACAATATATATACGGTCATCATTGGTAAAAAATTCTCTGCAATAGATTTGGGATATTTTACCAAAGCGAGTTTTTTCGCAAACTTTCCATCTTCCAATGTTACGGGTATTTTGCAACGCGTGACATTTCCTGTTTTAAGCAGTATACAAGATGATGAAAGGCTAAAAGAAATTTATCGGAAGTATGTTCGTCTATCGGCATTTGTCGTATTTCCCTTGATGATGGGTTTATTGGCTGTATCTGATCCGTTGGTTCGGTTATTGCTTACCGACAAATGGAGTGGGGCGATCTTACTTCTGCAAATCTTGTGTCTTTCTCGAATGTGGTATCCGGTACATGCAATTAATCTTAATTTATTGCAGGTCAAAGGGCGTTCGGACTTGTTTCTCCGGCTTGAAATAATTAAAAAAATAATAGGTGTTTCTATCCTGTTGATTACGATTCCTTTAGGTCTGGTCGCGATGTGCTGGGGGCTGGTAGTTAGTTCGTTGATAGCGCTTTTTATCAACACACACTACACGGGTAAACTGATACAGGTTGGTTTTTGGGAGCAAATGAAAGATTTGCTACCTGTTTTGGGATATGCTTTTTCGATGGGAATAATTGCATGGGGAATCACAAGATTGATACCGGTTCATTCCTTGGCATTGATTGCAGCAATCACTGCGGGAACTGTCTATTACTTTTCAATTGCTCACTTGACCAAGTCGCAGGAATTGCAGGAAATTAAAAGTTTAGTAGACATACAAAAAGTGAAAAACAGGCTATGGAACAATCGAAGATAATTACTGTAACCTCCCCATTACTTCCTTCATTGGAAGATTTTATACCTTATCTTCAAGATATTTGGAATAGAAAATGGCTTACCAATAACGGGAATTATCACCGAGAATTAGAAAAAGCCTTGTGTGATTATTTGGGAGTAAAGCATATCAGTCTCTTCACAAACGGGACTTTGCCGTTAATCACCGCTCTGCAGGCATTGCAAATAACGGGTGAAGTGATAACGACTCCTTACAGTTTTGTGGCAACTACGCATTCGCTTTGGTGGAACGGAATTAAGCCGGTGTTTGTGGATATTGAACCGGAAACCTGTAATATTGACCCCGCTAAAATAGAGGCTGCAATTACACCCAAAACAACAGCTATTATGCCGGTACATGTTTACGGTTATCCGTGTGATATGAAAAGCATTCAGGAAATTGCCGACAAATACGGATTAAAGGTAATTTACGATGCTGCACATGCTTTTGGCGTAAAAACCAATGGAGAAACCCTGTTGGAATCGGGCGATATGTCCACATTAAGTTTTCATGCAACAAAAATATACAACACCTTTGAAGGTGGAGCGCTGGTTTGCCGAAATGCCGAAATGAAACAACGGATTGACCATCTGAAAAATTTCGGATTTGCGAGCGAAACCACTGTGGTGGCTCCGGGCATCAATGCCAAGATGGATGAAATGAGAGCAGCATACGGGCTGTTGACTTTAGAGAAAGTTGACGAAGGAATCGAAAAACGGCAAAATATTGCTCTGATGTATCGAAAAGCATTGAAGGATATACTCGGTATCCGTGTTATGGAAGACCTGCCCGGTGTTCGACACAACTATGCTTATTTTCCTGTTTTTATCGATCCCGAACAATATGGAATGACAAGGGATGAACTGTATTTCAAAATGCAGAAAAAAAATATTTTCGGACGGCGATATTTTTATCCGTTGATAAGCACATTTTCAACCTACAGAGGTTTGGAGTCGGCAAATCCGGAGAATCTGCCGGTGGCAACAAAAATAGCGGATAGCGTGATTTGTTTGCCCATGTATGCCGACTTGAATGAAAGAGATGTAGAACGAATAATAAACCTAATAATAAAATGAAAAAAATTGTAATTTTAGGGGGTAGCGGAATTGGAATGATTGCTGCTTATTTAGCAAAAGAATTGGGTTATTATGAAATATTAGGTTTTTTAAATGATGCTTTACCTGTAGGAACTCAAATAGGAAAATATAATAAAATACCTGTAATTGGAACGAGCGATGATGTAGTCCAATATTTGAAAAAAGATAATGTGTACTTTTTTATTGCGTATGTAGGAATGCAAAACGAACAGAAAGTTTTTGAAAAAGTAGAATCTTTGAATATTCCAAGTGAAAAACTGGCTACTCTTATTCACCACTCTGCCATTATTCCTAAAGGATTTTGTAAAATTGGAAATGGTATTTTAATGGCGCCTTTATCTCAATTATCTCCAGACACAACGATAGAAGATAACTGTATATTATTGCCAAATTCATTTGTTGGACACGATAGTACGTTAAGAAAATTTGCCCACATTGCAACAAATGCCGTGGTGGGAGCTAATGTTGATGTCGGAAAGGCTGTACATGTTGGAAGTAATGCGACAATTCGAGAAAAAATCAAAATAGGAGATTATGCACTGATTGGCTCTGGAGCTGTTGTTTTGTCAAATGTTGGAGAAAATGAAATTTGGGTTGGTAATCCCGCTAAGTTACTACGTTCAAAAGAAAATAATTAGCTTATGAATCAATCAATTTTAGGGCTATATTACGAAGAATTTATTGTTGGAGAAAAAATAAAACACTCTCTTTCAAAAACAATATTTGAAAGCGATAATAACCTGTTTTCGTTGCTTACGATGAATTATCATCCCGTACATACCAATTTGGATTATGCCGAAAAAAATCAACACGGACAATTGCTGGTTGTAGGAACATTGGTTTTTTCTTTGGTGGTTGGTATGACAGTTCCTGATATTAGCGGAAAAGCGATAGCTAATCTCGGTTACGAAGATATTAAGCATCTTAATCCTGTTTTTATAAACGATACGCTGTATGCAAGAACTGAGATTTTGGATAAATACGAATCTAAAACAAAGCAAGATAGAGGCATCGTCTGTGTGGAAACAGTCGGCTACAATCAAAGAGGAGAAGATGTAATTTCTTTCAAAAGACGAATTTTGGCAAAAAAGAAAATTGTATAAATAATATGATATTGAACTATTTGACACGAAGTTTAATGTTTGTCCCTGCCCACAATCGAAAATTGATGGACAGTGCCGTACGAGTTCCTGCTGATGTTTTATTGTTTGACATTGAAGATTCGGTACAACCGGCACCAAACAAACAGATTGCAAGAGATACAATCTTAGAATATCTTAACAAAGGATTATTCAAGAATCGAATTATTTTTCCACGTGTAAACGACAGAGAAAGCGGGCATTTACTGCAAGATGTATATCAATTAACAGTGGAAGGTATTGCGGGTTTTGTATACCCGAAAAGTAAAAAAGGTGAAGATGTTTACTTTTTCGGAAAATTACTCGAAACAATCGAATATGAAAAAGGATTTCCAATAGGAACTTTTAAGATTATTCCACTTATTGAAACCGCAGGCGCAGTTATGAATATTCAGGATATATGTACAGCTTGTCCTAATCGGGTTGTAGCCGTTGCATTTGGTTGCGAAGATTTTGTTACAGATTTAGGCGGGATGCATGATATAGATGGACAAAGTATTTTTACTGCCCGTTCAATAATTGCAATGGGAGCCAAAGCAAACGGAATTATTCCAATTGATACGGTACATATTAAAGTACATGATTTGGAAGATTTGGAAAAAAACTTGAGGATTGCAAAAAAGTTAGGATTTGAGGGTATGTTAGTGCTAAACCCTAAGGAATTACCTTTGGTTCATCAATATTTTTCTCCAACAGAAGAAGAATTGAATTGGGCAAATGAAATGTTGAGTCTGTCAAATGAAGCAGTGAAAAATGGCGTAGGAGTGGCTGTTAAAGATAATAAATTTATTGGACCGCCGATGGTTAAAATGGCAGAAAATATTTTGAAGAAAGATAAATTGGTAAAAGATGGTAATTAATATTCCAATAGTAAGTATCTGTTGTTTAACATACAATCATGAACCTTACATTCGACAGTGTTTGGATGGATTTATGATGCAAAAAACCGATTTTCCGCTTGAAATATTAATCCACGATGATGCCTCTACAGACAAAACAGCAGATATAATCAAAGAATATGAAGCAAAGTATCCAAACATAATCAAACCAATTTATCAAACAGAAAATCAATACTCAAAAGGCATAAAAATTTCTGCTTCCTACAATTTTCCTCGTGCTCAAGGCAAATACATTGCTCTATGCGAAGGCGACGATTATTGGACAGACTCAAATAAATTGCAGAAGCAGGTGGATTTTTTGGAAGCGAATGACGATGTTTCGATGTGTTTTCATAATGCAAATATGATTAATACAGAAGGAAATAAAATCGGCGATCACAAAAGGTACCATAGCGACCAGTACGTGCCGGTAGAAGATATAATATGGGGAGGAGGTATATTTTGCCCAACAGCATCGATAATATTTAGAACTCAATATGTGAAATCAGGATATCCCGACTTTTGCCTGAATTGCCATGTTGGAGATTATCCCTTACAATTGTATTTATCCGTTAGAGGAAAAGTGTACTATTTCGACAGCGAAATGTCTGTTTACAGGCGGGGAATGCCAGGGTCATGGTCGCAGGCTTTTTTGAAAAAGGATATATCGTTAAAAATGGATAATTGGATGTCTGAATTTAAAATGCTGGATGGAATAAATGCTTTGTTTGACTATAAATATGCATCAGCTATTGCAAAACGTCAAGAAATATTTTTGTGTGATATATTATCACAAAATATAAATGAAAAATCAAAGATAAGGAAAAAATTTAAAACATATATTTCGAAATTTTCAATAAAGGGGAAAATAAAGATATTCTTGATTTATCATGCTCTTTTTTTCTATCGTCGTTTTTTTGAAATATTATTTCGTGTTCGGCATTTAGCGAAGAAGTCGAATACATGATACCCACTCCCCCAATGGTATTCATTAATATCCTGCCAATATGGAGAAGATGACGAAAAACTTTGCGAAGAATGGAAATGGTAAGTCAGGTACCCACAAAGGAGGGCTGGAAAAAATCCTGCAGGGATGATAGATTGGTAGAAAGAAACGATAAATCTATTTTTAGAACATTTATTTGTTTTATAATAAAACATTTTTTATCTTTGCGCCTTGAAATAAAGGAAAAATTATGGATGCGCAATTATCTCAAAGAGAGTTAGGGCAACGAATCGCTGATTATCGCAAGATGAAAGGCTTAACGCAGGGTGATTTGGCAAAAAACATGGGAATGTCGCGGTCTGTATTAACACAGATTGAGTTGGGAAATCGAAACGTTAGCGTTTTCGAATTACGAAGACTTTCAATGATTTTAGGTTTTTCGATGGATCAACTTTTATCTTTCAGACATAAAGAAGTGAATGAATTTATTAAGGATACAAAATCGGTAGAAGAAGAAAACAGTATCCGGATTTCTGTTCCCAAATTACAGGTTGATAAATTTAAGAATGTATTATTATACCTGCTGGAATGTTGCGCCGGAAAACCGAACATCGGGGAAACCGTTTTAAATAAATTACTCTATTTCTGCGATTTCAATTATTACGAAATATACGAAGAACATTTGACGGGTACAAGATATAAAAAATTACCTTACGGGCCGGTTCCGCAGCAATTGGAGAGTATTATTAATCAAATGATTACCGGTAAGCAACTGCAACGGATCAAGACGGAATATCACGGTTTCACTCAAATCCGGTATCTTCCTTTGGTTAAACCCGATTTAACCCGATTGTCGGCAGCTGAAAAAACGGTGATTGATGATGTAATTCGGCAAATGGGCGATTGGAATGCCAATACAATCAGTGAGTATTCACACAAAGATATGCCTTGGCTGGCAACCAAAGAGGGCGGTTATATTGGCTATAATTTAGCT
>Ga0082212_10002928_pt1 | contig 24500 bp, 16 predicted proteins | sample TergutNt197P3_FD_71548 | JGI IMG/M metagenome (GOLD analysis project Ga0082212, IMG submission 71548) | Neocapritermes taracua P3 segment gut microbial communities from Petit-Saut dam, French Guiana - Nt197 P3 | ecosystem: Host-associated > Arthropoda: Insects > Digestive system > Gut ... | reverse complement strand
CGGGTCCAGAACCAGTCGTTGCGGCCGGTGGTCAGCCTGGCCGGGATATTGAGATTTACGGCCAACCCCGGAGCCAGCTTCCAGGTTCTCAGGCTGTCCACCACCGCCACCAGCACATGGGCGGCCAGCTTCCAGTCCATGGGTTCGGACCGCTCGATGGAGGCGGCCAAGGCCGGATAGCCGGCGGCGGCGGCCTCTATGGCCGCAGCCACAGTGCCTGAATAGTTGACATCAAACCCCAGATTGGTGTCGTCGTTGAGGCCGCTGACAACAAGATCCACCGGCTCCCGGGCCAGAGCGGTCAGGCCCAGGCGGGCGCAGTCGGCCGGAGTGCCGTAAACAGCAAAGCCAAGGGCGCCGTCGGGCATGGCCCAAGGGGCCGCCTTGACGGGCCGATCCAAGGTCACGGACTGGGAGGAGGCGCTGCGCTGGCTGTCCGGGGCGCAGGCGGTCACCTTATGGCCCCGGGCCTTGAGCCCGGCGTAAGCGGCCTGAAGGCCCGGGGCCAGAAGACCATCGTCATTGGTCAAAAGAATGTGCAAATTTCACCTCATAAAATGTTCTATACGGCCCGATATCAGTTGATGAAAACCCTGGGGCGGTCAAAATCAGGCAGATAATGGCTGGCGGCGGCCAAGTCCTGGACAAAGGTGTTCAGGAGGCTGTTTTTCAGAGCCAATTCCTTGACCTCGTCATACTCCCTCAGACTCAAATGGCGCGTCAGGCCCGGAAAAGAGCGGAACTGCTCCGGGTGGGCCTCGACCTCATGGCAGGGGTGATACTGAGCCATGAGGCTCAGATGCACAGTGGGACCAAAGGTCTCGGCCAGCCAGGGCAGGAGGATAGTGGTGCGGGCCAGGTCGTCCGGCAGCACCAGATGCCGGATAAGAAGTCCCCGCCGGGCCAGACCCCGGCCATCAAGCTGGAGCGGCCCCACCTGGCGCCGCATTTCCAAAAGGGCCTGGCGGTTGACCTTGGGGTAGTCGCCGGCCCCCAGAAGTCGGGCCGCCCTCGAGTCCGGCTCGTCAAGGTCGACTCCGGCCGGCGCCGCCATTTTGGCATCGGGCAGATAGATGTCCACCAGGCCGTCCAGAATCTTCAAAGCCGTAAGGGAATCGTACCCCCCCGAATTATGGACCACGGGCAGACTCAAACCCTGTTTTCGGGCCAGCCCCAGGGCCAGGGCGATCTGAACCGTATAGGGTGTGGGCGAAACCAGGTTTATGTTGAGGGCGCCTTCAGCTTCCAGGCGCAGCATGACCTCGGCCAGCTCGGCCTCGGAAATATCCCGCCCGGAAGGGCGCTGGGAAATCTGCCAGTTTTGGCAGAAGGCGCAACCCAGAACGCAACGGGTGAAAAAAATCGTGCCCGAGCCGCCCGCCAGAAGCCCGCCGCCGGACAGAGGCGGCTCTTCCCCCAGGTGGAGAAGGGCGCTGGACAGACCCACCTCACGGCCTGCGCCGCAGCGTCCGGTTTCACCCAGAGACCGCCGGGCCTGGCACCCATGGCCGCAAAGCCGGCAATTATCATCGGGACTGATCAGGATTCCGCTCTTCATCGACCACCCCTTTCCTGATAGGCTCAGGCTCCCTGGACCAAGGGCCGGCGGCGCCCCCGGGCCGGAAGCGGCCGGCCTCTGATCCGCCGGGGCCTCCGCCTCTGGCCTGAAGTCCCGGGCGAGCCGAAGACGATTTTCAAAAACTGGTCCATATTGTCCACGTCGACGAATTCCAGCCGCCCCCGGATGAGGGGAGGGATATCCTCCAAATCCTTGAGGTTCTGGTGTGGGATGATGATCTTTTTGATACCGGCCCGAAGGGCGGCCAGGGATTTTTCCTTCAAACCGCCAATGGGCATGATCTGGCCGCGCAGGGTGATCTCGCCGGTCATGGCCATGTCCCGGGGAACCGGGCGGTCGGTCAGGACTGAAATCAGAGCGGCCATCAGGGACACGCCGGCCGAAGGGCCTTCCTTGGGCACGGCCCCGGCCGGAATATGAATGTGGACATCCAAATCCTCGAAGAAAGCCGGGGTCAACCCAAGATCCTCGGCCTGGGATCGGGCGTAGGACAGGGCGGCCTGGGCACTTTCCTTCATCACCTCGCCCAACTGCCCGGTGAGGGTCAGGTTGCCCTTGCCGGCCATGGTTCGGGCTTCGATATACATAAGTTCACCACCGAATTCAGTCCAGGCCAGGCCGGTGGCCACCCCCACCTGGCCTTCGACCCGCTCCGGTTCGGGCAATATTTCCGCGGGCCCCAGAAATTTGTGGAGCGAAGCCGGAGTTATGCGATAAGGCCCGGGCCGCCCCTCGGCCACCCTGCGGGCCACCTTGCGGCAGATGGCGGACAGCTTCTTGTCCAGGCCCCGGAGACCGGCCTCCTGGGTGTAGGAGGCGATCAAACCCTTCAAGGCCGTGTCGGTGAAAACCAGTTGGTTCCGGCTCAACCCGTGGTCGTTCACCAGTCGGGGCACAATATGGCGCTTGGCTATGATCACCTTCTCCTCGGCCGTGTATCCGGACAGATGAATGACTTCCATGCGATCTTCCAGGGCTTGGGGTATGGGATCCAGGAGATTGGCGGTAGTGATGAACATGACCTTTGACAAATCGAAGGACAGGTTCAGGTAATGGTCGGAAAAAGCGTTGTTCTGTTCCGGGTCCAGGACCTCCAGGAGAGCCGCGGCGGGATCACCCCGGAAATCGGCCCCGATCTTGTCCACTTCGTCCAGCATAAAAACAGGATTGTTGGCGCCAGCCGTCTTGAGACCCTGGATGATGCGGCCCGGCAGGGCTCCGATATAGGTGCGGCGGTGGCCGCGTATCTCAGCCTCATCGCGCATGCCGCCCAGGGAAAAACGCACGAACTTGCGGCCCATGGCCCGGGCTATGGACTGGCCCAGAGAGGTCTTGCCCACGCCGGGCGGACCGACGAAGCAGATGATGGGCCCTTTCTGCCGCTTGTGGAGTTTGCGGACAGCCAGGTATTCCAGTATACGGTCCTTGACCTTTTCCAGGTTGTAGTGATCGGCGTCCAGCACTTTTTTGGCTTCGCCCAGATCCAGATGGTCCCGGGTAGAGACGGACCAGGGCAAATCCAGGATCCAATCCAGGTAGGTGCGGATGAGGCTGGACTCAGCCGCGTCAGGGTGGGTCCATTCCAGGCGGGCCAACTGTTTTAAGGCTTCGGTGGAAACATCTTTGGGCAGATGGGCTTTTTTGATCTTGTCCTGATAGTCGCTGATCTCATCATCCTTGGCATTTTCCTCGCCCAGTTCCCGCTTGATGGCCCGAAGCTGCTCCCGCAGATAATATTCACGCTGGGACTTGTCCATCTCCTCCCGGGCTTCGGAATCCAGCTTGGCCTGCATAGTGGCCACCTTGAGTTCCTGGCCCAGGAACTCATTGACCAGGCGCAGGCGGGCCAGGGGATCGACCGTCTCCAACACCTTCTGGGCCGTCTCGACCTTGACCCTCAGATTACTGGTGACCAAGTCGGCCAAGCGGCCGGGATCCTCCACGCTGTCCAGGATGGCCACGACCTCGTCAGTCAAAACTTCCTTCAGCGACAGTATTTTCTGGCTCTGCTCGCGCACGTTGCGCATCAGGGCCTCCAACTCCACGGAGGATTCCGGGGCGGGCCACTCGGTCAACGGCTCCAGGTTGACCTTGAAGAAGGGGTCACGGGCCACTACCCCGGTCCGGCGAGCTTTGGCCAGGCCCTGGGCCAGGATCTTCAGACGGCCATCGGGCATTTTCAAATGGCGCATGATCATGGCCACCGTGCCGACCTGGTATATATCATCAGGTCCGGGATCGTCCCGGGCCTGGTCTTTCTGGGCGACTATAAAGACCAGGCGGTCCGCTTCCTGGGCCGCCTCAACCGCGGCCACGGAGACTTCACGGCCTATGAAGAGGGGCAGAATCATATCTGTAAAAATAACCACGTCACGCACGGTCAAAAGAGGCAGCACACCGGGTATTTCCAATTCATTTTTATAAGCGCTCAAAATCACCTCTAAATAGTCAAACGTCAGCCCTCTGAAACAATGATTTCAGGAAACCTGCATCAACTTCATTTTACCACAATGGCGGCCGTTGCCAAACCAAAAACCGTGGCGCAGGCCGGTGGCCCAGAGGCTATCTCCGAAAATTTGGCCCGATTATTGCTTTTGACCTTTAATTATAGATTATGTCCTAAACCCATCCAACCGGAAATAAGGAGAAGGCTCGTGAACAAAAAACTAGTCAACGCCGTCATACTTGGCCTTATGCTGGGTTTGGCCCAGGTCCTGGTCAGCCAGGCCCGGGCGGACAATCCGGCCAGCCTTGGCCCGGAGCTTTCAAGCAGCCAGATTCAGCCAGACTTGACCTCAACGGCCCCGGCCGACCCGACCCCGGCCCGATCTGAACCCGGCTATCAGGATCTACGGCCCGGCCAGGCGGCCGACCCGGCTTTACGCCTGCCGCCGCCCCCGGCGCCCTATGACATTCGCCGCCAGAGAACCGACGGCTCCTGGCTGGGCGTAACCGAAAGAGAACTGGCCGACGGCCACCTGGTGGAGGTTCACGTCAGCGGCTCGGCCCAGGATTTGGGGCAGGAGGTCATCTCCCGCCCCACCGGACACAAGGTTTACCGTTATTATAGCGGCCAGAAGTAAAATTCATTTTTATAATTTACTATAGGGGCCCGGATTTCCCTCACTTGCGCTTCCCGTTAAGCTGGTATACGATATACAAAACTTGATTCGGTCAGCCTCCTGACAGTTGGGCGTGGCGTGGGCTGGCTGAAGACGCCGGTGTATTTCGTTTTTAAGGCAGCGAAACATGCTAATCGTTGACCTCATAAACCCGCCGCGATTGGAGAGTGCGCCATGAGAATGCTGAATGCCTGGACGCTTGAAGCGGATGACCCGGCTATCGCCGTAGCCGAAATTCTGGAGCAACTGGACTTGGAAAACCGGCTTCTGACCTGTTCCGCCGGGTTTATCACCTGCAGTTATGACTATGTGGAAACAGGGATGGTAAAAGCCGTCTGCGAGGCCCTGCCTTTTGAGGTGGTGGGCTGCACCACCCTGACCAATGCCGTAAATCGGGAAGCCGGAACCCTATTGCTCTGCCTTTCGGTGCTGACTGCGGACGACTGCCGCTTCGCCACAGCCCTTACCCCGGCTTTGGAGGACAAGGCCCACGCCATTATCGGCGAGGCTTTCCAGCATGCCGCTGCGCAATTGGGGGCCCCGCCAGGGCTGACCCTGGCCTTTTTGCCCATGCTCGGCACCGTCAGCGGCGAACTTATGCTGGACGCTCTTAATGACGCGGCGGCCGGCGCGCCGGTTTTCGGAACCATCGCCTGTGATTCCGATACCGCACGTTACAGCAACACGTTCACTCTACATAACGGCATATGCTCACGCGACGGTATGGCCATGCTGCTCATCAGCGGCAACGTGCAGCCCCATTTCACGGTCACATCGACCTCGGAACAGAACTTGCAAAAGCAACAGGCTATCATTACGTCCTCTGAAGGCAGTATACTTAAGGAAGTCAACGGCATGAGAGCGCAGGAATACTTTGCTTCCATTGGGTTGTCACAGGGCGAAGGACTGGAGGGCATGAGCTCCGTGCCTTTTGTGGTCGATTACAACGACGGCAGCCAGCCTGTGGCCAGGGCTATCTACTCCCTGAACGACGACGGCTCGGCCTCATGCGGCGGCAAGATGCCCGAAGGCGGAACCCTTTCCATAGGGCGCATGGATGTGGCCGACATTCTGTTGACCGCGGAGCAGTCTTTGGAAAAACTGCTGAAAAACGAAGGGCACAGCGGCATCATCATGTTCCCCTGCCTCGGGCGGAATATGGTGCTTGGCGCGATGCCCTTAAGCGAAATCGAAAAGGTCCAGGGAGTATTGGGAGATTCTCTTCCCTGGCACCTGGCCTACTCCGGCGGCGAAGTATGCCCGGTTTACGGCGGCGGCGGCACGGTGAACCGTTTTCACAATTTCACGTTCATAGCCTGCGCCATATGAACTTGCCCATTTCGGGCTTTTTTATGTGAGAACGGATTGTCCCCGAGCCGGCGACATCTGAGGGCGACCGCATGGCGAACGAGACAATAAAAGAGAATTTGGAGGAAAATACCGATCTGTTGCGGGAAAACCGCAATTTGAAGAGACAGTTGCGCAGTCTGGAGTCTCTCTTGCAGCGCAATAAAGCCATGCTGGCCGCCCGGGCAAACGTCAATACCCTGCTGGTCTCCCAGCAGGAAAAAATGGAAAAAAATATGAATCTGCTCCTGGAGAACAGCCCGGATATTATTTTGCTGTTCGACCAGGGAGGCCGATTCACATATTGCACCAAAGCATTCCTGACTGCCGCGGGCATCGCGAATTTCGGGCTTATCAGCGGCAACCTTTTCACGGATGTTTTCAGGAACCTTGTTTCATCTTCACAGTTGGACAATCTGCGGAACAATTACAGCCAGGCTATGGGGAAACAACAAACTGTGGTTATGGACAATGAACTGTTTTTCCCCGGCCTGGAAGACGCGCATGTCTATAAAATCTCGATTACCCCCATGCTTGGAGAAAGCGGCTCCTCTGAAGGGGCCATGATGCTGTTTCATGACATGACGGACATGGTGAAGGCCAAAGACGCCGCCGAAAGCGCCAGTAAAGCGAAAAGCGGATTTCTGGCCAACATGAGCCATGAGATACGCACGCCCATGAACGCCATCCTGGGTCTGACCCACCTGGCCCTGCAAACTGAACTGAACGAACAACAATATGAATACATTCACCGCACCGCAGTGGCGGCCAAGTCTCTTTTGCGGATAATCAACGATATTCTCGATTTCTCCAAGATAGAAGCCGGCAAGCTGGAAATGGAGGAGACCGAGTTCCACTTGGGCGACATCCTGCGTGGGGTTATGGAAATGCACGCCGGCCGGGCCCATGACAAAGGCCTGGAATTCGCCTTGGACCTGCCGGTCGAAACCCCGTTCGGCCTTATGGGCGACCCGGTGCGCCTGGCCCAGATCGTCAACAACCTGATCGGCAACGCCATCAAATTCACTGACCAGGGCGCGATCATCGTCCGCGTGGCCGCCTTGGAAGCCACCCCAGAGACGGTTTTTCTGAGGTTCACGGTGGAGGATAACGGTATCGGCCTGAACCCGGAACAGGCGGCCAAGCTTTTCCACCCTTTCACCCAGGCCGATACCAGCACCACCCGCAAGTATGGGGGCACCGGCTTGGGACTGGCCATCTCCAAGCGGCTGGCTGAAATGATGGGCGGCGAGATCTGGTGCCGGAGCGAGCCCGGCTTAGGCAGCACCTTCGGCTTCACCGCCCGATTCAAGCCCCGCATTTTGGAGCAAGCCGGTGCGCCCTTGGCCTTGGACGCCTTCAAGGGGTTCCGAGCCCTGGCCGTGGACGACAACGCCCAAGCCTTGGATATTTTGAGCCAAGCCCTGTCGGCTATGGGTTTTATGGTGACCTCGGCCACCTCGGGCGAGGAGGCCCTGGAATGTTACGCCGCGGCCATCGGCCGTGAGGCCAAGTTCGACCTGATAGCGGTCGATTGGCAGATGCCGGGCATGGATGGCGGGGAGCTTGTCCGGCGCCTGGATGAAAAATGGGGGCCCCTGCCGGCGGTGCTGATGGTCACCGGTTTTGGCCGGGACGAACTTGGGGACAGCCTTCAGGCTGTGAAGATCAACAGGTTTCTGACCAAGCCCCTGTCCCTTTCCGCCCTCAACGACACCCTGATGGAAATCTTAGGCCGGCGCCAGGCCAAGTCCATCAAAAAGAAGAGGGGAGCCTCGGAAGAAAATTTGAATCTCATTGAGGCGGTCCGGGGAGCCAGGATCCTTCTGGCCGAGGACAACGAGGTGAATCAACTGGTAGCCAGCCGGATACTGACCAACGCCGGTTTTGAGGTGATGATCGCCGGAAACGGTCTGGAGGCTTTGGACCTGGCCCAAAAGGAACAATTCGACCTGGTGCTCATGGATATCCAGATGCCGGAGATGGACGGACTGACGGCTGCGGCCCGCCTGCGGGCGTTGCCCCAGTTTCAGAACCTGCCCATCGTGGCCATGACCGCCCACGCCATGAGCGAGGATCGGGAAATGAGCCTTAAGGCCGGCATGAATGACCACATCACCAAGCCCATAAACATTCCAGAACTTTTCGGGGTTCTGGCCCGCTGGATACCGCCCCGGGCCGCCTAACACAGGGGCGGGTCAATCATAGTTACAAGGATTATAATAATGAAAGAACGCTACGTCCATGCCCATGCCAGATGGTTCGCCAAGGCGACCTCATCCGTCCTGGAAAAATTGATAACCGATCCGGATAAAGGATTGTCCGCCGCGCAGGCGGCTGAACGGCTTGAGGAATTCGGTCCCAATGAGCTTCCCGCACCCAAGGAAGATCATGCCTTTATCCGGTTTCTCAGGCATTTTCACGATATTCTCATCTATATTCTTTTCGTCTGCGCTTTCGTGACCCTGGCCCTCGAACATTACGCCGACACGGTGGTCATCATTGTTGTGGCCGTGGTCAACGCAGCCATCGGATATTTCCAGGAAAACAAAGCGGAAAAAGCCCTCAACGACATTCGGAACCTGCTTTCGCCGCGGGCTTCGGTGATCCGGGACGGCGCACGCCTAGACCTGGACGCCGCGGCTCTTACCCTCGGCGATATTGTCTACCTTTCCCCCGGCGACAAGATCCCCGCCGACCTCCGGCTTTTCCGGGCGGAAAATTTACGCGTGGAAGAATCGGCCCTCACCGGCGAAGCGGTGCCCTCTGAAAAACAGACCAACCCCCTCGACCCTGAAACCGCTCTAGGCGACCGTTCAAACATGGCCTATTGCGGCACCACGGTCAGCGCGGGCACAGGCTATGGAGTGGTGGTGGACATCGGCACGGATACGGAAATAGGGCACATAAGCCAGCTCATCGCCGAGGTGGGCGACCCGACCACGCCGCTTATCCGGCAGATGGCGGCTTTCGGCAAGACCGTTTCCATTTTGATCATCGGGGTCGCCGCCCTGGTTTACCTGTTCGGGCATTTCTTCCGCGACTACGAGGAGTCGGAACTCCTGCTTTCGACCATCGGCCTGGCCATCGCGGCCATCCCCGAAGGATTGCCCGCCATCCTTTCCATCATCCTAGCCATCGGCGTTCAAAATATGGCCAGGCGCAACGCCATTGTGCGCAACCTGCCCTCAGTTGAAACCCTCGGCTCCGTCTCCGTGATCTGCTCGGACAAGACCGGCACCCTGACCAAAAACGAGATGACTGTTAAAAACCTCCTCATGCATGACGCCCGCTTTGCCGTCACCGGTTCCGGCTATGCTCCGGAAGGAGAGATACGGCTGGGGAACGACCCGGCCCCCTCAGGCGAAGGCTCGTTACTGCGCCTGATCCTGACCTGCTTCCGGCACTGTAACGACGCCTCTTTGTCGCGGGAAGCCCAGAACATCTGGACCGTGCAAGGCGACCCGACCGAAGGCGCGCTCCTGACTGTCTATGAAAAGGCCGGACTCGACGCGAAATTGCCTCCCCGCCTAGCCACCCTGCCCTTTGACTCGGAATACAAATACATGGCCACCCTGGCCGGGGGGGATGACGAAAACATACTGTATATAAAAGGCGCTCCAGACAGGCTTCTGGCCCTGGCAGATCAGGAGATGGCTTCCGGCGGCCCGGCGCCTTTGGAACGGGAACGCTGGGAAAATAACGTCGCCGACCTGGCGGCCGAAGGTTTGCGCGTACTCGGCGCCGCGATAAAATTCATCCCCACAGGCCAAACGGCCGTCACCCATGAAAGCCTTAAGGAAGGAGTTATCTTCCTCGGGCTGGCCGGCCTGGTGGACCCGGCCCGGGAGGAGGTGGTGGAAGCCGTGGCCGTATGCCGACAGGCCGGCATCCGGGTCAAAATGATCACCGGCGACCACGCGGACACGGCCAAGGCCATCGGCAAGGAATTGGGCATCGGTGACGGGGAAAGGGCCCTGACCGGCCATGAGCTTGACGACATGACCGATGAGCAGTTCTACGCCGCCGCCTCCAAATACGATATTTTCGCCCGAACCAGCCCGGAGCACAAGCTGAAGCTGGTCAAAGCACTCAAGGCTCATGGCGCAATTTGCGCCATGACCGGAGACGGGGTAAACGATGCGCCGGCCCTGCGCATGGCCGACGTGGGCGTGGCCATGGGCATAAAGGGAACGGAAGTGACCAAAGACGCGGCGGAAATCGTCTTGGCCGATGACAACTTCAGCACCATCGCAGCGGCAGTGGAAGAAGGTCGGCGGGTTTACGACAACCTGAAAAAAACCATCCTCTTCATCCTGCCGACCAACGGGGCGGAAAGTTTTCTGATCATCGCCGGCATCCTCTTCGGCACGATGATACCTCTGACGCCGGTCCAGATTCTGTGGGTGAACATGGTCACCTCCGTCACCATCTCCCTGGCCTTGGCTTTCGAACCGGCGGAGCCCGGCCTGATGGCCCGTCCCCCGCGCCAGGCCACCGAGCCCCTTCTGAACCGCTATTTCCTCTGGCGCATTCTGTTCGTCTCCGTGATGATCGGTGGCTTGACCCTGGCCCTGAGCGTCCTTTTGCTCAATTCAGGGTATCCGGAAGCCGAGGTCCGCACCATCACTCTCCAGACTATCGTGCTGTGCCAAGCCTTCCATCTCTTCAACAGCCGGAGTATCCGCCAGCCGGCGCACGCTCTTGACTTTCTGGGGAACAGGGCTGTTTTCGCCGTGTGCGGCCTTATGGTCCTGCTCCAACTTGCCGTCGTGTATCTGCCGTTCATGAATGCCGTGTTCGACACCGTGCCGCTGGGACCGACGGGCTGGCTGGCCCCCATTCTGCTCGGCGCCGTCGTCTTCTTCATGGTCGAGGGAGAAAAATACGTCATGCGCAGGCTGGATGCCCGCAAGGCTGTTTAAAACAGATAAACGCGGCTTTCAAAGGCCTCCCTGATCAAGAAGGCTAAACTCCGGCTTGCTGTGGTTCAGCTTTCTAGTTAATATTAATTAAGCATTAAAAATATTTTTTATATTTAATTATATAAAATAGATGCATAAAAGTCAACTTCTATTGACGGGCCTAAAGTATTGGGTTAGAATGGCAAAGTTTTTATTATGATAAATCCGCCAATCCGGCGGATCGGGCCAAAACAAATAGGCCTGCCTTTTCGGTGATGTTGGCTGGACCTGAAAAACGGAGGCGTAAACAACCATGAGGCAACTGGTTTTCTGCGATACCAGCCTTTGCGTGGGATGTAACCGTTGCGTCCGGAATTGCCCGGTGGAAATGGCCAACGTCGTGACCTTGGACGGGCATCATATAAAGGTCGACATTGATGCCTCCAAGTGCATCGCCTGCGGGGCCTGCATATCCGTCTGCCGGCATCAGGCCAGGAACTTTGCGGATGACCTGGAGCCCTTCCTGAACGATCTTCGGCAGGGACGGCGCCTGTCCCTGATAATCGCCCCGGCCATACGCTCGAACATAAAAGACCTCGGCCGCCTGATAGCCTGGTTCAGATCCCTGGGCGTGGACAAGGTTTACGATGTTTCGCTGGGCGCCGACCTCTGCACTTGGGGCTACATACGCTACTTCCAAAAGCATGGCGGTCCGATCATCTCCCAGCCTTGCCCGGCCATAGTCAACTATATCAAGATGTATCGCCCGAATCTCCTGAAATATCTGTCTCCCGTGCAAAGCCCGATGGGCAGTGCGGCCGTTTACATGAAGCACTACCAGCACGTCAACACCCCCATCGCCGCCCTCTCTCCCTGCATCGCCAAGACCCATGAGTTCGAAGACATAAAAATAATCAAATACAACATCACCTTCGAGAAGCTGTTTGCCTATATTGAGGCCAACGGGATCAAGCTGCCGGAAACTCCGTCGGGCTTCGATCATCCTGAAAGCTCCTTGGGCAGCGTCTATCCAATGCCCGGCGGCTTGAGGGACAACGTCGAATTCTACTTGGGGAAAGTCCTGCGCATAGACAAGTCCGAGGGCCAGCGCACGGTCTATCATGATTTGGACGAATACGGCCGGCAACCGTCCAAAAATCTGCCCGATGTCTTTGATGTGCTGAACTGCGGGGAAGGCTGCAACCAGGGTCCGGCCTGCGGGTTGGCCCATAAAAACATCTTTGAAATGAATACGGCCATGGAAAATGCCCGGCAAGCCGCATCCAGGGGCCGCAAAAAGCGCTATTTCGACTCGCTTTACAAGACCTTTGACAAAACACTCCATTTGGATCATTTTCTGCGCAACTATCGGTCCGCACCGGTTCATGTCCCCAACATAACCGATAGCGACATTGAAGCGGCTTTCAGCAAGATGGGCAAGGAGGAACACCATCGCAAATTCGACTGCGCGGCCTGCGGTTCCGACACCTGCCACGACATGGCCAGGAAGATAGCCCTTCGGGTGAATATCCCGGAAAACTGCGCCCAGCGGAACCGGGAAAGGATCAAAGTGGAACACGAGGTTCTGACCGACCTGCAGAAGGTCAACTCCGAAAGCGTTGCCCACATCCAGGAAGAGATAGACATCATCAAGAACCTAGTCGAAAATCTCTGGGGAAACATCAGCCGGTTCAAAGACTCCGTCTCCAGCTTTGAAGCCCTGGAGAAGACCATAACCGAAACCACTTCCAAGACCAACATCATTGCCATCAACGCCGCCATTGAAGCGGCCAGGGCCGGGGAATTCGGCCGGACCTTCGCCGTGGTCGCCACGGAGATCCAGAATCTGTCCAGAACCTCGCAGAGCACTATCGAACGCAACCACGAGTTGTTCGCCACCGCCAGCGGCACCATCGGCGAAACGCACTCGATGATCGAGCAGATCCTGGAGGCGGTCAAGATTTCTTACGCCAATATCCAGGAAATCAACCGCATCAACGAGGCCAGCGTCAAGACCATGGAAGAAAACTATATCGCAATCGAAGATGAAGAGGATGATTAGGGCCAGGATTTAAAAGGCTGGCCAACCCAATGAAGTTTAATAAGCCGGCCGGGCTCTCCCTCCGGAGCGCCCGGCCGGCTTCCTGTTTTCTTCAATCAGCGGAGGGCGGCAGCGGGGAAACGGCGAGGTTGAAGTCGCCCCGGCGCAAAAATTCCCGGAAAGATAATTCCTCGCCTTTGAACAGTATTTGGGGCCGGCGACAGAGTTCGGCTTCTATCTGGCAGTAAAATTCCAAAATCGGGGTTTCCTGGCAGGCGCCTTCATAGCAATCGTGGTAAACGATCATGGCTCTTTCAGAATTCTTAAATAATTCAAGATAATTGCCAGAATTAGGCCGGATGGTTTTGTCCGTGAAGCCGAACATCTTGGCTTTGAAAAATTCACTGATGCTGTAAGCCAGGTCGGAGACGGCGACCGCGGAATTATCGTCGTCAAAGCGGGCGGTCAGGTCGCCAAACTCTTCATAGGGGTGGATGATCTCATAGGCGAGAGCGGAACTTCCGGCCTTAAGGCAAATCAGCACGATCAGAAAACCCAGCCGAAGTTTCACCCGGCTTTCCTCCTGATGTTCAAAGTTGGTACATATATTGACCATAACATATTCAGCCTAATAACTCCACCTAAAGCCGGGCCGGGCAACACTTTTTTCTATTGGCCTTTGGAACCCGGCTATGCTAGGATTAAGCCGTCAATTATAGTCGATTTTACCGCCCGGCTCACGGCTGACGGCCGGGCGCCGGGAGACGGGAAGATGAAAGCCCCCCAGTTCGCCGTCATCGGCACGGCCGGACATGTAGACCACGGCAAAACTTCCCTCATCAAAGCCCTGACCGGCATTGACACCGACCGCCTGGCCCAGGAGAAAGAACGGGGCATCACTATTGAAGCCGGCTTCGCCCACCTTGAACTGCCCGCGGGCCAAAAAGCCGGGATCGTGGATGTGCCGGGGCATGAACGTTTCATCAAGAATATGCTGGCCGGGGCCGCCGGCATTGACGTGGCCCTCCTGGTGGTGGCCGCCGATGACGGGATCATGCCTCAGACCAGGGAACACCTGGATATCCTGCGGCTTCTGGGCCTGACCCGCGGCTTGATAGCCCTGACCAAGTGCGACCTGGCCGAAGATGATTGGCTGGAGTTGGTGCGGGACGATTTGGCCCGGCTCACCCGCGGCACCTTTCTGGATAATTCGCCCATTATAGAGGTCAGCGTGGAGACAGGCCAGGGTCTTCCGGAACTGAAAGCCGCCCTGGCTGAAACAGTGGCCTCCCTTGATTTCCGTGTTGCGGACGGACGTTTCCGCCTGCCCCTGGACCGGGTCTTCACCCTAACCGGTTTCGGGACCGTGGTCACCGGCACCCTCATGGATGGTCCCGTCAAGGCGGGTGAGGCGGCCGCAGTCTATCCCGAGGGCCTCCCGGCCAAAATTAGGAGCCTGGAAGTGCATTCCCGGCCGGTGGAAGTCGCCTGGCCCGGCCAGAGAGTGGCGGTCAATCTAAACCTAAAGAAGGAAAAACTGGCCCGGGGCCTGGTGCTGGCCGCCGCCGACAGCCTCCAGCCCACGCTTATGCTGGACGTTCGGTTGGAAGTGCTTCCCGATTCGCCTTTTTCGGTCAAGAACGGCAGTTGGGTCCATCTGTACCTGGGGGCCGGGGAATTCCTGGCCAAGGTAGTGCTGCTGGAAAAGGATGAACTGGCCGAAGGCGCTTCCTCCTTCGCCCAACTCCGCCTGGTGAGCCCGGCCACCGCCCGCAAGGACGATCGTTTCGTCATCCGATTCTACTCCCCCCTGATCACCATTGGCGGGGGCGTGGTCCTGGACCCCTCCCCCCTCAAGCGTAGGCGCCATAAGCCCCAGATCATCAGCCAAATGGCCACCAAGGAGGCTGGTTCGCCCCTGGAAAGGCTGGAACTGGCTGTCGAGGAGCGACCGGAAACCTTTCCCGCCCTGGAGGAGTTGGTCCGGCGGGCCGGCCTTGACCCGGCCCGAGTGAAAGAGGATGCCCAGATTTTGGTCCGGGAGGGACGGCTCAGGCGGCTGACCCGGGAGGTCTTCATCCATAGGCGGGAACTTGACCGGTTGCGGACCAGGCTCCAAGAGCTTCTCGCCGACTGGCACGCCAAAAACCCTTTCAGCCCCGGTATGTCCCTGGAAGAAGTGAGAAGCCGGCTTTTGCCCAAGGCGGGTCAGGCGGTGGCCGATGCTGTTTTGACCGGCCTGGAAGAGGAAAAATTCCTGGTTCGGGAACTCGGCTCCCTCAGATTGGCCGGCTTTACGCCTCAGGTCAATGAACTGGAAAACAAACTCATCGCCAGGCTGGAGCGGCTCTATCTTGATTTCGGAATGACTCCCCTGGCCGCCAGCGCGGTGGAGCCGGCCGCCTCGCCGGATGCGGAGCGCCATCGGCAGGCGGCCTTCTCCGCCCTGGTCCGGCGCGGCCTTTTGGTGCGGCTGGATGACCTGTATTATATCCACAAAACCCATTACGAGCGGTCCTTGAGCCTGTTCCGGGAAATGGCCGCCGGGGGCCAGACGGTTCTGGCCGCCAAATTCCGGGATGAATTGGGCACTTCCCGAAAAGTGGCCATAGCCATTTTGGAACATTTTGACAAAATAAATCTGACCAAGGCGGTCGGCGAGGGCCGGACCCTGCGTTGAGGTTTGGACCAAAACAGGGCCGAGGTGGCATGTGAGTCTTCTTTCCCAGTGCACTTCCGGTGGTTGCGGGGCCAAGCTCGGGCCGGACGAATTGGCCGGTCTTTTGAAAAACCTGCCTTTGCTCAGGGATCCCCGCCTATTGGTGGGTTTCGAGACCGCCGACGATGCCGCCGTTTACGCCCTGTCCGACGAGATGGCCCTTATCTCCACAGTGGATTTTTTCCCGCCCATGGTGGAGGACCCGGATCTCTTCGGCCGCATCGCCGCCGCCAATGCCTTAAGCGATATTTACGCCATGGGCGGCCGGCCTCTCCTGGCCCTTAGCCTGGTCTGTTTCCCTGAAAATCCGGGAAACCAGGCGGCCCTGGCTGGAATCCTGGCCGGCGGGGCGGCCAAAATCATGGAAGCCGGGGCCGTTCTGGCCGGCGGTCATTCCATCTATGACCATGAGCCCAAATATGGCCTGGCCGTCACCGGACTGATAGATCCCAGCCGCCTCTGGCGCAACCATACCGGAACGGCGGGCGATGCCCTGATCCTGACCAAACCCCTGGGGGTAGGACTGGTTCTCAATGCGGCCCGGGCCGGCCTGGCTTCGGCCGAAGAATTATCGGCCGCGGCCGCGACCATGGAACGCTTGAATAAATATGCGGCCGAAAAGGCCGCCGGCTTTGATATCCACGCCGTAACGGACATCACCGGCTTCGGCCTTCTGGTCCATGCCGCTGAAATGGCCGGCGAGGACAAGACCCTGGTTCTGGATTTCGATTCCCTGCCGCTTCTGCCAGGGGCTCTGGCTTTCGCCGCCGAATATCTGGCCACGGCGGCCGGCCAGCGCAACCGCCGCCATCTGAACGCCAGGGTGGACCTGGGAAATATTTCGGAGGACGCCGAAGAAGTGCTCTTCGATCCTCAGACCTCGGGCGGACTTTTGATAAGCCTGCCCATGAGCCAGGCGGCCGGTCTGTGCGCGGAAATAAAAAAAGATGATCCGGCGGCGGCCATAGTCGGCCAGGTTGAGGTCAGGCGCGGCCGGGTCGTGGTGGCCCTGTAATCTGTATTCACCGACATCCATACCATATCGCCTGGACTGAAGGGACTGACCGTGCTGAAAAGCCTGTATAAAAAAATCGTCTTGGCCATCACTTCTTTTTTTTGCGGGGCCTCCGGAGCCTTCCTCCTGTCCGGCGCAGGTTCTCCTCTCCTAAACATTATGTGCGGCGCTATTTTTTTGGTGAGCCTCTTGAACTTGTCCCTATACGCCAATGAATATTACAAAAGCTTAAAAAAACAAGTGGCTTCTTTATGCCCGCCGCCCGCCAAGCCCGAGGGCGGCGATCACGGGGGTGGCGGCCATGGAGGAGGCGGCGGTCAGGGCGGCAATCAGGGAGGCGCTGGAGGCGGTCACGGAGGCGGCGGTTCACCCGGTGGCCACGGTGGCGGCGGTGGCGGCGGGTCCAAGAGCTGAGGCGGTATGAACTTCTGAACAGGAGGTCAAAAACTTGAAAAGCCGGTGTCCCTGCGGGGCGGTCTATACCATCAAGCCGGAGTTCCTGGGTAAGAGGACTCTGTGCAAAAACTGCGGCCGGGATTTTTTGATAGAGGCCCTGCCCTTCCCCCAGTTGCCGCCCGAGCCGTCCACGTCGGAGACTTTGGAGCTTAATAAGGAAGGGCCTGGATTTTCGGCATCCCTTGAATCAGCCCCGGCACCGCCGTCCGCGGTCAACCCTCAGCCCGCGCCGCCGGAGTTGGAGCCATCGACAGGGCCGCCTGAAATCATCCCTGAAACAATCGAGCCGCTGGAGGAAATTGGGCCGGCTCCAAGTCCGGTCTCCGCCCACACACCGGATTCGGATGGACACAAGGACTTGCCGGCTTTATCAGCCCAGAGTGAAGCCGGTCCCAAGGGCGTCCGGCGGCCGCTGATGGCCCTGGCGGTGGCGGCGGTGGCCGGAACCCTGATGGGCGCCGGCCTGATGGGCTTGATCCGACAGGGCGAGATTGAGACTCTGGAGGACAGGCTGGCCGCGGCCGACCGGGAACTCCAGGGCCACAACCGGGCCAAGCGGACTGTGGGAGACTTGAAGAAGGAGTTGGCCCTGGTCCAGGACGAAATCGGGCGTCTGGAGGGAGTCGACTATCCGGCGGGTTCCATTCCCCTTACTTTGACTGCGGCGGCGGCCCTGGAGTTCAGAACGGCCGAAGCCCTGCTTCGGCAGCAGGTCGCGGCCCTGGAGAGCGGGGCCGGGCTGACGGTGTCCGCCCGGGCCACCGCCCCTGATCCCAAGCTGGCAGCGGCTGTTGAGGGAGAAATGGAAAGGCTTAGGGCCAGGCTGGAAGAGCTGAGAGGGATGGCTGCAGGCTTGGCGGGAGAGCCCCGGTCCCTGGTCGAGACCGCCATCGCCACCGAGGAACTGAACCTGGCCATATTGAATCGCAACCGCCTCATAGCCCGCTACGGCCTGAACGCGCCACTGCCGTCCCAGGGGCCGGCTCTCTGAATCGGCTTTAACAGGTGGAAAAACCGCAACGGTCGCATTTACGGCAGGAGCCTTCACGCCGCAGGGACAGTTCATGGCACTCGGGGCAGAGGTCATAACCGCCCCGCTCGGCCGGAGCGTCCAAGGGGCCGTTCTGTGGTTTTTGCAAATATTCCTTGCGCAGCATCATAAGACGGCCGATGAGCTGAGGCAGGCTGGCGGCCACCACCGGGGTCTTGCACATGTGGGTGCGGACCATGAATCGTTCCCCGGTGGAGACCTTGCAGAGGACCTTGACGAAACGGTCGAACAGGCTGGGAACTTCCCGGAGGGCCACGGAGATGATCATGCCCAGGGCGGTGAAGATGGAATTGATGACCGCCCCCACATCGCCGGCCGAGACGAAAACCTCGCGGATGTTGTCGTGCTCGTCATGGGTCAGGGTTATGTGAGCGGTGAGGTTGGCGCTTTTGGCGGTGAAAGTGCGGCTTTCGCGGTCTCCGCCAATGTCGCTGATCGTCGGGGGGTGGTGGATGTCGGTCTTCTGGTCGGCCGAGGCCAGGATGCCGTCCAGAGAACTGTCGCGGTAAACGGTGAAACCCTTGAGTCTTAAATCCCGGCTTTCGGCGATTAGCTGTTCTATGTCGGCGGCGGTAGCTTCGCGGGGCAGATTGATGGTTTTGGAGACCCCGGTGTGGCAGTGGTATTGGAAGGCGGCCAGCATACTCAACTGGTCTTGGGGGCTGAGCTTCAGGGCGGTTTGCGCCTCGGCCAACTGGTGAAAGTCGGGATGTTGTTCAAACAGATCCGCCAGTTCGGCCGGGCGCAGGATGAATTCCAGCCAGCCGCTGGCCGCATCGCGCACCCGGCGCTTTTGGGTCAAGGCGAAGAAAGGCTCAATACCGGTGTCGATGTTGCGCAAAAAGACGGAGACGCTGCCGGTGGGGGCCTGGCTGGTGGTCAGGCAGTTGTGGAAGCCCCCTTTTTCGGACACGATTTTTAAGAGAGGGGCCAGGTATTCCTCCCGAAGATCCCGGGCTGGTGATTCAGCCAGGGTCTGGCCCAACTCGGCTAGGTGGACCGGCCAGAAATCACGGTTTTCATAGACCTGTCCGGTGGCCTCGGCCAGTTCGGCCGACAGCGCGAGAGTGCCCAGGGTCAGCCAGGCCTGGGTCCGGAGGGCGAAGAGCCGGGCTTCGGGCGAGCCGTAATCCACCGTACCGCGGAAAGCCAAAAGGAGTGCGGTATGGAAGCCGCTCATGCCCACGCCCACGGGTTTGAGGCTCTGGGTCTTGAGGCGGATCTCCTCCAGGGGGTAACCCTCATCGAATTCCAGGACCAGGTTGCCAAAAAAACAGGCCAAGCCCGAGGTCTCCGCCAGGCGGCACCAGAAACGACGGCTGAATTCATCGCTAAAGGCCGCTTCGCCGCTCCACTTGGGAGCGGCCTGGTCGGCGGCCAGTTCGTCAAAAACCTCACGGGCCAGGCGGGCGGCGTTGACGGTGATGAGGTTGCAGGCCGAGCCGGCGCTGGCCAGATATTCGCCGCAGGGGTTGGAAAAACGCGGCTCGTCTTCGGCCCTGAGGGGCGAATATTTCAGCATGTTGTCCACGAACAGGAGGCCAGGATCGCCAGTGGCCCACATATTGCCGGCAATCAAGCCGATTAGTTCCCGCCGCTGCCAAAAGTCCCCGAAGGCGTTGACAGAAATGTTCATGTTGGACAGGGTGGTTCCCTGGGCCGGGCGTTCTTCCGGGGGCAGGGTCTGGATGAAACGGTTGAGCTTGGCGTTGAAATTCTTGGATTCAACGAAATCGACGATGTCGGGATGGTTCCAGTCCAATTGGACCAGGAGAGCCCCCCGGCGGCGACCGCCCTGGTTGGTGGTGCCGGTGACCGCATCGAAATCGGGCAGAAAACCCACCGGTCCGCTGGCTATGCCCTGTCCGGCGTCCACCGGTGCTCCCTTGGCCCGGAGATGGGACAAATCAATGCCCGCCCCTCCGCCGGACATATAAATGGTGCGCATCTTGCGCCGCATGGCCTCGATATCCTCCAGGCTATCCTCGACCCAGCCCAAGGGGTAGCAAGAGAAGAAACCCGGCCGACGAGTATGGGGGTTTCCGAAGGACATCAAAAATGGCGTGGCCGGAATAAGACGCCTGGCAGCCAGGGCTTTGGCCAGCCTGTCCAATTTGGCCGGGTCGGCCAGAGGGGTCTTGAGGGATTTCAGTTTGGGTAGGAGGCGCTTTTCAAGTATCTCCTGGTAATTTTTTTCCAAGGGACGGCCGTCTTTCGGATCCCGGACCGCATAGCGGGTGGAAGTCAGATATTCATCAATGGTCTGCCAGGCTTCGTGGAGGGAGGCGGTCATGGAATATCCCTTGGCTGTATTTTGGTTTTGGGGCGACAGGGGCACTGGTCGTGGTCAAAATAAGTTCCCCTCAATATATAGTATTTGGGAACGGAAGGGAAGAGGGTATAGTATTTGGGAACGGAAGGGAAGAGGGAAACCGCCCCGCCCCAGCCGGCCGTCCAGACCAGAGGCGGATTTGGAATAGTTGACATTAAGTATGATTCTTATAATATATATAAACATTTAATAGGCAAGGCGGCTTGGCGCCATTTCAGTAAGGATCATGAGGAAAACCGATTTATTACCCCTGACCGTCTTTTTGGCCGCGACCTTGGTCCTGGTCTGGCCGGAGACAGCCCGGCATATGCAATGGCTGACGCATAACCAGCGGTATCAGCTCGGCTTTCTGGCCTTCGCTCTGTTGGGTCCCTTAGGGGAGATCGCCGCCGCCCGTCTAGGCGGGGCCCCCCGCCCCCGCCCAGCCCTCCTGGCCGCCCAAGCCCTTATGTGGGGCTTTTACGGCCTGTCGGCGGCTCTCCTTTTCTGGCTTTTCAATGGTGCGGTGGCCCTGGCTCAGGGAACGGGCCTGCTCCCGGGCGGGGCCTGGCGTTTCGGCGGCCATTTTTTGAAGGCTTTTTTCAGCGGTTCTTTTTTCACCGAACCATTTTTCACCAGCCTTCTGGTTTGCTGTTGCTTTACCCTCCCTTTTCTGGCCTTCCACCGCCTGGTCGGGGCGGCCCTGAATCTCTTCTGGGCCGAGGGCTGCCGGCCGAATCTCCGAGAGGCCTCGGAGGCGGCCGACTGGCCCGACTTCATCAAAAGCGAAGCCGTTTCTCTGCCCTTTTTCCGGGTACCCGGCCTGACTTTCGTCTTCATGCTGCCGCCAAGCCTGTGGCTGCTCACCGCGGCTTGGCTCGGCGTTATCCTGGGCGGCTTGGGCGGTCTTAGGAAAAAGACCTTGACTTTTACTCCTTAAAGCCTAATATAGCCCCCAAAGCTCCCAGTGGGAGGCAAGGCCTCCGCCGGCCCGCTATCCGGGCTGATAACTGATACATGAGGTGAACACTATGAACGGCTCCGCCCTCCAGACCGGCGCTTCCCCTGCCCGCCCCGTGGTGGAGCAGTGCCTCGGATGCGACCGCATTTTGAAAGAAACGGAAGGTCAACGCTGCTCCGCCTTTGCCTTCCCGGACGCCAAATGGCGCCTGGGGCCCTGCAGTATGGCCACCCATATCAAAGCCGATACGGGGAAAGGCGCGGAAAAGGTTCGCGTGGGCCAGCAGAAGCAGAAGAAGAGATAAGCGGTTTTACACGCTTTCCCTCGCCCGGCCGGCTTTTACCAAGAAAGCCGGCCGGTATTTTTTAGGACTAATAATTTATGGTGACTCCGGCGGGTACGGAGGAGCCTAGGAGGTGGGGGTTCATGTCGCGAAAGGATTTGTAATCCCGTCCATACTGGTCGGCCAAGGCCTTGATCGTGGTCGGGGCCGGCGTCACGGCCCGTTTCCCGGGCCAGGCCGGCCAGGCCCGAGCCGGCTCCTGGACATAGCCGAAGGCCGCCGGATCCTTAAAAAGTATTTTTCCGGCCAGGACGGTCATTGGCAACTGGTCCTGGCCGTCCTGAAAATAGAGCTTATAAAAATTGGTCTCTCCGCCGGCCTCGTCCACGGCCCGCTGGAAAGCCTGCTCCCCCAGGAGATGAGCGGCCAGAGCCGAAGTCCAGGAGCCATAGATTTTTTTCAGAGCGGCCAGTCGTTTGGCCGCGGCGGCGGTGGCCGCCGTGGGCTCCAGGCGCTCGTCGACATTGGAGTCCACCCGCAACCCCAGGTCCCTGGCCTCGGTTTCCCGGAGGCGCCAGATACCGCGGCCGATATTGTTGTAAGCCGGAGACAGGTGGGTGACGGCCAGGGGCAGATATTTGAGGTCGGCCGGAACTTCAGCTTGGGCCAGGACCCTTTCCACCAAGGGCAGAAAGCGGGGCGAACGCCGGAGAGTCAACCATATCCGGCTCCGGGCCTCGATCAGGAGGACGAGGTTCTGGTCCACCGCTTTGAAGACCTCGGCCTGATTCAGAGGCACGGATTCGCCGCAAAAATCAAGCCCGCGGAGCGGCCCACCGGAGGAAGCGGCTCCGGCCTGGGCCGCGGTCAGGGCCGGGAACAGGATAAACACCGAGAGGACGATATGGATGATCGGTTTCATTTCAGCTTGAACGGACGGTTGGGGCATAAAAACTAAAACCCGGGATTCTTCGGGCAACATCCATTATTATTATAAAGCAGACTGCCTGATAAATCCAGCCTTTACAGTCCGGGGGAGCGCTTGGAAGGGGATATTGAATTTATCTTGACAAAACATGGTTTTACATGCGATAGTAAAACATTACTGTTATAGCGTCCGATTCTGACTGAGAAACGGGCGCCCCGCGGGGCCGGCCCCCCTATTCTGGAGGGGTGGCGGTTGCCCGGGCTTCTTTTGGGGGTCAAAAAAACCGGTCGCCTCAGGCCGGCCAGTTTGGGTTACGGAAGGGAGAGAATTATGGCAAAAGTGGTTGGCGCGGTCATGGTGGCCGGCGGGGGCGTGGCCGGAATGCAGGCCGCCCTTGATCTGGCCAATGCCGGTTATTACGTTTATATGGTCGAAAAATCTCTGGCCATAGGCGGCCGCATGGCCCAGTTGGACAAGACTTTTCCCACCAACGACTGTTCCATGTGCATCATTTCACCCAAGCTGGTGGAGGTGGGCCGCCACATAAATGTTGAACTCCTGACCCTTACCGATATTCTGGCCATTGAAGGTTCGGAAGGCGATTTCAGGGTCCGGGTGCGGAAAAATCCCCGCTATATCGATATGTCCAAGTGCATAGCCTGCGGCGAGTGCACCAAAAAGTGCCCGGTCAAGGTGGACGATGAATATAACGAACTACTTGACAAGCGTAAGGCCATCTACGTCCAGTATGCCCAGGCCGTGCCGCTTAAATACGGCATTGACGCCGCCGTGTGCCGCAAGATCACCACAGGTAAATGCGGCATCTGCGAGAAAATGTGCCCCCCCAAGGCCATTGATTACGAGCAGAAGGCCGAGGAGTTGGTCCTGAACGTCGGCTCGGTCATCCTGGCCCCCGGCTTTAAACCTTTCGACCCCCGCGGTCTGGAAACTTACCGCTACGCCGATAATCCCAACGTCATGACCGCCTTGGAATTCGAGCGCCTTCTGGGCGCCACCGGCCCCACCATGGGACATGTGGTCCGTAGCGGCGACCACAAGGAGCCCCAATCCATCGCCTTCCTCCAGTGCGTCGGTTCCCGGGACGTGAACCGGGCCGACCAGGGCTACTGCAGTTCCGTCTGTTGCATGTATGCCATAAAGGAAGCCATCATAGCCAAGGAACACGCCAAGTATGACCTTAAGGTGACCATTTTTTACATGGACATCCGAAGTTTCGGCAAAGACTTCGAGCGTTATTACGAAAAGGCCAAGGCCAAGGGCATCCGCTTCGTCCGCAGCCGCATCCACACTGTGCAGCCCCTGAAGGACGGCGGTTTGCGTTTCCACTACGTTGCCGACCACGGCCAGAGCATCACCGAGGACTTCGACATGGCTGTCCTCTCCCACGGCCTGACCATAACCGCCGACACCATAGATATGGCCCGTCAGTTCGGCCTGGAGACAGACCAATATAATTTCGCACGGACCTCCAGCTTCAGCCCGGTGGCCATGTCCCGGCCGGGAATCTACGCCTGTGGCGTCTTCACCGGCCCCAAGGACATCCCCAGTTCGGTCATGGAGGCCTCGGCCGCGGCCGCGGCGGCCTCTTCCAAGCTGGCCTCGGCCCGGGGCACCCTGGCCAAGACCTTCACCGTGCCGCCCCCGATTGATATCACGGGAGAACCGCCCCGGATCGGCGTCTTCATCTGCCACTGCGGCATCAACATCGCCTCGGTCGTGGACATCGAAAAGGTGGTGGAATTCGCCAAGACCCTGCCTTTCG
>Ga0082212_10002927_pt1 | contig 24501 bp, 22 predicted proteins | sample TergutNt197P3_FD_71548 | JGI IMG/M metagenome (GOLD analysis project Ga0082212, IMG submission 71548) | Neocapritermes taracua P3 segment gut microbial communities from Petit-Saut dam, French Guiana - Nt197 P3 | ecosystem: Host-associated > Arthropoda: Insects > Digestive system > Gut ... | reverse complement strand
GAAGCCGACGGGGCGGCGGTGGGCGCGGCCAGCTTCAACGACTTCCGCCTCTTCTGCCGACTGACGGCCGACCTGGAGGGCGGGGTCTTTCTGAATCTCGGCTCGGCCGTCATCCTCCCGGAAGTTTTTCTGAAAGCCCTGACCCTGGTCCGCAACCTGGGGCACAAGGTGCGCGGCCTGACCACCATCAACCTGGACTTCATCCGCCACTACCGGCCTTCGGTGAACGTGGTGGAACGGCCGACCCGGGACGGGGGGCGGGGTTTCTATTTCATCGGCCACCATGAAATCATGTTTCCGCTTCTAATGGCCCTGACTCTGGAACAACTGTAGCGATAAGGAGTGATTCCATGAACGATGCTGAAATTCTGGCCTGGCGCCGAAAGCTCCTGGGCGGGGAACTGGTCGAAAAAATGACCCGCCGGGGTTTTTCGGCCAGCTATGCCCCCACCGCGGCCGAGGCCAGGGAGGCCGTGTTGGCCCTCCTGCCGCCCGCCGGGGCCATCGCCCTTTTGGGCAGCCAGACCATGAACCAGTTGGGTGTTTACGCCCACCTGCGCCAGAGCGGGCGGGATCTGGTGGACCACGCCACCCAGACCGCCGGCATGACTCCGGCCGAAGCCAATAACTATAAGCGCGGGGTCTTCAGCACCGCGGCCATGCTGGCCAGCGCCAACGCCGTGGACCAGGAGGGCCGGCTCTACAACATAGACGGTTTTGGCAACCGGGTGGCCGGGATGATCTTCGGCCCCGAATCGGTCATTCTGGCCATCGGCCTCAACAAGGCGGCCACCACCCCGGAAGAGGCCTGGAGGCGAGCCCGGCAGGTGGCCTCGCCGTTGAACAACAAGCGCCTGAACCTTTCAAACCCCTGCGTCAAAAGCGGCCGCTGCCACGACTGCCAGACCGCCTCCAGTATTTGCAGCTATTTCACCATCATCGACCGCTCCCGGCCGGAAGGCCGGATCAAAGTGGTGCTGGTGGGCGAAGACCTGGGTTACTGACGCCTTCGGGAGTTATCAGACATGCCCATCTACGAGTTCCACTGCCAAAAATGCGGCCGCGACTTTGAAGAGCTGGTCCGGGGCCCAAAACCCAAGGTGGTCTGCCCCCACTGCGGAGGCCGCAAGTGCCGAAAGCTCATGAGCGCCTCCAGCTTCATCTCCAAGGGCTCAGACGGCGCCACCGTCTCCTCCTCGGCCGGCAATAGCTGCGCCGGCTGCGCCGGCGGCTCGGCCTGCGCCACCTGCGGACATTGAAAGGCTCCGCGTGGCTGAGACCCTGAGAATCGGCGCCCGGGGCAGCCCCCTGTCCCTGGCCCAGACCGGCCTGGCGGCCCAAGCCATCACGGCCGGCCGGCCCGGGCTGACCGTGGAAATAGTGCCCATCAAAACCACCGGCGACAAGATCCTGGACACGCCCCTGGCCCGAATCGGCGGCAAAGGCCTGTTCGTCAAGGAAATCGAAGAAGCCCTCCTGGCCGGGGACATAGACCTGGCCGTCCACAGCGCCAAAGATTTACCGGCCAAGCTGCCCGAAGGCCTGATCCTGGGGGCGACCCCGGCCCGGGCGGATTTCCGCGATGTCCTGGTCTCCGCCGCTCCGGGCGGCCTCCCGGGCCTCCCGGCCGGAGCCCGGGTGGGCACCTCCGGCCTCCGGCGCCAGGCCCAACTCCTGGCCCGGCGGCCGGATCTGGAAATCAAGCCCATCCGGGGCAACCTGGAAACCCGCCTGAAAAAAATAGGGCCGGAAGTGGAGGCCGTCCTGTTGGCTGCGGCCGGGCTGGACCGGCTGGGCCTGGCCCCGTCCCAGGCCGTCATCCTGTCCCCGGAAGAGATGCTGCCGGCTGTGGGCCAAGGCGTCCTGGCCCTGGAAATCCGCCGGGATGACACCCGGATGGCCGAACTCCTGCGCCCCATCCATCATGAGCCGACCGGTTTGGCCCTGGCCGCGGAACGCGGCTTTCTGGATTTCTGGGGCGGCGGCTGCCAATTGCCGGCCGCCGCCTTGGCCGAACTGGCGGACGACCGGCTGGACCTCAGGGCCCTCATCGCCGACCCCGACGGCCGGAAGGTCCTTAAAGGTCGAAAAACAGGCCCAGCAGCCCGCCTAAGCCTGCTTGAAGCCGCCGAACTGGGCCGGGAACTGGCCGCTGACTTGGCGGCCAAGGGGGGCGCGGAAATAATGCGCGAGGTGTCCGGGCCATGACCGTTTATCTGGTGGGGGCCGGCCCCGGCGACCCGGGCCTGTTGACCTTGAGGGCCGCGGAACTCATTAAAACAGCCGACGTGCTGGTCTATGACTACCTGGCCGCCCCGGAGATCCTGAAACTGGCTCCGGCCGGCTGCCGTTTGATCTATGTGGGCAAAAAATCCGGCTGCCACGCCCTGCCCCAGGAGGAGATCAACAGCCTCCTGGTCCGCGAAGCCAAGGCCGGCGGCCGGGTGGTGCGCCTCAAGGGCGGGGATCCCTATATTTTCGGCCGGGGGGGAGAGGAAGCCCGGGAACTGGCCCGGGCCGGCCTGGACTTCCAGGTCGTACCGGGCATAAGCTCCGCCATCGCCGCGGCCGCCTATGCCGGCATCCCCTTGACCCACCGGGACTTAAGTTCCCAAGCCGCGATCATCACCGGACACGAACGCCCGGACAAGACCGGTTCGGCCCACGATTGGCCGGCCCTGGCCAAGATGGGCACCCTGGTCATGGTCATGGGCGTGGCCGGCCTGGATTTCTCCTGCCAAGCCCTGGTCAAGGCCGGGCGGGCCGCGGACACACCGGCCGCCCTGATCCAGTGGGGCACCACCCTCAGGCAACGCACGGTCATATCTGACCTGGCCGATCTGCCGGCCCGGGCCAGGGAAGCCGGCCTGGGCGCCCCGGCTCTCCTGGTGGTGGGGGAAGTGGTCAGACTGAGACCGGAACTGAACTGGTTTGAAAAACTGCCCCTCTTCGGCCGCCGTGTTCTGGTCACCCGCAGCCGGGAGCGGGCCAGCCGAATGGCCGCCCTCCTGTCCGAACTGGGAGCCGAAGTCTGGGAAAGACCCGCCATCGCCACGGCCAGCCTGGGCGAAACCGAGATTTTTCATAACCTGGCCGGCTATGACTGGCTGGTCTTCACCAGCCCCACCGGGGCGGAAGTCTTTCTGCGCGGCCTTTTGGATTCCGGCCGGGATGTCCGGGCCCTGGGGGCCATGAAAATCGCGGTCATCGGCCCGGGCACGGCCGAGGCCTTGACCCCTTTCGGGCTCCGAGCCGACCTTATGCCGGCCGAGCATGTGGCCGAAGGACTTCTGGCCGCCCTCACCGCCACCGGCCTGACCGGGCTCCGGGTGCTTCTGGCTCGGGCCAAGACCGGCCGGGATATCCTGCCCGAAGGGCTGACCAGGGCCGGGGCGGAAGTGCGGGATCTGCCCCTCTACACCACCTTCCACCCGGATTGGGCCGAGCCCTTGCCGGGCCGGCCGGACCTGACGACCTTCACCAGTTCCTCCACGGCCGAGGGTCTGGCCGCCCGGGTGCCCGAGGCTGAACGGGCCCTCTTCCCGACCGCCTCCATCGGCCCGGTCACCACCCGGACCGCCAAGCGCCTGGGCTTCCCGGTGGCGGTCGAGGCTGAAAGCGCCACCATACCCGGCCTGGTCCAAGCTGTGGCCAGCTATTTCAGGCGGCCATGAACAGCCTCTTTAAAGACTCTGCGACCGCGCCGCCGGACCTGGCCGCCCTGCTCAACCCCTCCCAACTGGCCGCGGCCACCTATGAGGGCGGCCCCCTGCTCATCGTGGCCGGGGCCGGCAGCGGCAAAACCCGCACCCTGGTCCACCGGGTGGCCTACCTGGTGGAACAGGGCGTCCCGCCGCCGGCCATCCTTCTGTTGACCTTCACCCGCAAGGCGGCCCGGGAGATGCTGGACCGGGCCATGGACCTGGCCGGGCGGCGGGCCGGCCTGGTCTCCGGAGGCACCTTTCACGCCCTGGCCAACGCCCTCCTCCGGCCGACGGCCCATCTTCTGGGCTACCCGGACGGCTTCAGCATCATGGACCAGGACGACGCCGAAGCCCTGTTGGCCCGCATCCGCGGAGATCTGCCGGGAATAAAAAAATACAAGCGCTTCCCCCAGAAAGGGGCCCTGTTAAACCTCATAAGCCAGGCCGTCAACAAGGACCGTCCCCTGGCCGAGGTCGTGGCTGAAAACTTCGCCCACTTTCAGGAATACACGCCCCTTCTGGAAAAAATCGCCCTGGAATACCGGGAACAGAAACTCAAAAACGCTCTGATGGATTTCGACGACCTCCTGGCGGGCCTGGAGACCGTGCTGCGGGAACATGAAGACATACGCCGCCGCCTGGCCGGCCGCTACGACTATATCCTGGTGGATGAATACCAGGACACCAACCCGGTCCAGGCCCGCCTGACCCACTTTTTGGGCCGGGACCACCAGCGGGTAACGGCCGTGGGCGACGAGGCCCAATCCATATATGCCTTCCGGGGCGCCAGCTTCAGAAATATCATGGACTTTCCAAAAACCTTCCCCGGCGCCAAAATAATGAAGCTGGAAGAGAACTACCGCAGCCGGGAACCCATTGTGACCCTGGCCAATCACCTCATCGCCCGGGCCCGGGAACGCTATGACAAGACCCTGGTGGCCATGCGCGGCCCCGGCCTGGCCCCGGAACTCAAGCCAGTGCGGGACCTGGCCGACGAAGCCGGCTTTGTGGCCGCCCGCATTGAAGAACTTTTGGCCGAGGGCCTGGTTCTCCGGGACATCGCCGTGCTCTTCCGGGCCTCAGCCCACTCCTTCGACCTGGAAGTGGAACTGGTGCGCCGCGGTCTGCCCTACACCAAATACGGCGGGCGTAAATTCCTGGAAGCGGCCCATATCAAAGATTTCCTGGCTTTTTTGCGCCTCGCGGCCAACCCGGCCGACGGCCTGGCCCTGCGCCGGGTGCTGACCCTGATGGAGGGGGTGGGGCTCAAGGGGGCCGACGAGGCCGCGGCCTGGCTGGACGGACGGAGAGACCGGCTCCTGGACCTGGCTTCCGCCCCCTTAAGCGGCCGGATCAAGAAGGCCCTGGCCCCCCTGGCCGAGCTTTTGACACGGATCGCCCCGGAAGGCCTGGACCTGGCCGGCCAGACCCAGGCTGTGGCCGAATTCTATTTGCCCCGGCTGCGCGATCTGTATCCCGATGACTGGCCGGACCGGCAGGGCGACCTCCGGGAACTCATGCGCATGTCCGGGGAGCGGGACGATCTGCGCCTCTTCCTTGATGAACTGACTTTGGATCCGCCCAATCAGACGCGGGTGGCCCCGGAGGAAAAAAAGGAGACCCTGACCCTGTCCACCATCCACTCGGCCAAGGGGCTGGAATGGAAGGCGGTGTTCCTCTTGTCGGCCGTGGAGGGACGCTTCCCCCCGGTCTATGCCGCCCGCACCGAGGCCGAACTGGAAGAGGAACGCCGCCTGATGTATGTGGCCGTTACCAGGGCCGAAGACCTGTTATACATCATGCTGCCCCTGGGAACCGTTGACCGCTGGTCCGGCGCCGCGGGCGCCCCCAGCCGCTTTCTGGCCGACCTCCCGGCCGGGGCCGGCCTGAAGACCGGTTTAAATGATGGCTCGCGCCCCTCCGTAGCCAAGCCCTGGCCGGGCCGCGAAGGAACGCCGCCTCCGGTCACTCTCCCCCGCCCGGCCGCCCCCCGGAGGGACTTTTTGACCGATCTCACGACCGGACAAAGGGTGAGCCATCCCGTTTACGGCGCCGGCCGGGTAGCCGAGATCCTGGGGCCCCGAGCGGTCATAGATTTTGACCTTTTCGGGAAAAAAAATGTTATAATCCAATATGCTAAACTCGTTAAAACCTGACCGGACAACATCCGAAGCATGACCTACCAAAAGGAAATACAGCGGCTGTTCGACCTGCAGAAATTCGGCATGAAGTTCGGCCTGGAGAACATGCGGACCCTTTTGACGCGCCTGGGCGATCCTCAACGGGGCCTTAAACTCGTCCACCTGGCCGGCACCAACGGCAAGGGCTCGGTGGGGATCATGCTCAAAAGCGGGCTGGACGAAGCCGGCTACCGCACCGGGTTCTATACCTCACCCCACCTGATGACCTTTCGGGAGAGGATAGTCGTCGGCCCGGACCTGATCAGCGCGGCGGATGTGCTTCGCCTCTGTGGCCGCATCTGGCCCCTGGTGGACCAGAAATCGCCGCCGACCTTCTTTGAATTCGTCACCGCCCTGGCCTTCCTGTATTTCCAGGAACAAGGAGTGGAGGTGGCCGTCATTGAAGCCGGGCTTGGCGGGCGGCTGGATTCCACCAACGTCATAGAACCCCTGGCCGCGGCCATAACCAACGTCACCCTGGACCACACCGAACACCTGGGCGACACTATTTCCGCCATAGCCGCCGAAAAAGCCGGGGTCATCAAACCCGGCCGGCCCCTGGTCACGGGCCGGCTGAGCCCCGAGGCTGAAGCGGTCATCTCCCGGGCGGCGGCCGAAAAAAACAGCCCCTGGCTGGCCCTGGGCCGCGATTTTGAAGCTGTGGCCGCCGGCCGCGACGAGGCCGGCCGCGCCCTCCTCCGTTTCACCCAGGCCGGCGAGGTCTGGGACGATCTGCCCTTGAATCTGGCCGGCGCCCATCAGATCGAAAACGCCGCCGTGGCCCTGGCCTTGGGCCGCCTGCTTCTGACCCAAGGCTTCAAACTCCGGGCCGAACACTTCCGGTCCGGCCTGGCCCGGGCCGTCTGGCCGGGCCGGACCGAAACCTGGCCCCCCGCGGCCTGGCCCCCGACTGGTCCCCGGGCCCGCGCTCCCCTCCTGGTGGACGGGGCTCACAATCCGGCCGGAGCCCTGGCCCTGGCCGGCCATCTGGCCGACCTGCCCAAACGGCGCCTCCATCTCCTGGTGGGGGTCATGGCCGACAAGGATATCACCAGCGTGCTGGGACCCCTTTTGCCCCTGGTTGACCGCCTCTACCTGACCAGGCCCCGCTTCAGCCGGGCCGCTTCGCCGGAACTCCTGAGGGACAAAATAACAGCCGCCCTGGGCCCGCCCTCGGCCCCCACCACCCTTCACCCCGACCTGGAAGGCGCCTTCCAGGCCGCCGCCTCGGAAGCCGAACCCGAAGACCTGGTGGTTTTAAGCGGTTCCCTGTTCACGGTGGGTGAAAGCCTGGCCTACCTCCGGGGACTGGGGCCGGTGGAGTCCAACTGATTGAAAACGCCCGCCCACATAAACGGCCGGACCGGGCCGCGGGGCAAGAGCCGGACAGGGCCGGCCCTCGGCCCGGCACTCTGGCTTCTGGTCTTGATCCTGGTTTTTCCAACCCCGGCCGCTCGGGCAGCCCAGCCTTCGGCAGAGGAGGCCTCGGCAGAATCTGAAACAGAGCAGGTGGAAATCCTCATCCCGGGCCAGGAACTCATCACCATCCGGGCCGACCGGATAGAACAGGACGAGGACCTGGACCTGACCCGTTTAAGCGGCCGGGTCAGCATCCGGCGCGGCCTGGAACTCCTCACAGCCGACTGGGCGGTCTGGCGCAATCAAACCAAAGTCGCGGAAGTCATCGGCTCTGTCCACCTGGAAACGCCGGATTTCACAATGGATGCCGAACGGGCCGTGGTCAACCTGGAACTGTCCCTGGCCAAAATATATGAGGGCCGGGCCTTTTTCCACCAAACCCACTACTACCTGAACGGCACGGTCATTGAACGCCTGAGCGAAAAGAAACTTCAGGTGACCGAGGCCACGGCCACCACCTGCGATGGCCCGACTCCGCCCTGGACCATCCAGGCCGAACACCTGACCGTAACCGAAAACGGCTACGCCTCGGCCAGGGGCGTGATCTTTAAAGGCGTAGGCAGCACCCTGCCCTTCCTCGCCACTCCCTATTTTATTTTTCCGGTCAAAACAGAGCGCCAGACCGGCTTCCTCCGGCCGGGCTCCCTGTCCAACTCCTCCCAAAACGGCCTGACCTTAAGCCTGCCTTTTTTCTGGGCCACTGGCGAAAACCATGATTTGACCTACACTCCGGTCTGGCGGGAAAAACGGGGCCTGTCCTCCACCCTGGAGGGGCGCTACCACCTGGACTGGGGCCGGGGCATCTGGCAGGTCAGCCATCTAAACGACCAGGCTGACCGCTTTTACGACCTATACTCCTACCTATATTCCGGCACTCCGCGGGAGAAAAAGAAAGCCGAGGAGCGCTTCTGGCTGCGGGCCCACAACCAGGGCCGGTTCGGGGACTGGGATGTGCACCTCAACCTGGATATGGCTTCCGACCCCCTCTACATCAAGGAATTCACCACCGACCCCGACGGCTTCAACCAAAGTTCCAAGGCCTTTGCCTCGAATTTCGGGCACACCATCAACGAGGCCCTGAACCCTAACCGGGCCAATGAAGTCTATGCCCAGAAGCTGGACGGGCCGACCCAGGTCCGGACCGGACTCCACTACACCCAGAACCTCAATAGCAAAGACAACCGCGAAACCTTGCAGCGTCTGCCGGCCATCCAATACGACCTGGTGGGCCATAGCCTGGACGAAATCCCGACTTCCGGCCACCAAAGCCCGCGTTTATCGCTGAGCACCGGCTACGACCATTTTTACCGCCAGACCGAGGAAAACAGCAGGACCACAGAAACCGGGCACCGGATGAGGTTACAGCCCGCGGTGGATTGGACCACGGCCCTGGGCTTGGCCAACCTAAAGGTGACCGGCGGCCTGGATATGGCCGCCTACGCCGCCGACGGCCGACGGCCTTCAAAAGCCCGGACCCTGGCCGAGGCCGAACATGAGCGCTGGTATAACCTGGTGACCGGCTCGGCCGAAGTCGAACTGGGCACCACCTTCAGCCGCGTTTTCGAAGGCGGCCCGGGCCGGGCCGTGGCCACCCGCCACCAGATAACCCCCACCCTGGCCTTCAACTACGTCGGCGCCCCGGAGAACCAGGGCCGGCTGCCCTATTGGGACCACCATGACCGCCGTATGCCGCGCCAGACCTTGCGCTACGGCCTTTCCAACAGCCTGGTGGCCAAAAACCCGGGCCGGGCGCCGGCTCAGACGCCAGCTCAAACGCCGGACCAGGAACCCGGGAGACCCCAGGCCGATGATAAATATTTTCAATTTCTGAAGTTCGGGCTCTGGGCCAGCTATGAACTGGCCGATAACAGCCACCTGACCAGCCGGCTCCGAGACCCCGACGATAGCAGCCGCTATTACGACACCAACTATTATGACCGGGGCTCCGGGCCCCTGGAAGCCTACCTGGAAGCTTTCTTCAACCCCTACTTTTCCGCCCGGATGATTTCCAACTTCAACACCCGTACCGGCCGGGCCATAAACCATGACTTGAGCCTGACCGCGGCCGACGGCCGCGGGGACCGGCTGACCCTGACCTATGACCACGACACACCCGAGGGTAAACCGGTCAACACCCCCGGCTACCAGGAGGCTCGGGCCAACCTGCTCCTCAAGCTGAATTCCGAATGGTCGTCCCGGTTCTCCACCCGCTACGATCTCCAAGGCAACCAGGCCCTGCAAAGCACGGCCCAGCTCGCCTACCAGGCCCAGTGCTACGGCTTGAGCCTGCTTTATTCCAAGACCTACCATGATGAAAGTGTGGGCCTGGTATTCGACTTTCTGGGCCTGGGTTCCCTGGAACCCATAGATTTACGGGATGTAAAAGGTTTTGTCATGCCGGAATGATAAAAAAGAGGTGGAACTGTACATGGAAGAGCATGAAAAAGCCCTGTTGGCCAAGCTGGCTTCAGAGAACCCGGAACTGGCGGAGATGATGACCCGGCACCAGTCTTTTGAAAGCCAACTGGAAGAGATGAACCACCGCCATTACCTGTCGCCGGAAGAGGATTTGGAGCGAAAAAAAATCCAGAAAGCCAAGCTGGCGGTCAAAGACAAGATCCAGGCCTTTCTGGAGCGGCACCAGGGTTGATAAAAAGGCGGAAAGGTCATCATGACGGAGCTGACGGGCGCTCAGATTCTCATTGAGTGCTGGAAAAAAGAGGGTGTGGAGGTCATATTCGGTTATCCCGGCGCCACCACCATAGACATTCATCATCACCTGACCCGGAGCGGGCTGCGCTTCATTCTGACCCGTCATGAACAGGCGGCCGTCCACGCGGCTGAAGGCTACGCCCGGGTCACCGGCCGGCCCGGGGTGGTCCTGGTCACCAGCGGCCCCGGGGCCACCAACACGGTGACCGGCCTGGCCGGGGCCAACCTGGATTCCACCCCCATCCTGGTCTTTTCAGGTCAGGTGCCCCGCATGATGATCGGCAACGACGCCTTTCAGGAAGTGGACATAGTCGGCATAACCCGGCCCATAACCAAACATAACTACCTGGCCCTGGAAACCGAATCCCTGGCCCGCCTGGTCAAGGAAGCCTTTTATGTGGCCCAGACCGGCCGACCCGGGGCCGTGCTGGTGGACCTGCCCAAGGATGTCATCGCCGGCCGGGCCGAGTTCAAGTACCCGGCAGGCAAGGTCAAGCTCCAGGCTTACCAGCCCCACCTGGAACCCCACCCCAAGCAGGTGGCCAAAGCGGTGGAACTTCTCCTGGCGGCCCGCCGCCCGGTTCTCTATGCCGGGGGGGGGGTCACCATGAGCGGGGCTTCGGAACAGCTCCTGGCCTTGGCCGAGCGGCTGAACCTGCCGGTCACCAATTCCCTGATGGGCCTGGGCAGCTTCCCCGGCACCCACCCGCTTTTTCTGGGTATGTTGGGCATGCACGGCCTGTATCAGGCCAACCTCGCCGTCCAGGAGGCGGACCTCCTGGTGGCCGTGGGCGCCCGCTTCGACGACCGGGTCACCGGCCGCCTGGAAAAATTCGCCCGCCAGGCCAAAATAATCCAGATCGATGTGGACCCCACCTCCATCCATAAGAGAGTCAACACCAACGTACCCCTGGTGGCCGACGCCCGCCAGGCCTTAAGCGCCATCCTGGACCTTCTGGGCGAACACCCGGCCTACGACCAGGCCGCCCGCCGCCTCTGGCTGGATAAGATCGCGGCCTGGCGGGCCGAAGGAGCCCTGGATTACCGGCGGCCAGTCCCGGCGGGAGAGCCGGAAACCATCATGCCCCAGATGGTCATGGAAACCCTTTACGAAAAGACCAAATCTCTGGACCCCATAATAACCACCGAAGTCGGCCAGCACCAGATGTGGGCCGCTCAGTATTTCCTCTATGACCGGCCCCGCCGCTTCATAACCTCCGGCGGCCTGGGAGTCATGGGCTTCGGCCTGCCCGCGGCCCTGGGAGCCCAGGTGGCCCGGCCGGAAGCCCTGGTCATAGACATAGCCGGCGACGGCTCCATCCTGATGAACATCCAGGAACTGGTGACCATCGTCGAGGAGAAACTGCCGGTCAAGGTGGCCATCATCAACAACGGCTGCCTGGGCATGGTCCGCCAATGGCAGGAACTCTTCTACGACCGCTGTTACGCCGACACCCTTCTGGGCCGGGGGCCGGATTTCGTCAAGCTGGCCGAAGCCTTCGGAGCCCGGGGCGTCCGGGCTACGCGGCCCGAAGATGTCGGCCCGGCCATTGACGAGGCCCTGGGCACGCCCGGCCCGGTGGTCATGGAATTCATCGTCAACCAGGAGGCCCTGGTCTATCCCATGGTCGCGGCCGGCTCCGACATCGGCGACATGCTGCCCTTCGGCTCCGGCCGATTCAAGACCTGAAGCGGAGGCCTGAACCATGGAAACCAAGGCGGTCCAACGCCGAACCCTTTCCGTCCTGGTAGACAACGAGCCGGGCGTCCTGGCCCGGGTCACCGGCCTCATCTCCGGCCGGGGTTTCAACATCGAGAGCCTGTCCGTGGCCGAGACCCATGATCCCAAGGTCTCCCTCATCACCCTCATCACTTCCGGTTCGCCCCAGTTCATAGAACAGATCATCAAGCAACTCCGCAAGCTCATCAACGTCATCAAGGTGGTGGACCTGAGCGAAGACGACTATGTGGAAAAACAACTGGTCCTGGTCAAGGTCCGGGCCGCCCCGGCCGACCGGGCTGAAATACGAAGTCTTTGCAAAATATTCAAAGGTAAGATCCTGGACGTCGGCCCCAAAGCCTACACCCTGGAATTCACGGGCCACGAGAGGAAGATCCGCGATATTCTCATACTCCTGGCCGAATTCGGCATTGAGGAGCAGGTTTCCACCGGAGTGACGGCCATGGCCCGCAGCCGCCTAAAGCCAACGCCATAAATATAAAACAAGGAGAGACCCATGCGAGTCTATTTTGAAAAGGACGCCCCCTTGGGTCCGCTGAACGGCCGGACCATCGCCGTCCTGGGCTACGGCAGCCAGGGCCACAGCCAGGCCCAAAACCTGCGCGATTCGGGGCTGGAAGTCATCATCGGCCAGAGACCCGGTTCGGCCAACTACGACTTGGCCGTGGAACATGGTTTCCGTCCGGTCCCGGTGGCCGAAGCCGCAGACAAAGCCGATCTCATCCAGATCCTCCTGCCGGACCACCTCCAGGCGGAAATCTATGAAAAAGAGATCAAGCCCGGCCTTGCGGCCGGCAAGATGCTCATGTTCAGCCACGGCTTCAGCATCCACTTCAACCAGATCCAGCCGGAAAAAGACCTGAACGTAGTCATGATCGCGCCCAAGGGCCCGGGCCACCTGGTGCGCTCCGAGTATCTCAAGGGCGCGGGCGTCCCCTGTCTGGTGGCCGTTCACCAGGACGCCGACGGCCAGGCCCTGCCTTGGGCCCTGGCCTACGCCACAGGCATCGGCGGCACCCGGGCCGGACTGATCCAGACCACCTTCGCCGAAGAAACGGAAACGGACCTATTCGGTGAGCAGGCCGTACTCTGCGGCGGGGTGAGCGAACTGATCAAGGCCGGCTGGGAAACCCTGGTGGAAGCCGGTTACCAGCCTGAAATCGCCTATTATGAGTGTCTCCACGAAATGAAGCTCATCGTCGATCTCATGTATGAAGGCGGTCTGGACCGGATGCGCTATTCCGTCTCCGACACGGCCGAATACGGCGACTACACCCGGGGCCGCCGCATCATCACCGAGGAGACCCGGGCCGAAATGGCGGAAATCCTCCGGGAGATCCAGGAAGGGGAGTTCGCCCGGGACTGGATCCTGGAAAACAAGGCCGGCCGGCCCGGCTTCCTGGCCCGCCGCCGGCACGAGGCGGAACATCCCATAAACGAAATCGGCCGCACCTTACGCAAAATGATGGTCTGGCTGGACAAGAAATGAAACCATATCAGGAAGACCTGGCCGCCCTCATGGCCGAAAGCCAGGCCCTATTTTTTCAGGACGGCCTGACCCTCAAGGACGGGCGGCCCACGCCCTATTTCGTGAACTTCGGCCTCTTCCGCACTGGCCGCCTCAGCGCCGCCTTGGGGCGGATCATGGCCGACTACCTGGTGGATACCGGCCTGGAGGACCGGTTCGACGTGCTCATCGGCCCCTCCTACAAAGGCAGCGCCCTGGCCGTGGCCACGGCCCTGGCCCTGTGGCTTGATCACCGGATCGAGCGCGGCTTCGACTATGACCGCAAAGAGGCCAAAATCCACGGTGAAGCCAGCCAGCAGTCGACCGGCTTCGTCACCGGGGCCCTGACCGACAACTGCCGGGTGCTGATCGTGGATGACGTGATCACCACCATGGCCACCAAGTTCGATACCTTAAGACTTCTGACCGAGGAGGCCACGGCCCGGGGGCACAGTTATAACCCCGTGGGCGTGGTCCTGTTCCTGGACCGGGAACAGACCACCGCCGTATATGATCAGGACAAGCAGCCTATCCTGGGTCAAAAAGGCCAGAACGCGGCGGAAAACTTCAAGGCCGTCACCGGGCTGCCGGTGCGGGCCATCCTGGGCATCAGGGAGACCATCGACTTTCTGCGCCGGGAAAAACTGCCCGTCCGGCAGAACGGCAGGCTGGAGCCTCTGACCGAGACTTCCCTGGCCGTCTTCCGGGACTACCTGGCCGTTTACGGCCTAGAACCTCAAGCGACTTAAAAGGCCAGCGGAGCCGGACCTTTTAAGTCGCTTGGTTCTGACAAGTGAACCGGCTTCACCAGTTGGCTATTTGTTTATCAGAAAGTACGGTCATGGCGGATTCGGCTTCCCTTCTCAAGTTGATTCTGTCGGCCGAAGCCGGCCTGAGCGGCACCTGGGAATTCACCGAACCCGCCCTGATCCACCTCGGGCGGGACAATCGGCTCTCTCTCCACCCCGAGCCCGGGCCGGAACTGGCCGGTCTATCCCGTTTCCACGCAGTCATTGAGCTGGCCGGAGGGCGGGCCGTCATACGCGACCTGGACAGCCTCATGGGCACCCACTTAAACGGCCACCTGGTGGGCCGGCGCCTCCCGGCCGAACCGCCCCCAGCCGGCGGTCCGCCCGTGCGGGGCGAAGGCGTGGAACTGGCCGACGGCGACATAATCCAACTTGGGCCCCTGTGGCTGAGAACCTTTCTGGGCGACGCGGACACGGCCCAGGTCTCCCCTACCCGTTCCAGCACCTGCGCCGGCTGCAACCGCCCCCTGACCCGTCCCACCACCCTGAGAAGCCCGGACGCCCTCTGCGACCAATGCCGGTCCAACCCCATGGCCGCCTTGAAACTCCTGCGGGCGGGCTTAAGCCGCCGTATCGCCGACCTGGTCCCCCTGGTGGGGCTGCGGGTGGAAAAAACCCTGGGGCAGGGCGCCACTTCGGCCGTCTTTCTGGTGTCGCGGAAGAAAAGCGAAGCCAAGCTGGCTCTGAAGGTCATGCCTCCATCGGTGTCCGACAATGACTGGGCCCGCAAGAGTTTTCTGCGCGAAGCCGCCCTGGGCCGGGCCTTGAAACACCACAACGTGGCCCGCATGTTCGAGTCAGGGCGCTACGGCGGAGCCTATTTCGTGCTGATGGAATACTGTCCGGGCGGCTCCAGCGAAGAGGAGCGGATCCGCGCCGGAGGCCGGCTATCCCCGGAGCGGGCCCTGTCGATAATCCTGCCGACCCTGGACGGCCTGGACTATCTGCACAATGTCCGCCTGGCCGCGGTCGCGGTCGGCGAAGAGGCCCGGGGGGAGACCAGCGTGGGCCTGGTCCACCGCGACCTCAAGCCAGCCAACATCTTTCTGGGGGGGGAGAACGGTCTGGTGCCCAAGATAGCCGATATAGGCGTGGCCAAATTCCACGGCCGGGGCGGCTCCTGCGACACCCGCACCGGCACGGTGGCCGGGAGCCCGGCCACCATGCCCCGCCAGCAGGCCGCCAATTTCAAATACGCCGGCCCGGAAGTGGATATCTGGGCCGCGGCGGCCTCCCTCTATAAACTCCTCACCGGCGAATACCCCAGGAATTTTCCACCCGACCAGGACCCCTGGCAGGTGGTCATGAATGAAAAACCCCGGCCCCTGCTCACCCTCCAGCCCGACGCCCCCCCCAACCTGGCCACAGCCATCGACCACGCCCTGACCGACGACCCGGAGATAACCCACCAGCGGGCCGTCGATTTAAAGGCGGCCCTCCTCAAGGCTGCGGAACTGGACGATATACCGATATGAATCCACGAGGCCCGGCATGACCCGAGACCTGCGGGACAACGCCGCCCCCGACGCCCACCACACCGCCTGTCCGGGTTGCGGGACCAGTTATTACCTGAGACAGACCGACCTGGGGTTGCGCTCCATCTGCCGTAATTGCGGCCTGGCCTTCTATCTTCTGCCGCCTTCGGCCAGCCCGCCCACGGTCGTCCTCCTGGAAGACCCCGACGAAAACGCCGACCATCTGGTGGGCCGCCTCTGGCTGGACCTCAGGCCGGGCCAGATCCTGGACGGCGAATTCCTGGTCCGCCGCCCCTTGGGCCGGGGCGGTCTGAGCCAGGTCTTCCAGGTGCGGGATCTCCGGAGGGACCTGGATCTGGCCGTCAAACTGCCCCTGGCCGCCACCCTGGACCGCCTGCCCCTGGAAGTCTTCATCAACGAGGCCGCGGCCTGGCTCAAGCCCGCCCTCCACCCCAACCTGGTCGCCTGCGACCAGGTACGCCTCCATCATGACCAGCCGGTGATTTTCATGGAATACATCCAGGGCCGGGATATCTCCCGCCTGGCGGCGGGCGGCCGGGGAGCCCTCTACCAGGGCACACTCCGGGCCTCCTGCCTTAAACTTTTGGATATCTTCATCCAGGTGGCCCGGGGGCTCCAATACGCCCACAGCCTGGGCCTGAACCACCTGGACCTCAAGCCGCGCAACGTGCTGTTGGAACGCGGCGGCCGGGCTCTCATCGCCGACTACGGCCCGGTAAGCGGCGGCCCGCAGCCCCCGGCCAAAACCCGGGATATGGAAGTGGAAGGCCACGATAACCAAGAGACCAGGATCTCCGGAACCCGGCTCCTGGGCACCCCGCAATACTTTTCGCCGGAAGCGGCGGCCGGCTGGCCGGACTCCGGCCGCGCCGCCGATTTGTGGGCCCTGGCCCTATCGGCCCTGGAATGCTTCTTAGGCCGCCGGCCCTGGGAGATGGGTTCCATGGCCGGGCTGGCCCTGGAGCAATACCTGGCCGAGGGCGACCGGCCCACCTACCTGCCGCCCGGCCTGATGGAATATTTCCGCCAAGCCCTGGCCACCCAGCCGGATGACCGCTTCCAGAACGCGGAAAGCGTGGCGGCCAGGTTGGCCGGGATCTACGAGGAAGTGGCCGAACAGGCCTACGACCGCCCCGAGGCCCGGGCGGCTGAAGAAACCCCGGAACGCCTGGCCCGTAAAAACGCCGCTTTCCGGGAATTGGGCCGGGTCATCAATTGAAAAATACTCTAAGCCGGAGAAAGAAGACAGGCCATGCCGGATGATGAAAAAGACAAGCGCCCCCCCGAGGAGACCTTGGACCGCCAAGCCTACCTCCGGGATATCCGCCGGGAAATGCTGAAAAACCTGGGGCTACCCGAAGACACCAAACCGGAACAGGTGAGCCGGCTCCTGGCCATCAAGGCCGGCCTGGACAACTTGCGGAAGCCGGAAAAATAAAACCCATAAACTCCCGCAGATGGGCCGCGAAGGCCAGAACATGGTCCCTGGTTATCTCGTAGTGGGTGGCCAGGCGCCAGACCCCGGCCACCGGCGGAGACAGCCTGAAGCCCCGGGCTTCCATAAAGGCCACCAGGGCTGCGGGATTAAGGCCGGGAGCCTGCCAGAAGACCAGGTTTATTTTAACAGCCGCCGGATCGATCTCCACCCCCGGCATCTCCGCCAGAAGGCCGGCCAGGAGGCGGGCGTTGGCGTGGTCCTCGGGCAGGCGGTCCACCATCCCGCCTAAGGCTTCCAGGCCGGCGGCGGCCAGAACCCCGGCCTGCCTGAGGCCGCCCCCCAGAACCTTCCGGCAACGGCGGGCTTCCCCGACAAAATCAGCCGTTCCCGCCAGGATAGAACCCACCGGAGCGCCCAGACCCTTGGACAGGCAGAAGGCCACGGAATCTACCCGGGCGGCCAGTTCCCGCGCCTCCACCCCCAGGGCCCAGGCGGCGTTGAAAAGACGGGCGCCGTCCAAATGAAGTTTCAGCCCCAATTCCCGAGCCGCGTCCCGGATGGCCGTCATCTCCGCCAAATCCACCACCCCGCCGTTGCCCAGGGCGTTTTCCTGCCAGACCAGGCGGCTGACCGGAAAATGGACATTACCCCGGGGCCGGGCCAGGCGGCGCACTTCCTCCGAGCCCAAAACCTCCCTGTCCGACAAGGCCCAACAGACCCCCGAAAGGCGGGCCACGCCCCCGGCCTCGTAACAGACCACGTGGCTCGCGGCGCTGGCTATGAGTTCATCCCCGGGCCGGGTGTGGACCATGACGGCCGCCTGGTTGGCCATGGTGCCGCTGGGCATGAAGACGGCCGCTTCCAGGCCCAGCCTTTCGGCGGCCAGGCTCTCCAGGCGGTTGACCGTGGGGTCTTCCCCGTAAACGTCATCGCCCACTTCGGCCTCGGCCATAGCCCGGCGCATGGCCGCCGTGGGGCGGGTGACGGTATCGCTGCGAAAATCAGCTATGTTCATCGCTCACGCTTTTCGTCAGATGGCGGGGCTGGTCCACATCGACGCCTCTGGCCACCGAGGCATAGTAGGCCAGGAGTTGGAGCGGAAGAATGTAGAGCAGGGGGCTGGCAAAAGGATCGATATCCGGCAGCACGATATGGCCGGCCAGGCCGGAGACCCGGTTCAGGCCGGCGGCGTCGCCTATAAAGATGACCCGGCCGCCCCGGGCGCTGACCTCGGCCAGGTTGGAGGCCATTTGAGGAAACAGGCTGTCGCTGGGGACCACCGCCACGACCGGCATGTTTTCATCCACCAGAGCGATGGGCCCATGCCTGAATTCCCCGGCCGCGAAACCCTCGGCGTGGATGTAGGAAGTCTCTTTGAGCTTCAGGGCCCCTTCCAGGGCGATGGGGAAGCTGGGGCCGCGCCCCAGAAAGAGAACATTCCGGGCCGGGGCCACGAGGTTCCGGGCCAGGGTCTCGATGGGCCCGGTCTCGGCCAGGACCGCGGCGCAGGCGGCGGGGACCTCCTTCAGGGCCAGCACCAGGCGGGCCTCTTCCCTTTCCTCCAGATGGCCCCGGTGGCTGGCCAGGGCCAGGGCCAGGCCCAACAAGAGGGTCAATTGGGCGGTGAAGACCTTGGTGGAGGCTATCCCGATTTCCGGCCCGGCCACCATTGGCCATACGGCGTCCGCTTCCCGGGCCATGGTGCTCTCAGTCACATTTACCAGGCTCAAAAGTTTCAGCCCCGACTCCCGGCAGAGCCGCAGGGCGGCCAGGGTGTCTGCCGTCTCCCCGGACTGGGAAATGAAAAGGGCCGCCTGGCCCGGAGTCAAAACCGGTTCCCGGTAGCGGAATTCCGAAGCCAGTTCCACATCCACAGGCAGGCGGGCCAGCTTTTCGATGAGATATTTGCCGGCCAGGGCGGCATGGTAGGAAGTGCCGCAGGCCACCAGAGCCAAGCGGGAGGCCCGCTTGAGTTCCGGCAGGGTCGGCAGGATCAGCCGGCCGGTGACCGGGTCGAGCATGGTGTTCAAGGTGTCGCCGATGACCCGGGGCTGTTCATGGATCTCCTTGAGCATGTAATGCGGGAACCCGCCTTTCGAGCCTGATAAGCCGCACATGAGTTCACCTCTCTACAAAAGCGGGGGGAAAACCTCTTCCCAGGCCAGACCCGCGCTGATGAGTTCCATTTCCTCAAAGGGCCGGCCGATGAGTTGCAACCCCATCGGCAACCCGCTGGACGGCCCCAACCCCGCCGGAACGGCCAGGGCCGGCAGCCCGGCCAGATTCACCGGCAGGGTCATGAGGTCCAGCCCGTAGGCGGCGACCGGATCATTGGTAAAACTGCCCAGGTCCCAGGCCGAAAGCGGGGAGACCGGGGCCAGAAGAAAATCGCAGCCGGCCAGGGCCCTGGCATAGTCGTCCCGAATCAGGCGGCGCACCCGGGCGGCTTTCTGAAAATAGGCCTCGTAATAGCCGGAAGAGAGGGCAAAGGTGCCCAGGATGATCCGGCGGCGCACTTCCGGGCCCAGAAACCGGCTGCGGGAAGAAATGTAAAGCTCGTTCAGGCTGCCCGAGCCCTCGGCCCGGCGGCCGTAGCGCACCCCATCGTAACGGGCCAGATTGGTGCTGGCCTCGGCCGAGGACAGCACATAATAAGCGGCCACGGCGTATTTGAGGTTGGGAAGGTTGAATTCGACCAGCCTGGTCCCGGCCCCTTCCAGGGTGCGGACCGCGGCCTCCAGGACCGACTTCACCTCCGGGTCCCGGACAGCGGACCACAACTCCAGGGGCAGACCCAGCCGGAGCCCGGCCAGGGGCCGGGCCATTGCCGCGGCGTAATCTCCCACCGGATGGAGGGAAGAGGTGGCATCGCGCTCGTCCGGCCCGGCCACGGCCGCCAAGAGACAGGCGCAATCCCGCACCCGCCGGGCCAGGGGCCCGGCCTGGTCCAGGGAACTGGCAAAGGGCACCAGGCCGTAGCGGGACACCCGGCCATAGGTGGGCTTGAGACCCACGCAGCCGCAAAGACAGGCCGGCTGGCGAAGAGAGCCGCCGGTATCAGTGCCGAAGCCACCCGGAACCTGATAGGCGGCCACCGAGGCGGCCGCGCCACCGCTGGAACCTCCCGGCACCTTGGCCGGGTTCCAGGGGTTGAAAGTGGGGCCGAAGGCGGAAAATTCCGTGGACGTGCCCATGGCGAATTCGTCAAGGTTGGTCTTGGCCACAATGACCGCCCCGGCCCCGCGCAGCCGCTCCACCACCCGGGCATCATAGGCCGGTATATAGTTTTCCAAATAACGGGAAGCGGCGGTGGTGCGCAGACCCTTGGTCAGAAAGACGTCTTTGAGGGTCAGCGGCAGACCCCAGAGGGGCCTGGCCGGGTCTGGGCCGGCCTGGTCCAAGGCCCGGGCCTCGGCCAGGGCCTGGTCACCGGCCACGGTCAGGCAGGCCTTAAAACGCGGCTCCGTGGCCTCAATGCGGGCCAAAGAAGCGCCGACCATTTCCGCGGCGCTGATTTCCCGGGCCTGAAGCAGCCGGGCCGCCTCGGTCAGGGTCAGTTTATGAAGTTCGGTCATAGCCCGCTCTCATATGATCTTGGGCACGGTAAAAAAACGGCCCACCCGGTCCGGGGCCTGGTCCAAGAGGGCCTTCGGCTCGGCCCCGCGGCCGGGCTCGTCCGGCCGGAGCCCGGCCACCTCCTCCAAAAGAGGCGAGTAAAGGGGTTCCACTCCGCTGACATCGGCCTCGCTCAAAATATCTATGGCCTTGACCAGGCCGGCCATCTCCTCGGCCAGGCGGGCCGCCACGGCCGGGTCCGGATCGATCTGGAGATGGGCCAGGGCCGCTGTCCGTTCCACTGTTTTCTGGTCCAAGGGCCTCACCTCCCGAATTCAGGTTTTAAGAAGCCGGGCCAGGATATCCCCGGCCAGCTTGGGGTTGGCCGCGCCCCGGCTCCGGCGCATGAGTTGGCCCACGAAAAAGGAGAGCAGTTTTTCCTGGCCCTCACGGTAGCGCCGGGTTTCCTCCGGATGGGCGGCCAGGAGTTCCCGGGCCAGGGCTTCCAGAGTTCCGGTCTCGGAAATCTGGATCAGACCCCGGTCCCGGGCCAGGGCCTCCGGGTCGCCGCCCCGGGCAAACAGTTCCGGGAACAGGTCATAGGCCGCCCGACGACTCAGGGTCCCGTCGGCCAAAAGACGGGCCAGGGCGGCCAGGACCCCGGGACCGCAGGCGCAGTCCGGGAGGTCTTCCTTCTGGGCGGCCGGCAAGAGAAGTTCCACCATGAGGGTGGCCAAGCGTTTGGGATCGTCCAGAAAGGTCCGGGCCGCCTCGAAATACTCCACTGCTCCCCGCCGGTCCAGAAGCACCGCCGCCTGCTCCGCGGTCAGGCCCAGGGCCAGCAATCCGGCCCGGACAGCCTCGGGCAAGGGCGGCATTTCGGCCTTGATCCGGGCCAGCAATTCGGGCGGCACAACCACGGGGGGCAGGTCCGGCTGGGGGAAATAGCGGTAATCATGGGCCTCTTCCTTGCCGCGCAGGGCCCGGGTCTCCTGGCGGGCGGGGTCGAAGAGGCGGGTTTCCCGCTCGACTTTCTCCCCCCGCTCATACAGGCCGCCCTGCCGGACTATCTCGTATTCAACCGCCTGGCCCGCATGACGGAAGGAATTCAAATTTTTTATCTCGCTACGGGTCCCCAAAGACAACGTCCCCCGGGGCCGAAGGGAAATATTGACGTCACAACGGAACTCACCCTCTTCCAGGCGGCCGGCCGTGACCTCCAGCCGGACCAGGATGGCGTGGAGTTTCTTCAAAAAATCCACCACTTCGCCCGAGGAGCGGAAATCCGGCTCAGTGACTATCTCGATCAAGGGCGTTCCGGCCCGGTTGAGATCGACCAAGGTCTGGCCCCGCTGCTCATCGTGGATACATTTGCCGGCGTCATCCTCCAAGTGGATGCGGTTTAGGCGGATATGGCGGCCGTTATCGGGCAAGTCCAGCCCCCCTCCCTGGCAAATGGGCGGGTCGAGCTGAGAATTCTGAAAACCATTGGGCAAATCAGGGTAAAAGTAATTCTTGCGGGAGAATATGGAAATTTCGTTGACCCGGGCCCCCAGGGCCAGGCCGGCCCGGATCGCCAATTCCACAGCCCGGGCATTGAGGCGCGGCAGGGCGCCCGGCTGGCCGGTGCAACCCTCGCAAACCTGGGTGTTGGGTTCCGCCCCCGGGGCGGTTAGGCAGGAGCAGAACATTTTGGTGGCGGTCTTCAGTTGGGTATGAATTTCCAACCCGATGACTGGTTCCAGCTCCGGCATGGCGGTTTGGGTTCTCCTGTCTTGGATTTGTCCGGCCGGCGGTCTTGACTACGGCGTGAGGACGACTAATTATATATAGCGAGGGCCGGTCTGCCAAGGAAAAAAGAGCCGGGCGGAACCGGACGGACCTCAGCCCTCAATTATTGGCCTGATTTTTGCTAACTTAAACATGGCCGGGCCGACCAATGGAGATTTTCGGCCCGCGGACAAACGGCGAATCCGCGCTTCTTTGAGGCGCTCAATAATTCCCCGCCGAGGGCCTGACCCTCTGACCTCCCATATTGGGGCCCCAAGGCCCCGTCCGTAAATCTGGGAGTTCCGCTCCCAGCCCGCCTCACGGGGCTTTGAACCCCGTTCTTCAAAGGCGGGGCTTGATTTGAGGCCTTCGCGCTTCAGGATTCAAGCCCCGCCTTTTCTTATCTAGTGGCCAGGATCCGTACCGGGCAGCCCCCGGCCCGCAGATAGTTTTTCAACTCCGCCAAGCTGTATTCCCGATAGTGGACTATGGAGGCCACCAGGGCGGCGGTGGCCCCGGTCAGGGTGAGAACGTCCAGGAGATGACTGGGGTGGCCGGCCCCGCCAGAGGCGATGACCGGAATGGAAACCGCCTCGGCCACGGCCCTGGTCAGGTTCAGCTCATAGCCGTCCTTGGTGCCGTCGGCGTCAATGGAATTGAGGCAGATTTCCCCGGCCCCCAGGTCCTCGGCTTCCCGGGCCCAGGCCAGGGCGTCCAGGCCGGTGGGCCGGCGGCCACCGTCAATGACTATTTCATAGCCGGAGGGTATGGCGGCCGAGGCCGGAACCCGGCGGGCGTCCATACCTAAAACCACGGCCTGGGAACCGAAAGCCGTTGCCCCTTCGCTGATCAACCCGGGGTTGCGGACCGCCGCCGAGTTCAGGGAGACTTTTTCCGCCCCGGCCAGGAGGACGGCCCGCATCTGGGCCACGGTGGACAGCCCGCCGCCCACGCTGAAGGGGATGAAGATGGTTTCAGCCACCCGTTCCACCACTTCCAGAAAGAGGCCGCGGTTTTCAGCCGAAGCGGTGATGTCGTAGAAGACGATCTCGTCCGCCCCCTCCTCGTAATACCGGCGGGCCGCGGCCACAGGGTCGCCCAGGTCGATGTTGTCCTGGAATTTGATGCCCTTGGTCAGGCGGCCGTCGCGGACGTCGAGGCAGACGATGAGGCGCTGGGAGAGCATGGCGGTTTCCCTTCAGGGATGGCCGGCCTTTCGGCAGTAGGCGTAAAAATTGGCCAGGAGGCGCAAGCCGGGCGGGCCGCTTTTTTCCGGGTGGAACTGGACGGCCCACAGGCCGTCCCGGCCGAAGACGGAGGCGAAGGGGGCCCCGTATTCCGTCAGGGCCAGAACATATTCCGGTTCGGGCAGGGGATAATAACTGTGGACGAAATAGAACTGGTCGTCCGGCCGCAGGCCCTCAAAAAGGGGGCTGGGCCTAAGGGGCCGGAGGGTGTTCCAACCCATGTGAGGAATGCGCAGGGGCCGGCCCCGCTCAGTGCGGCTCCGGTCAAAGCGGCGGTTGTGGCCGGGGAGAAGGCCCAAGGTGGGGACGCCGCCGTCTTCATCGCTGTCTTCCAGCATGATTTGGCAGCCCAGGCAAATGCCCAGGAAGGGGCGGCGCCGGGCCAGGTCCAGGATGGCCCGGTCCAGCCCGGTGGCCTTAAGGTGGCCCATGGCCTGACCGGCCGCCCCCACCCCGGGGAAAATAAGCCCTTCGGCTTCGGCCAGTTGCTCCGGATCGCCGGTTACAAAGGCGGGCAGGCCCAGGGAGGCCAGAGCCCGCCGGACACTGGTCTGGTTGCCGGATTGATAGTCGATGATGGCGAGCATGGCAGGCAGTATAAGCCCCTGGCCGGACCTGAGTCAAGGCTGAAAAAGGCTTCGCCTTCCACCGGTGGTGGAAGGCGAAGCGAGTGTTCCAGGCCATTCAAGCGGGCAATAGTGTGAAGATGGGGAGGCGGGGTGTCAGAGTGTGACGGGATAGGCGGGAGCCTGGAACTCCAAGCGAACCTCGATTACACGAACTAACGACCGTTATCAAACAAAACCAAACCAAACTATACTTGAACAGAGAAAATTTTTTCACCCTTTCCTCCAAAATCGTGTTGCCAGTATGACACAACGCCGATCTATTGTCAACATAAATATTTATTTTTTTATTTATAT
>Ga0082212_10002926_pt1 | contig 24502 bp, 27 predicted proteins | sample TergutNt197P3_FD_71548 | JGI IMG/M metagenome (GOLD analysis project Ga0082212, IMG submission 71548) | Neocapritermes taracua P3 segment gut microbial communities from Petit-Saut dam, French Guiana - Nt197 P3 | ecosystem: Host-associated > Arthropoda: Insects > Digestive system > Gut ... | reverse complement strand
GTTCGTTGGTATTGTCTTAATCCGGGCGGCAATGATGCGTAGGAAAGGTATCAACGCGCTTGTTTTCGGCGTGACCGACAAGAGCGATTTTCTGTTGGTTCCTATGGTACTGGCTATTGCCTATACTGTGTTGGCGAACACTTTCGATTTACCCATATGGGAACTATTGATTAAACCGTTTTGGGAAACCGTCATTCCTGGTTGGGCTGGGCTTACGCTATGCGGATTGGCAATCATCGGATTCGCATTGACATTAGCGAGTTTCGGGGATTCATTCCGTGTCGGAATTGACGAAGAAAAACCTGACAAACTGGTTACGACCGGTATGTTTTCGATAAGCCGTAATCCAATATACGTTTGTTTCCTGTTGTTTTTTACGGGATTATTTCTGATTCACCGCAATATCGTTATCGCGGCGGCTGTTATATTGTTTGCTCTGGCAATTCACCGGCAGGTACTTCGGGAAGAAAAATTCTTGAAATCCCATTATGGGGCAGAATATGAGGCGTATTGCAGGAAAGTAAGACGATATTTATAAATAATTTTTTCAGGAGGATTAATCCTAATGAAATTGACCGTACTATACCATTCCGTAAGCGGAAACACTAAGAAAATGGCAGACACGATTGTCGAAGGTATGCAAATTGTAGAAAACGCCGAACCCAGAGCTTTTTCTATCGAGGAAATAGACGAAAAATGGATAAGAGAAAGCAAATGCGTAATCGTGGGAACGCCAATCTATTTTGCAAGCGTGAGCGCAGCAGTCAAAAGCTTTTTGGAAAGACCATGTTTTAAATATGAATTGGCTGGAAAAATCGGGGGGTGCTTTCGCTACCGCTAATTACATTCATGGCGGCGGTGAACTCGGTATTCGTTTAATTCTCGACCATTTGCTTTGTCATGGTATGCTCATTTATTCCGGCGGCGTAGCTTATGGAAATCCGGTGATACATCTGGGACCTGTCGCACTAACAGGACACTTGGAAGAAAGTATAGACATATTCAAACTCTACAGTCAAAGAATGGCTACAAAAACGGTGGAGCTTTTCATATAATATCCGCATTATTTAACAAGGTGAAAATATGAGAACCAATAGCAACAATTCAAAAATATATGAAGTCAATATAAAACAAGGAATGCCTACGGTCGATACAGCCATGAAATATGTTGAGCAGGCATTTTCGCGGGCAAAAGCATACGGGTATCCGATGATAAAATTGATTCACGGATACGGTTCAAGCGGGAGCGGCGGTAAAATCAAAACTGCGGTTCACAGGGAACTCAGCAAATATAAAAACGCTGGTAAAATCCGTGAGTTCGTTGTCGGAGAAAATTTTACCCTGTTTGACCCTGCGACTCAACGCATTATAGCCGCATACCCCGAAATAGCCCGCGATAGTGATTATTTAAAAGCCAATCAGGGCATAACGGTTATTTTGATTTAAGAGCATTATATAGGCAAAGGAGCGAGAAAATAAAATGGAAAAGTATAAAAAAATCGAAAATGAATTAAAGCAAATGTTAAATGAAATACGTTTTGCTCATACTATTGCTGTATGCGAAACCGCTGTTATGCTGGCGGAAAGATTTGGCGCAGATAAAGAAAAAGCCTATCTCACAGCACTTTTACATGATTGCGCAAGGGGGCTTGATTTTGAGCAACAAATAGTATATTGTAAAGAAAACGAAATTGAACTTGATACCTATATGAAAAATGATATAAACCCCGTTCATGCTTTGATAGGCGCGGATATGGCGAAAAAGCGTTTCGGAATTAATGACAAAGAAATTTTAGATGCCATATATCGTCATGCGGTTGGATGTGAAAATATGACGCTTTTAGATAAAATTATTTTTGTTGCAGATGGAACCGAGGCTAACAGAGATGGCGAAGACGCAGATGAAGCACGAACCGCTGCTGAACATAATTTAGACAAAGCTCTGACTCCGGTTATGCGTATAAAGACATATTATTTAAAAGGCAAGCCTATGCATCCAAACAGCATTAAAATGTTGGAAAATATAAATGAATAATATAAAAATTATTATTTTTGATTATAGAGGAATGCTATGATACCATACAAACTTGTCCGTTCACGACGAAAAACCGTCGCTATACATATAACAAAAAACGCTGAAGTTGAAGTCCGCGCTCCGTTGATAATGCCCAAGTCTGAAATAGACAAATTTGTTGCGGAAAAAGAAAAATGGATAGAAACGCATCTTACGCAACGAAAAGATATAAATAACGAAAAGATTTCATTCACATTGACTTACGGCGATATGATATTGTTACGGGGCAAGATGTATTATATCCGCGCAAAGGACGGTACAAACGCCGGTTTCGACGGCGAATGTTTTTATTTACCGCCTAATTTGAATTCTGATATTATAAAACGAACGGTTATTCAAATATATACAGCAATGGCGAAGTTCATAATAAAAAACAGCGTCAACGAATATTCGAAACGCATGAATGTAATTCCGACCGCGGTAAGGATAATGAACGCAAAAACGCGATGGGGTTCTTGTTCGGGAAAAAACAGGATAAATTTTTCGTGGCGGTTGGTGATGGCAGACGACGATGTGATTGATTACGTAGTCGTCCATGAGCTCGCTCATACCATAGAGCATAACCATTCGCCGCGTTTCTGGGCAATAGTTAATAAAATCCTGCCGGATTATAAACAACGGCAAAATAAATTAAAGCTGCTTCAAAAGCAGCTTGCGGTTCAGGATTGGGATTGATAATATACGGATTTAAAAGAGGAAATAAATATGGAATATACAAAAACAGGGGAACGAACGCATTTTAACGATATAGTCGAAAATTATGATAAAATACGACCGGAATATCCCGATAAATTATTTATGGGTATTATTGAATTTACAGGAGCGGGAAAAAAGAAAGCTCTTGAAATAGGCGCGGGTACGGGCAAAGCTACAACTCCATTTCTTGACGCGGGGTACGACGTAACCGCTATTGAAATAACTGCGAATATGGCGGAGTTTCTGCGTAAAAGATTTAAAGGGTATAAAGATTTTAACGTAATCTGCGCCGCCTTTGAGGACGCTGTATTGAATGATGGCATTTATGATTTAATATATGCCGCCAACGCTTTCCATTGGGTAAACGCGGAAATCGGGTGTTCCAAAGCTTTCCGGCTTTTAAAGGACGGCGGCGTGTTCGCCTTGTTTCGTTATACCGGCGTTCAAGCTATCTTTGAAGAAAAATTCGAAGAGATTCGCCCAGTATATGACAAATATTTCCGCAGTTATTATAATCAAAGCGAACGAATTCTCCCTGATGTGTACGGACATCTAAATCAAATATTGCGCAGGTTCGGGTTCAATGACTTAAAAGATTACGGATTTGACGATATTACGATGAAACTGTACGAAACGTCGCTGATGTTCAGCGCGGACGAATATGTCGCGCTTCTTGAAACTTATTCTGACCATAGGCATCTGCCGGAAGAAAACAAAGCGGCGCTGTATGCGGGGATAAAAGACGTTATACTACGGCACGGCGGGCGTTACAAAGCAGATTATACTTTTCAATTATATATGGGGAGAAAGATATAAGATATATGAAATTTATCTTGGAAAGCGACGATATAAACGATTACTTGAAATCAGATAAATATATAGACTTTTATGATGAGTCTATACAAAAAAGAGCCGATGAATTATTTGCCTCGTGTTTAAACGAACAAGATAAAATAAAAGCGGCTTATCATTATGTACGTGATGAAATATATCATTCCGGTGATATTGACAGCGAAAAAGTGACGAAAAGCGCGTCTGAAGTTTTGAAATATAAAGAAGGTATATGCCTGGCGAAATCTTTGTTATTGGCTGCCATATTACGATACGGCGGTATTCCTGCCGGTTTGTGTTATCAACGTCTGACAAAAGGCGATACGCCCGACACCGGGTATATAATTCATGGGTTAAATGCGGTTTTTTTATCTGACGAAAAAAAGTGGATACGGTTGGATGCGAGGGGCAACAAGCAAAATGTTGACGCGCAATTTTCCATCGTTGAAGAAAAGATTGCTTTTCCCGTCAGGACTGAATATGATGAATTCGATTATCCTGTTATATATACCAAGCCTCATCCGGCGGTAATGGAAGCCTTAGAAAAATATATAAACCGACGTGAATACAGTTACGACATCTGCGAAATATAAAGTAATAATTTTTCTCAATATTGAGAATACATAGTCCCTTTTTCCAATATATCGCCGAGCGGATTTTTTATCCGCTCGATTTTCATGCCCTTGTCAAGCAATGCCCCGTTTATTCCAACGTCCCTCAACAGTTTCAAATCCTTTGCGAATTTTATTTTATCCAAAGATGCTGCACGCGCTTTCGCAATCGTGCCTTTTTCGGTTATGTTGTCCAATAATTCAAGCAATATCCGTCGATTTTGAAAATTCGACACCTTATTTTCAATGATTTCCACGGCTTTTTCGTATTTGTAAAAATCGCCGCCGCCGATTGCGTCAAGATATGATTTTGCGAAAACATTTGTGACGACAAGCGGATTGAGAAATGATTCCAGACGCCATAAATCCATTTCAAATTTTCGCAGGAATCTTTTTGCGTATCCCATATTGCTCCGCCTGTTTATCAATAAGAGTCTGATTATATCATGATATGTTTCATTTGCGTAATCATTCGGCGATTCTTTATTTTCAATTTTTCCCAACCTTATAAGTTCGGACTTCGAATATATCTCCAATTTGCCTCTGTACGCGGATTCATACGGTTCTGTCATGCCCGTTGCGTTTTTCGGATTAAGCCGCGCCGCAGTCATGTCTGTTTTGGCGAACATGTGCATTGTCTCGGCGATATGTTCGGCTTTTATGTCCATGCCGTATATCATCGTATGCAAGCCCCACCCTCTCAACGGCGGCAATCTGTCTGAAACGGTTTTACCGAATATTTCGGACAAATATATTTTGAATTTTTCGTCCAGCGTAAAAAAATCAGGTTCCCTCACAAATTCGATGTCGTATGTTTCTTTTCCGCCGACCAATACGCCCGCGTTTATATTCAGCCACAAAAAATATTGATTGCCATTAGAATTTACCATGGTTGCCCTGATTGGATTGTTTTCAATGTTTTGACAAACTGACTGGCAATGTTTTTGCTTTCTGGTAGTTCTATCATTTTCCATTCTCCTTAGTTTTTTATTGTATTAAGTTTGCGTTTATTTTATACATCCAATATGTTGACAATATCTCACGGTATTTGGGAGATTTCTTATTTTCACCCACATTCATATGCCCGCTGTTGATAACATAATTGTCAGGCTTTTCCGCAAGCATTTCGCTTGGGAAATTATATGTGCCGTCCGAGGTTTTGAAATCATCGAGATATGCCATAGCCATGTTGAACCAGTCTGATTTATGCGAAGTTTTGAAGTGTGATAATATATAAACTGTATATAATGCATACGAAAGCGGTAAAGTCATTAGAATTGCCTTTGCGTTATACTGACCGCCTTCAACGTAAAAATATCCGTAGCGTCCTCTTAATTTTGAATATTGTTCATCTAACAGCCATTCGACTGTATTTTCGATTTTTTCCTGCAAATCTTTGTCAAGATATTTATACATTCCCGCAAATAATATATAATCGTGAGCATACGGCAGCGAAATATTTCCGTCAGAATATAATTCAGAATTAATAACATACGGCTGCCATTCTTTTTTCACGCTTTTCAATTTCGAGCCGTCAACATATATATCATATCTTTTTTGCTTTGTGAAATTATACGCGGTATTTATTCTTTTTTCTGTTATATATCTGACGGCGGGGTCGTCATGATAACCGAGCATGGGCAAAAAACAGGCTAAAATAGTTTCGTAGTCCCTGTACGCGTATATCTTGCCGAAGCTCAGCGGTTCGTCTTCTATATATTTATTGCAAATATGACCGTTTAAAAAATCCAAGACAAATGTTATGTTTTCGTCAAATTCCGCAATCTCTTTGGAAAGCCCTAAAATCGAGCATTTACCCACAATATTTTCGTATCTGTAATCATGGCTGCCATGAATACTTGACAAATCTTTATTAACCGCCCGGTTTTTAAGTTTTGCCAGCCAATATTTTACTTCATGGTTTTCCAGCAATTCGGGGATATAATTCTTTTCGTTCGTCAGAATATATTTTATCGGAGCTGCGGCGTTTTCTATTAACCATTTAATACTCATATAATTTTATCCTTTTATAAATTTAATGATTTTCTTTTCGTCCGCTGGCGGGTTCAACTCTAAAATCCGCTCCGTGATTTTTTTCTCGGCTTCGTCCGCAGTTATTTTCGCCGCACGGTCCAACACATCGTTTCCCCAAAAACGTTCTGTGGTGCAAAATACCGTGGAAAACCAGCCGTATTCAATTCCTATACGCGAAACTTTTTGCTGCATTCCACTCATGGTGATAAACAATCCCATTTGTAAATCCGTCAACGCTTTTTCAAACTTTGAACTGTCTTTTTTGTCGAATCCTCCCAGCAACTTTATTTCGTGAAACGGCAGCGAACCGTTATCACGCAGGATTTCGTATATCCTTTTGGCGTAATTGCTGTATATTCCGTCGGCATACATTTCCTCGAATGATTTGCCTTTCCGTCTCGCCGCGAGAAAATATGGATACCATTCTTTCGTGATATAACCTGCTTTGCGGAAAAACACTTTGGAATACGCTATATCGTTGCGTTCGTTCAAAACACGCATACGCCATTCCCACGGGTCTGTTTCCGGGTCGCCTGTATGCCAATGAATACTGCTCTCATCTTCCGCTCCCCAACCATATCGAAACAAGCCGAACACGCCGTCGTCTTTACCGCCGATTGCGCCTGAAAATCCCGCGTTAAGCAACGCATTTATAAAATCATTATAATTTTTTATCATATTTTATTACCTGTTTTATAAAAGTTAATTTGTGTGAATATTTACGATTCAAAAAAGAAAACATCGCCCCATACGCCGCCGCTGTATGTACCGCCGCCGCTATTTGGATATGATTCTTTTATTTCAAAATTGCCGTTTGTGTATTCGTCTATTACTTTATTCCAGAAAGGAACACTGTTTTTATCGCGGGGATTCCTCTTTAACTGCCATTTGCCTTTATACATATCGAGTATCTTATTAACCGCAAATCGCCCAACGCCACAACGCCGGTATTTCGGCAATACAAAAAATTCGTATATGGAATAATCCGTAGGTATGTCTAACGCTACCGAATCAGGGCTTATCAGCACAAATCCCGCATGATCGTCGTCTGCCATTATAAAATATGCCAGCCAATTTTCTCTCGTGAAATATCGTTCAAGATGTTTATATTCATAAGATTTATTTTCAGCAGCATCTTTTTCTTCATAATCGTTCGGTTCATTTTTATATAGTTCCAAGAGATTTTTCAATATCATTTTATCTTTTTCTTTGACATGAATTAATTATAATTTCATAAGCGCCTTTCTTATACTAATTTAAAAGTTTCTTTCAGAAAGCAAACAACGCGTCCAAACTCATCCGGTGTATTTTTCCACATCCTGTCAAAACCATGTTCGCCGTTTTGTTGTATATATATTTGTGTTTTGATATTCATATCCAATAATGCGGAATACATATTTTTTGATTGTTCAACAGGTACATCGGTATCCTCTGACCCATGCAACAGAAAAGTCGGTGGATATTTAGAGTCTATATTTGAAATCGGGCAATAAGGCGTTAATTCTGTGTATATTTCAGACGGCTCGTATCCGCTAACCAAAGATGCCCATGAACCTGTTTGCCTCGTGTGTAAATATAAAGGCCAGCGTTTCGGATAATCGGCATGCGTCAATATATCTGATGTTATACATTTTTCAGCCTCATTTGCTGAAACTTTCGGACTTTTGTTGTAGTGCGGGCTTGGGAGTGAATACCAATCTCCCAATATATCGCCATATCCATAGAATGATATTATGGCATTAGATCTGTTTTGAAAAGTACCGCTTAACAACGCGAGATAGCCACCGGCAGATTTACCCAATACAGCAATGCGGCTTTCATCAAAAGCATATAATTTTGCGCCTTCTTCCCGTACCCACCGAATAGCATCTTCAACATCAACTATAATATCCATTAGTTTCGTTTCAGGCGCAAGTCTGTAATCAATAGAAATATATGCTATTCCTTCGTTAAGAATAGCCTGTATCTCATTTTCATTGACGTCTTTTCGGCTGCCAAAAATCAATGCGCCGCCGTGTATATAAATGACGACCGGCAGGCTTTTTACAGAATTTTCAGGAAGATACGCATCAAGTTTTAGAGCATACATATCGTTTTGTTTGTAGACATGCGTGTATTTGTTATGATTCATATTATTTATTCCTCCCACATACCTATTCGTTTTCTTCCGTCATTATAAAATTATCATTAAGAGTATTGATGTTCATTTCACGGGCAGTCCGGTGCTGCATTTTAGGATTTATCTTATGTAAAACCCCGTCTTTGACAAAACGTGAGCCTGTACTTCTGAAAGAGAACGGGATGCCTGCCTTTTCACATTGCGCTTTTATTTTTAAAACCCAGTCAAAATGACATTCTCTCGCGTCTCTCCCGGATTCGCCGCCAACCGATACGCGTTCTATTCCCTGTAAATACGGTGAAAGGTCGATTGCGCCGAGTATGGGACCGCAGACAATCAAACGATGTTTTATCGGGTATGATATAAATAATGGCAGCCTGTAATCCGCAATCTCCTGATTCTCGACCGTACAACCTATCGTAACATTGTCGTAACCGTCTCCCCAGCCGTCCGGTAAACTGATGTTGAATCTGTCGATTCTTTTCGTCAGAAACATGAAGTTCAAGTCCGGACGCTGTTTTATCATATTCCATGCGTCAACGCGCCATTCATCGGCTTCTTTGATAAAAAAATCAGTCGTAAAGCATACGCCTACGTTTTTTCCGCTCTCTATCTTGTATTTTGTTATTTTTTTTCGCGGCATATATACTGTTTGCAAAGGCATGTCGAAATCATTAGTTTTCACAACCGTATTTTGCCCGCAACGCTTGGAATACGGTCCGTAATACCAGCAATACGTACAACCTTCGCTTTCTTTATAACACCCTGTCCACGGTTCCCACCCCATAATTATTGCTCCTTTTCGACTACTTTTTGTTTTTTCCTGCCGTTTTAAGGGCGGCGTCAATGATGTATTCAATGTCCTGCGTTTCACATTCATATACAACCTTTACGTTTCCCGGACAGATAACCGTCTTTTTGCCGAACAATTCTTCATCAATTCTTCTTCCGCTGCACTCTTTTTTGCACCCCCTGCACGTTTTGCAGGCTTTCCAAAAATTATAATACCTTTCGGGCAAAGAATCCATATAAGACTTAAAATCAAACCCTTTTGTTATTCTGATTAAAATAAAACTGCGATAGTGGGTGTCATATATGCTATAATAATATTCAACTGTCGGGAAAGTGAGTCTTCCACCGCTTATGCTGTGCGGGAAGAATATATATTTTTCCCAGCCCTGCTTTTTCATTTCGGAAATCAGTTTCGATGAAAATTCTTTTTTCTGTTCGTTCATCAAAGAGTATGACATAGTTTCCTCGAAAGGCAGAGTTTCATTTACGCCAAACTTGTACATCCTGTAATTGAACGCGGGATAATCGCTCGTCATGCTCATTCCCGCATATTTGGTAAGAACCGATGCTTTGATGGTCGAACACAGCCCGAGAATATTCGATGAAAGTTGAAAATCGCCGGTTATTTCTCCGTTTATCGTAAATCCGAAATCGCAGAGCTTGGACAGCAGTTTATCAATGTTTTTCGGAGTCGATTCGTTTTTGCCGACTTTATTTCCATCACAAAACCCTTTAAATGTTTTTCCGTCAACGAAAAGAACGTCATTTTTAACTTCTCCCGATTGCGCGAGAGCAAGAAACAACCAGATATATGCGTTCGCCATGCTGTGAACCGGTTTCGGTTCGCCTTTTTTATTTTCCGCAAGCAACCCGAAATCCTCTGGTTGTTCCGCCATCGCAAGTTGAATCACAAGCATTTTTTGGCGGTATATCTCGTAGCATCCGCAAAAATCGGATTCGCCGAGGCTGTCAATCAAATAGTCTTTATGTACCGGAAAATATTTCGGAACGGCGTATTTAAAATATTCCGAAAAAGCGTCGATCCCGTTTACGAGTTCCTCTTTGTTTTTGTATCCCATTTTATTTTTCCTCCGCTATAAATATTTTTCTTTATATTATACTATTCAAAAACATATTTGTCAAGAGGCGTTTACTTAAATATTCAAAATATTTCTCAAAACAGGAAAATCATTATTGACAAAATAAAACGAATGTATTATAATAGATATATTACTTACAGAAAAAAATCCATATAAAAATAACACGGAGGAAACATAAATGGTATCGGATAATCTGCTGGATTTTGCGTCAAAAAACTATGATTTCGATAAAAACACATTGCATTTTATCAGCGAATCAACGAATCAAATCTATATGTTTAAAAAAGGTAACAGAGGTTATATACTGCGGTTTTCGCAACGTCCTGCTGAAAATATCCGGCATATCAAAGCAGAAATGGACTGGCTGTATTATCTCGCAAAAAATAATATAGGCGTTTCTCTGCCGCTGAAAACCAGCGACGGGGAACTTGCCGTTTCAGCGCAGGATAACAGCGAGGATTATATCATCACGTCTTTTGAAATGGTCGGCGGTACATTCTGGAATAAAAATGACCCAAAACTGTGGAATGAAAAAATATTTTTCAACTGGGGCAAAGTCATGGGCGATATGCACCGTTTGACAAAAGATTATATACCAACTAACGAAAATGATAAACGGGAAATATTTAACGGTAGATTTTCACTCGGAGACAGCGTAAAATCATGTCCCTCCGTGAATAAAATCACAGAAGAATTAATCGGCGAAATGATGGCTCTGCCGAAAGACAAAGATTCATACGGATTGATACATAACGATATGCACCCGTGGAATTTCTATATAGACGGCGACAAAATCAATGTGTTCGACTTTGACGACAGTTTATACGGCTGGTTTGCGCTTGATATAGGAATCGCGCTCTATCATGGTTTATGGTGGGGACGGAAAGACGATACGGGAAACGATTTTACGAATATAATTATCGAAAACTTTTTGAAAGGGTATTTATCCGCGAATCATTTAAGTGATTTCTGGCTTGAGAAAATACCGCTGTTCATGAAATTCCGGCAAATATGCAAGTTCAGTTGGTTCTATAACCCTGAAAATGCGGACGAGCATCAGAGAGAGCGGATATATAACATAGAAAACGATATTCTGTTTGCCGGCTGTGAGTTAAAGTCGGTTTACAATATGATTGAAAATATAAAAAATTAATTTTTATTGGAGGATTAAAAAATGTCAGGTTATCAGGAACAAAAAGCGGATAAGCCGAACATAGAAGATGTTATTCAGGCGGTATTAAAAGACGACAGAAAACAGGCGGCGTTGGATTTTGTTGCTTTTGCTAAATCTCTGAAAATGAAACCGCAATGGGCTTCGACGAACTCATGGGCATTCAGTTATAAAAGCAAGCGCGTCGGATATATCAAAATCAATGAATCTACCGGAGATTGGGAGTTATGGTCGTATGCTCAGTATGACGAATATTTTCAGGAGCTTGTTGTAAAAGAAAATGACGATATAAAAGATTTTATCATAAACAATGTTTTATATTGCTTTCATTGCAGCGCCTGTACTCCGGGAAAAGATATGGTATTATTGGGTAAAGACTTAAAAAATATATGCGCCACACCGATTTTTAGAATAAAAAACCCGAGTGCGGCGTTCTGTGATTTCGCAAAAAGTTTGATGAATTTGCGGCGGGAAGCGATAGAAAACAACAGAGTTCCGAAGGTCACGTATATAGCCATGAAAAACAGAAAATAAACATCTTTTATAAAAAAACCGAAGGAGAAGTAAAACATGGTCACGAAAATGATTCTCGTACACTTTTTAAGCAGAGAAGTATTTGAAACCATCAGGGAGCGGCTTAATAACTCATCAAAAGCTGATAATAATAAAAATCTGACTTATACGTTTTATTATGAACCGGTCATCGAAATCGGTTTATGGGAAACCGACAAGAAAAAACCGGTTCATACATATATAATGCAAGCGACGCTTGACTGTACGAAACGTGATCCGGAAACAAATTTTTATAATTGGGTGACGGATTTGTATCATGAAAAATTTTTAATAAAAGATATAGCGGACTTCCCGGCATACGACCAGTTCATATGTGATTACGCCGAATATGAATTGCGTTTGCCTGTTGATAATTCGGATAAGGCTCTTGCTAAAATAACATCGAAAGGCCGCTGGCTGCCTGAACAATTAGATAAAGAATTATGGGATAACCATAAACGGAAATTCGGGCAAAATAATTTCTATTTTTCAAAAGACGGCAATTCGCATTTTATCGTTCGCGCCTGCTGCGACGGAACGCTGTTAAAGAAAAAATGCGGCGATCCGTCAAAAATCCGTGTAAACGGTGTTGACCCGGATTATGTCTTGGATCCGGAAACCGAAGAAATTTTCATGAGCCAATGGAAAGTCAAAGTTATGTCAACCAACCGCGTCAATAAATCTGTTTATACACCGGAAGACATGAAAAAAGTTTTATCTGATGAATATAAAGCGGTTGCGGCAGAATTCATCGCTCTGGCTGAAAAGCATGGCTTAAAGCCGGATGTGCAATACAACCCGGCAAAAAAAGCGTGGAAATGCGTTTATACCATGAAAAAAACTAAACGGGTAAGTTTTACTGTTTTCGCTTCCCCCGAAGAATTCAGAATCAAGGCGAATTTATTCAATATAGATAAGTATTTATCAGGTTATGCTCTTACGGATGCAGTAAAAGACCAGTTGGTAAATAATTGTTGGAATTGCGGGGACTGCACCGGCAATAATTGCCGTAGGGGTGTAAAATTCACGCTGGACGGGCAGCCATATTATAAATGTATCGGCGGAGCGTTCACTTTTATTAATCTTGACGTTGCGGATTTTCGTAAAATTATCGAATTAACCGAACGGGAATTGAAATATGCGGAAAAATAATAAATTATATAGGTGGTAAATCTTGTGTTGTCAATAAATGAATTAAAACAAATACAGCTAAGCCGTCAACATTTGACGGACAAATCTGATAAAATCACAGTCTGCCATAATTTAAACGGGTTACAGGCTCAAATTATGGTGAATGTGTATCATGCGCTCAAAATACGATGCAATGAAGAAATCACAAAAAAGAATTTCGGCGACGGGCTTGTGAAAAACTGGACTATACGCGGAACCGTTCATGCTTTTGCCGCAGACGATTTGGGGTTGTTTAAATATAATCACGATGAAAGATACCATTTGAGCCATAATTGGGAAGTGGAAAAAATGCGCTGGCACTGCCGGATACCGCCGGACAGATTAGAATATATCGCAAGATTTATTGTAGAAAAAGTTGCAGACGGCGTTACTGCAAGGGAAAATCTCAAAGAAGAATGTTACCGCGCAGGAATGACAGAGGCGGAGGGTTCATTTATATTTAACCAGTGGGGCGGTCTTTTACACCCTTTATGCGACAGAGGGTTCCTCTGTCATAAAGTGCGGGAAAAGAAAGAATTTATGATTTGCCCTCGGTTTACACCTATGGAAAAAGATGAGGCGATAATTGAACAAGTACGAAGATATTTTACTAATTATGCACCCGCAACCATACGAGACGCAGCGTATTATTTCGGCTGGTCACAAACGTATATCAAAGAAATCATACAGAAACTGCCGCTTATACAAACTGAGATTGACGGTAAAAGCTATTTTTATTTGGACAAATTAAAAAGCGATTATCTTGATATTCCCCATTGCATATTACTTGCGGGGTTCGACCAGCTTATGCTTGGGTATCAGAAAAAAGACAGCATTTATCTGCCGCAAAAATATATTCGCAGTATATTCAACCTTGCGGGTATAGTATTGCCCCCGATATTGCTTGACGGCGTTGTTGTGGGAAGATGGCGGAAGAAAAACACAAAAATGACATTTGAGATGTTCGAAGATATTTCAGTCCGAAATAAAAAGTATATCGAATCGTCTATGGAAGAAACTTTTGATGATATACGAAAAGTAGAGTGGGCGTTGATATAACGGAAATAAAAAACAATTTTTTATAATGAAAGGGCAAAAATCTATATGAAAACAAAAAAACAGGAAGAATTGATAAACTCGTTTATATCGGATATATCAAGATTCGGAGCTGAAATCGGACCGTTATACAAAGAAATCATAATTTATTTGTCGGAACTCGGATATAATCCGCACAAACAACGTTCATACATAGTATTCAAACATGACCTGCACAATAAGCAAATGGCGAAAACGGGTATAAGGATCAACAAGGACAAATCGCCGTTTTTCGCGTTGAGGTTTTCGGCGTGCAGAGGGTACTCGCAAAAGTTAGCTGATATTGTTTGCACAGCGGTTTCCGCAGACGATTTTTCCGAAGCGAACTGTCTGAGCGGCAAATGCGATTATTGCGCGGGCGAACCCGATACGCATGTATATAAATATACATTACCGAACGGCGATACGAAATCGCATTGCGGTGCGGTCGCTCTTGAGATACCGGACATAACGGCGAATGATATAGTCGAAATCAAAAAACTTATCAAAGAAGAGCATGAGTATTTGTTAAAACATCAGGCTGGCTTATCAGAATAATAAATAAAAATATACTTGGAGGTTGAGATTATGATAATCCATCAAATCCCTCTCGAATCTTTTGTCCCTCATGGGAAAGTTACCGTCAGCATCGAGAATAACAAACTGTGTATAATCGGCGGTATAGATTATGGCGCATATATCGCATTGCCAGATAAATTCAAGCTGCCGTTCCGAATCGATATGACCGCGAAAATTGATTCGCCTGCCTTGATTCTGCGTATAGGCGACGGATATATAAACCTGAACACGGGCGGAATGGACAACCGCAGAATGACATCTATAATCGGCGGCGAAACAAAACCGAATATACATAAGTTCGACAACATGCTTCCATTGAACGAATATTTCGACGTTTCTATTATATACGGGCGAAAAGCGATGCAGCTTATCATTAACGGCGAGGAGCGGTATTTCAACAAAAAAGATATATACATGAAATTGCCGTCGGTTGATACGGATTTCAAAGATGGGTTCGGGTTTAAAATTGCCTGCCACAAACGCACGGAAGTGTTTATCAAGTCTTTGATAATCACCGAATTCGACGATGAACCGGATTTTCCCATATTACCGAAAAAGGACGCTAATTACGCGCCTTCGCTGACCCCGTCGGACAAACCGACGCTTGACGATTGCATAAAAGATTTGACGCAGGATTTACAGGATAAAATCTATGACATGGATAAACACTTACGCTCAATGAAATTCAAGCGAATAATAGAAGGCGGTTATCCCGAAAGTAAAATCACATATATTTTGCCAAAAGTAGTTTCGTATAAGATAAAAATTTCACATAACTTATTGACTCATTTAACAATGTCGCTTCGCGGTAATTATATCAGCGATTTCAATAGTAAAATAATAAGTAAACTGGCGGAAACAGACCCTGATTTTGCCGACGAAATATTTTCAAGGGCAAAAGATTGTACAGGGTGCAACGGAAAAGGCAACGGTCAGGGTTGTATGAATAATAATATAGTTGAATACAACGGCAAAAAGAAAATAAACTGTGCGCTTACCGTGCAATTCAAAATGATTCCGTCCGATTTCAACGATGTAAAAGAATTAATAAACGCGGTTATTGCGTTAAAATGAATATTTATTATAAGGAGAGGAATATGGATATTGAAATACGAAAATTAACGCCCAACTTTGCGGACGATTACGCGCATTTTTTCGATGTAACACCCCACGATGATCATACTGTCAAAGATGAACTGCCATGCTATTGCATTACCTGGCGCAGCGATGATTCTTATGTCGGCGATAACCGCCATTGGTTTCCTACGCGGGAGGAAAGACGCGAATGCGCCATACAATTTGTCAGGGAAGGCAGCATACAGGGCTATCTTGCCTGTTACGGCGATGAAATCATGGGATGGTGCAACGCCACCGCAGATTGTCAGGGTGGCGTCAATTATCTGCGTTCTTACTGGCCGATAGAGGAATATCGTGAAGACATCAAAGTAAAATCCATATTTTGTTTTGTAATCGCGCCGGAAATGCAGAGAAAGGGCATCGCCACGAAGTTGTTGGAACGCATATGCAAAGACGCGGCTGACGATGGTTTTGATTATGTCGAAGCGTATGTCAATAAAGAATTTACGAATACAGCGCATGAATTAAGGGGACCGCTGGCGATGTACGAAAAATGCGGGTTTATCCAATCCGCCGAACGTGAAGGCAGAGTAGTTGTACGAAAAGCGTTAAAAAAATAACAGGAGGATAACATGATATTCAATAAAAATCAAACGGATTTCCCGTCGGAAACACACAAAGAGATATGGAACACCGGAATACATATACTGCCGCTTGACGTTATGCTAACCGACGGACTGCGGGAAAAGCTATCTAAAATATCTCCGGACTTGCCCGAAAGCTGCGAACAGATGCAAAAATATTTCCTGCGTTTGTTTGGCGATATGTATGAAAATGTTGATTTATACAAACCGACCGGTATGTTCAGCCAATTCAGACTGTTTGTGGATTGGGGATTAATCGGCGAAATAAACGATGATGACGGTTCGCTTGTTATCAGCCGTTTTGCGTTCGATAACTTCATGATAAAAGTAGCGAAAAGTACGCATTACAAAAGCGATAAAAAACTGGGGATAGACATGGATTACAGGCTGAAACTTTTGGAGCGGACGGGTTTGATTATCACAAAACAAGAAGATAAAGTTATAATGACAAACAATATATACCCGAAAATGTTCGCTGCCCTGCATGAAATGGCGAAAATCACATTGAAGGGCAAAGGGAAAGCGAACGACAACCCCAGCTTCTTTTACTGTGATTTCAGAAAGTTGTGCAAAGACTACAAATATGACAAATACGAACACGCGCATATATTTTTGAACGACGGGCAGCGTGAGATTGCGGACAGATTGGTTTCTTTTGCTATGGAAAACAAGATGACCCGTTCAGTAAACGCAAGCCACAATCAGGGATTTATAATAGAATACACCTACGAAAAAAAGAAATTATTCGAGCTTAACTGTCAGGGCAACGAAATACAGTTAGAGATATGTATTCCGTTTGACCGGCAAAATCCCGATACGCTCAACCCGTTTCTGGAACTTATCGAAAACGACGCGGATTCTGCGGCATTAAAGAAGTTTTTTTTGAAAAACTTATCGCGGTGCCGTGTGTGCAATCCGAAATGCGGCGGTTACAGCATTGCGATTTTCGGCAAACCTGGCAGATTATGCCGCACATGGAACGGCAATATCTCGTTGAGTATGGGTATTTCGGCGGACGATGCGCCGTCGATCGAAAAAATAATCGGTTATATAATATCATATATGAATACAAAAATAAAATAAAGGAATGAGCGATAATGGAATGGATAGAAAAATACCCGAAGAAAAGCAAACCTTCATACGACGAATTTCTGGCGTTTCTGCCGGATAAAGTCCGAAAATTGTTTTTGACTTTCAACAATGAAATGGTGGAGAAGTATAAAGTATATAACAATTACCCGCGTTTTGAAAATATTACGGGCTGGACATACGGATATTGCCGCGGCTACCGTATTGAATTATTATATGTGACTATTGGAAACGGTTATTTCACCGTTTTGGGCGTTAAGATAGAAGATGAATTATCTTTGAAAAATGCGCTTGAAAAAGCAAAAATAAAATATGACGCCGGTTACGAGGAAAGATACGCCCGTCTGACAACCGAAAAAAAAGACAATCAGGTCAAGAGGGCAAAAGCGCGGATAGAGCGCGAAAAAACCGAACTCGCGGAAATGACGGAAAACATAGATCCTGCGAAATTCAACAAATGCAAATGGAGCGAAAAAGTATCGCGGGGCAAATTGATCAAATTGTATCAAAACGACGCGAAAGGGCTTGCCGACGGGGATTTGCTCGACGACTTAGGATATACGTTCTATGCCCGATGCAAACAAGCGAGGGATACCCGCGAATGTCTGGAAAGAGGCGAAATAATATGCCATAATTGCGGCGCGATAAACAAAGCCGCGAGTTATGCCGGATTGATAGCGTGCCCGTGCGGTTATTATTATACATACCGCGAATACAGGCGCAGTTGTAACGCAAACAGTATGCCCGGCGGTCGGGCGACGGAAATATTCAACGCATTCGCGGAAAAATGGCCGTTATGCAAAGACGAAAAAGAAAAAATGTTATTGATAGATTGGCTGGTACACGAATGCCATGTAAGCGTTATGACAGGCGGACAGGGGAGGAGCGTATGCGTGAACCTGATAGAGGGCACGATAGCCCAAATAAGAGATATGCTTGAAATGCTTGCCGGGCAATGAAAAGAAATAAAATAAAAGAAAGGTTTGCATTAATATGGAGAGCATGATAAACAAAGATTTTGACAGTCTTCCGCAAAGGTGCGTATATTATTTTTTGGTCACCTATCCGTCTTTTTATCCCGTTAAATCGGACAAAGCCGACGAATCCGAGCAGAAAGCGGCTTATGATTTTATACTGAACATATACAAAAACCTGTATGATAATTCCATGCTGCTAAAAATAAAACCCGTTCCTGACGATTTTCTGAATGAATGGCAGCCTCAAAAAGAAAAGCCCGGGCTTGCGCCGAAACTTCGATTTGAATCATGGGATTTCTCTCGATTACATAAAGAATTACGGCTCGCCCGACGATATGCTGAAATGGGCGTGGGCGGAACGCACTCACGGCGGAATCGAGATAGTGTATGAAGAAATATTGAAAAATCAACCGTTATTAACTATGCGTATCCCATATTTTACGGAGATTCTGGAAAATGCGGACAAAATGACCGAAAGGGTGAAAAATTTTATAATTTCACAGTCAAAGAAATGTGATAACTGCCGTTATTGCGTACAGACAGACAAAACGGGAAAACGCCCGCTTTCATTTATCAGCGTCGGGGAAAAGCAAATCTGTCCGCTTTTCTGCGGATTTCAATACCGGTGGAAAATTCTTGACAATGAAACAGTTGAAAATATAATCGCTATGCTTGAATTTATAAACGAGCTTTTTGCAAAAAAGAATATATAAAATTTATATAATATATTGGAGGATATAACAATGCCGGAAGAAAAGAAACTCACAGTTTTACAACAGCAAAAATTAATAAAGCCGACGCCGGAAGACGTCTTTTCCGAGTTTTTAGTCGGCGAAACGCAAAATAATGCGTTAGACTTTATCGCATGGCTTCGGAAAAACAAACTACCGCCACGATGGGACGGTATTTACAGATGGAAAATTAATTATAAGGGCAAATATATCTGCTATATCAATCTATCATGGCCCCCGTCCAATGGCATTTGGGAAGTCAAACCCAACCGCTTATTCTTCGGGGAGTACGAAAAATACATTGCCGACGACGAACTGAAAAAGTTTATTTTGGATATTGTCCAATTACCGGGGTGTAGCAGGGATTGCGGGAGAATGAGAAACAAAGAATTTTTCGGGAAACATTTTAACGAAGTATGCAGCTGCTGGCCATTCAGGGCAAAAAATCCCGACGGAGCGGCGCTTGAAAATTTGAAAAAGTTAGTTTTGGTATCACGGGATATTATTGCCGATTTAGTCGAGGCAAACAAGAAGTAGATTTTATAAAAACAAAAACCCTGTGATTCGGTAAATTCACCTTCTTTTCAAAACTGGTTGACAAAAGTGGAGAAATGAAGTAAAATAAAGGCGATATTTGCCGAGTCGAATCCTACGCTCGTTGCCAGCCATGTTCAAAGTTGCCTTGATTATTATGTGGGAGGAATAAATAATATGAATTATACCAAATACACGCATGTCTACAAACAAAAAGGGGTAAAAAAATACCGGGTAATTTGGTGGGGAACTAACATATGAAAACACAGCGAGTGTCAAGTAAAAATGCGGCATATCAAAAATTTGAGGTTCTGCTTGCCAACAGGAATAAAAGGCATAAATATAATGAATTTATGGTTGAAGGTGTCCGAAATATAAATGAAGCAATTAATAATGACTGGAAAATCAACTCATTCATTTATCCGCATGATAAAAAGCTGTCTGAATGGGCGATGGATATATTACAAAATGTTAATACAGATATAAATTATGAATTACCAGAACAATTTATGGTTGAATTAAGCGATAAAGAAAATACATCTGAATTAATTGCAATAATAAAGATGAAAAGCAATATCGAAAGCGATAGCAGACTCTCCAATAATCCTGTTATCGCCCTGTTCGACAGACCTTCAAATAAAGGTAATTTAGGTACAATGCTGCGTTCTTGTGACGCATTAGGCATAGAAAAGCTGATTATTACAGGACATTGTGTGGATATTTATGAGCCTGATGTAATCGGTGCGTCAATGGGGTCGTTTTTTAAGGTTCCTTTTGTAAGATTTTCAGATAATACTGATATTGATAAATATATATCAGAGTTGAAAACAAAATATCCGGCTTTAAAAGTTATAGGAACAACAGAAGATAATAAAACTAACATTTATGAAATTGATTTGACTGTTCCCGTGTTGTTGCTTATCGGAAATGAAACCGACGGATTGAACCGGCACTATTTGGAAATTAGCGATATATTGGCTACCATACCAATGAATGAACAATCTTCCGCTTCGTCACTTAACGTAAGCTGTGCCGCAACGGTTATGTTTTACGAATTGAACAGACAACGAAATATCCATGTAATTAATTGAATCATCTGCCGATATCAAAAATGATTAAATAATATTTGGGATTTTTTCATGGAAAATAAAAAATATAACATAAAAAACGCTGTTGCCATTTGCATAAAAAACGCGCCTGTTGCGGCAATTACGAATATTATCCTGAATATCATAAGCGGCATTTTAGCCCCGGTTATGGTGTATTTCGTGGCTGTATTTGTCGATTCGGCAGTCACTCTTGCGTCAGGCGAACCGCAAATAAAATTGCTGATTATCAGCGTTGCGGTTATGGTTCTCTGGTACACATACAACCAATTAAACCCTGTTCTGGGCAGACTTTTAATCAAAGATACAGAAAATAAACTTAGAATCAGATTGCGTCCGCTGATGGTAAAAAAACAGGCAAGCCTAAATTTTGAATCAATGGAAAACGACAAGACGCTTGATTTAACAGAGTTTGTATCGCAAAACACGGAAGCGAAATTTATAGGGGTTATGTCAGCTTTCACTTCGTCAATCAGTTTGATAATTCAAATGGCGGGGATTTTGTCAATCCTGTTTGCTTATGTCTGGTGGGTGCCGCTTATATTTTTATTCGGATCAATCCCGTTGGTTATTTTATCTTTCAAAGGCGGGAAAAACATATATAAATCATATAAAAAAGTCAGCGTATTAAGCAGAACTATGAATTATTTGTCGGATATTTTATGTTCAAGGGAAACAAGCGCGGAACGGACGTTATTCGGATATACAAAAGCAATCAACGAAAAATTCAAAATAACTCATTTGAAACGCAGCAATCTGAACACAAAAACAATCGCTGTTGAAATGACCCAGTCAAAGGCTTGCAGTATTACGCTGAATATATTTGTTTTAATCGCAATGTTTTCAATGATAAATAAAGTCGCAGATAAAACAATTTCGATAGGTTTGTATATCTCTATTACCGGGGCGATGATTAATTTAGTCAAGGTTTTATCAGACGCACTTTCGCAACTGATTTATGATTTGTCTGAATATATCGAATATTTCAAAGATTTTACCGCGTTTTTTGCCTTGCCCGGAAATGAAAACGTACTTGAATATGCCAAAAGCGATTCGCAATTCGAGGAAATGATTATAAAAAATCTTTGGTTCAAATATAAAGATACGGACGATTATGTATTAAAAGGCGTAAATTTGCATATCGAAAAAGGCAAATCTTATTCTCTGATAGGAATAAACGGCTCAGGCAAAACAACCCTCACGAAAATTATGACGGGACTTTACAGGGATTTTGAAGGTAAAATCATTATAAATGGCAGGGATATAAAAGAATACAGTTTAAACGAATTGCGGGATATATTCTCCGTCGTTTATCAGGATTACGCTAAATATTATATACCTTTAGTTGACAATATCACATTCGGTTCTGAGTCTGATAATTTTGACGAGCTTGCAAAAATAGTGGAATTGGACGGCGTAATTGACAAGTTGCCGTCAGGCTCAAAAACTCCGCTCGGAAAAATTTTTGATAATGGAACGGACATATCAGTCGGCGAATGGCAAAAAATCGCCATTGCGCGGAGCGTCCACAGAAATTGTCCGTTTATGATTCTCGACGAACCGACAGCAAGTTTAAGTCCCATGATGGAAACTAAAATATATAACAAATTCGCAGAAATATCCGCAGGACGTACATTATTCTTAATTAGTCACAGGTTAGGCTCAACAAAACTTTCCGAAACTCTGTTGGTATTGGACGACGGAAAAATTGCCGAAGAAGGCCCGCATGACGAATTAATGCAGAAAAACGGGATTTACGCTGAGATGTTCGGAAGTCAGAAGAGTTGGTATGATGAATAAAAAACTTTCCATGTTTAAACTTGTAATAAATACAATAAGCTATTCATGGAAAGCACATCCTCCGGTATTTACGGCTTTGATATTCAGTTCGTTGTTTTTATGCGCGATGCAAGTATTTGAAATTTACGCCATGCGTTTTTTCTTTGACACAGTTGCGGATTTCGCGGACGGTACAAGTTCTTTTTACGATGTTATAATGTCAATTATACCTATTGCCGCTATTATGTTGGTTGGTCCCATAATAGATATTGTGGAATATTTGGCGCAGGGATATTTTTGGCGCAGGGGCGTAAATTATTTGCAGTCGCTGTTTCATTTGCGCGTAGGTAAAATGCCAATGGGAGATTTTGAAATATCTAATACTTTCAACAATATGCAAAAAGCATTATTGGGAAGCGACGAAGCCCCGTCTTTAGGTCGTTCAATTATACAATTCTTATTTTTTAATCTGCCGTTTTTTGTATTCACTTCGGTTTTTTTAGTCACCGTAAAACCGTTATTAATTTTCGCCATGATGTTTATATTTCTTTCCGTATTGATTTCACAGATAATACGTGCAAAAATTATTTTCAAATTCGAAAATGAAACCGCCGGATTAAAACGTCAGACACAATATTTTGAGAGTTGCATTACAGCAAAAGAGTATTTCAAAGAAACGCGAACTCTGGGCGTATTCGGTTATTTTTATAAAAGTTTTATCGATTTAACTACTCTTTTAAACAAAAAATCAATGCAGGCAGAAAAAAAAATTGCGTTTATCGAAATATTATTGCGGCTTTTCAATATTATCGGTTATGCCGGGATTCTTGGATTATTGTTGTATTATATTTTTGACGGCTCGGTTTCGGTCGGGGCTTTTGCGGCTGTGTTTTATTCCGTCGGCAAAATAAACAATGTATTGGCAGGAATGGTCAATGATATAGGGGAAGCTATGAAATATCTAACCACGACTTCATTTTTATTCAATTTTCTTGAAGAACCCAAAGAAGAAAAATGTACCGAAACGCTTGACAAATTCGCTGATATTAGTATAAAAAATGTTTCGTTTTCATATCCCGGTAGTGATGTGAATGTGTTGAAAAATATAAATCTAAAAATTAAACAAGGTGAAACGCTCGCGATAGTCGGTGAAAACGGCGCAGGGAAAACTACGCTGACTAAACTGATAACAGGATTATATCAACCGTCTGACGGCGCAATATTTTACGGAGATAAAAACATTAATCTATATGCGTCCGAACAGCGTTATGAATCAATATCAAGCGTATTCCAGAATTTCATCAGATATAAACTGACAGCAGAAGAAAATATTAGGATCAGCGATATGTCGTCCAGTGTGTCCTTAAACGAAGTTTTGACTATAGCGGAAGTACCGCAGTCAAAGTTTTCAAACGGTTTGGATACAATGTTGTCAAAAGAGTTTGACGGAACAGAATTGTCCGGCGGAGAATGGCAGCGCGTCGCCATCGCGCGGGGATTTTACCGTACACATAATTTGATTATTTTAGACGAACCTACTGCCGCTATCGACCCAATTGAAGAATCAAATATATTCAGATTATTCAAAGAATCCGCACACGGAAAAACCGCTATTTTAGTAACTCACCGTCTTGGTTCCGCTAAAATAGCCGATAAAATCATAGTAATGGAGAACGGCGAAATAACAGAAAACGGCACTCATGCCGAGTTGATGGAACGGCAAGGCAAATATTATTTTATGTTCTCCGAGCAGGCAAAATGG
>Ga0082212_10002925_pt1 | contig 24504 bp, 28 predicted proteins | sample TergutNt197P3_FD_71548 | JGI IMG/M metagenome (GOLD analysis project Ga0082212, IMG submission 71548) | Neocapritermes taracua P3 segment gut microbial communities from Petit-Saut dam, French Guiana - Nt197 P3 | ecosystem: Host-associated > Arthropoda: Insects > Digestive system > Gut ... | reverse complement strand
TGTCTGAGCGAAACGCAGTGAAGCGAGTTTTGGGTTTGCAGCGAACGGAGCTTAGAGATTCCCCAGCCTGGAGAACGGCTTGGGGACAAGGCCTCGGCCGCCCTCCTGCCCCTCCGCCCCTCCTGCCCCTCCGCCCCTCCTGCCCCTCCGGCTGGGGTCTGATCGGCAACAATCCTCCCTTGAGCGGAAATTCATTGATCCTCCTCTTGAAACCAGGTATAATCAATATGAACCAATTCCTGAGCATGCGCTCAATAACAATTCGTCGCTAAAATACACTGGAGACGCCTATGCCCATAAGCAAACAACGCTATCGTGCCCTTCAGACATTTATCGATAGCCATTACACAGCCGAAACACATGACCCTTTTACCGCCGATGACTGTTTGCGTGAAAGTGAAGTGAAAGCTCTGTTTTCACGAAGTTCGGTCGAATCCGCCGAGCCCATTCGTCGGCAAAGAGAACAACTCCCGCAGCAAATGTCTGTGAAAAGCTACCCTCGTTACGGCCTTCAGAGCGCATTAGACAGCGCCCTGTCCCACCTGGACGAAACCTTTTCTCAATGTCTGCTGCGTCTGATCGACCAAAAAAACCAGACCGACGCCGAAGTTTACAAGCGGGCCAACATCGATCGCCGCCTTTTTTCCAAAATCCGCTCCAACCCCGCTTACAAACCAAGCAAAAACACCGTCCTCGCCTTCGCCGTCGCCTTAGAGCTCACCCTTGACGAAACCCGCGATCTTCTGGTGAAAGCGGGATACGCCCTATCACGCAGCAACAAATTAGACGTCATTGTCGAATACTTCATCAGCAACGGCATTTATAACATTTATGAGATTAATGAGGCACTGTTCGCTTTTGAGCAAAGCCAGCTTAAGACAATGGACAAGTGACAATGGACAATGGGCAATGGACAATGGACAATGGACAATGGACAATGGACAATGGACAATGGACAATGGACAATGGACAATGGACAATGAAACGACAGAATACGCCGAGCTCACTCCTAACCTGACCGCAGCAATAACCCCGGCCTGCTTTTTTCGTGTTTGGATTGTCGCATGCCAGGCGACCAAGCCGTAGTCATTACATGCTATCCTAATAATCAGTTTCAGCCCTACAACTATATCTCAGTATCGTTTTCAACTGTCCATTGTCCACTGTCCACTGTCCACTGTCCACTGTCCATTGTCCATTGTCCATTGTCACTTGTCCATTGTCCATTGTCCATTGTCCACTGTCCATTGTCCATTGTCCATTGTCCACTGTCCATTGTCCATTGTCCATTCCCTTAAAGGAGGATCTCTTATGAAAAAAGGGTTAACAGAACTGGTTTTCATTTTAGACCGCAGCGGATCCATGTCCGGATTGGAACAGGATACCATTGGCGGTTATAATTCTCTGCTGCAAAAGCAGCAAAAAGAACCGGGCGAAGCCATCATAACCACCGTGCTGTTCGACGACCATTATGAACTCTTGCATGATCGGGTCAACCTAAAAGACATTTCCCCTATTACGGACAAAGACTATTATGTCCGGGGCTGCACCGCTCTGCTGGACGCGATCGGGCGCACCATCGACAAAATCGGGCGCGCGCTGAGCCAAACAGGAGAACAGGAACGTGCGGAAAAAGTCATGGTCGTCATCACTACCGACGGCATGGAAAACGCCAGCCGTGAATACAGTTACGATAAGGTGAAAGCCATGATCAAAAGGCAGCAAGAAGAGTACAGCTGGGAATTCCTCTTCATCGGCGCCAACATTGACGCGGTAGCAACAGCCGGCAGAATCGGTATATCTGAGGATCGCGCCGCTAACTACCGCGCAGACGCTAAAGGTACAAAAGCCATGTATGAGGCTGTTGCCCACCTTGCCTGCCGCGCCCGGGCCGATCAGCCCATCACCGGCGAGTGGAAGAAAGACCTTGAGGATTATGCTCGAAGAAGTTGAATTCTCACCGAGCCGCCCATTCTTACCAACATATTGGCGGCTCTTGTCTCTGTACATATTCAACAAAATGACGAACGAACAGATACATAAATTTTTTATCGTCTGATCCTGCCTCATCACATTGTGGTCGCAAGCTAAAATCCATAACAATTGAAGGGTGTGTCAGCGCGCAGTGAATGAATAGAGCGATGACAACAGACACACCATAGAAACAATGGTTATTGATTTTATATTAGAAGGAGAAGTCTCATGAGATATGCAAAATCTATTCAATTTAAATTGTTCTTTATTACCCTGGGATCCCTTCTCGGCGTTGCTGTTATCTTTATTTCGGCAGCTTTCATCAGTTCCAACAAACTGCTCATTGATAACAGTGTCAAAGTCTCAGAATCCATTGAACAGACAATCCGTAACGCTGTGGAAGAATGGCGGGTTGCAACACTTGCCTACGCCAAAATTGTCGCCGACCAACCTTCGGCACAGATGGTGGAAGCCATAACCAGCGGAAATACTGATCTGATCGTGGCGCTGGCCAAAGATGCTTTTTCATACACCGCCTGCGATGGCATGACCTTTGCCGATATAGAAGGCAACGCTTTGGCGCGTGTTACCAACCCCGCTAAATTCGGCGATAACATCAAATCTTCTCTTGCTATAGCCGATGCCATGGCGGGAAAATCGGTGTCGTATGTCTATCCCACCATTAACAACGGATTCAGCATTACCGCCGGAGTCCCGATATCAGATGGAGATACGCAGATTGGTGTGCTGTTTCTGTCCAAAAGGCTTGACAAGCCAGGGATGATCGGTGATATTAAGCAGATGACCGGCAGCGAGGTCGTTCTGTACCAAGGCAACGAGCCGGTTCTCTCTTCCTTCACGGAAGACGCGGCTTCCCTGGGTGCTCTTACCGATGAGGTACAAGCATCCCTGACCGCAGGAGACAGCGTCGTCCAAACTATGAAATATGAAGGCCGTTCCGCCGTCTGGCGATATACGCCAATTGTGGGCAGGGACAGCGCGTTTGTCGGCGCCATTCTGACGATTCATTCGGAAGAAAGCGGCAATTGGGTGATTCCCATGTGGATCGGTCTTCTTCTTGCTGTATGCGCGCTGTTAACACCTATTCTCATACGAAATGTCAGAGCGATTGCCAATCCTCTTCTATCGCTGACCTCTTTCATGCGGCGTGCCAGCGACACTGGCGATCTTATTCCCGATCCGAAAGACAGGGAAACGATCAGAAGGTATTCGCAAATAGAGGACGAAATAGGTCTGACCATATCTTCCTGCGCTGACTTTCTGGCGCGTGTATCGGAGGTAAGCGATCTGCTCACCAAATTTGCGGACGGTGATCTAACCCGGGACGTTAAACTTCTTTCCGATAAAGATACCATAGGTCTGGCGCTGCACAAATTAGCGGAGAATCTGAGCGGCATCTTCGGTGAGATCGGTGCTTCCAGTGTACAGGTGTCTACAGGCGCGAAACAAGTTGCGGAAACAGCCACAAGCATTGCGGGCAGCGCAACACAGATGGCTGACAACGCTCAAGTTCTTGCAGAAGGTTCCAGTAGACAATCTGAATTTGTCCAAGGGCTGTCCGATTCGATTGTTGTCATTGCCGAAAAAACCAGAGCCAACGCGGATACAACCGAACAAGCAGCCGATCTTGCAGATGCAATTATTGATAAAGCGGAAAAAGGCAGCCGCCAGATGGACGAGATGATAGCGGCTGTCAATGCTATTACCGAATCCAGCAGATCTGTAAGCAATATCATGGAAACCATAAATGGTATTGCGGCCCAGACCAATTTGCTTTCGCTCAATGCCGCCATTGAGGCAGCCCGTGCCGGCGAGCTCGGAAAAGGGTTTGCCGTTGTGGCCGATGAGGTTCGTAAGCTCGCCTTCCAGAGCGAGGAAGCTGTCAAAGAAACCAGCACAATTATTGAGAATTCCATACAAAAGGCTGAGTCAGGCGCTCGTGTAGCTGATGAAATGGCCGCCAGCCTCAATGGGATTGTCACCAGTATTAACGAAAGCAGTCGGCTAATTATGAAAATTGCCAAAGTGTCGGAAGAACAATCAGAGAGCATATCGCAGTTCAACAGCAGCATCGGCCAAGTGGCGGAAATTGCTCAGAAAAACAGCGCGGTTGCCATGGAAAGCGCCGCAGCAGCTGAGGAAAGCGCCGCCGCCGCCGGAGAAAGCTCGTTCGTTGCTGACAGAATGAATTCGCAGTCCGATATATTGAAGGATCTGATTGGGCGGTTCCGAGTCGGCGAGAAAAGGTTTACAGGTTGATCCGGTGTATTTTCTCGATTCGCGAACAATCCTCCAAAAACCATTCGGCAATCTGCAGACTCAAAGGCCCTGCCTTCCCGTCTCCCACATCCTGACCATCCAGCCTCGCAATCCCCAGAGCCTCGGTGCCCGTGCTGCTGATAAAGATCTCATCCGCCCGGCGCAGCTCTTCAACGGAGAAATGCTTCTCAATAATATTCACCCCGTGGGCAGCCGCCGACTGCATAACCTTAAGCCGGGTAACCCCCGCCAGAATGCTTCCGTCGGCAGGCGGCGTCATGACCACGCCGTCAAACACCGCAAAAACATTGCTCATAGCCCCCTCAGTAACTCGCAGAACCTTCGCCTCTTGTCCGCCACCCTCTGCTAGATAAAAAATCGCCTCGTGAGCTCCCGCCTCTTCTGCCTGAACGCGGGCCAAAACGTTGGGCAGCAGATTCAGAGACTTGATATCCGGCCGCCGCCAACGTTGATCAGGCAAGCTGATCGCTTTGACGCCTTGTCGCCGGAGTTCTTCCGGAACCGGTTCAAGTTGGCTCGTAAATATTGATACAACCGGTTTCGTTTCCGGCCGCACCACCCGCCGCAATGCCGGACCCCGGGTAACCTGCAGATAAACCAGAGTCTCAGGCCGCAGATCCGACTGAGCGATCAAATCCACCAGCACCTTATCCAAATCCGCCCATGACAGATCAATGGACAGTCCCAGAACCTTCATACTCTTCCCCAACCTATCAAAATGGTCCTGCAGCGCGAAGATCCGGCCACCGTATGTCCGCATAGCCTCATAAACACCGTAGCCAAAAAAATAACCGTGATCAAGAAAAGGCACACGGGCCTCCTCCACCGGGGTAATCGTTCCGTCAATCCACGCAAGTTCTTGTGACACGTTTGCCTCCTTTTTCGTATACTGACTCCGGTAAATTATCCCTGCCGGAGCCAGTCTCGTTATGCGACTTTCCTAATTCTATACTATCAGATTAATGGGTAGCGGACAATTGTCAATCATCCGATTTGATTAGAGTTACACGGGTGCATATTTTAAAAGTGCAGGAAGCGACAAAAAATAAATAGAAATATCTACTGCGGGATTCTCCCGCAACCGAATGGTGAATGGAGATGGATATTATGTGGGCTCGTAACAGTCCCGAGGTAGGGTTTGGTGAGCGGCAGACTCCAAAAGCCCGCGAACTCTTTTCGCCTTTTGAGGTTGCGTCAGGCAGAGAGGCGCTCCCCAACCCCTGACGTGGCACTGTTACTGGCCAGCGCGGTATCTGCCTCCAACTCACCATTGAGTTGCGGGAAAACACCGCGGCAGAAAGCTCTGCTTATCCTTATCGTCAGTTCATGCACTTTTTAAATATGCACCCGAGTTGCACGTCCCACTTTTCTTTTTCACTGACAATATGGTAAGATGAAGTTCTCAATAACGAGGATACCATGTCTTGATTCCTTTCGCGAAAGTTCCCTCCGAAAGGGTGTGACCGCTATAATTGACAAAAAAATGACCATAGCAATGGCGACACTCGAAAGCAGGTTTCATGAAGTCAACGCTATAAAAAGCGGCGTAAAGCTCCACAACGCCGGGATGGTTCAATTCAGCTGCCAAGAGGATGATCGTTACTATTTCCGTGTCGAAGATAAATTTGATACACGAACCACTGTGCTGGTTTTTACGCGGGATGGTTGCGATCTTGACAGCCATTTTTGCAGCTGTGGTATTGGGAGCGATGGGGAATGCCTTTGCAAACATATCGTGGCTTCCGTTTTGACCTTGCAGGGCGGCGTTATCGAATCAAAACTCGCCCTTGGCAAAACCGCGACTGTCAATGCAACCGTGACCGACGCGAATACGGCTATAGCCGTGGGCAGCGGCAGCCTTGACGTGTTCGCTACCCCGATGATGATCGCGCTGATGGAACACGCCGCCTGCGAATGCCTTGCTGATGGTCTTGAACCGGGGCAAACTTCTGTCGGAACACGAATCAGTGTATCACACATTGCCGCCAGTCATCTTGGTGCAGCCATAACGGCGACCGCAACCATAGACTCTGTTTCCGGCCGCAAGATCGATTTTGTGGTAAGCGCCGCCGACGGGACAAAAGAAATCGGGAATGGCAAGCATTCCCGCATGATTGTTGACGCCGATCGGTTTATGGAAAAATCACGCTCTCTTTAGTCCGGCAACACTTCAAAAGTCCCTAAAGCGGTCAAAAACCTCTCCCCGTGCCCTTCCTCGGCCTCGAGAAAATACTGAAGGCTGATCACAAAGACGCCGCCTTTTTGGTTGTCCACATAATACTTGGAAACACACTTGGTATCCCACTTTGACGGGCCAAACCTCACGTGGATAGAAAGCTTGCTGTCTGCTTCCGTCAAGACCTTTTGCCCAAGCAAGAACTCCGTTCCGGGGGTACCCGCAAACATAGCCAGATCCTCTGAGGCGGCTTGCTGAGGTGAACATGAAGGAATCTGCCGGATTTCCATCTTACATTCCGGAAGATCCTGACTCAACTGATCATGAGCCCGGATGACGTCCACACCGTTTTCTTCTTGCAAAGAGTAATTGGCTTCGTCAATATAGATGACGTAACCGGCAAGCTCGCTGGTTGCAGCCGGTTTGTCATAAGGGTTGTGGGGAACATCTTCTTCGATGCCCTCAAGATTCATCTTGATCTCTTTCGGCACAAAGACCTTCTGGATGATATTGGCGTAGACATACTGCGTGCAAGCCTCTCCGGGAGGCGTAAAAGCAAAAAACATTGTAACCACCGCCATCACCGCCGTCACGGCTGCCACCTTTGGCATCCAAGCCGGTTTTTTTGCTTGATCCGGCAGTTGCCTCATGAGCTGAATCTTGACGGCGTTCTCCTGTTCAGAAGCCTCTTGGGTATAGGTTGTCAAAGCCTTTTTGATCTCCTGGTCGGTCATATCGTTTCCTCCTTTATGCTCACAAGCCGATTGGCGCACAAATCCTTCCGCACAAATCCTTCATGAAAGAACGCGTGGGCTTGTGATTGGTGTTGCTGCTGATTCACTCAGCTGTTGATTTTTTCTGCTGATGCAGGCTCCTCCACCCTTCCCAGCTGTAGCGCCAGGGATTTTTTCGCGTAATGAATACGCGATTTTACTGTTCCCAGCGGTTTTTTTATGATCCCGGCGATTGCCGCTTCGCTGTGATCCAGCACAAACTTCAAAGTCAGCACCGTACGATGTTCTTCTGACAACGTGGCCATCGCTGCCGTGATGTTCACCAGAGAATCCCCTTGATCGGTGAATGAGGAAACACTCATGAAGTCATTGAGGGCCGGCTCATGGGGACGTTGTTTGAGCACGCGCTTGCTCTCATTGATGACAATGCGGTAGAACCATGGTTCAAATGCCTCATTCTGTCGGAATTGCCGCCCTTTTCGGTATACGCGCAGGAAGGCTTCCTGGACAGCGTCCTGGGCTAAGGCGCTGTCGCGGGTTATCGACATGCTCAAACGCAAGGCAGAAGCGGCATAGGTATCATAAACCCGGCCAAACGCGTTGTGGTCACCATGTAGGGCTTGAATAATATAGTCATGCAATATGCTCACTCCTTTTAGAGTTTTTTGCCTACGCCTACTATACCCTTCCAACCTAGGCAAAAGTTCAATGGACTTAAAGGATTTTATGTATCTTGAGAAATTAAGCGCTCCCCATAATGTCCTTGGAGGGATATTACGCGAAGCGCCCTTGTTCATGTTAATCTTAAGGTTCGGCTTAGTGGCCTATAGCGTCATCCGGTACGCCTTTAGGGAAGTATTTTACAAGACACAAGCTCACGCTTTCAAATAAGAACCCACTTCCGTCAGACATAGTTATCTTCGTTTGTTGGGAGGAGATTTTATTGCCGTCTTCTTCATAATACGCTCCGTATTCAACAAGCTCTAAAGACGCGATCTCAAGGTCGGGGCAGATTTGCTGAAGAAAGCCGCGGTAGAGTGGTTCTCCTTCTTGCTCAGGTCGAAAGACCGGCTGCCCATAAGGTTCTTTTATTTCTGAAGGAGCAGATCGAAAGATATAGCTTACTTCGCCGGTTAACGCATTGAATTCGCAGCTGTAATCAGTTGGCCAGACTTGGTAATTCAGCCCGCTTGCTTTGAATTCTTTGTCCATGTTGTTGATGACATCATCGAGTGTTTGGCATTCCTTATATTTGTTCTTATTGACAATGTGGACTCTCGCGTTCCAGGTCGGAGGATCAATCCATTCCCGAAAGTCTTCCATGAAGTTCTCTCTTATAGATTCCGGCACTTCTTCAGCTCCGGAAAACACCCACATGGCGCGATTGTTGTATTGTATGTCAAGGATCGTATTCTCAAGCTCCGCGCCAAAGACTCTCTGTATTTCACTTATAGCAAGGATGGCTGCCTGTTTTTCATTCATTTCGCCTGGAGACGGCACGTTGTTAATACCCGTGGTATTAAATATTCTGATGCTGTCAAGCAACCGCTCAGCTTCAACAGAATCCACCTTCCCCATAACCTCCTCCAGAATCACTGGGGGATCCTGCTGCTCCCCTTGCTCTTCATAAGATACCACCTTATTCTCCTCATTCTTCGCGGCCAAAGCGATGCTGAGTCTGAGACCCCAAGCCGCAACAGCAATTATGCCAAGAATCATAGCAACCACAAGAATTCTTTTTTCAATCGTCTTTTTCTCCATAATAATTTTGTTCATTTCATATCCCCCTATCCAGGCTTCACGCCTGCAAAATCGATACAGCGTGGTGTGATGGGATCACCCTGCGAGAAATTGGCGTCCTAATAATATCTTATAGCATAATCCGGTGTACTTTTGGGATAGTATTTCACATTAACAAAATCACCGCGTTCAAACAAAAATCTGCTGCCGTCGGACATGGTAATCTTGCTCTTCTTCGTATAGATTTTCCTGCCGCCTTTTTCGTAATACCCGCCGTCGTCAACAAGCTCGACAGAATCTATCGCGAGATCAGGCAGTCTTTGGTGGAGGTAATCGCGGTACAACGGCTCAGCCCCTTGCTCATCCACCTGTTCCCTCTCCTCAAATGTTACCTCTAAATCCGCATAAGCATCTCTCTCGATAAAGATGACCTCCCCGGTTATCGTGTCCATGCTGCATCGATATTCTGTGGGAACGAGTTCGTAATTCTCTCTGATTCTGTAACTACTTAGTCCATCTTCATGAACAAACAATGTTGTTGTGTTTTCCTGGAGTTTATCCATAAACTCATAGGATGTCTGGCAATCCCTATATTGATCCCCATCGACAATATAGGCGGTCACGTCCCAGCTCGGATGAATAATCCAGTCTTTATAATCCTCGATCAATTTCTCCCTTCCTGATTCCGGTAACCCCCATAAAAACCAATACATGGTATCGCGATTGTTGTAATCTGCAACCAGTATCCCATCATTAAAGTCTTCACCAAAGACTCGCTGTATTTCCTTGACTGCAAGAACAGCTGCCTGTCTTTCCGTCAATTCGTATTTTGTCGGTCCGTTGATTACAAATTCAGATTGTTCCGGCATGCTGTCAGCATAATTAAATATTCTAACATTGGCAAGCAGACGCTCCGCTTCAGCAGAGCCCACCTGTTCCACAATCCCTTCCCCCACCGCGAAGAGGTTCTGTTTGGCCTTTTCTTCAGAGACCACCCTGTCCTCTTCATTTTTTGCGGCCCAAGCCAAGCTCAGCTTGAGCCCCCAAGCCGCGCCGCCAATAACGCTGAGGGTGATCACAACCGCGATCACTCTTGTCACAACCGTCTTTTTCTTCAATGTTGTCTTGTTCATCCCGCATCCTCCTGTCCAAGCATCCCGCCTGCATTCTTATTAAGCACAGTTTAGCCCCGGGACGTCCCGGAAATCTCATGACATTGTCATGGAGTTGTAAAACAGAGCGTTACGGTTGTTCCCTCTCCGACTCGCGACACCACATCTATGCGCGCGTTATGGACGTCGGCAATCTGTTTGCATAAGGATAGCCCAAGTCCCGCGCCTCCCAAAGCCCGGGAACGGGCAGCGTCCACACGGTAGAAAGGCTCAAATATTCTCTCGATCTGCTGGGGCGCCATCCCTCTTCCCTGGTCGGCGATTTCTATGACCACGGCATCTTCTCCAAACACCTTGAGGGATATCCTGCCGCCTTTCGGACTGGCTTTGACGGCGTTATCCAAAAGGTTGATCAGCAGTTGCTCTATTAAAACCTCACTGCCGTAAACAATCTGATCCCCACAGGATATTGCCAATTTCACCTGCTCTTGCCCAAGAGAAGGCAGCAGCATTTCGCAAACCCTCTCTAAACAAGACGCCAGGTGTATTTCCTCCTTGTCAATATCGGTCCGGCGTGTTATGGACAATTCCAGGAGTTTCGCGGATAGGGCCTGCATGCGCTGCACTTGCTGCATAATATGGTCTGTCGCGCTTATGCGGTCGTCGTCAGACGCCTTAGCCCGCTGCAGAAACTCTGCATAACCGTAGATGGTGGTCAGGGGCGTCCGGAGTTCATGAGCCAGGTTATCGATAAACTGCTGCTTAGCGAGGGCATTCTGCCTTTCCTCATCCATGCGGGAAAGAATCTCGTCCGCCATGGAATTAAACCGCAAGCCCAGCAGCGCGATTTCGTCATTCCCTTTAATATCTGCACGGACATCATAGGCGCCGGCAGCGATTTGTTCTGAGGTTTGCTGCAGAACCCGCACAGGTTTCATGAGCCTGTTTAAGAGGAGATACAACACCGCCAAAAAGAGCAGCGTGACAATCACACCGGAAAAAATCAGCCTGTTCGTCAGGGCATGCTGCGCTTGGGCAATGTCGGTGATGTCCTGTGAGTATATCAGGATATGATCGGAAAAATGCCCGGCCATGTACCCGGAAACATAGATAACCATATGCCCGTCCTGGGAAACGATCAAGGATTGGCGCCGCCCAAATTCAGGGGTCAGCTGTTCCTGCACTCTGGCGCCGCCAAGGCTGCCACGGACCGTAACATCCTTCTGGGGCAAAAGCTCTAACCTCACGCCGCGTTTTTCATAGTATTTGGCATAATAGTCCATAGCAACATCTCTGGCTTTATCCATATCTCTTTCGCGTTCCAAGATCATAGCCAGGTTGCTTGCAAGCAAATTCGCGACAAAATTGTGCTGAGCGAATGCTTGAGCACGGGCGTTGTCCAAGCTGGTTTTGTAGACGATATTGGAAAGGAAGAAGATCCCCGCATAGAAAGCGGCCAAAAACAGAATCAGGGTTACTATAAAAATTTTGAGCCACAATTTCATAATCCAACCTCATAATAACCGACCATCTCACAATTCCAACCTGTACCCCAGCTTATAGACGGTCTTAATGATATTTTCCCAATGCAGCTTAACACGCAGCTTTTGAATATGGTTATCAACGGTACGGGTTTCACCGAAATAGTCATACCCCCACGCCAGCTCCAGAAGTTTCTCACGGGAAAGGGCTATATTGCGGTTCATAATCAGTGCTTCCAAAAGGTCGAACTCCTTCGGCGTAATATCAACACTCTCACCGTCGCGACAAACCGTACGCGCCCTGAAGCTGACTGTCGTGCCGTTGGCCTCAAATGTCTCCGCGTTCTTCTTTGTGCGCCTTAGGACGGCGTTAACTCTGGCCAGCAGTTCTAAGGTTTCAAAGGGCTTAATTATGTAGTCGTCCGCACCTAAATCAAACCCCTTGATTCTGTCGTTCAACGAATCCAGCGCGGTTAAGAAAATTACGGGAGTGGGGGTCAGGCGTTCCATCACTTCAAACCCGGTTAATTTGGGCAACATGATATCCAGAAGAGCCAGATCAAAGACCTGCTTGGCAGCGGCCTCCAGGGCGGCCGACCCATCATAGATCTGTACACAGGTGTGCCCCACCAATTTCAAGTTGTTGGCAATAAGGTTGTTAATGCTTTTTTCATCATCAACAATCAAAATATTTGCCACGAAATCACCTTCCACGAACCTCGCGTATCGTGTCCTAAGTCTTTGCCGTGACCTTATGATAACACATTCATGTCATGGAGTTGTAAAAATCCCCCCCCCGGATCACAGCGACTCCGGATGGGATATTGTCGTGTCGCCAGAGAGTCCTTGAGACAGACGCTTACTGTAGCAAGAGGCACGAGGTAGGGTTTGGTGAGCGGGAGAATCCAAGCGCCTCTCTGCCTGACGCAACCTCAAAAGGCGAAAAAATTCGCGGGCTTTTGGAGTCTCCCGCTCACCAAACCCTACCTCGGGACTGTTACGAGCCCACATAATATCCATCTCCATTCACCATTAGGTTGCGGGAGAATCCCGCAGTGGATATTTCTATTTATTTTTTTGTCGCTTCCTGCACTTTTTAAAATAGGCACCCAGTAATTGCCAAGTGATTGACTTTGACATACCATAGTGATACTTTATACACAAATGAGCAATAAGGAGGGAGAGGTAATGGACAATACCAAAACAACAGAGAATAGCGAGACAGCTGAAAATGCTGAGATAGCTGAAAATGCTGAGATGACCGAGAATACTGAGATAATAGTGAAGCTGGAGACATCTGAGAGTAGCGAGGACACAGAGAATCCTGGTGTTGCTGCCAATATCTCAAAGCCCAAGCGAAACAAAAGAGCGGCACTTGTGACTGCGATTATAGCCGTAGGTGTATTCATTGCGGTTGTTGCCACGGCGCTTATTCTGGGAATGAGTCGGCAGCCGGATACAGGAAGCTCCAACCAGCTCAAACATCAAACCGAAGCCCCAACAATTCATGAAGCCACATCCTCCCGCTTTGGCCAAAAAGTTGATTTCCCTAACCATTTCGAGGTGCAAGTGGGTGTAGTGTGGTTGAACGTTTTCATGGATTATGATGATTTGTTGGCCAAGGCAAAAATCGTAAAAAAAATTGCGGCTGTTGTTGATCCATCATTGACAGCGGCGCATGACAAATTTCCCCAAGCCAGAGTCGATAAGATGGTCTACAACGGTTTAATGACGATTCGTGTTCTTCTGGATCAAAAAGGAGACCCTGCCTATGGGCTGAATTTTGATTTGCATACAGGGGAACAAGTTGACTTGAGATCTGTTTTTGCCGACAATTTTGACGCGCAAACAGTTGTTGACCGAGCCGTGCAGCCTTTTATCCTCAGTTATGATGAACAAAACATCCACAGATTCAAAGGCGTTGACTTGGAAAAAACGAGTTTCACTCTTGATACAGAGGGGATTTGGCTGATATTTGATGAGTCTTCTCTATTTTTAGCCGGTAAGAGTATTTATTTGGAATGGCACAGATTCGGGGAAGGGGCCATTGCTGTTTTTGACCGTTTCGTGAGGCTGGAACAGTCGGAAATAGCTTCAGGCTTTGATAACCGATATGAGGATACGCGGATTTTCAAAAGTGAACCCACCTATCTGGCGGCGCAAAACACGAATTTCTATTTACCCATTCAATATGAAAATGATTATGAACGGGAATTGGCAGAGGAGGCGAAAAAGTTCGTGCTTGCGAACCCTGCTTTGGCCCAGGGAGAATACCCGATAGGAGGGTTCTATTTTAAAAGGATTGAGAACTACAGGCTTGTTAGTGTGGGCTACTGGACTGAAGACAAACAAGTGAGAATGGGCGGTAGTTATAATGTCAAAGAGAAGCGTGAGCTGACCTTGGCTGAGTATTTGGGGGATGATTATGAGCAAAAGGCTTTGGCAAGTTTCCGTCAGGAATTAGCCAACGAGAATGTTCGTGCTGTTGTCACTGAACAGGAGTTTGTGGAGCTGCTTAAAACGGTCAAAATTAACGCAATAATGAGGAGTATTATATTTACACGGTCAATCATGGCTTATGAGCATTTCTATCATGATAAAGCAGGGGAAATGACCTTGTCTGCCTATGAAATCGACACATTGTACATGGAGTCCAAACAAGAATGGTGGAGGTAAAGATTTGACATGGGAAAAGATAATAATATGAAACAATTCAGCATGAAAAAAACCGCGGTTCTTCTTCTGGCTGCGGCAATCTTCTCTCTAACGGCGACGGCGTGCAAGGAAGAAATTCCTGAGGCAGAACCGCTAAAGCCAAGGGAGTTGAATTTGAAATTACGCCGATTGTTAACGATGCCTTTGTCTTTCTGGTGAACACGGAGAACAAGGTCAACGGGTTGACCCAGGATCAGATCCGGCAAATCTACAGCGGTAAAATCACCAATTGGTCCGCTGTCGGTGGTGATGACTTGAGGATTATGGCTTTTCAACGTCAACTGGGATCAGGATCTCAATCAGGGATGCTGCGCTTTATGGGCGAAACGCCGCTGCAGCAGGCGCCGAATGAGGCTTATATGCAGGAAATGGGCGGTCTGGTTGAAGCTGTTGTGAACCCAGATAACGGGAAGGCGTCCTTGGGGTATTCTTACTATTATTATGTCAACGCTATGTACATTAAGGATGACGTTAAGCTGCTGGCCATTGATGGTGTGGCGCCTGCCCCTGAAACGATCAAGGACGGAACGTATCCTATTGTAACGTCATACTATGCCCTTATTCGCAAAGACGCGCCCGCAGACGGGTTCGCGCGGAAGTTTCTGGCGTATGCTTTGTCGGAGCAAGGGCAGGAGATTGCCGAGCAGGCGGGATATGTCGGGATAGAATGAGGCGGCGAAAAATAACATGGATGACGAGGGCGCGCATGTTGACAATAGGAACACAAAAACGATATAATCTCTCCAAGGAAGGAAGTGTTCAGCATGGCGAGTGATTTTATTCATGTCCGCGTTGATCCCGCTAAGAAACGAGAGGCAGAAAGAATACTCAATAAATTGGGGATGACACTGACTACCGGCGTGAATCTGTGTCTCAACAGCATCATACGCGCCAAAGGTCTGCCTTTTGATGTGAAACTTAGCAGGGAAGAGCTGCTGGGAAAAGAAGCTGCTTTCATGGAGGAAGGGTTTCAACAAACTGTCGCTGAATCAATCGTTCAGGATCGCGCCAACGGCTATCCCATTGCGCTTTATGACGCGGAAAGGAAATGTCCGTATATGGAATATCCTGACGGGCGCAGGGAATACGATGAAGAATAGGCCGAAAGTGTTGGTTATTGCCGGCCCCAATGGTTCCGGGAAGAGCACAATCATGAGAGGGTATCCTATTGCCGGTGTCTATGTGAATGCTGACGATATCAAGCGGCATCGGGGGTGTTCCAATCTCGAAGCGGCTCAGGAAGCTGAATTGTTGAGAGAAAGCTTGATAAGCAGCAGGAAAGATTTTACTTTTGAGACGGTTCTGTCAACTGAACGCAACATCAAACTGCTGGATAAAGCGAAATTCCTTGGTTATCGTATTGAGAGCATATTTGTACTGACTGCAGATGCGGAAATCAACGTCAAGCGTGTAGAAGCCCGTGTGGCGAAAGGCGGATATGATGTTCCCAAAGATAAAATACTCAAGAGGTATGATAAGTCACTGCAAATGTTGAGAAAACTGGCTGCCATCTGTGATGAGTGTGTTGTTGTTGACAACGCCGTTAGACCTGAGATTATTTTTAAAAATGATGCTGATGGTGGGGTCTGTCTTTCTAACGTCTTTTGGCATGATGATGATATTAGGGAATTGCTGGGGAATGCTGCGTTCAATATATAGTGTCAATAAGATGTGTTCAGATGTGATTTTTCGTCATAATACTCATAATGATCTCTGTCAAAGGGGAGCTGTGTGCGCAGACACCGATTGCGTGATATAATGGGAAAGCTAATTCAGGAGGAGGCAAAGCCGTGATTGAACAAAGTAAAGAGCGTTTCCGAGGCAGAGATTTTATAACCTTGCAAGATTTCACCCAACAGGAAATCGAGGAGATGGCGGCTGCGGCAATCGGACTCAAGGGGCAGCTTGCCGGGGGAATACCTCACCCTATTTTGCAGGGGAGAACATTAGGACTGATTTTCACGAAATCTTCCACTAGAACACGAGTGTCCTTCGAGGTGGGGATTTATCAACTGGGTGGTTATGGGCTCTTTCTCAGCGACCGGGATATCCAGATCGGGCGCGGGGAGGTCGTTCAGGATACGGCCCGGGTGCTGTCGCGCATGGTGGACGGCATTATGATCCGAACCTCCAGTCATCAGGATGTTTTGGACTTGGCCCATCACAGCACCATTCCGGTTATCAACGGTCTGACGGACTATCTGCATCCCACCCAAGTCTTGGCCGACCTTATGACGATTCGTGAACATAAAGGGTCATGGCGGGGATTGAAGCTTGCCTACATTGGTGACGGCAACAATGTGGCCCATTCCCTGCTCAACGGCGCCACGAAGATGGGTATGCATATAACCATTGCCTCTCCGGATGGGTACAAACCGGCGCCGGAAATTGTTGCTCAGGCCCAAGCCAACGCGGCTGCCAGCGGCGGCTCCGCTGTTATTGTCACGGAACCGGCGGAAGCGGTGGCCGGGGCCGATATTGTGTACACAGATGTTTGGGCAAGTATGGGCCAGGAAACAGAGGCGGTGAAACGCCAAAAGGTTTTTGCCGGCTACCAGGTCAACGCCGCCCTGATGGGGCGCGCCCATCCCAATGCGCTGGTTATGCACTGTCTGCCGGCCCATCGAGGTGAGGAAATCACGGAGGACGTTATTGAGGGCCCGCAAAGCGTCGTTTTTGACCAAGCGGAAAACAGGCTCCACGCCCATAAGGCGATTATGGCGTTGTTAATCCATTGACAGTTGGCAATTGGCGGTTGAGGGATCAAAATACTATGGGGGGACTTTTTATGAATAAAGTTGTTTTGGCTTACTCAGGTGGGCTGGACACATCAATCATTATTCCCTGGCTGAAAGAAACATACGGTTACGAGGTTATCGCTATGGCGGCCGATTTGGGGCAGGGGGAGGAACTGGAGCCCCTGCGGGAGAAAGCCCTGAACAGTGGCGCCGCTAAGCTGTATATTGAAGATGTGCGGGAAGAGTTTATTACAGAATTTATCTACCCAACGTTGAAAGCGGGCGCGGTTTATGAAGGCAAATATCTTTTGGGAACATCTTTTGCCCGGCCGTTGATTGCCCGGCGTTTGGTGGAAATCGCGCGCAAAGAGGGAGCGGTGGCGGTCGCCCATGGCGCCACAGGTAAAGGAAATGATCAGGTGCGCTTTGAACTGAGCGTCAAAGCCTTGGCTCCGGATCTGAAAATCATCGCCCCTTGGCGGGAGTGGGATATTAAATCCCGGGAACAGGCTATCGATTACGCCCAAGCCCGTGGCATTCCAGTACCGGTAACGAAAGAGCGCCCCTACAGCATGGATCGCAATCTCTGGCATCTGAGTCATGAGGGCGGGGATCTGGAAGACCCTTGGAATGGTCCGCCTGAGGATCTGTTCGAGCTGGGGCTTTCACCGATGCAAGCGCCGGATAAGCCTGCTTTCGTCCAAATTGATTTTGAGGAAGGGATTCCGACCGCCGTTAACGGTTCAACCTACGCGCCTGTTATGCTGCTGGAAAAACTCAACGAAATGGCCGGTGCCAACGGCATCGGCATTGTCGATATGGTGGAGAACCGTCTGGTCGGCATGAAGTCCCGCGGTATCTATGAGACGCCCGGAGGGACGCTGCTCTACGCGGCGCATCAGGCTTTAGAACAGCTGACGTTAGATCGGGCGACGCTGCATTATAAGGAATGGGTCGCGCACAAATACGCGGAATTGGTCTATGATGGTATGTGGTTCAGTCCCTTGCGGGAGGCGCTGGCTGCTTTTGTTGACGTGACCCAGCGCTGTGTTACCGGATCCGTGCGCTTGCAGTTGTATAAGGGCAACTGTATCCTGGGGGGGACCAGATCGCAGTATTCTTTATACAGCCATGAACTGGCCACCTTTGGAGAGGAAGATGTCTATAACCAGAAAGACGCGGAAGGATTCATTAATCTGTTTGGACTGCCCCTGAAAGTGCGGGCGCTGATGGAACGCAATCGGGATCAATCGATGGGGGATTAGGCGGTACTATAAATAAAAGGAGTGGATGTTTCTCATGGATTGGCTGCAAGCATTAATCGCCGGGTTATTGCAAGGTGTTACGGAGTTTCTGCCCATATCAAGTTCCGGTCATTTGGTTATTTTCAATGCGCTTTTTGGTGAAGGCGACAGCGACGCAAATTTGGCGTTCACGGTTTTTTTGCATCTGGCAACACTGTTGTCGGTTATTATTGTTTTTTCCAAAGATGTGTGGACACTCATTCGCGAGTTTTTTACCGCTTCATTTGACATTCTGAGAGGCAAACCGAACTTCCAATCCCCTGAACGCCGATTTCTGGTCATGGTGCTTATTGGTACGATTCCCGCGGTGGTGGCCGGAGTTGGCATCAAGCTGCTCAATGTTGACGATATCTTGGAAAACATATTTGTTGTTGCGGTTATGCTGATTGTGACAGCCATTCTGATGTTTTGTGTAGACAGGATGAGGACAGGACGGTACACCGAAGCGGGTGCGCCTTACAGATCAGCTTGGCTGGTGGGTCTTCTGCAAGCCGTTGCCATATTGCCGGGGCTTTCGCGAAGCGGCAGCACAATCTTCGGCGGATTGCTGGGCGGTCTCAAAAAGGAGTTCGCGGTCAGATACGCGTTTATATTGTCCATACCTGTCATCTTGGGGGCTGGGCTTGTGGAACTGCTCGGTGTTGTTAAGGCTGACGAAGTTACCATTAATCCTGTAGGTTGGATAGTAGGGTTCTTGGCCGCGACGATCAGCGGGATCCTAGCGATCAGACTCATTAAGATTCTGATAAAAAACAACAAATTCTATATTTTTGGGATCTATTGTTTATGTGCTTCCGCGATAGCCTTTTTGATTGGGTTCGGGATTATTCATCGGTAATCTTGATTCTCGTGGATTGCAGAAGGTGCTCTTGTACACCACTTGTCATTCACCCCACGACATAGTACAATTATTAAGAAGTTTGTAAATAAGGCGGTTGTTGTCCAGCTTACAATTGTTGTGTGGGGGGGTTTCATGAAATTATGGGCCGGCAGATTTGCCAAAGAAACAGATAGCCTGGTGAATGATTTTCACTCATCAATATCCTTTGACCAACGCCTGTACCGCGAAGATATTGCAGGCAGCATAGCCCACGCGGCCATGCTGCGGCGCATTGGGGTGCTTAGTCCTGAGGAAGAGTCGCTGATCCACAGCGGGCTTGAACAAATTCAGGCTGACGCGACCGCGGGGCGTGTTGCTTGGACGGAGGATGCCGAAGATATTCATATGAACATCGAAAAACTGCTGACAGATCGTATCGGTGACGCCGGCAAAAAACTTCATACAGGTCGCAGCCGTAACGATCAAGTGGCCCTGGATCTGCGTCTGTATCTCCGCCGCGAAATTGACATTATCGCCGCGTTGCTGACGGAACTAACTGAAAGCATGCTGTCCCTGGCCCAGCGGCATGTTCTAACGTGGATGCCGGGGTACACCCACCTGCAGAAAGCCCAGCCGGTTTCCTTCGGCCATCATCTCACAGCCTACACCCAGATGTTTAGCCGCGACCTGGATCGGCTGGCCGACGCGCGCCGCCGGCTCAACGTGTCGCCCTTGGGCTCGGGGGCGCTGGCCGGAACGCCTTACGGCCTGGATCGAGCCGGCGTAGCGGCAGAACTGGGGTTTACCGGGACAACCCTCAACAGCATGGACGGTGTCAGCGACCGGGATTTCGCCGTAGAATTTTTGGCGGCGGCAGCTTTGCTCATGATGCACTTGAGCCGACTTTGCGAAGAAATCATTCTGTGGTCAACCAACGAATTTGGGTTCATAACCTTGGACGACGCCTATGCCACGGGATCAAGCATCATGCCCCAGAAGAAAAACCCTGATGTGGCGGAACTGGTTCGCGGCAAAACCGGGCGCGTCTACGGCAATCTCATAGGGCTGTTGACAGTCCTGAAAGGATTGCCTCTGGCCTATAATAAAGATATGCAAGAGGATAAAGAAAGCGTTTTTGACACCGTTGATACGCTGCAAAAATGCCTGATGGTCATGCGTCCGATGCTGGAAACCATGACAGTCAACGAAGCGGTTATGAGCCAAGGCGCCCGGCAGGGTTTTACCAACGCCACAGACCTAGCTGACTATCTCGTAGAGAAAGGGATTCCCTTCCGCAGCGCCCATGAGATTATCGGTAAATTGGTTCTTTTTTGTGCCCAGGAAGGCCGTGCTCTGGAAAATTTAACATTGGATGAACTGCGACAGGCCAGTCCGGTTTTTGACGATGAAGTCTATGGTCAGATATCTGTTGAGGCTTGTGTGCGCAAAAGGAACTTATTGGGTGGACCGAACCCGGAACAGGTTGATCGGTCTATAGCGTTGACACGGGTTTTTCTAAAGGAAATCTCCGGCCGATTTGCCGCCGCGAAGATGGTTGAGGACAACCCATAATGACAATTTTCAGCGCATTTCTAATTATGCATATGAGTGAAAAATTATTTTCAGGAAATATGTAGAAATATCTAGAACGATCGATGGTACAAGGCTTATTTTGTGAAGATGGAATATTATGTCATGAATGTTTATGTGGATAAGTTTGTGGATAATGTGGATAAACTTGCCACGAACCAAATGATTATCGTAGTGGATAAAAAAACGATCTTTGCAGAAGTTGTACCAATATGGTAAAATAAGGTATTAGAGGGGGAGAGGTACCATGAAAATAGCGATCGCCGCGCGCAGCGAAACCAACGTTATGCGCAGCAACAATGAAGACAATCTTTATTGCGTTGGCATGACGCTAACGCCGGAGAACCGTGACGAGGCTCTTGTTTTTGACACCGAGACAGAAACACCCTGCCTGGTTGCCGTGTTTGACGGTATGGGCGGCATGGCCAAAGGAGAATACGCCTCTCTTGTCGCGGCACAAGCATTGGGTGACCATGCGGCGGCCATCAAGGATGCGGACGAGGACAAAGCCAACGCTGCCGCCGTCCAAAAGTATGTGGCCGAAACAAACCAGCTTCTGTGTCGGGCCATGAGAGAAAAAGCGTCACAATTCGGTACGACCTTGGCCCTCGCCGTCATAACAGACAGCTCAATCCGGTCGTACAATCTTGGTGATTCCCGGGTTTACGCGCTGACCGAGGAAGGTCTCCGGCAGATTTCAGTAGACCACACCTTGGCCGCGCAAAAAGTCAAGCTTGGTGTGCTTACGCCTGAACAGGCTCTTACAGACAAGAGCAGGAACAAGCTCTCGCTGCATCTCGGAGTTTTTGAGGACGAATTCAGTGTCATGGCGGAAGAATTGCCCCCGCTGCCTTGCGCCGCAGTACATAGGTTGCTGCTTTGCACAGACGGTTTGACGGAAAAGGTATTGGACGCGGAAATCGAAGAGGTGCTGAGAACGTCTGCAACGGTTGGCGAAGCCGCTACTCGTCTTGTTGAGATGGCTTTGGTTAGCGGTAAGGATAATGTGACATGTATTGTGTTGGAGAAACTGAAAGATGATCCGGCGGCAAACAGACTGCCGACTTTTATGGATAGGGATGATATGGATAGGGAAGAGCGCTGATTTTTGATATAACACATGCTGTCAAACAGAAGAGGCTGTTGCATTTACAGTCCCTTCTGCATGTTTAGCGTGGATAATACGTGCGCAATTATGATCTGAATCTCAGTTTTCGTGTCTGGCATGATATCTAAGGCCACAATGTTTTGAAATACCCTGAGCGATTGCCTCAGCAGCTTGCTCTTGTACATCGATGTTCCTAAGCATCGTTTCTTCGGCAGGATTCGTTATGCACAGCAGTTCTGTAAAAGCAGCCGGCGCCCTCGTTTCTCGAAGAACCTGATGATGGCCCTCTTTGATACCTCTGCCGGCTCGTCCCAGCGCCAAGACCAATTCTCTCTGAATGGTTTCGGCAAAAGCTTTTCCTTGTATTGAGCCGGGAAAATAGTAAGTCTCTGTTCCGCTGGCCGCGCTGTCGGCGAAGGAATTGCAATGGATTGACAAGAACCAGTCAGACTCGAAATGATTGGATTCCTTAGCCACCTCAAGCAAGGAATTCTTCTGCTGAAAAAGTCTGACACTCGCAAAAGCAGCAAGTTTTTCAACAGCCAGCAGGGCGATCGCATAGGTCACGTCGACCTCCCTTAGCCCGGTCGCTCCGATAGACCCTGGATCTGCTCCACCGTGCCCCGGGTTAATAAAAATTTTCATCTCTGTTTCCTTTTCTCGCGCTTTATTATCTAAGATATGACAAAATCACTCTAGATGTTCCTGATACACCAGTAGAATTGTCCTTGATCAGGATAAAAAACGCCCGCATGTCCTGCAGACGTTTTCTTTATTCATAGGGTCATCAGTCTGCGAAGAATCAACAGATCAAATCCTGACCCACCTTATAAATATCTCCGGCGCCAAGAGTAATAACAAGATCATTGTCGCTGACAGTTTGACCGAGATACTGGGTAATTTCATCCAAAGTAGAGAAATAACGCGTCAACGTTCCCTTCTTTTCGATCAAGCTGGCTAAAGAGAGTGACGAAAAATCCGAAATTCTGGTTTCGCGGGCCGAAGAGAAAATCTCGGCCAGAACCACTTCATCCGCCTGTAAAAACGACTCTGAAAATTCATTCAGCAGCTTTTGAGTACGGCTAAAGGTGTGAGGCTGAAAGACCGCCCGGATACGCCTTTCGGGATAGGAGCGCCGAACGCCGTCTAAAGTTGTTTGTATTTCCGTGGGATGATGAGCGTAATCATCAAAAATAATCGCGCCATTGCGTGTACCAATGCGTTCGAAGCGACGTTTGGTGCCGGTAAATCCGGCTAAAGAAGCAAAAATAATTTCCAGAGGAAGCCCCAGGTTTCGTGTCAAAGCAATGGCGGCTAAGGCGTTTAATATATTGTGGCGACCTGTGACAACAAGATCGAGATGCCCGGCCAATTCTCCCCGGATCATAACGTCGAAATGGGAGCCCTGATTATCATACGTGATGTTGAGAGCTTGAACATCGGAAGCGTCGGTTAGCCCATAAGTCGTGATGCTGCCTTGGGTGGATATACTTTTGCGGGAGGGATCTTCCTCCCAAATGACGAGATTTCCTTCAGGCGGCAGCTTGGCAGCTAAGGAATTAAAAGCTTCAAGGACATCGTTGAGGTCCCGGAAATAATCCGGATGATCCAGCTCCATATTGGTTATGATCAAATGCAACGGCGAATAATTAAGAAAATGCCGCCGGTATTCGCATGATTCCGCCAGAAAGAAAGAACCACTCCCAACATGGGCGTTGCCTCCCAGTGCGGGAACTTCGCTGCCAACAACGATTGTCGGGTCAAACCCGCTTTCAATAAGAATTTTACCAAGCATGGCTGTCGTGGTGGTTTTGCCATGAGTACCCGAGACGCATATACCGATTTTCTCAGACATAAGCCGCCCCAGGTACTGTGGATAGGAAAGAATTTCCACTCCCAACTCAGCGGCGCGTTTGATTTCAGGGTGGTTGGCGTCATAAGCAGGGGAAACGACCACAAGATCAACGTGTTCGACGTTGGCAGGATTAAAATCCATCACCGCAATTTCACAGGCATCCAGTATGTCGTCAGTAAAAAAACGTTGGGGAACATCAGAGCCGGTTACAACTGTAAAGGGTTGTTGCTTGGCGATCTGAGCCAAAGCGCTCATGCCTGTTCCCTTTATCCCAACGAAATGAATATTTTGAGGCAATCTGCATCGTCCTTCCATAAGGGTGATTATCGAAACTGCATCCACTGTCCATTATACCCAAGTCTCAGAGAAAAAGTATCTCAAATTTTGTGGAAATAGGACAGAATTAGGTTGGAGTCATAAGACATGCTAACAACAAGTTCAAAGAGTGCCTACCAAAACCAGTTCAAACAATGAAAAGCAAAAAATAATAAGAACAGCGGCGACAGATCAACCCTCCTTTTTCTCAGTTTTATGACAGTTTTTATTATACAGCTAATTTGAGAAAAGATCAACAATTGCCTTGCACGAGGGTGCATATTTTAAAAGTGCAGGAAGCGACAAAAAAAATAAATAGAAATATCCACTGCGGGGTTCTCCCGCAACCGAATGGTGAATGGAGATGGATATTATGTGGGCTCGTAACAGTCCCGAGGTAGGGTTTGGTGAGCGGCAGACTCCAAAAGCCCGCGAACTTTTTTCACCTTTTGAGGTTGCGTCAGGCAGAGAGGCGCTTGGATTCTCCTGCTCCCCAACCCCTGACGTGGCACTGTTACTGGCCAGCGCGGTATCTGCCTCC
>Ga0082212_10002924_pt1 | contig 24509 bp, 23 predicted proteins | sample TergutNt197P3_FD_71548 | JGI IMG/M metagenome (GOLD analysis project Ga0082212, IMG submission 71548) | Neocapritermes taracua P3 segment gut microbial communities from Petit-Saut dam, French Guiana - Nt197 P3 | ecosystem: Host-associated > Arthropoda: Insects > Digestive system > Gut ... | reverse complement strand
AAGGACGTCGATTGCGAGCCCCCGATCATTTGCACCACTTTCACGGTGTCGTATTGCTTTCTCGGCTTGAATTGCGATACCGTGACGTCCAGCGTCGCGCCCCACGATATGCCGATGAACATGCCGGGCCTGAGTATGCCTGCCAGGTATTCGCCCGCGACGGCGCCGGCGGCGTACATGGTCCCAAGGCGCCCCGATTCGCTGGGCAGGACGATGGCGTCTTTAAGCCCGAGGCCCTCCTTGAGCTGCTCGGCCATGAGCTCTGTCTCGCCCAGGGATTCCGAGATCCGGAACTCCACGATCTTGAGCTCCCGCGCCATGGCCAGCATGCGGGACACGCGCGGCCGCGAATACCCCATGAGCCTGGCAATCTCGTCCTGTGAGCAATTGCCGTGGTAGTAGAGCTTCGCTACCTTTATCAGTTCAGTCCGCTTGGCGGTCGGCATGCATGCACCGTGCTGCCTTTTCTACGCTTTGCCGCCCTGTGGCCCGAAAGGCACGACGATGACGTCGATCTTCGCCTGGCGGAACCTTTCGACGGTTTGGGCGTCCGCGAGCGTGCTCGTTATGATGCGGTCTACGCGGCCTGCGGGGCACACGGTCACGTGCGCCATGTGCGTGAGCTTGGCATGGTCGACGAGCAGGGTCACGTCCTGCGCCTTGTCGAGCATATGGCGCTTGACGGTCGCTTCCTCCTCGTTGCTGTCCATGATGCCGTTCTCGGAATCCAGCGCCTTCGCGGAGATGAAGGCCTTGCTGATATTGTAAGTATTGATTGCGTTCCCGACGGTCTCGCCCTGGAACGAGAGCGAGCGCTTGCGGAGGATTCCCCCCGTGCTGATGGCCGTGACCGTATTCAGCCTTGCCAGGACGTTCAGGACCTTCAGCGAATTCGTGAGCACGACCAATTCCTTTTCGTCCGTAAGCAGGTTTGCCAGTTCAAAGGTAGTGGAACTGGAATCCAGCGCGATGATGTCGTGCGCCTTGATATGTTTCAGCGCCTCTTTCGCGATCTGCCGCTTTTCCTCGAGGTTCGAGGTCATGCGCTGCTCGAAGGAAGGGTCGTATTCGTCCCTTATGATCGCGCCGCCGAACGTGCGGATGATATGGCCCTTTTCCGACAGGGCGTTCAGGTCCTTGCGGATCGTCTCCTTCGTGACATTGAATTCCAGCTGCAATTCCTCGTTCGTGATTGAACGGTTTTGCTGTATCAATTCCAATAAACGTTGCCGTCTTTCGTTCGTGTTCATCGTTCGCCCTTGTAAACATCGATATGGTTGCGCCGTTACCGTGCGATTATATCATTAAAAAAACCAAACAAGCAAGCTTTCGAACGGATTTTGCAACAAAATAATGCTTTTTGCAATTATTGCATTGACAAAAACAGAAATACATCATAAATTGATAGTATTGTTTCTACTCGAGCGGCCATTATTGTCATGTAAAAAAGGAGATTGACCATGAGAACAGATTATCAACCGGAGATTTTCAACAATATGCTGGAAAGCATAGACCTCGATACCCATTTGATAGCGACGTACTACATCCACCACAAGCGCCCCGGCGAGACGTTCCACGACTACCTTGCCTTCATCCAGTCGCTCGCGCTGGAGAGTTCCACGGGCACGTGGGAGAAGATAAAGGACGATACGCTGGAGGTGCGGGACACGCTGTCGTGCAAGCTGATCGGCTACTACGAGATCCCCACCCGCGCGGAGGACGAGGCGGAGGCGGTCATCCAGTTCGCGATGAGCGTGAACGCGTTCATGGACAACATCCCGATGATGCTGCTTTCCTTCGCGGGCAACTGCTTCGCGTATTGCGACGATCTCCGGCTCCTCGACATTACGTTCCCGAAGGCCGTCACGGACAACTTCCCCGGCCCCAAGTTCGGGCCGCAGGGGCTGCGCGAGCTGGTCGGCGTGAAGGAGCGCCGCCCGCTCTCCCTGCACATCATCAAGCCCAAGATGGGCATGACGCCCCAGGCGACCGCCCAGCAATGCTACGACACGGCGATCGGCGGCGTCGACATGATCAAGGACGACGAGATGCAGTCGGATACCTACAACAACACTTTCGAGGACCGCCTGAAATACGTGATGGAGGCCCTGCACAAGGCAAAGGAAAAGACTGGGAAGATGCCGATCTACCTGTGCTCCATTACCGACGAGGCCAGCAAGGTGCATGACAAGGCGCGCAAGCTCGTCGAATCGGGAGGCAACGGCATCCTCATAACGTTCTCGCAAGGGCTTTCCTCTTTCGCGGAGATCACGAGGGACCCGGACATCAACGTCCCCGTCATGATGCACGGTTCGTACATGATCGCGAGCATGAAGTCCGTCTCATGGCCTGTCCACGGAAAGCTCGCTCGCCTGTGCGGCGCGGACCTGATGCTTACGCCATACTACTATTCGTCCATCCCCATGGTTTCCCAGGAGGAAGGCCTGCGCACGGCGCAGGTCAAGCTTGCCCCGTTCAGGCATATCAAGCAGACCGCGCCGATGCCCGCGGCGGGGACATACCCGGGGACAGCGCCGGTGCTCCTGGCCGAATACGGCCCGGATATCGTCATACCTTCCGGCGGCGGCATGCTCGGGCACCCCGACGGCTACACGGCCGGGGCCAAGGCCTGGCAGCAAGCCATACAGGGCGCCATGGAATGCAAGACGGACGAGGAATTCGTCGAGTTCGCGAAGAAGCCTGAGAACGGCGAGCTGAAGCGCGCCCTGGAGAAATGGGGCATGCCCAAGAAGCCCGCGCACTCATGGCTTCGCGCTTCCAAGGAACTGCACCCCAAGCCCATCGTTTTTGAATAGGATCAGGGAGGTAAACAATGCTGAAAGAGATAAGGATGCCTGACATAGGCACGAATGTGGACGAGATACGCGTCGTCCGCTGGCTGAAGCAGCCGGGCGACGCGGTGAAGCGCGGGGAGGCCTTGCTGGAAGTAGAGACGGACAAGGCGACAATGGAAGTGGAATCGTACCTGGAGGGCTACCTGAAAAAGGTCGAGGCCGGCGAGGACACGACCGTCGTGGTAGGCGACGTCATCGCCTATATCGGCGCGGAGGGGGATTGAAAAGCCATGAATGAAACGATGAAAAAGCTCGGCGGGGAAAGGTGCGTCGCCATGTACCGGCGCATGCTCACCATCCGCCGGTTCGAGGAACGCGTGCGCTACCTCTTCCTCGAAGGCATCATGCCCGGGACCATCCACCAATGCGACGGGCAGGAGGCCACGGCCGTGGGCGTGTGCAGCGCGCTCGTGGACGGAGATGTCATAGCCTCCACGCACAGGCCGCACGGGCACGCGCTGGCGCGCGGCCTTGGCGTGAACGAGCTCATGGCGGAGCTGTTCGGCAAGACGACCGGCTGCTGCCATGGCAAGGGCGGCTCCATGCACCTGGGCAACCTGGCTAAGGGGATGCTGCCCGCGATAGCTATCGTGGGCGGGAATATCCCCGTCATGTCCGGCATGGGCCTTTCCTTCAAGATGCAGGGGAAGAAGAACGTGGCCGTCTCCTTCTTCGGCGACGGGGCGTCCAACGAGGGCGCCTTCCACGAGGGCATCAATTTCGCGGCGATGTACGGCGTGCCTACGCTCTTCGTCTGCGAGAACAACCTGTACGGCGCGTCGACGCCCGTTTCCATGACGGTGAAGCTGAAAGACATATCCGGCCGCGCCGCCGCCTATGGGATCGAGGGCGTGTCCTGTGACGGCAACGACGTCTTCCTGGTATACGAAACGGCCAGCCGCCTTGTAGAGAAGGCGCGAGGCGGAGGCGGCCCGTCCCTCCTGGAGCTGAAGACATACAGGAGGTGCGGCCACTCCCGCAAGGATGCCAGGCTGTATATGGACAAGGAGGAAGCCGCGTACTGGATGGGCCGTGACCCGCTGACGATAGCCGCGGGGCTGCTGAAAGAAGAAGGGATGGCTGACGATAAAACGCTTGAGGATATATCAAACCTTGTCGACGAGGAGATAGAGGCATCGATCGAGTTCGCGCAAAGCTCGCCGTCGCCCCTGCCCGAGGACACATTCAACGACGTATTCTGGCATGGCGAGGAGGGCGCGAAATGAGTGACGACAGGAACCTTTCGATAGCGGAAGCCCTGCGCGAGGGCATCGCGGAAGAGATGCGGCGCGACGAACGCGTCTTTTGCATCGGGGAGGACATAGGCATCCCCGGAGGATGGGGCGGCGCGTTCACCGTGACTTTCGGGCTGGAGCAGGAATTCCCGGAGCGCATCGTCAACACGCCGATTTCCGAGATCGCGATCTTTGGCGCGGCGCTCGGCGCGGGCGTGACAGGGTTGATACCCATCGCGGACGTGCAGTACGGCGATTTCCTGTTCTGCGCCATGGACCAGGTAGTCAGCGAGATATCCATGATGCGCTACATGTCGGGAGGGGAGATCAAGGTCCCCGTCGTCATGCGCGCCCCTGTCGGCGCTTCCAGCCGGGGGGCCCAGCACGCGCATTCCATGGAGTCGTTCTTCATGAATGTCCCCGGCATCAAGATCGTATGCCCTTCCAACGCCTACGACGCGAAAGGGATGCTGAAATCGGCGGTGCGCGACGGCAACCCCGTCATGATGTTCGAGCACAAGCTGCTCTATGGATCGAAGGGCGCCCGGGCGGAAAAGGGCAGCATAGACGCTTCCCGGCACATCCCGGAAGAGGACTACACCGTCCCGCTTGACAAGGCGGCCGTCGTCCATGAAGGCAGCGACGTGTCCATCTACTCCACGCTCCTGATGCTGCACCGGTCGCTGGCCGCGGCGCAGATGCTGGAGAAAGAGGGCATATCCTGCGACGTCGTGGACCTGCGGTGCCTCGCGCCGCTCGACAGGGACGCTATCTTCGCGAGCCTGAAAAAGACCGGCAAGGCCCTCGTCGTCGAGGAAAGCCCCAAGCACGGCGGCTGGGGCGGCGAGGTGGCGGCGACCATCGCGGAGGAGGCCTTCGATTTGCTGAAGGCGCCCGTTGTCCGCATGGCGGCCCCGAACACGCCGGTCCCCTTCTCCCCGCCCATGGAAAAGTTCTATGTGCCGGACACGGAAAGGATCGCGCAGGCCGCGCGTGACATGGCCAAACTTTGACATTTTAACGACGAAAACGTTGACATGGGAATGTTATGATGATACATTGCTTTCAAAGCGATGTAATATTGATACATTGCGGATTCTATTGTTATAAAACCGTCCCCGTCAAGGGCAGGCGAATGGCCTGAAGCGGATCGCGGCACTTGTATAACAGCAGCTGGACAGGCTGGACAGAGAGGTAAAGAATGAGCATGGACAATCAGGTACAAATGGGAGTTGGCCTGGATGAATACGCGAAAAGCGAGGTTTATCCGGAAGACAGCAATCCGAGGGAAAAGATAATAGAGCTGGCAAAGCTGATATTCGACAGGAAGCTCACGGACGCGAGCGGGGGGAACTACAGTTGCCGGCTGAACGACAAGATCTTCATGTCGCCCAGGTATTCGGGCGAGGTCCAGCGTTTCCGGCTGAAGCCCGACGACATCATCACGATGAGCCTCGGCGCGGAAGTGCTCGATGGCGACCCGAACAGGGTCACGAGGGAAGGTAGCATACATTTCAGCGTCTATAACAGGTTTCCCATCGTCAAGGCGGTGGTGCACGCGCATCCCAGGAACACGATCGCGCTCTCGTCCCTCGGCATCGACATCCCGCCGAACACGGAGATGTTCAAGCACCTTATAGGGCTGGAGCCTGTCGAGTCGTGCGAGGAAGTGGGCCCCGCGACGGATTCGCTTTCCGAGACCATCATCGAATGCTTCGAGAGGCGGGAGGACAGCCTGAACAAATACGGCGCGGCGGTGATGATACCGAACCACGGGATCACGATTGCCGCGAGGAACTTGAACTATGCCTTTTGCATCCTGGAAACGGTGGACACCTCGGCATATGTCCATATCCAGAAGATGCTCCTGAAGGGCGCCGGAGGCATATAATCGCTTTAGCCAAAGGCACATAGGCCGCAAAACGCTTGCAGGAGGTGAAAGCATGAATTCGAAAGAAAGGGTAAAAGGGGCATTTTCGTCGAAAGGGTTTGACCGCCTTCCAATGTGGTTCGGGGCGTCCGACGAGTTGACGGAAAAGCTATGCGCCTATACAGGGGCCGAAGGCTACGAAGGCTTGCTCGCGAAGCTGGACGCGGATTTTTTCCCCGTCCACGCGAAGTATACAGGGCCTCCCCTCGAGACCTACGACGACGGCACCTATGAGACGATGTGGGGGATCCGCAGGGGCGGGGTCTCGTACGGGATGGCCCTCAGCGCCCCGCTGAAGCATGCCGAGACGGTCAAGGAAATCGAAGACTACCCCTTCCCGAAAACCGAATGGTTCGATTGCTCCTTCAGCGAGCATGAAAAGGAGATGGCAAAGGACTACTACGTGATAGGCGGCGAGTGGGCGCCTTTCTGGCATGACGCTTACGACCTGGTGACCCTGGAAAAAATGTTCATGGACCTGCTCCAGAACCCGTCCGTGCCCGAGGCGCTCATGGACCGGTGCCTCGAGTTCCACATGGAGCTGAACGACAGGATCTTCGCGGAAAACGCAGGCCTCATCGACATGTATTGGTTCGCCAACGATTTCGGGACGAACCGCGGCCTGATGATGAGCCCCGAGACCTGGCGGAAGTACCTCAAGCCCAGGCAGGCGAAACTTGCCGAGCAGGGGCACAAGCACGGCATGACGGTCTGCATGCACTCCTGCGGCGACATCACGTCGATCATCCCCGACCTTATCGACATAGGCGTCGAGGTGCTGAACCCGATACAGGTATACTGCAAGGGAATGGATCCTGCCTGCCTGAAAAAGGAATACGGCAAGGACCTCGTCTTCTTCGGGGCGATCGACTACAACCAGCTGCTCAGCTTCGGGACCGAGGATGAAGTGCGCGAGAACGTGCGGCTCATGATCGATACCCTGGGCTATGACGGGCGGTATATCGTGGCCCCGTCGCACGACCTCTTGATGGGCGAGGTCCCTGTCGGGAACATGGTCGCGCTTTACGACGAAGCAAAGAATTATTCCAAAAAGTACGCGGCAGAATAGGCGACAATTTTATCAAAGGCAAAACAGAAAGGAAAAGGCAGGACATGGAAAAAGATCTTTGGAAACCGGATTTTGAACGACTTAAAACTGTACTGAAAGGGGAAATGCCGGATCGCGTCCCGAACTTCGAGATACTGATCGAGCCGCGAAACGTCACTGCCTTGCTGGGCCGCGACGTAGGCAATACGCTGGCGGCCTCAAGGGGCGCGGGAGACTCGTTCGTGACCCAGCCTATCGACCCGAAGGACTATATGGAGCTGTGCGATATCATAGGCCAGGACGCGATCGCGGTGGAAACGCTATGGGCGCCCTGCAAGTACAAGGACGAGAAGGGCGACCTGCACCTGATAAGCGCCGCGCACGTCGACACCTGGGAAAAGTTCGAGGGGATCGTCTGGCCCGACTGGGAACATGATTTCGGGCCGAAAATGGAACACGTCAAATGGTATGTCGACGCCGCGAAGGACACCCCTTATGGCGTCGTGGCGATGGGCGGGGCCTTTTTCCAGTATTGCTACCAGTTCCTGAACGGGTTTGACGAATTCTGCCTGCTGATGTACGAGGACCGGGAGCTCGTCGAGACCTGCCTTGACAGGGTGACGGACTACCACGTGAAGATAAACGAGCTCATGGTCGAAGGGGGCATCGACTGCTACTATTTGGGCGATGACGTCGCTTACAAGTCGGGCTCGTTCGTGAATCCCGAATTGTTCAAGGAGCTGTGGCTTCCCAGGGCGAAGAGGATCCTGGCCCCCGTGAGGCAGGCCGGCATCCCGGTGATGCTCCACTCCTGCGGGAACGTGACGAAGCTTATCCCGATATTCATCGAGCTTGGGATAGACTGCCTGAATCCTATCGAGCCCTACAGCATGGACATCCGGCAGGTCAAGAAGGACTACGGGACTGAATTCGCGATCTCGGGGAACGTGGACATCGCGGGCCCGCTTGCCTTCGGGACCCCCGAGGAGACATACGAGGACTGCAGGCAGCTGTTGGTCGACATGAAGCCCGGCGGGAACTATATCTTCACGTCGTGCCACAGCATCACGGACGACATCCCGCCGGAAAACTACGCCGCGATGCGCCAGGCGCACAGGGACTTTGGAGCATACTAGAGCATTTATGGCCATGGGCATACTGGTAGAACTGAAGTCAAAAAAGAATAATTTCACGAAGACCGAGGAGTCTTTGGCCGACTATATCATAGAGCACACCGAAGAGGTCGTCTATATGTCCATCTACCAGCTTGCCAGCGCGATAGATACCAGCATACCGACTGTCACGCGGCTCGTCAAGAAACTGGGGCACAGCGGGTTCAGGGATTTCAAGATCGCCCTGGCCTCGGAAGCCTCCCTGGTGAAGGAAAGCGGCGACGCGGCGAAAGGGCCGGACACGGACATCGAGCTGGTGGACAAGCTGTTCAGCAAGAACATCGTCAACCTGCAGGATACCAAGAGCCTGCTCAAGACCGGCCAGCTGATCGAGCTGTGCGATATTATCGCGAGGTCGAAGAAGGTCGTGTTCTTCGGCGTCGGCGCGTCCAGCCTGGTCGCGCAGTACGCCGCGCTCAGGTTCGCCCATATCAATATCCAGGCGGAAGCGTTCAACGACGCCATCATGATGCTGCTGAACGCGAAAAGGCTCGACGAGAACTGCGTCGCGATGGGGATTTCCCACTCGGGAAGGACGGAGATCGTCATCAAGGCCATCGAGACGGCGAAGAACAACAACGCGAAGACCGCCGGCCTGTCAAACTACCTGGAATCCCCGCTCAGCCGGGTCTGCGACTACTTGTTCTGCACCGCGTACCCGGAAAACAAGGTGAGCACGGTCGCGCTGTCTTCGCATATCGCGCAGCTCGCGATCATAGACACGATGTACCTGTTGCTGGCCAAGAGCCTTACGGACACCCGGTACATCGAAGAGATAGACAGCATAATAGACGAGGCCATAAGGATATAGGGGACAGGGGGCGAGGATGACCGCAGGCAGGTTTATAGATTTGAGCCACAGGCTGCTGCCCGGGCAGGAGGAATACCACCTGCGGCTGAAGAACGTCAACACGGCCGAGCGCTATTCCCAGTATATCGTCGAGGAAGGCTTCTGGTATATCCTGCAGGACATCGAGATGTCATCGCATTGCGGGACGCATATAGAATTCCCGTACCACCACAACGAAGCAGGCCTCGACGCGGCCTCGTTCGGGCTTGACCGGCTGGTCGCGCCGTGCGTCCTGATCGATTTCAAGCACAAAGAGGCAAACGAAGAGGTAACGCTGGAGGAGATAAAGGGATACGACGAACTGATCCATTTCGGCGACAGCGTGCTTTTCAATTTCGGCGTATCCATGAACTACAGGACAGAAAGGTCCCACGTGCGCCCGTACCTGGGCATGGAGGCCGCGGAATGGCTTGCCGAGGAAAAAGAGATCAATATCATAGGGTCGGACGCGTCCGGGCTCGAGATAAAGGGCGTCCCGAACCAGCCCATCCACCAGTACCTGATGGAACGGCAGATACCGATCATCGAGTTCGCCGCGAACCTCGACGCGCTGGAAAAACCGCGGTTCACGCTGTTCGTATTGGCGCTCGCCGTCGAAGGGCTGGATTCCTGCCCTGTAAGGCTGGTTGCCTGCGAGGACGAGACGGCAGGCAGCGTCCACGGCAGCGAACAAGGAAATTATTAAAGGTATAGTATCAAAGGCATAATAATGGAAGCATCAATCGAAAGGAGCTGAAGGCCATGGCATTACCATCACATGAACTTGATCGGCGCATAGAGGCGGTAAAGGGTATTTTGGAAAAGGACAACCTGGATTTCGTGTTTGTCTATTTTGACGAGCTGAACGTGATGAACGGCCGTTACCTTACGGGGTGGGCGCCTTCGGTCGAGAAGGGCGCGGTCATAGTGTCCAGGTATTGCGACCCGTTCCTGATCGGGGGCCCGGAGGCGGCGCCATACGCGCAGCTGGAATCCGCGATCAAGACGACGGAAAGCTGCATCGTGTTCATGGTGCCGGAGGAAGAATACCCGATGGCGGAGATACTGGATTTCAAGACCATCGCGCAAAAGTATTTCGGCGGGTCCGCAATCAAGCGGGTGGGGATAGTAGGCACCCATTCCGTGCCTTACCAGATATACCGCGAATTCGCGGCCGATCTGGAGCCGGCGGAGATCGTCGACGTGACGGACGAATATGAACGCCTGCGCTACGTGAAATCGGAATGGGAGATTTCGCAGGCCAGGGAGGCCAACGCGATAGCGGATCGGGCCTTTGACGCGCTTTCCGCGAGCATCGTCGCAGGGAAGCATGAATACGAGGCAGCGGCGGAAGCGGAATACGTGATGCGCAAGATGGGCAGCGACGGCACCGGCTTCCGCACCATCATCGGTTCCGGCTACCGCAGCGCCGGCATCATACCGGCCTATTCGGAAAAAGTTTTCCAGGACGGCGAGATAGTGGTGACTGGGATTTCCCCCAGGTACAACGGCTACAATTCGGCGGTAGGCTATACCTTCGTAGTGGGGGGCAAGCCGGACGAAATACAGAAACAATGGCTCGAGAACACGAAGGAAGCGCTGTTCCGCGCCAGGGAGGCGCTGAAGCCGGGCATCAGCGGGCGGGAGATCGACTCGATCCCGCGGTCTTTCCTGATATCGTGCGGCTACGGCGACTATGTCCCCATGCCGTTTGTCCACAGCTGCGGGCTTTCGGAATTCGAGAAGCCCTTCTTCGGGCCCACCAGCGACGACATAGTCATGGAAAACCAGGTAATCTGCATCGATATCGCTATGTTCGGCAACGACTGCGTGCCGGGGATCCGCATGGAAACGTCCTACCTGACGACCAAAGACGGCTGCGTCCCGTTCTCCCCGCACGTCGAAAAAATACTCGGGTTCTAGGCCGCGCTGTCGAGGAGAGGCATGCAATGGCAGATACGGTCGTCGCGGCGCGCAATGCGAATATCCAGGGTTTTGACCCGACAAGGGAGCATTTTTCGACCGGGTTCCCGCCTATAAAGGCGATGAATACGGGCTTCCTTTTTTCCGCGGGGGAAATAGAGCGCCTCCGCGCCCTTGCCCAGGCGGTGGCGGAGATCGCGGCGCTCCCCAAACAGCAGGCAAACCGGGAGCTGTGGCGCAGGCACAACGACCTGGAAACCAGCCAGCCCTTGGTCTTCATCGACCTGGAAACCGGCTGGAACGAGTGCATCGGCCCGGACGAGCTGCGCTGCGTCGACCCGATGGCGCGTACATGGGAAATGCACCTTTTGAAACAGATATACTGGAACGACATACTCAAGGACGACAAAGTGATCGAGGACGTATTCGAGGTGCATTACTCCTATTCGGATACAGGGTGGGGGCTTGGCATCGAAAAAGAGGGCGGGGGGAACGGCGGCGCGTACCACATCGTCAAGTCGCTCAAAGACTATGAGGCTGATTTCGGCAAGCTGCGCTATCCCGAAATCGTCATAGACGAAGAAGAGTCCGCCCGCGCGCTGGAACTGGCAAACGACGTTTTCGGCGGCATACTGCGGGTCCAAAGGCGGCCGGTGTGGTGGTGGTCGTTTGGCATGACCGTCGATTTCATAATGTTTCGCGGGCTGGAAGACTTTTTGTGCGACATGATCGCCGAGCCGGAGTATTTTCACAGGACGATGGGCCTGATTTGCGACGGCATATTGAAAAAGCTCGATTTCCTGGAAGAAAACGGGCTCCTCGCGCTCAATACGGGCGCGAAATACGTCGGGTCCGGCGGGTTCGGCTTCACGAAAGGGCTCCCCGATCCCGACAACCCGCCCGCCAGGGTAAGGACAAGGGATATGTGGGGGTTCGTGGAAAGCCAGGAGACGTCCTGCGTCAGCCCGCGGATGTATGGCGAGTTCGTGCTTCCCTACCACAAGAAAGTCGCGGACAGGTTTGGGCTGAATTGCTACGGGTGCTGCGAATCCGTGACGTCCAGGTGGGAATACGTGCGCCAGATCCCGCGGCTGAGGCGCGTGTCCTTTTCGCCATGGTCGGATTGGGAGCAGATCCGCGACACGGTCTCGAACCGTTACATAGCCTCCATAAAGGCGCCGCCGATGCCTTTGGCCATGCCCAATATGGACGAGACCCTCGTCCGGCGCCAATTGAGGAAGGCGCTGGATTGCTCGAGGGATTGCGTGCCCGAGCTGGTAATAAACTCCGCCGAGACGCTCGGGAAAAACCCGGCCAATGCCTCGCGCTGGGTGGAGATTGCCCGGGAAGAGATAAGCAATACCTGACCCAAGGAAGGAGAAAACGGCACAAATTCATGGATAACTGTGTTCTTGAAATGCGCGACATCACGAAAACCTTCCCCGGCGTAGTCGCGCTGGACCATGTCTCGCTGAAAGTGAAGAGCGGCGAAGTTCACGCGATCGTGGGCGAAAACGGCGCGGGCAAGTCCACGCTGATGAAGATCCTGAATGGGGTTTACGAGGCAAACGAGGGGGAGATACTCCTCGACGGCGCCGTGATCGAGCTGAATGGCGTTACCGACGCGCAACGCAAGGGGATCAGCATCATATTCCAGGAATTCAATCTCATCAACACGCTCTCGATCGCGGAAAACATTTTCCTGGGCCGCTTCAACGGCAGGAACAAGGTCAACTGGAAGGAATTGCGGGAAAAGGCGAAAGAGATCCTGGAGACCCTGAATTTCCCGCTCGACGTGGACAGGATCGTCAGCAAGCTGTCCACCGCGGAAAAGCAGATGGTCGAAATCGCCAAGGCGCTTTCGCTCAACGCGAAACTGATCGTGATGGACGAGCCTACTTCCTCCTTGACGAAATCCGAGGTGGAGATACTGTTCCGCATCATTTCCCAGTTGAAGGAGGAGGGCATCACGATCATCTACATTTCGCACAAGCTGGAGGAAGTGTTCCAGATTTGCGATACGGTGACGGTGCTGCGCGACGGGAAGGTGATAGACGTGAACCCCGTCGCGAAGATGACCAGGAATTCGATTATCGAGCAAATGGTGGGCCGCACGATCGACGCGGAGTTCCCGAAACGCGACACGGTGCCGGGCGAGGCCGTCCTTGAGCTCGAGGACGTCTCGCAAGGCGATTTCCTGAAAGGGATCAGCTTCCAGCTCCGGAAAGGGGAGATACTCGGCTTTGCCGGGCTGGTCGGCGCCGGGAGGACAGAATTGGCGGAGGTCATATTCGGCGCCGTGAAAGCGGACTCCGGCTCTATCACGGTAAACGGCAAGCAGGCCGTCATCCGGTCCACGACGGACGGGATCAGGAATTCCATAGGGCTTTTGACCGAGGACCGGAAGGAAACCGGGCTCGTGCTGGATTTTTCGGTCGTGAACAATATCACTATTACAAAGCTGAACGAGGTCACGAAGGGCGGCCTCCTGAACAAGAAGATGGAACGGAAGGTCGCTTCGAAATACGTGGACGATTTGAGCATCAAGACGCCAAGCCTCGCGCAGGACGTCATCAACCTCTCCGGCGGGAACCAGCAAAAGGTCGTGCTCGCGAAATGGCTTTTCTCGGACGTGGACATCCTCATACTGGACGAGCCGACGCGCGGGATCGATGTCGGCGCGAAACAGGATATCTACCACTTGATGAACGAGCTTGTCGCGAGCGGCAAGTCCATGATAATGATTTCCTCGGAACTGCCCGAGGTCCTGGGGATGAGCGACAGGATACTGGTGATGCACAACGGCACGATAAAGGGCGAGCTTTCCGGCAGGGAAATGACGTCTGAAAACGTCATGCAGCTCGCCGTAGACTGAGGGACAGGAAAAAGCGAAATGGGCAAAAACAAACTGAATTCAAAAAGGGTCACGAACATACTCAGGAGCTATGGCATCCTGGTCGTCATGGCGGGCATCGTCGCGGTGACCGCGATCGTCGAGCCGAATTTCTTTACGCCGGACAATTTCCTGAACATCCTGCGCCAGGTGTCCGTCATCGGCATCGTGTCCTGCGGCATGGCGTTCGTCATCATCGGCGGCGCCTTCGACCTCTCGCTGGGGGCCATCGTGTCGCTGACCGGCGTGATCAGCATTTCCATAGTGAACAACACGGGCAACGTACTCCTGGCTTTTTCGCTGGCGCTCCTTGTCGGCCTGGCGGTGGGCTCGCTGAACGGCTTTATCATCGCGACGATCAACGGGGGCATGGGGGAGGCCTTCATCGTGACATTCGGCATGCAGACCGCCATCGCCGCGATGTCGCTTTTCGCGTCGGGCGGCCTGTTCCTTGCCGGGCGCATCCCGGAGGGGATTTACAGGGAGATAGGCCGCGGCATCTGGCCGATCGTCTTGTTTTTGGCCGTTGCCGCCATCATGCAGTTCATACTCATGAACACGCGCTTCGGCCGGCGGCTGTGCTTCATAGGCGGCAATATCCGGGCCGCGAAAATGTCAGGCATCCGCGTCAAGCTGAACAGGATATCGTATTTCGCGATCGCGGGGATGCTCGCGGGCCTGGCGGCGATAGTGCTCACTTCCCGCGTTACCTCTGCCAGCCCGATGGGCGGCGACGGGTTCGAGCTGGAAGCCATAGCGGCTGTCGTCGTAGGCGGGACCAGCCTGTATGGCGGCTCCGGCAGCGTCGGGAAAACCGTCATGGGCGTTGTCGTCATCGGCCTGCTGTCCAATACATTGAACCTGATGGGCATCACGTCGTACCCGCAAATGATAGTGAAGGGCGCCATCATAATACTTGCCGTAGGGATGGATGTGTGGAGCAAGCAGATAAAGACGAGGGAAATATCGAATGAAAAAGCTTTCAATTAACGCTGTTGAACTGCAGTCATTTTTTCTACGAAACGTAATAGTTTTCGCGCTGGCCGGGTTTGTCGTGTTTATGGTTTCCTACAAGGCGTCATTCTCGTCATGGGACAATATCACCAACATACTTACGGAAATGACGGCCTACGGCGTCACGGCCTGCGCCATGACAGTGGCGATCATATGCGCGGAATTCGACCTTTCGGCCTCGTCGGTATTCTGCTGGTCCACGGTCCTGTTCATCAGCATGACGAACATACTGGGCATAGTCCCCGCCTTCTGGATCACCCTGGCGTCGGGCATAGCCATCGGGGCTTTCAACGGCTGGCTGGTTTCCAAGGTGAAGATGTCGGCCTTTGTCGCCACGCTGGGAAATATGTGGGTCTTCAAGGGGCTCGCCTTTTTCTATACGAACGGCGACTCCATCATCTCCACGAACGAGACGCTGATAGCCATCGGCCAGTTCAACATCGCTGGCCTGAGCGTCACGGTGCTCGTGTTCATCGCAGTCTTCATATTCTTTATCTGGATAATGAGGTACACGAGGTTCGGACGGAACATCTATGCCGTAGGCGGCAGCAGGGACGTAGCCCAGCTGTCCGGCATCAACGTGGATTTCTACAAGTTCATCATCTTCGTGATCCTCGGCGCGTGCGCGGCCATATCCGGCATCCTGTACTGCACGCGAATCCGTTCCGGCGGCGCGATATACGGCACGGACCTGTCCCTTTACTGCGTGGCGGCGACCGTCATAGGCGGCACCAGCCTCTCGGGCGGAAACGGCGGCGTGAAGCGGACATTGATTGGCTTGCTCGTCATGTCAATCTTGTTCAACGCGCTCACCCTGCTCGGCGTCCAGGGCTATTTCCTGAGGCTGATAAGGGGCATAGTGCTGATAGTCGTCATCACCGTGGACGCTTTGATCAACAAGAAATAGCAAAAACGGCTAAACCGCCGTTCGCTGTTTTGAGGTATCGATAAGTTATTAAAGCATAATATACAAAAGGAGGTTAAGGAAAAAACAAAAAAGCAAAGGGAATGAATATTGAAGGAGGAGAAAAAAAATGAAGAAGAAAAGATTGGCGCTGGTCGTACTGACAGTCCTGTTGACGTGTTTCCTGATGGCCTCGTGCGGGGGCTCGGGTTCGTCTTCGGGCGGCGGCGACTCAGGGGCCGCGGCAAGCACCGGGCAAAAGATATTCTGTTCAAGCGCTTACTATACATCGCCCTATTGCGCGCCGCTGAACAAGGGGCTGCAGGACGCCGCGGCTGAACTGGGCTATGAATTGCAGATCGTGGACGGGGAAGGCAACGCCGACAAGCAGTTGTCGCAGTTCAAGGCCGCCGTGTCCGAAGGCTACGACGGGCTGATATACTTCCCCGCGGATTCGGCATCGACGCCCCCTGTGGTGGAATACCTGAACTCGACCGGCCTGCCGTGGGTGCTGCTCAATACTGACGTGGACGAATCCGTCCAGGACGACATCATCACTTTCGTCGCGATAGACCCCGTGGTCGTAGGCCAGGACCTCGCCAATATGGCAAAGGACTACCTGCCCGATGGCGGCAAGGCTGTCTATATCGAGGGGGCGGCCGGGTCGTCCTATGTATCGGTAGTGACGGATACGCTCATGAAGGCGCTTGACGGGTCGGGGATCGAGATACTGAACGACCACCAGTACGCGGACTGGGATCCCGGCAAGGCCATGAAGATCATGGAAGACTTCCTGACCAAGTATGGCGCCGACGGGATCGACCTGTTGATCGCGCAGGATGGCGGGATGTTCCAGGGAGCCCTTTCGGCCATTGACGCCGCCGGGCTCAAAGGCACGCTGATGGCTTGCGCGCAGGGCAACGACCTGATCATCAAGGAATCGCTCCTTGACGGCTCGCTCCTGGCCACGTCGCTGCAGGATCCCTTCCTTGAAGGCTCGATCACCATGCAGACGATGGACAAGCTCATGAAGGGCGAGACGGTCGACAAATGGGTGAAAGTCCCGCAGGGGATGTGCTATGCGGACGATGTAGAACAGTACAACTGGTTCTAGACCTGGACCAACGGATAAACCAATATCGCGGATGCGCATTTTTGCGCATCCGCTGCACTGGGGCGTAGAAAAACCTACCGGAAAGGAAGCATCATGAATTTCCCAAAGATAGCAGCGAACGAATTTTTGCAGAGGATCGAGACGTTCAAGTCCAGGATGGCGGAAGAGAGGATAGACATCGTGGCCATATATTCCAATATCCTGGATCCGTCGGCCGTGCGTTATTTCTCCGACTTTTCAGGGATCAACGAAAGCGCGGCCATGCTTATCCCTCTGGAGGGGGATCCCATACTGTGCTCCGGCCAGGCCTGCCACGAATGGTCCCGGTTCAAGTCCCCTGTGGCGGATATCCGCATCATGCCCGAGGTCGGCGAGGTTTCCGGCGTCGAGTACGACATCGAGGGCCAGATCGATTTCAGCGACCTGTTCCGGGAAGTGGCCGAAAAGCACACAATAGGGAAGATTGGGATTATCGGCGACCTTATCTTCCCCCAGTCGATATATGGCAAGCTGCAAAGGCAATTCCCGGACGCGGAGATCGTCAGCGCGGAAATGCTGATGTACGAAATGCGTATCAGGAAATCGCCTGCCGAACAGGACTGTATCCGCAAGGCATGCGAGATCATCACGGGCGCGCTGGAATATGCCGTCCCCCGCATCGAGGAAGGCGTGACCGAGCTGGATATCCAGGCGGATATCGAAGGGCAGATGCTGAGGCTTGGGGCGGAAAGCTACTGCCACTCGTTCTCCCCGATGGTGCCAAGCGGCCCCGAGCATTCGCACCTTTGCATGAACCGCAATACGCTGCGGAAGGTGAAGGAAGGCGAAATCATCCCGATCGGGGCAGGCGCATGCTATGAAGGCTATAACAGCGCGATCTGCACCCCGGTCGTGCTGGGCACGATCCCGGCGGAAATCAAGGATGCCATCAAGGCCGCTTACGAAGGGCTCAACCTCGTGGCTTCCAGGATGAAGCCCGGCGCCACTTCGATAGAATTGTACGGCACCTATATCGATTACCTGAAAAGGGTTGGCTATGACAAGTATTGCCCCTATGGCTCCGTTCACTCGCTCGGCATGCTGGAATGCGAGACGCCGTTCTTTTCCGCCAGCAAGCCTACCGTAATGATCGAAGGCATGACGGTCGCCATCGACGCGTATTTCAAGGGGTTGCCCTGGGGGTCGTTCCGTATCGAGGACACGTTCCTGATAAAGGAAGGCGGCGCGGAATTGCTCACGACGTACAACGAGAAATACCTGAAAGGCATCTGAGAAGGGGAACGTCAGCGCAAAATCGCTGACCAGGAGGACTACGAAAAAACACTGACCAGGAGGACTACGATGAAAGCGATAGAACTTACAGGCAGGGTGGCTCTCGTAACGGGCGCGACGGGGCAACTGGGGCGGACGATGGTCCGGAACCTCGCGCAATGCGGCGCCGATGTCGCGATTTGCTACCTTTCGCAGAAAGATTTCGCGCTTGCCCTGCAAAAAGAAGTCCAGGACACATACGGGGTAAAGGCCTTGGCGGTCCAGGCGGACGTCACGGAGATGGATTCCGTGACGAAAATGAAGCAGGAGGTAAACGCTTCTCTCGGCACGGTAGACATCATCGTCAACAATGCCCATGCTTCGGTGTATTGGGAAACGGTGATGGACCAGCCTTTGGAAGACTACGATACCGAGTACAGGACCTGCGTGCTGCATAGCGTCATCATGTCAAAGGCGTTCGTGCCGGACATGATAAAACAGGGCTATGGCCGCGTGATAGCTACGAACAGCGAATGCTCGATGCAGATGTTCCCCTATCAGTCCGCCTACGCCTCGGGCAAGCGCGGCATGGACGGCATCTACAAGGTATTGGCGAGGGAGGTCGGGCCGCACGGGATCACGGTCAACCAGGTAGCCCCCGGCTGGACCATCAGCGATGGCTGCCGCGACGCCGACGGCTCGGAGATGAACTGGAGACAGGACTTCGTGTATATCGACCAGGTGCCGCTCAGGAGGCGCGGGACAGACGAGGATATAGCCAACGCCGTTTGCTTTTTGGCCTCGGACCTCGCGGCCTTTATATCGGGCGTATATCTTCCGGTATGCGGCGCGAACGTGATGCCATGCATATAGCCGCCCGGCGCGAATGCCCTGCGCGAATGCCGGCTTGCCGGCCTTGCCAAATACTTATTATGCCAAAACACCACGAAGGAGAATGCCATGGCTTTTTACAATAACGACGAAACCGCGGCCCGGATATCCAAGGTCCAGGCTATGCTGGAGGGCAGCGGCCTCGATGCCGCCCTGATTTACTACGATATCCTGAATATCGCGAATGGCTGGTATATCACGGGATGGTGCCCTCAATTCGAAAGCGGGTTCGTGCTGATACCCAAGGCCGGGGACGCCCTTGTACTGGGCGGCTGCGAGAGCGCGGAATTCGCGAAGATGGATTCCGGCGTCAAGGAGATACTGACCTTCAGCGCTTTCATGCAGCCGGGCCTGGAGTTTTTCAACTTCGAGATGCATGACTTCAGGAAACTCCAGCAAAGGCTTCAAAAACAAGGGGCAGGCCTGAAAAAAATCGGCATCGTCGGCATGGACATCATGCCTGCCGGCATCCTCCGGAAAGTGGAAGCGGAAATGGAGGATTGTACCCTGGCCGACATAACGGCGGACTATGAACTGTTCCGCTTGACCAAGTCAAAGTGGGAAATCGACATGATGCTGAAGGCTGCCGGGATCTGCGACGAAGGGTACGCGGCGATGGCGAAGGCGATACGTCCCGGCGCCTCGGACATGGAAATCGCGGCCGAAGCCGAAAGCGCCTGCCTCAGGGGCGGCGCGAACGGCTTTGGGTTCAAGACGATCGTCGCGCCAGGGGAGAGGATCAACGGCATCATCACGACCACGTCGGGAAATGCCATGCAGGCCGGCGAAATGGCAATGCTCGGGCTGTCGCCCAGGTACTATGGCTATTCGGGCGCCATAGGGGATACCTTGCCCGTTTCGGGGGAATACACTGCCGAACAACGCGACCTCATGAACCGGATAAGGGAGGCGTTCAGGCTGACGCGCGGCAAGCTCGGGCCGGGAAAGCCGATTCGCGTCGCGGACGAAGCGGGGATGGACTATCTCCGGAAATGCGGATGGGGGGACCAGCTGGTCTGCCAATTCGTCCATTCGACGGGGCTGAACGAATGCGAGGGCGTCTACTACCTCAATCCCGACTCCAGCATGGAGATGCGGCCGGGCATGACGGTGATGATAGACGTCAGCCTCTTCGGGATCCCGAAACTCCATGGCGGCCGCGTGGAGACAGGTTACGTCATTACCGAAACCGGGCATATGCCATTGTCGCCCAAGGCAGACGCGATGTTTTCGGAAGAAATAGGATAGGAATGGGCCAACGATATTCAGGAGGGCAAAATGGAAACAGGAAAGAAAACATGGGTATTCGCGGACGGCGATTTGCCGCCACAAGGGAATGACGAACCTCTGGGGCATGAGGCTCTCATGATCGTGAACTGTTCGGATTCTTGCGCAAGCATAGATTTGGACCTGCTTTTTTCGGAGGACGAGCCAGTGACCGGGATCAAGCTGGAGGTCCCGGCAAAAAGGGTCCGGTGTTTCCGGCTGGACTATCCGATCGGCGACGAAGAGTACAAAATACCGCCAGGCCAGTACGCGTTGGTCGTAAAAAGCGACATACCTGTAGTCGCGGTATTCGGCAGGCTCGACAGGAGACAGGATATGGCATATTATTCTGTTGTTGGATACAGCGAATAGCGAAGGGACGCGAATTATTGCTAATAAAGCATTTGACGGCATGAATAAAAGGGAACGGGTCATCGCGGCTATCGAGCACAGGGAAACGGATTTCACCCCATACCAGGTGCGCTTTACGGCATTGGAGCGCCAGGCTGTCATAGAGGCCACGGGCATCAGCGAGCCCGAGGAATGCTACGGCAGCCATATCGAGCTGGCGAGCTGCATGGATTTCGAGCAGGAAGTCGCGCCCGGCCTTTTCCGCAATGAGTTCGGGGTCGTCTGGGACCGGCGCGACGGATCGGATATCGGGCAGCCTGCCTTGCAGCCTCTGTCCAGGCAGCCAAGCCTCGAAGGGTATGCCTTTCCAAAGCCCCTCGAAAATGAAATCGCGTCCCAGATGGAAAGGTTTTCACAAAAACCATGGGACACTTTCCGGATGGTATGCGTCGGGTGGACTTTGTATGAAAGGGCCTGGACCATGCGCGGCATGGAGAATGCCCTGGAAGACATGCTGCTCAACGAAGATTTTTTGTTGGAATTGTTCGACAATATCATTGGCTACGACATCTCGGCGATGGACAGCGCGATAGAGCATTGCGACAGTTTCGACGCTTTTTACTTTGGCGACGATTGGGGCCAGCAGCGCGGCCTTATCATGGGGGCGCCGCTATGGCGAAAGCTTATAGGGCCCGGGATCGCGAGGTTGATCGAGCACGCGAAAAAAAGAGGGAAGTATGCCGTGTTGCACTCATGCGGCGACAACCAGGAGCTCTTCCCGGATTTGATCGACGCCGGGCTCGACGTATACGACACGTTTCAGCCCGAGATCTATCCCATTGCCGAGATAAAGAAGAAGTACGGCGACAAGCTAAGCTTCCTGGGCGGAATCAGCACGCAGTCGCTGCTTCCATTCGCCTCGCCGCAGGAAGTCGAAAGGGAAGTAAAGGAAATCATTGGCATAATGGGAGTTGGCGGCGGATATATAGCCGCGCCAACGCATGACATGCCGCCGGACATCCCAATAGAGAATTTCCTCGCGATGGCGCGGGCGTTCCAGAACCAAGAATGAGTTAATGCTGCTTTGAACGGAGGGTAAGATAATGTCATATTACAACGAAAACGAAACCACGAAGAGGATCGAGAATATCCGCGCGATATTGAGGGAGGAGGGCCTGGACGCCGCACTTATATATTATGACGAATTGAATATCGCCAACGGGTGGTACCTGACGGGATGGTGCCCGCAATTCGAGAAAGGCGCGATACTCCTTCCCGTCGACAGCGAGCCGCTGTTGCTTGGCGGGCCGGAGAGCGAGCCCTTCGCGAAAATGAGCAGCGCGATAAAGTCGACAAGGAATTTCACGCCTTTCATGGTGCCTGACGAAGAGTACCCCAACGCGACGATAATGGATTTCAACGCGCTTTACGAAGAGCTGAAATCGAATGGCATCGACTTGAAACGTATCGGGCTGGTTGGCACGAACGCCCTTCCATACGAGGTGTACGCCAGTTTCAGCGAGGGGTTTTCGGGCGTCGAGCTGGCAGACATTACCGACAGATACGAGGCCCTTCGCGTGCTGAAAACGCCATGGGAGGCAGAAAACATCAAGGAGGCTTTCGCGCTCTCGTACAAGGCATTCGAGGCGATGAAGAAAAAGATCGGGCCGGGCGCCTACGAGCACGAGATCGCGGCGGAGGGCGAGTATGTTTGCCGGCAGGCCGGGGCAAACAGCTTCGCTTTCGCGACGATTGTCGGGAGCGGCGAGCGCTCCGACGCCGTCGTGCCTACCGCGATCAACAAGGCGCTTGAAGATGGAGAGTGGGTAATGATCGGCATCGCCCCCCGCATCAACGGGTACGCGGGGACCTTTGGGGAGACGCTTCCCGTCTCCGGCACTTTTTCGCCCGAGCAAAGGGCCGCCGTCAACACCTTGCGAAAAGCGCTCAGGATGACAAAGGAATTGATAAAGCCGGGCATGAGCGGCAAAGAGATCGATGTCCCCGCGAGAAAGCTTTTCGAAGAGGAAGGGCTCATAAAATACCTGGTGTGCCCGTTCGCGCACACGATCGGCCTGATGGAAGCGGAAGGGCCTTTCTATGGCCCGAACGGGACCGACGTGTTGGCGCCGGGGATGACGGTATGCATCGACGTCAGCTTTTTCGGGCACCCGACACTGCATGGTGCCAGGGTCGAGACCGGCTACCTGGTCACAGAGGATGGATGCGAGCCGCTGTGCCCCGAGATGGACGCGTTGTTCATGAGCGATATCTAGGAGGGCGACCTGAAGACAAAGACAAGCTTGCTTTTGCCCGCCTGCTACGGCATAACGCTCATGCTGGGTTATGAAGCCGGCGCGCTTCAGCTGGCCCTTTTGAGCGCGACGAACGAATTGGGGCTTGGCGGCACGGGCATGGGGCTGCCTGTCACGGCCCAGTTTATATCCATGAGCGTCATGCCCCTGCTCGTCGGCCCCGTTGCCGACAGGGCCGGAAAAAAGAAAGTGATTTTCGCTTTCCTGGTCGTGTTCGTCGCCGGCTGCCTCCTGACATGGCTGTGCGCGTCGGCCGCGCAGTTGCTCATCGGGGTATTTATCATAGGCGCCGGCTTCAGCGTTTGCGAGTGCATGACTACGGCGGCTATTTCTGACGCCTATGTCGAGTCAGGGGAGAAATACATCAATCTTGCCCAGAGTTTTTTCTGCGTCGGCGCGGTTGGGAGCCCCATACTGCTGCAGGCCCTTATGGATGGGCTTTCCGCGTCATGGCGCGCGGGCTTTGTCATTTCCGCGATAGCCATGGCCGCGCTCTTGCCGGTACTGCTGTTTTCAAGGTTTACCGCTTTTGCCAGGGTTGAAGGCGCGGATGCCCAGCCAAGGCAAAAGTCACCGTTCCTGATCATCGGCTTCGTCGTTTGCATATTCATCTACGCGGGCGTCGAAAGCGGGATAGCGTATTTCGCCGACACCGTTTTCACGCTGGGCCTGGACAAGCCTGTCCTGGGCGCGTTCGCGATCTCGCTGTTTTGGGGGTTCATGGGGATTGGCCGGGTCTTGTTCGGGCGGATGAAAAAAATCCCTCCCAGGGCTACCGCGGTCTCGCTGTTTTTCGCGGCCGCCGTCGTCCTGGCAATGATGTTTTGCGGCCAGGAAACCATCATGCTCGGCCTCTATGCCGCGTCAGGGCTGGCGCTTGCGTGCGTATGGCCCGGCATAGCGCACGCCTCGGTCGCCATCGACCGCGGCGCTTCCGGCAAGATCATGTCCTACCTGAATCTTGGCTCGGGGCTGGGCGCGTCGCTCATACCCCTCGCGATCGGGGCAATAATAAACACTACGGGCATTTCCATAGCGTTCCTCGTCCTGGCCTTGATATCGGTCGCGTCGGCTTTCTACATGTTCGCGAATACGAAAAACGGTTTACGGTCGCCCGGATAGGGCAGCCTGATGTCTACTGCCGGCAATCTGCTGCCCCGCCGCGCTTAGCGATTTCGATTGTTTCGGGCTTTAGCGGGAAACTGCCTTCAAGTGGGTTGTTTGTTACTCAGTGTGCACGCATATTTGCTTTTTTTAGCAGTTTTTTTCGACAATCGGCGTTTTTCAAGCTTTTTCAAGCCGTTTTGGGTCATTAAACCCGGTTTTTCGCCTATTTTAACGATAAAAACCCCGATTATCGCAATTTTTTGCTAAAAAATCGAGTTTTGCTTGCACGCTAAAACACAGCGCTTTCAATATGGCCAAATTGCTTCAATGTAAAGTAGCAAACTAAGCCCTCCAAAACCCTCGGCAAGCGATCAGAATAAATAAGGAAGGAAAGAAAGCCGTTCTGAAAAA